>JAEEGG010001439.1_pt1 | contig 64958 bp, 48 predicted proteins | sample 9134161 | NCBI WGS metagenome assembly JAEEGG01 (sample SAMN16246543, study PRJNA631951) | gut metagenome | biome: gut microbiome; feature: rumen; material: CR-attached | host: Bos | place: Iran: Karaj | collected 2018-10
TAAGTTTCGTCCACGCTATAACGTGAACGCTCACCTTATCCATTCTCTGACAATTATTCCTTGAAACTTCCTACATTTCGAGGTCATTGAATGAGATAGCGAACGCCATTTCTTTAGCCCACAATATTATTTGGAAACCGCATCATTGCGAAATCCGTTTGCAAAGATAGTACAAAAATATTGAGAATTGATACATTCCCCCTCACCTTTTATATATTATTAGCGGATATGAGGTTTGTTTGTCCAACCCGCCAGCGAGTCGCCTCTGATAGCCTCAGACCATGCGGTTTATTTGGCTAAAAATAGTTAATTATGATGCAAGTGATTGAAAATCAGTATAGAATCGTCGGAAACCAAGTTTTTAACGAGGATGAGTATTAAGAAATAAGCGATGAGGCTAATGCTTCATCGCTTGTTTCTTATTTGATAACATCCAGAGTGCGTTTCCTTTTGTCAAGTAAAGTATCGGTAGGGACTGCTAACAATACAGCCAATAAATCATGGGCTGGCTGCAATTTAACGATTCATTCGCCTACGTCGCTGCATTAGTTTCTTTTGGATTTCACTTTCCACTTCATAAAAACGACTCACTTGACCTGCAGATAGAACAGTGGAAAACTCATCGACGTAGCGCATACGGATGGTCTGTGCTTGTTGCTGACGCTGCATCTTACGTTTTGTTAACTCCAAACGCTCCTCATCGGTAAGAGGCTTTGACGGGCGTTGTTTGATGACTAACACCGCCCTCATCTCCTCGCTGTAGCGACGATAGATTGGTACAAAGCGGCTCTTTTGACTGTCTGTCATCTCAAGGCGTAGTGCCAGTTCGCTTACTTTTGCCTGAAAGTAGCGCTCGTTTATCTTAACAGAGTCTTGTGCTGACGCTGTGACTGTAAGCATCACTAATATAGTAATTATGAATTGTCTCATCAGTATAATTTTTTTAATATTCATCTTGAGTTATTTCTTCTACCTCATAGTAAGATAGCATCTGCACCTCTTCGTCGGTCAGACCGTTGAGAAATTCGTCGACAGGACTTGTCTCAGTCTGGGCTATTAGCTGTTTGGTGTCTGCCATCAGTTTATAGCAGGTGATGCCTCCCACTGCCATCACAAGCATTGCAGCAGCGACTGCAGCCAGCCTTCTTGCAGGAATAAACTCTGTGGCTCTGCTATTGCTGATGGCCCTTTCGGTGGCATCGCTGACGAGGCGGCTGACGTATTCGTTACTTTCGCGATAGGGCATGTTTATCTTATTCTTGTCCCTCATAAGCTATGGTCTTTTATGTATTTTCTGATTTTTTCTGATGCATAATGATAATTGGTTTTCAGCGTCCCTACGTTTTTACCTGTGACAGCAGCAATTTCTTCATACGTCATGTCGTCGTAGTAGCGCATATTGAAGACAATGCGTTGCTGGGTGGGCAGGGTAAGCAGAGCCTTCTGGAAAGCCATCTCTACTTTTTGGCCATCTATCGGATTCTCGGCCACCAGCATATCCATTAGCACTGGGCCTAGGGCATCAATGCTTTGGAACAGTCGTGTCTGCCGGCGCAGATGGCGGAGCGATTCATGTGTGGCGATGCTATATATCCAGACAATCAGTCTGTCTGATGCTCTCAGAGAGTCGATGGCCGACAAGATGCTGATGCACGTCTCCTGCAACACGTCTTCTGCATCGTCGTGCCCTACCACAATGCGGCGGATGTGCCAATAGATTCTGTTGCCATACATCGCCATCAACCTGCGAAACCCCTCATCGCGCTGTGTAGGGTCGAGTAGCATAGCGTGCAGTTGTACTTGTTCCAAATCTATCTTCATACAATAATAAGACACTTTAGATGGCGGAAAGTTAAATCTCGCATCAAAAAATTATTTCGCTCTCGTTGTTTAACCTTTTGCCTTTTGAAGTCTCTTATAAGCAGATGAACCATAAGAGTAACGATAATGAAACAGATTCTTAGACTGACACTCTCTATTATTTGTTATTTGTCCTTTAGCCCTGTATGGGCGCAGTCCGATCGTTTCCAGTGTGACGACTCTTGCGACCCCGATGCTACGGGCGCCGTGAAGTACAATGTAGTGAGTCCTGTGGGATTCTCGACAATCGAGCCTATTGAGATGGCTCCGCGACTGACAACGCTTGAAGGCAAGACAATCGCCATCGTGGGCGAGGACTTCATGTACAATATCACCCACCCCGAACTGAAGCGGCTTATCAAGGAGCATTATCCTTCGGCCAGGGTGATTATGTATGATGAACTGCCCATTGCAGGCCCATATCCCGCACCGGGTATTACGCGACAGTCGACCGACTTGTTCGGCCAGCGGCTCATTGACTTGAAGGTCGATGCCGTCATTGCGGGCAATGGTGGCTGCGGCATCTGCACACCGAAGGAGACTGGCTCGTGCATCGTGGCAGAGAAACTGGGCATCCCCTCAGTTATTGTCACCGCTCCCGGTTTTGACGAGGAGGCACGATATACAGCCCGAAACTGTGGCGTACCCGTGCTGCGTGTGGCTGTCTATCCTGGTGCCTTCGCCTCTCACACCGAGGAACAGCTTGTTAAGAACACCCAAGAGGTGACGTGGCCACAGATTGTGACAGCTCTCACCACTCCTATCACACAGGATGAATATCCGTCGGCAGCTGCCGTGCAGGGCATTACTGACGACGTGTTCCATGGCACGCTCGACGAGATTTACGTACATTTCAAGACGATGGGCTGGAGCGACGGCACACCGTTCTTCCCACCAACCTACGAAAAGGTGCTGACCTATCTGGAATATACAGACCATGCGTGGAACGAGACAATTGCCGTGCTGCCCGGTGCCAATCGCGCTACCACAACGTGGCATGTTGCCGTCAATGCCTGCATGGCTGGTTGCAGACCTGAGTATATGCCGATATTGATTGCCATGACAAAAGCAATGGGCGGTGGCGACTTCCGTCGCACGTTGCAGAGCACCCACGCATGGGTTCCCTACTCATGGCTCAACGGGCCAATTTGTCGGCAGCTGGGCATCAGAAGCGGACAGGGCGAAATCAATGCTGAGGCCAATACCGAACTGAGTCGTTTCATGGCTTTGGCTCTGCAGAATCTCGCCGGCTACTACGTGGGTCAGAACCGTATGGGTACCTTTGGCTACCTGCAGCCATGGTGTCTGGTGGAAGACGAGGAGGCCTGTCACCGTGTGGGCTGGCAGACCTGGAACGAGCAGCACGGTTACAGTATTAACGATAACACGGTGACGCTGGCCTCAGCCCTAATGTGGGGCAACAATATGGCTCCTTCGACCATTGATCCCGAGCGCGTGATGCAGCTCATGGCATGGGACATCAGCGAGCGGTGTCAGTTTGCGCTGGGTAGTGGTAAACAGTTTACCAATCGTGTAATGCTGATGACCGAACCCGTGGCCAACATTCTGAAGGATGAATATAAGACTATCGGCCAGCTTGAGGATGCTCTGATCGAGAACTCGCGACGCTCAGCCTATGAGCGGGCCTTTGCCAACTACTATGCCAATGCCGGAGGTCGCAAGGATGGTGGTGAGCACACCTTCAGTCAATACTTGGGCTATATCACACGTTCTGAAGGAGCTGAGAAGACTCCAACCCCTGCATGGTACGACACTGAGGCCGAGACCATGGCCACCATCCCCACGATGGAGAAGGGTGCTACAGCATTCCTCATCACTGGCGACGCCTCGCGCAACAAAGTTCAGACTATGCCTGGTGGCGGTTTTTCTACGGTCAGCATCGACCTGCCCGCTGCTTGGGACTCGCTGATGGCTGCCAAAGGCTATCCCGCATTGTCAGAAATGTACCTCCCAACGATACCTGATAGCGAAAACACATCTATTAGCAGACCAAAAAACAATCAATCTTTAAGATCTGCCGTGCGCACTAACTACTATCGCGTCAACGGACAGCGCAGCAATCGCCCACATAGTGGGCTCAACATCCGTCAAAATATCTATTCCAATGGGATCTCTGATATACAGAAGAAAATGTATAGATAACAAACATTTGTTTGTCCAACCCGCCAACAAATCGCCTTTGATGGTCTTAGACCGTGCAGTTAATTTGGCTAAAAATAGTTAAGAATGATGCAAGTAATTGAAAATCAGTATAGAATCGTCGGAAACCAAGTTTTCAACGAGGATGAGTATTAGAAATAACCAAAACAACTTGTTTTGCTGGGCAAGGAGCGGTACCTTACAGTGAAAGGAAGGCCTTTTTCGACACCAAAACAACTTGTTTTACTGTGGTGATGGCAGGTGGTACTTTTAATAAAAGTGCCACCTTTGTAATTTCCTTGTTATCAGTCGGTTATGTTCAAAAGTGATACTTTTGTGAAAAACGTCTCCTTTTTACCACTTGGTAGTAAAGATGCTGGGTGAGACGACGAGTGAGAACCAGCCCCAGCGGGCAGTCTTGCTGCTATTACTTTGTTTCAGGCGGTCCATCGTTTCTGTGCCAGCCATGAAAGTGTATCCTGCCATTAGTGAGATGTCCTTTGAGAAACGGTAAGAAGCTTGTAGGTCAATACTGTGGCCCAGCGTGCGATTGAGTTCTGAAAGGTCAGTTGCCACGGCTAAGTAGTGATAGTCAATACTACATGTCAGCTTGTCAGTGGGGTTGCCGAACACACCGATACTGGCATCCTGCAAGCCAGGTGTGAAGCCATTGATGTAGGCACTCTCGTAGAAGTAGTCCATGATGCCGTAGAACTTGCTGCGTGACCCAAAGAGTGGACTGAACCCCCTCTCTACATCATGGTACACCATTCCTACGCTACCACCATAGATGACGGGTACGTAGTCATCACCGCTCAGGTAGTCGTAGCCTGCCTTGAAACCATAGTTGTCGGTGGGCTTAAAGGTAGCCTGTACACAGGCCATCCAGGCATCAATTTTTTTCCATTGCTTGTATTTGTTTACCTGCTTACCAGTCTGGCGGTAGTAAGAACCTTCGAGTGTCAGATGCTTGGGATGATAGTTAATGTAGGTGCCCCACATCTGTTGGTACTTGGTGGAGGGCGGATTATAATTGTCATCCTGTAGGCCTGCTTGCATGCCAATATTCATGAAAAGCAGTGAGGCACCTAATGGGAAGGCGGGCACATCGTAGTGATACCATAGGGTCTGCATGGTCTTGTAGTATTGTGCTCCGGCATCGTTGTTGTAATAGGTGTTGGCGTATACGTTTTCAGCGTTTTGATTATAGGCCAGAATTGCATGCGCTTGATGGCCGTGGCCTTCGTATCCCAAGCGCAACACGTCGTGCGAGAGGGCCATCATGGCAAAGTCGTTGGGGCCTATGATGCGTTCGTCATCGTAGCTCAACGCCACACGACCCAATTGTGCGAAGAGTCCATTGCGGGCTTTCGCCTTAACCCACCCCTCATAGAGCTTTAAATCAGTGCTACCACCAGAGCCCCATACGGCCTTGTTCTGTATCACCGCATGAGCTTGCAGCCCAGGGCGTTCATAGTCCACATTCAGTCGGAGACGTCCAAGGAGAAACTGCGAGCGGTTTTCACTTACCACGTCTGCGTCATCGGTTCTGGGTAATCCTCCACGGCATATTTCGCCGTGTGTCAACAAGTTTACGCCGAAGCTCAGTGAATTAACTTTTGATGAGTCCGTCTGCGCCCAGCAGCCTGCATACGATATCAATAACAGCATTATACAATATTTTCTCATAGGTATCTATCTTCATTATCGTCTTTTATTGTTTCTTGGATGGTGCTCCAGGATTTCGTGTCGTAGAGTAGAAACATCGATATGGGTATATATTTCTGTGGTGCCAATGGATTCATGGCCTAACATGGCCTGAATGGCACGGAGGTCGGCGCCGCCCTCCAGGAGCACTGTAGCAAAAGAGTGGCGCAGAGTGTGGGGTGAAATCGTCTTCTGAATGCCTGCTTCTGTTGCCTGACGCTTAATCATGATGAGAATCATGGTACGGGTGAGATGGGCTCCGCGACGGTTCAGAAAGACGTAGTCCTCTTCCCCTTGTTTGATCTTCATGTGTCTACGGTCGTCAAACCAGAATTCCAGTTCTTTGATGGCTTTTGGTGAGATGGGAATAAGTCGTTCCTTGGAGCCTTTTCCGAAAACGCGAATAAATTTTTCGTCCAGAAAGAGGTTTGACAGCCGTAGGTTGACTAGTTCACTGACACGTAGTCCGCAGGAGAACAGCACTTCGATAATGGCTCGGTTGCGGTGTCCCTCCCATTTGCTAAGGTCGATGGACTCTTCCAGTCTGTCTACTTCCTCTGATGACAGTACTTCCGGCAGATGCTCACCCAGGACGGGTGATTCCAGAAGTTCTGTTGGGTCGTCTTCGCGGTATCCGTCAAGTAATAGGAAACGGTAAAAGGCGCGTATCCCACTGAGAATGCGGCATTGTGATCGAGGATGAATACCGATGTCGTGCAGACTGGCGGCAAAGTGTTGCAGGTCAGGTAGTTTCACGTCCAGTAGGTGTATGTCTTCCTTCTCAAGATAGTCTTGTAACTTCAAAAGATCACGCTCGTAGGCGTCGAGCGTGTTTGACGAGTATCCCCGTTGTAGTTTCAGGTATCGTTGATATGCCCGAAGCAGATTTGTCTGTGATTTTTTGCCTGTTTCCATTTTATTTATTACCTTTGCCGCACAAAGGTACAAAAAAAAGGTAAAAAGTGAAAAAAAAAGGTGATAAAATGAAAATAATGATTATCAATGGTCCTAACCTGAACCTGTTGGGAGTCCGTGAACCAGGCATTTATGGGTCGTCATCGTTTGATCAGTACCTGTCTCAACTGCAGGCGCGATATCCTGACGTTGAGATTTCCTATTTTCAGAGCAATGTGGAAGGAGAACTCATCAACAAGATGCAGGAAGTCGGTTTCAGCTACGATGGTATTGTGCTTAATGCCGGTGCCTATACGCATACGTCTGTGGCTCTTCACGACTGTATTCGTTCTCTGAAGTGCCCGGTGATAGAAGTGCATATATCTAATGTTCACCAGCGTGAGGAGTTCCGTCACCACTCGTTCATCTCCTCGGCATGCAAGGGGGTTATCTGTGGTTTTGGGCTCGATTCATACCGTCTCGGCGTTGAAGCACTGAAGGCTTGACATTTATGAGCCTCGACGAATATATTGTTTCTCACATTGATCCCGAACCGGAGTATCTTTATCGGCTTTGGCGGGCTACCAATATCCATATGCTTCATGGACGTATGGCGTCAGGACATCTCCAAGGACGTTTGTTGAAGATGTTGGTTTCCATGATTCGTCCAAAGAATATTTTAGAGGTAGGAACGTTCAGTGGCTATTCAGCTATCTGTATGGCCGAGGGCCTGGAAGAGGATGGTATGGTCTATACCTTTGAAATCAATGATGAACAGGAGGATTTTACCCGTCCGTGGATAGAAAAGTCGCCAGTGGCGGACAAGATACGTTTTATCATAGGTGATGCCATTACTGAGGCTCCACGCTTGGGTGTCACCTTTGATATGGCCTTTATCGATGGTGACAAACGTACCTATCGTGAAACCTACGAGATGGCACTCTCAGTATTACGCCCCGGTGGCTTTATTTTGGCTGACAACACATTATGGGATGGCCATGTGGTTGATCACGCTTATGACCATGATGCTCAGACACGGGGTATTGAGACATTTAATGATGCTATTTTGGACGACAAGCGGGTGGAACGTGTCATTCTTCCTTTACGTGACGGATTAACCCTGATTCGTAAGTTATAGTCCGCGTTTTCGAGCAACAATCCTACATTTTGCACTCTTTTTTGAACTTTTTCTTGCAAAATGTTGTTTATTTCAGATATTTTATATACTTTTGCTTACAAATTGTAAACAAACAAAGAGTATAATGGAAAAAATTGACAATCTTGACAAAAAGATATTGAGTGTTTTGTCGAAGAATGCACGTATCCCGTTCAAAGATGTTGCTGCTGAATGCGGTGTGTCACGTGCTGCCATTCATCAGCGTGTGCAGCATCTGGTTGAGAATCATGTCATCATGGGCAGTGGCTTTGATGTCAACCCCAAGAGCCTGGGCTATTCAACCTGTACTTATGTGGGCATCAATCTGGAGCGTGGTTCGATGTACAAGGATGTCGTAGAGTGTTTGCTTCATATTCCTGAAGTCGTTGAGTGTCATTTTACTACTGGCCCTTATACGATGATGGTGAAGCTGTATGCCCGTGACAATGAGCAGCTGATGCATCTTCTCAACGGTCGTCTTCAAAGCATTCCCGGTGTAGTGGCCACGGAGACGCTGATATCTTTGGAACAAAGTATCAAGCGTGAAATTCCCGTAAATCTTGACGAATAGGCAGATGGCAAACCGTTTTGACTGGCAGTCGCAGCTGGCGGTGGCCTATGCTTCTTATCCGGAAGCGTCGAAAAAGCCCGTTATCGGTATCACGGGTAATTATGGTGATCAGACATGTAAGTTGGCTGAAGGTTACTATAAGTCAGTGTGGCGTGCGGGCGGTATTCCCGTCATTCTTCCTCCGCTGAGTGATACCGATGTCATCATTAATATGCTGGAGCATATTGATGGTTTACTCCTGAGTGGTGGTGCAGATTATAATCCTCTGTATGCCGGTGAGGAACCGATACCGCAATTGGGTGGCATCAATGCTGAGCGTGACCTGCCAGAACTGCTGATGGCCCAGTTAGCTTATAACCGTCAGATTCCGATGCTTGGCATCTGTCGTGGTATTCAGACACTGGCGATGGCTTTAGGCGGTAAGGTTGCCCAAGACATCCCCTCTAGTGCTATCAAACATTCTCAGGATGCAGACCGTTCAGAGCCTACACATAGTGTGACAATTGAGAAGGAATCCACCCTTTTTGATATCTATCAGAGTGCTGATGTGAATACTACTTTTAATGCCAAGAAGCTATCTCTTTTTGTTAATTCTTTTCATCATCAGGCGGTAAGCGATCCGGGTAGTCGGTTTCGGGTGACGGCACGCTCGTCGGATGGTATAATTGAAGCAATAGAAAGCCGTGAGTTCAAGAGTATTATGGGAGTTCAGTGGCACCCGGAATGTCTCTCTGTTGACGAAGGTATGCCCCTCTTCTCATGGCTTGTTCGTCAGGCAGCCCATTATCGTGAAGCGTGCGATTTGCATAGCCGGGTGCTGACGCTGGACACCCACTGCGATACACCGATGTTCTTCAACCTGAAGGTTCAAGGCGACAATGCAGATGGTGTTTCTCGTGGAGTCGACTTTGGTAGTCGTGACCCGCGAATATTGGTAGACCTGCACAAGATGTCCGAAGGTCGTCAGGATGCTACGATTATGGTAGCCTATTTACCACAGCCGCAGTTGGGCGAAACCTTTTCGTCGAAGGTTGATGCCGATGTCGACGGCCCAATGGAGTATGCCGATTTAATCTTTGACAAGATAGAACAGCTGGTCGAGAAGAATCACCATTACCTCAGTATTGCACGTACCCCAGCCGACTTGTATGCTGACAAACGTCAGGGACGTCATAGCATTATGTTGGGAATAGAGAACGGGTTGGCTCTCAATGGTCAGCTGCAGAACCTGAGCCATTTTGCACAGCGCGGTATCGTCTATATGACGCTCTGTCATAATGGAGACAATGATATCTGTGATTCTGCTCGAGGCTGCAATACCCATAATGGCGTGAGCCAGTTTGGCCGGCAGGTTATCCGTGAAATGAATCGCCTGGGTATCATGGTAGACCTAAGCCATGCGGCTGAACGCAGTTTCTATGATGCCATTGAAATCTCTCAACAGCCCATCGTATGCAGCCATAGTAGCTGTCGTGCCTTATGCGATCATCCTCGTAATCTGACTGACCAGCAGATGCGAGCCTTGGCAGCGAAGGGTGGAGTGATGCAGATTACGATGTATAATGGTTTCCTTGTCAAGGAGGGCGAGGCCACAGTGCTGGATGCTCTTCGTCATCTGGAGCATGCTATCCAAGTGATGGGAATCGACCATGTGGGCATTGGAACAGACTTTGATGGTGACGGTGGCATACGTGGTATGGCCAGTTCGTCGGATATGTTGAATTTTACCCGCCAGCTGTTGGCACGTCATTATAGTGAAAGTGATATCCAGAAGATCTGGGGTGGCAATTTTCTGCGTGTGATGAGTCAGGTGCAAAGGGTGCGGGAGAAGTAGAATGTTTGTTGGAAATTGTAAAGAAAAAGGATGAATATAAAGAGCGTAATATTGATGGCCTTTTTGCCTCTTCTTATGGCTTGTAGTACAACGAAGAAAAGCCAGGACGGCCAGCAGCTTGCTGTCGGTATAGAGTTTGATGCTGATTCAGCTTATGCTTTCTGTGCGGCTCAGTGTGACTTCGGTCCCCGTACCATGAACAGTGAGTCCCATGAGCGCTGTGCCCAGTGGATTCAGCAGCAGTTCAGCAAGTATGGTTGCCAGGTAACGCTTCAACAGGCAGATCTCAAGGGTTATGATGGAACAGTGTTGAAGGCTACCAATATCATTGCCACCCAACAGCCATCACCCACTACCCAACCCCCAACACCTCGAATTCTCATTTGCGCCCATTGGGACAGTCGTCCGTGGGCAGATAATGATCCAGACAAGGAGAATTGGAAAACCCCGGTAATGGCTGCTAACGATGGTGCCTCAGGTGTTGCCGTCATGCTGGAACTGGCTCGCATTCTGCAACTCCACGACTCGGCCCGTGTCGCTGTTGACTTTATTTGTTTTGATGCTGAGGACTGGGGCGTTCCGCAGTGGGCAGATCAGGGAGCTGCTGACTCGTGGGCACTTGGCTCACAGTATTGGGCAAGCACCCAACACCTAACACCCAACACCTACCAATACGGCATCCTGCTCGATATGGTAGGTGGCCAGGGAGCCAAATTTTATCGTGAGGGATATTCGTTGCAATATGCACAATCAGTGGTCGACAAGGTATGGCAGGCAGCAAGCACCGCCGGCTACGGCAGTGTCTTCCTGAATAAGGAAATGGGATATATTACCGATGACCATGTTCCTGTCAATGAACAGGCACATATCCCTTGCATTGATATTATCAATCACTATCCGGATTGCACGCAGAGCAACTTCGGCCCCACGTGGCATACCGTCAATGATGACATGCAACATATCGACCGTAACACGTTAGTTGCTGTGGGTCAGACACTTGTGCAGCTTATCTATTCGGAATAGCCCTCGCTTTAATTTTTCATCTTAAAGCTGGCCTGCCTCGACCATGAGTACCACGCGTTCAGTCAGACGGTCGATGCCTTCAGGGTCATATTCTTTCTTCAGCGATGCTCCGAAGGCCCAGGCAAAGGCCTGATAGAATCCTGCTCTTATTGGCCCAAGAAAAGCCTGTATCAGTTCGTAGCCGGAGGAATGACTTTCACGGTATACCAGTTTGATGAGCAGCTTGCCCTGCGAGTAGGTCAGCTTCTTCATACGCGGCTTATACTCTTTCAGAATTCCTTGCTCCACGCGTTTCATGTGTTCTTCTCGTGCCTTCTTGTCAGGCAGTGTTTCCAGGTATTCTGCAGTCTCCATCATGATGGTGTTGGCTTCTTTGGCAATGGGCAGCACCGTCTTGACATTCTTGACCAGTCGCATATAGGCTGCTGCCTGTCTCTTGCTTTCAAAGCTGACAGGTGGGAACACATAGACATTGTTCATCTCCATGTACTGGATGCTGTCACCGCCCTCAAATACTTTACCGACCTTCACGGTGGGAACAAAGGTCGGACTGTCCATGTCCACCTCTGTAGCGCTGTCCTTGAGTCTATTCCCCTGTGCCGTGCAATTCAGGGCAGCCATGAGTGTTCCTGCCAGTAATAACATTCTCATAATCGACCGCAAAAGTACGTATTATATTTGAGATGACAAAGGATTTTGCATTAATTAAGGTCTGGATTTGGGCAAATGTCAATACTTTTTATTACCTTTGTGTCGTGAAATACGTGCTTATTGCCATAGTCTGCCTCTTTTCGCTGACTGCTTCTGCCCAGAGTGACTGGCATGAGGCCTTGCAGTCGTGGATGACGGAGGAGGATGTTGAGGAATCCTATAGTGAAGAGACCATGGAGCTGTTGGCTGAGATGGCCGATTTCAAAATCAATCTTAACCAGACTTCCCGTGAAGAGCTGGAACGGTTGCCTTTCCTGTCTGCACTTCAGGTGGAAGGCATTATGGAATATATCGACCGGTACCATCCGTTGCGTTCCCTGAATGAGCTGCTGATGGTGAATAGTCTCGACTGGAATACCCGTCGCCTTCTACTGCATTTTGTCTATATCGGCGAAGAGACTCCAAAGCGCATCTGGCCTTCTTTGGCTGATGTCAGGAAGCATGGCAAACAACAGGTGTTGGCCACGCTGAAAGTTCCTTTCTATGAACGCAAGGGTGATCGTACTGACTATCTTGGTTATCGCTATCGTCACGACATCCGCTATCAGTTTAACTATAACGATCGTGTCAAGTTCGGACTGACAGCAGCACAGGACGCCGGAGAGCCTTTCTTCGCCAACAAGAACGGACTGGGTTATGACCATTATTCCTACTATTTCCAGTTGCGTAAGATGGGAAAACTGGAAGAGCTGAACCTCGGCATGTATCGTGTACAGATGGGCATGGGGCTACTGATGAATACGGGTTTCTATTTGGGCAAGACAGCGATGCTGTCGTCGCTGGGACGAGCTACCCACATGCTTACAGCCCATTCCTCGCGATCATCCTTTGGCTATTTCCAAGGGGCTGCGACAACCGTTCGGCTGACACCTCGTTGGGTCACTACGGCTTTTGTTTCCTGGCGTCATGTCGATGCCACCCTTAATGACAACGGTTCTATCCGTACCATAGTCCGTGACGGATACCATCGTACTGCTACGGAATTAGAGAAGAAGAACAATACCCAGGAGTTTGATGCAGGTTTCCGCATCGGCTGGAAGCCTGTTGTACGCAGGGGAACACCCTTTTTGAATTTCAATATGGTCTATACGCACTTCGACCGTCGTCTGATTCCGCCTGCCGAAACACCTTCGCAGTTGTATCGTCGCTATTCCTTGGCAGGTAACGACTTTCTGAACATGTCGCTCGACTACGGCTATACACATCCTCGCTTTTCCTTCTCCGGTGAGACGGCGATGAACCGTGACGGAGGACTGGCAGCGATCCATGTGGTCAGCTGGCGCTTGGCAGATACGTGGACAGCCATGCTGCTGCATCGCTATTATGGCTTGCGCTATACCGCTTATCACGCCCGAAGTTTCAGCGAGGGCTCCAGTGTCCAGAACGAACATGGCATCTATGCCGGTCTGACGTGGACGCCATCACGCACTTTCTCGTTGCAGGGCTATGCCGACTATGCCCATTTCCCTGGTCCGCGTTATATGGTCAGTGCTGCCAGCGATGCCTTTGATGCCAGTCTCCTCGCGCGTACCTTATATAATAAGTATAAGATAGAAGCCCGTTATCGCCTGCATCTTCGTCAGCGTGACAACGAGGAGAAGACCTTCCTCCTTAATCGTTTTGAGCATCATGCCCGTTTGCGTCTGTCTTTCCCCGTCCTTGCTGTCAACCTCCAGTCACAGGCCGACGGTTCTCTGATCAATACACGTAGTGGCAACAGTTACGGTGTGATGTTCAGCGAACAGGCCTCATACCAGTATCGCAGTCTGCGAGTCGACGCTCATGTCGGGTGGTTTCATACGGACGACTATGACAGTCGCCTCTACCAGTATGAACGTTCCGCGCTATACGACTTCTCCTTCCCGATGTACTATGGCCATGGCCTGCGCTATGCACTGATGGCTCGTATCGACTACCGGCGTCTGATGTTCACTGCCAAACTGGGCGTCACCGACTACTTCGACCGTTCCGTCATCTCCAGTGGCCTTCAGCAAATCGACGGCTCGTCGCAGGCAGACCTCCTCCTGCAGTTGAGATATAAGTTTTAAATAAGAAAAGCGGAGCACCTTGTCGTGTTCCGCTTCCTGCTGCGTACCCAGACCCGGGCTCGAACCGGGATGGGTTTCCCCACTGGTGTTTGAGACCAGCGCGTCTACCGATTCCGCCATCTGGGCTTTTGCGGGTGCAAAGATACGAATAAAAATCAAAAAAGAAGAAAGAAGGATGAAGAATTTTAAAAAAATGTATTTTTTTTTGTTTATAATCAATATTATTCGTAACTTAGCACTCGAATTTGAACTTATCTATACTTATGGAACTCAACAATCAGAATTATTGTATTATCCTTGCAGGCGGTAAAGGCCGTCGCCTATGGCCGTGCAGTCGTGAGGACATGCCCAAACAGTTTGTCGACTTCTTTGGCGCAGGCCGTACACAGCTTCAGCAGACCTTCGACCGCTTTGTTAAAATACTCCCTAAAGAGAATATCATCATTTGCACGAACCGTGAATATGCTCCCATTGTCCGTGAACAGCTCCCTGACCTTCACGAGGAGAACCTCATGATAGAGCCCGTCAACCGTGGGACTGCTCCCAGCGTGACGTGGGCCAACATGCGTGTCTGTCGTCGTAACCCTAAGGCCAATGTCGTCGTGACACCCTCCGACCAGTTTGTGCTCAACGAGGATGCTTTCTATCAGAACACGGAGGAGGCATTCTATTTCGTGGAACATTCAGACAACATGCTGGTGATGGGTATAGAGCCCACCCGTGCCGAGCCTGGTTATGGCTATATACAGAAAGGCGAGATCATTATGCCTAAGAAGTATCCTGAACCAAAGATATACCATGTGCAGACATTCGCAGAGAAACCTGAGCGCGACTTTGCACAGATGTTTATGGACAGTGGTGAATTTCTATGGAATACGGGAATTATCCTTTCCAGTGCCCACTTCCTCAATGCCTGCTTCCAGCGTCTGTTCCCTGAGGTGCTTAACCGTTTCGACAATCACATGGTCAAATACACCATTGAGGAGGAGATGGCTTTCGTCAATGAGTACTATCCGTCCTATCCGAATCTGAGCATCGACCAGGGAGTCCTGGAGCGTTGTGAGGATGTCTGCGTCATGCGCTGTGACTTCGGCTGGGCTGACTTGGGTACGTGGCACGCCATCTATGAGTGTATGAGTAAGGGTAACGGGGACAATGTCGTTGTCAACTCGAACGTGATGATGGAAGACTCCCACAACAATGTCATCAAGTTGCCCAAGGGTCGGCTTGGTGTCATCAATGGTCTTGATGGATATATTGTCGCTGAAGAGGGCAATGTCCTGCTGATTTGCAAGAAGGGCGACTCTTCTGCACTGGTGCGCAAGTATGTCAGTGAAGTGAAAATCAAATACGGTGACGATTTTGTATGACGACAGTAGGGCTTGATGCCAAGCGGATTGTCCGTAACGGAACGGGACTCGGCAGCTATGGCCGCACACTGGTCAACGACCTGATACGTCTGGGCGACGATCAGTTGGAACTTCGGCTCTATGCTCCCGATGAGGGCCGTGCCTCACTCCGTTCTCAGATTATCGAGGGCGTGTCGTTCTGTTATCCCAGTGGACATCCCTCAGCCCTTCGTAAGGCATGGTGGCGTTCGCGGGGTGTCGTCCGTGACTTGTTGCGTGACGGCGTTCAGGTCTATCATGGCTTGTCGGGGGAATTGCCTGTGGGTCTCCGTAAGTCAGGCATCCGTGGTATTGTGACCATCCACGACCTTATCTTCATGCGTCATCCGGAATATTACCATTGGCTCGATACCAAGATCTATGAGTGGAAGTTCCGGCAGACGCTCCGTGAGGCAGAACATATCATTGCCATCAGCGAGCGCACGCGTCAGGATATCGTCGAGTTGGGAGGAGAGCAGTATGCTGACCGTATCAGCGTCATCTACCAGAGCTTTGCCCCCCGTTTCTCGGCTGATGTCAGGCCGGAAGTGCGCGACGAGGTCCGTCAGCGGTATAAGCTGCCCCAGCGCTACATCCTCAATGTGGGCACCATCGAGGAACGTAAGAACCTGTTGCTTGCCTGTGAGGCTGTCGACCTGTTGCCACAGGATGTCCATTTGGTTGCCGTGGGTCGGAAGACGGACTATGTTCGACAACTGCCATCCTCCGAACGCATCCATCTGCTCAGTGGTGTGCCCGATACTGATTTGGCAGCCATCTATGCCATGGCTGAGGTTTTTGTCTATCCGTCGCGTTATGAAGGTTTCGGCATTCCCATCATCGAGGCCATCGCTGCCGGCTTGCCGGTGGTGGCCTGTACGGGGTCATGCCTCGAGGAGGCCGGCGGCCCTCACAGCCTTTATGTCAGTCCCGATCATGTCATCGACATGGCTGAGGCTCTGAAGATGTCCCTTCGTGGTGCCCGGGGTAGGGAAGAGCGCATCCGCCAAAGCCGGGAGTATATCCGTCGCTTTCAAGGTACCGACGTTGCAGGTCAGGTAGCTGCCCTATATATATAATAAGGTATAGTGAAAAATTGATAATTTAGTTGCAGGTGAGAGAGATACTATTAAAAAAACAAAAAAAAGAGGGCAAAAATGGCCCTCGAAGGGGTCAAAATGAAGAAAAATGCATTTTTTTTGGCACTTTTTTGAAAAAATGTGCAAAAATCCTTGCAAGTTACCGAATTAATGCCTATATTTGCACCCAAAAACGTGACTCGTAGCAAGAGACGCGGGTAAATAGTGTGAGAGAATAGAGAACAAATAACTTCTTTTTTTATTAATTAATTTAAATTTAATCGTATGAACAAAAAGATTTTGAGTGCATTACTCATGGGAGCATTCTTCCTTGCTTCTACGAGTATGTTTGTGTCTTGTAAGGACTACGATGATGACATCAAGAACTTACAGGCTCAGATCGACAAGAACACTGCTGCGATTAACTCCATTCAGACAAAGATCAATGAGGGAGCTATTCTGGAGAGTGTTACATCGATTAGCAACGGTATCCGTGTCGTTATCAACGGAACGTCCTACGACATTACCAATGGTCAGGACGGTGCTCCTGGTAAGGACGGTGTTGCTTGGACCATCGGTACCGACGGCTATTGGTACAAGGACGGTGTAAAGACCGACTACAAGGCCATCGGTGAGAAGGGTGAGAAAGGCGACAAGGGTGACAAAGGTGACAAGGGTGACAAGGGTGACACTGGTTCAGCTGGTGATCCTGGACAGCCTGGACAGCCTGGACAGCCTGGTGAGTCTGGTTCATCTGCCGGTACTGGTATCTACTACGTGCCCAATGCCGAGACTGGTTGCTTCGACAAGTACAAGGATGGTGCGTTCGTAGAGCACACCTCTATCAGCTTCCTGTCTGATTCTGGTAACACACCTAGTGGCGTTATCACAGCTGTGAAGACTGGTGAGTACCTGTATCTCTATGGTGTAGAAGGCGGTGAGGGTGCCCTGAAGCTGGTGACCATCTCTCTGTCTGCTGACCTGAAGGGTCTGGTATTCATTCCTCATCTCTACCTCGACGGTATTGAGAGCATCGAGTATCCTTGGATTGGTGACACCATCCATCGTTGGCATTCTATCCCCGTGGATTGGATTAACATCTCTCACCACACTGCTGAGAAGGCTCCCGCAGAAGATGAGCAAACTCGTCAGGACATTGCCTTCCCCGATGGAACTTCTTACACTTCTTTGAGCAGTGATATTAAGAAGTATACCAGACAGGGTGACTTCTATCCCAACTCACTGGGTCGTCATCTCGAGTATGATGAAAAATCTACTGGTAACAAGATTATCCGCAAGTATGTCCGCAGTGCTGCTGACGCAGATGCTGCTAAGCGTATCTTCTGGTTCAATCCCTCTTGGCCTGCTGACGAGTGGATCTATGGTCCCGCTTGGGAGGTATTGTATCACCTGAATCCGTCTAGCGCTCAGGTTAACTATGATGCAAACGAGCCCGTATTCAACGTTCTGGAGCCCGATGTTATTTATTACAACACCCGTGCTGCTGCTTCTACTCTTGGTGTAACTTCTCCGCAGGAGTTCTATGAGCTCTATGACTTTACCAAGAAGTCTGGCAACAACTTCGCTCGTGGCACATGGCGTAACGGCTTAGTTCCCAACACGAAGTCCTTCCGCAAGGATGGTTCTGGTATTGTCTATGTAGGTTTGCAGATTGCTCATCCCGATCTTCTGGCTCCATGGCCTACTGACGAGACCATTAACCCGAACGGCAACACCAATAGCTCGATTAGCTATCCTGAGAAAGGCCACGAGCAGGAAACTGGAAGCACTGATCCCAATAACACTCAGGTGACCAGTGGTCCTTATGCCAACAACAACCAATACAATGGTAATATTAATAAGTATTGGGAAGGTGATCCTCAGTATGGAGCTTGGTATGGTTGGACTCGCTATGCGTATGACAAGAACAACAGTGACAACACGATTGCTCTGCAGATGAATTCTGCTGCTGACGAGCACGTTACTTCTGACTATGCTCTGATCGTTCCGACTCACGTTCAGCTCGAAGGTCTGATCTGGGACAAGAAGCCCATGTACAAGGAGCCGAAGATCAACCACTTCAAGGGCGGTGACGAAAGCCGTATCGGTGACGAGGAAGGTTGGGCTCTCGGTGAGGGTTTCAACTGTTATGAGAATCGTATCCACGTATGGGATACTCCTCAGGAGGCTTTGGCTGATCCCGATGGTGCTGCTCTTGAGCTGATGTGTGAGGATCCTGAGGGTATTGACCTGCGTCCTTACCTCGGTGTTCACTATGTACGTGAGAACATGAAGAAGCGTGAGCTGATTCCTGGTATCTACAATCCTTATTCTTACGATCTCGGAGTCCTGCACTATGGTGAAGAGGCTGCTTGGGGTCTGCACTACGAGTTCGAGCTCGTTGACTATCAGAACAGTACTAACGGCACTCGTGATTCTCGTTATGCTTCGTTCAAGAGCTGGTGCGAGGACAAGGGTGTTGCTAAAGACGCGCGCATCGATGGTTGGAACATGACTACCGACCAGACTGGTGTTATCATTGCAAAGTCTGTTGACAACGATGGTTATCCCATCAATAACCGCTCTACTGTCAGTGTTGACCGTGAGCCGCTGGTTCGCGTTATGCTGAAGAACGAGGCTGGTGATGTCCTGCTCGATGGTTATATCCTGCTCCACATCAACTACACTCCGCTGAACAAGAGCGTAGCTTATGATGAGGCTACTTACACCTTCAACCTTTGCGATCCTATCACTCACTTCACTACTTGGGCTCAGTTCTCTAAGTGGATTCTGCAGGATGCTCTCCAGGGCCGCTATGTCGTTGACACTCGTGTTGACAACACTGGTATGGAGATTCTGGCATTCGACGACTACTTCTGGGCAGTATGTAAGGAAGGTTCTGAAGAGGTTGACAAGAACGACAAGAAGTATGTGACTCCTATGGCTTATCAGGTAACTGTTCCTGGTATTGAGGATGCTCACATGCGTGGTTACGAGCTCAAGCTCTACAATTTCGGTAAGGATATCTATGGTACCGATAGTAAAGCTCCTGAGACTGGCTTCGCTACTGCTGAGACCAGCAACGCGTTCGAGAACGATGACCTCGGTAACGCTGTTTACTATCCTAACGGTGAAGGTACTACCAACCACATCTTCTCATGGACACTGTCTGAGGAAGAGATTGAGTACCTGACTCACGATAAGCCTGAGGCTCTGACCACAGGTGTGAAGGTTAACCGTTGGATCTGCTTCGCTGCTAAGGATGTCGCTTACGACTATGCTCATCGTGACCGTGAGGTTAACAACTACAGCTCACCGTATCCTTATCTGTGGGTTAAGTTGACCTTGAACTTGAGGCGTCAGGCATGGGCTTACAAGTACTCTGAGAAGAACAACAACTACTGGTTCAACTACCAGAATGGTTATGGTGAGAGCTACAACAAGCAGGGTTGGTCAGGTGTTATCTTCGACATCATGGCTCCGGGTAATGCTGCAGTTCCTACTATTAAGGATCAGCGTTGGACTAACCAGATGAGCTCTACATTGGTTACCAACAAGTTCGTCATCACTAACACTGAGAAGACGAATGCTACCAACGATCCTTACTGTGGTCACGCTAAGTACTTCTTCGCTCCGAAGAACTACAAGATCACTGCTAAGACTATGATTGATGGTTATAAGATTGCAGGTAACCAGTGTCTCGCTGAGTACATCATTACTCCGCAGAACGGTGACGCTGCCGCTATGACTTCAGTTGACTCTAAGGCTTATGTTGAGTTGCCTAATGCTCAGAGCCGTGTATTCGGTATTCCTGCTTCTTTGGATGGTAAGGTTCACAACTATCGTAACGTTGACACTTGGAACATGCTGTTCTGTAAGTACGTTCCTGAGAAGACCAGCAGCTACAGCTTGACTGAGTTCGGCAGCAGCTTCTCTAAGCGTGGCGACTACCGCAATGGTACGAAGTGGGGTGAATATGCTGACAACAACATTAACCAGAATCCTGACTTCGGTTACAAGCACTGGCAGTCTGGTAACACTGAGACTATCAAGGGTAACGAGCAGAACAAGGGTGGTATGCGTCAGATTGCTCCTGACAAGTACGTCAACATGAAGCTCAACAATTCTGAGTGGTGGAACAATGATCACCAGGGTTCTCCGAAGCACACTTATGCTACTCCGACCGATGTTAACTTCCATAAGCATATTGTTGACATTAAGGATACCCACATGGGTCACATCTGGGATCCCAGCTATGCTCAGGCTGCTGTCAAGACTGACGCTGATCTGAAGGCTATCCTGCAGCAGTGCGCTATCAAGTACAACGACGGTGTATTCAACGACACTATCCTGTATGCTAAGAATGTGAAGACTGGTGAGTATACTCCTATCGCTAAGTTCGTGAGGTACGAGCAGTATTCTAAGGATGCTTCTACCTACACCAAGGCTGGTTCGTTCGAGCTGATTCACTGGCTGCCTATCGGTGCAACTGCTGAGGATGCTGAGGCTGGTAGAGCTATTGAGAACCTCGTTGCTTACGATGTGCTGAATGCTCTTGGCTATCCGACCAAGGTTGACGGCTCTTGCGACTTCGATCATGCTCGTGAGTTCATCAACAAGCAGCTCCGCGCTTGGGTTGGTGTTGTTGCCAACAATGGTTGCGATGTTGCTCTGTATGTTGAGCAGGAGCAGCGTGACGATTACAAGAGTGCTCTTGACATGGCTCTGCAGAGTGGTCATGAGAAGGAGAATGGTGGTAATGGTACTAACGGTGAGATTTGGCAGAAGTATTGCGCTGCAACAGGTCTGACTCCGTACATTGCTGCACCTGCTGATCCTCATAAGTACAATCCGGTTGCTACATTCATCGCTTCTTGGGAGCGTCCTATCAACCTCGATATGACTGAGATTCCCGCAGCTCTGGATGCTAACACTGAAGAGAATACTCTCTACCTGCTTGACTACCTGAAGCTGTACGACTGGCGTGGTGATAAGAACCGTCAGGGTTACATGTACGACGACCACTTCTGGTTCTGGGGTTACTACAATGTGAAGGGTATCGCTGTTGATCTGACTCCGAGCAATATCTGGACTAACATGCACCAGGCCGATGTGAACACCTTCAAGAAGATGAGTGAGATTTCTACTCAGGTTCGTCTGTTCGTCGGTGAGCCGTACATGCGTCAGCAATATGGTCTCTTCGGTATCGGCTGGAATGCTGCTGGTAAGAAGGTTTCTGGTCCTATCGGAAATGCAACAAGCTTCAATGCAGCTGACGACTGGAAGCTCTGGCAGTATGTTCCTGCATCTCAGGAGGCAGCTATCGAGCAGTACATGGGTATCAAGCCGCGTAACGTCAACAGACTTGCTAAGTTCGGTTCGATCTACTACGAGAACAATGGTGACAACGTGACTGAGTTCGACGTACTCATCCCGATCACTATCTTCTACGAGTGGGGTTCTCAGAAGTACTGCACGAAGTGGCACATCGATACCACTCACGGTCGTACGACTCCTCTTCCCTAAGGAAAGAACCAGTTTATTTTGAATACATTTTAATTTAAAGCTCTAATAGGAGAGTGCGTCTCGCAGAGAGCGGACGCACTCTCTTTTTACTTCAAATAGGAAAAAGAAAAATGAAAAAGCTTAATTATCTGCTCATTGCAGTTGCAGTACTTTGCTTAGGTACTGCTTGTTCTAACAAGAAAAAGTCACGTGAAGAGCGCGTGGAAGAGTTCCGTGGTATGTTGACAGCTAACGATACTACGCAGATGCTTCAGATCTGCGATAATGCCATGGAGCAGTTGAAGGGTAAGAAGATTGACGAAGTGATAGCAACTCTTTATGAGTATAATGATAGTACAGAGGAACTGACGCAGCTGACGGATCAGATGAAGAAACGTCTGGCTCGTCGTTTCAAGATGTTCCCTGTGTTGACCTATAACCGCCAGTACTATTCGTTCATGCTGGAAGGCTGTAACGATGTGAAGTACGAGGTGGTATTTGCTACTCCCGAGCAGACAGGTGCTGATTCTGCTAAGACGATGTACATGTTCAATCCCGTTAAGGTTGACGGAGAGTGGAAACTCTGTGTCAAGACTTCTAAGGACGACATTGACGTTGAACATCTCTAAACGCGACATTACGTAAACGACTATATAGAAACAGGCTTTCAACATGAAGAAATTATTTACCCTTCTGCTGTTATTTTTTAGCTTACATACTATAGCAGCAGTCCAACAAAAGGTTACTTTTGACTTTTCTGATCCTACTCAATTGAATTGTAATATTCCGATTACAGCCGAAGATTTAGGAGGTTATCAAGAAAGTGCAGCTATTGTACTGAATCTTGGTTATCCCAATGAACGAACTTTTACCCAAGGCCCCGTAACGATTAGTTTTGTCAATAATGGCAGTGCGGGACCGCATATCAGATATAACGGCTATGGCTCGTATGAACTTGGATTAGGTCTGGGTACCGATATCAAATTTAGTATTTCTGGAGGTTCTACGCTTGTTTCAATTCAATTTGACCAACCCAATAACCTCATCAAAAAATCCGGTGAGCCGGGTCGCTTCAATACTGATACTAACCTATGGGAGGCAGGAGAATCTAAACCGACTTCTGTCACGTTCCATAATGGTACAGACTATTCTTATTTCACTAAGATTAAGGTTACCTATAATTCTCCAGCTGTTCCGCTGACTTTCTCTTACAGTCAGCCGAGTGACGGCACCTCTGTGGCTGCTTTCAAATCGATGACTTTGTATTATAACACTTCGGTTACTAAGGTAAACAGTAATAAGGTTCTTTTGACGGGTTCCTCTTTTGACGGAGCCAAGGAAATGACTGCTTCTGCCTCTGGCAGTGCGGTGACGCTGTCTTTAGGCGAAACTATTTCAGCTGAAGGTAGTTATACTGTTTCTGTTCCGGCTGGTAAGTTCGAGACTTCAGAGGGTGCTACTAACGAAGCCATTAATATTAGCTTCACCATCGTTCCTAAGCGCGATACATTTACTCCGACTTCTGTCAATCCTGCCAGTGGCACTTCTTTGGGTAAGTTGCCTAAGGAAATTAAACTCACTTTCCCGGCATTTGTCAAGGTGGGAACTGGTACAGTGAAATTCAAGATGAATGACGAGACTCAGTTCTCTGGTACGGTATCCGTGAGCAATAAAGTAGCGACCATCTCCCATACCCATGATGTGACGGAAGCCTCATCGTGGACGGTGGAGATTCCCGAGAAAATGTTCCACAATGATTTGCCTGCAGACGATGTGGAATATCGTTGGAGTCCGTCGATGACCCTTAGCTATACGGTTGATGGCTCACAGGATGTTCCTACTGAAGTCACACCTACAGCATCCCTGTCAAGCTCTTCCATTGAGAAAGGTGGTGACGCATTGGAACTGACCATTGGCGGTGTAAAGAAGGCTACCTTGGCTACCACTGCCGCTCCCGTATTCAAATATGCCGATGGTGATAAGAAAGGCCAGACCGTATCTTTCGACGGTGTTATCCTGACATCGAATTCTGACACCCAGTTTGGTGTCAATACGACTGGACTGCCAGCAGGCAAGTATACTTTGGTGATGCCGAAGGGTACCTTCACCTATGAGGTGGAATCGAATGAGATTATTGTAGACGTGGAGCTGACGGCATCTTTTGAAGTCCTGACAACAGATACGGATACACCTGCGATGAAGATTGCCAGAGCATTATTGCAACAAACCAGCGAGGGCGGCGTGGGCTATCCTTCTACTGAAAGCGCTAGCTATAAGGCCTTGCTGGCTTTGGTTAATGCCACCGAAATACCGTCTGACGAATCGCTTCTGACGGCTATGAATGCCTTGTATAATGAGACTGACGTGACGTTGCCTGCTGTTGACAAGTGGTATAATATTTTTGGTGTAAACAGCAATGGTAAGAGAATCTATTTGGCTTTCAATGCTGATAAGTCGAAAGTCATCCTTGATGCCAGTTCGGACGATGCTGCTGCTTTCCAGGTAGCTTCAGTGTCAGAGGGTAAGGTCGTGTTCAAGACGAAAGAAGGACGCTTCCTCCATGTGCTGACAACGCTCCCCTCTCATGAGGGTACTTCTGATTCTAATCTGACGGAGACAGAGAGCAACATCAATAAACTGACGTTGGCTAAGTTTGCTGCTGCCAGTGTTGAGGGCGCAGATCCGAAGGAACTCTATGGCGCATTTAGCATCTATGGCAGCCTCGGCACGGTGAATGACAACGAAGAGTTTGCTTATGCTCTGTTGAACTACGACAATACAACAATAGCTACCTACCCTGCCACACCGTTGAAATTTGATGCCTCTAAGTCCAGTGCTTTCCGCCTGACGCAAACTTCAGAGCCTGAAGAGTATGACCCGACAGATCCGACAGATTACGTCATCGTTAGTGTCTCCATGCGTTCGGTAACAATCGCCAAACCCGGCGATGAAGGCGTCTTGATTGTTCATGGTCCTGACAAGACAACGATTGCTGATGCATCCAAAATTTATTATACCTACAATACCAACGACGAGCGCAACAATACCAAGGTTGACTTTACCGGTACTATTCTGACCCCAACGGCAACAGTCAATGAGTTCAGTGTCAATACCAAAGGATTGGCACCTGGATCCTATCATGTTGTAATGGATAAAGGAGCTTTTGCTTATGAGGTGCCTGAAGGTAAGACCGCTAAGGATACCCAACTATCTGCCACCTTTAATCTTGAGGATGGTGGTGCAACTCCCACTGTAACACCTACTGCATCATTGGCACCCGCAGAGGCTGTCGTGGCAGGTGACGAACTGGTACTCACCATTGGAAATGTCAAGAAGGCCACTTTGAGTACGGAAGCTAAGCCTGTCTTCAAATATGCTGATGGCGACAAGGCCGGCGAGACGGTTCCGTTCACCGGAACCATCCTTACCAAGAAGAATGCTACTCAATTCTATGTTAGTACAACAGGTCTTGCTGTGGGCAAGTATACGCTGGTTATGCCTAAGGGTACTTTTGCCTACGAAGTGGAAGATGGTAAGGCCGTGGTTGATCAGGAACTGACAGCATCTTTCGAAATTAAGGAGAAGACCCCTGCAACTGATGAGTTTAATTATACCTACAATGCTTATAATATGTTCCTGCCTTTAATGGAGCAGAATCCTGCTTCTTACTATAGGGCTGCTGATTTTAATGTATTGATAGTATATGCCTATAAGGAGTGGGGATTTGATGCTATGGTGGCTAATCCTAACAAAAAGGTTTCTTTCCGGACAACGACCATTGGAGGCACTGCAATGACAGGACACTTTGAAAACTATCCTAACTTTGGCGCAGACTATCCCGAAAATCCAGAATTTGCAAACGTGTTTGCCGTCAAGTTTGTACCTGATGTCCCGCTTTCGCCCGGTGACCTCAACAATCATCCAGGTAATTACACCTATTATTGTGAGCCAGGATGTTTTGGCGATGCCAACTATGGTAAATGGCTGGCAGGCGATAGCAGCGTGACACCCTCTATGTGTAGGGTTAATGATAAATTGAACGTAGGTACCTTCGTCATACCAGGTAATCAGGAACCCACCACAGGTATCAGCACTGTTTCAGGTGATATGAAGAACAATGTCATCTACGACCTCCAGGGTCGTCGTGTCCAGAACATGGATAAGAAGGGCGTGTACATTGTCAATGGCCGTAAGGTCGTGAATAAGTAAAATCACTGATTATACCGATAATAATAGAAAGTGGTGACTCTTCGGAGCCGCCACTTTTTTCTTGTTTTGATATTAAGATAGAGAAAAGTTAAAAATAAACATAAATTTATTTTGTCGTTAAACAAATTATTATTAACTTTGCACTTGTAAAATCAGTATTGATGCTTTATGTTGACAGACTTAGAATTTGCAGAAGAACAATATCGTCAGATGAACGAAATGGCAAAACATTTGGCGGAAATAATGCCTCCAGGCAAGGATCGGGATGAGGCCATAGAAATGTGTGTTGACGTAATGGCCGATTGCCTTGCAAGAATAAGAGAATTAAAAAAAGAATTATAACTTAACAATATCGTTTATGAAACAGCCAGTAGATTTAATAAAGGATAAGAAGTTAAAGGAGAACTTCTCAGCTTATGTTAATGCTAAAGACCAAGATGAGAAGAATCGTATTGTTAACGAATATAATCAGTGGTTTGCTTGTCTTTCAAAAGAAGAGCAAGCTGCGGAGACCTCATTGATTATGGATAACCTTCGTGGTGTTATAGAGGGGGTACATGATAATTTAGAGGAGTTAGATGGAACAATCATAAGAAAGAAATTAGGAGAAGTTCCCCAAGCGATTTCTCTGAGTTATATTGCATCACAATGCGGCAAAAGCAAGTCGTGGCTATCTCAGCGTCTAAATGGTAATAAGGTAAACGGAAAAGAGGCACGTTTTACAGCAAGTGAAGTACAGCAGTTTCAGGATGCTCTACACCGTCTTGGACAAAAACTGCTCAAGGTTGCTCTTATATAATAAGTAGCACCTCCTAAGCGAATTACAGAAAAGTGGCGACTCCGGAGAGCCGCCACTTTTTTCTTGTTTTCTTTGGAAGTCTCAAAACAAATGCGTAACTTTGCAGGTGAGAAAAGAAAAATATTATGAATGCAGACAACAAATATGTAAGATTCGACTGGGCCGTAAAACGCATGTTGCGTGATAAGGCAAATTTTGGTGTGCTTGAAGGTCTGATGACTGTTCTCCTGAATGAGCCCGTACATATCGTAGAACTGTTGGAAAGTGAGAGCAATCAGAATTCGGCAGACGACAAATACAATCGTGTTGATATCAAGGCGAAGAACGATAAAGGGGAGATATTTATAGTTGAAGTGCAACTGACCCGGGAATTGTATTATTTAGAGCGTATTTTATATGGCACAGCAAAAGCCATCACAGAGCATATAAAGTTGGGCAGTGTCTATAGTGAGATCAAGAAAGTTTACTCTATCAGCATTGTCTACTTTGATTTGGGACAGGGGGCAGACTACCTTTATCATGGAAGTAACACTTTTGTCGGTGTTCATACGAAGGACACACTTAAGATAAACGTTAAGGAAGACAATGCCATTCGGATGAAAGCCCCTGAAGAGATATTCCCTGAGTATTTTATTATACGTGTCAACGAGTTTAATGACATAGCGACAACGCCTTTAGAGGAATGGGTCGACTATCTGAAGAACGGACACATAAAAGATGACACTACTGCTCCGGGACTAAGTGAAGCCAGGGAAAAACTGCAATATATGATGCTCAGTCCGTCTGACCGTCATGCTTATGACGAGCACCTAAATGCAATCATGATCCAAAACGACGTCCTGATGACTGCAAAGCTTGAGGGTATGGCTGAGGGCAGAGCCGAGGGCAGAGCCGAGGGCAGAGCTGAGGGCAGAGCAGAGGGCAGAGCTGAGGGCAGAGCTGAGGGCAGAGCTGAGGGCAGAGCTGAGGGCAGAGCTGAGGGCAGAGCTGAGGGCATTCAGAAGGTAGCCTGCAACTTGCGAGAAATGGGAATGGCTGTCGATGAAATCATGAAAGTCACAGGATTGACCAAAGAACAAATAGAAAGCCTGTAATCATTTAAGTACTTGTTGCTGGTTTTTCCTTGGAATGGCCAACACCTAACGTTGCCTGTCGTATCGCCTTTGCACAAAGGGATTAAGGCACGTTAGGTGTTGGCTGAGGAGGTAACAAAGAGGTCACTAACAGGTAACGTAGAGGTTACTATGCCGCCTTCAGCGGGATGACTTTGTAGTACATCACATTGGATCTTGAGGTGTGTTCATACCCCAGCTCCTTCATGGCAAACCCCAGCTGAACCTTCACGCTGTGACTGATGGTCAGCGAGGGATACTCCAGCTTGATCATTTCCAGCATCTCTTTGCTGTTCAATTTTTGGGCTACCTCACCCTCTTGAGGTTTGCGGAAGCAGACATTCACCATCTCAGCTATATCCTTCTGTTCCATGTAGTTGAGGTTCAGCTGCTGGATACGTTTCACCTCGTCGTTGTTGAACCAGTAGGGGGCCTTCAGCTCACGGATCTCGTGGAGCACCTGAGCATACAGCTGATCGTAGTCGATGTCACCAGTGTTGTCGATGAGCTGTCCTTCCGGAATGGTCAGACAAATGAAACGACGAGAACCAGTGGCATCCGTCAGCGGATGGGGATTGTTCGTCGTGGCCACAAAGGAAGCATAGCGCAGACGGTCCTTCTGGGCTGTGCCATAGATAGGACGTCCGTTGACCTTGCTCTTTGACAGTGTCTGTTTCAGAGAAGCATGCTGGCTGGGGCTGATGGCCTCCAACTCGTCGAGGTTCACAAGCAGGTTGTTCGTCAGCGCCATCTCCTTGTCATGCTTGTTCGACAGATTCAGGTGATCCAGATAGTACATGCGCAATTGCGGAGGCAGCAGGCGAGCGACGAAGGTCGACTTGCCACACCCTTGGGCACCAATCAGGGTGGGTACGGTCTCATTGCCGTGCAACAAGTCCATCTGAAGCCAGTGAGCAACAACAGATCGGAGCCAGATGGCCAAGAAGGCATGTTGCTCCGTTGTAATGCCAGGAATTCGCGAGAAGAGCTGTGCCACATGGTTCTGTCCGTCCCATGTTGGCAGATGGTTCAGGTAATCCTGGATAGGATTGAACCGCGGCACCTCGTTCGACTGTACCAGAAGCTTGATGTCCGTCTGCGGATTCCCCTTTTCGCAGACGTCTTCGCGCATGGCGTGAATGATGATGCTGTTCAAATCTTCCTCGGTGAGCACGTGCCAGTCGGGGGCTCCTTCGACAGGCTTTTTTACATACTCTACCACTCCCCTCAGCTCGTTACGGCGGAACTCGTAGTGCTCATTCAGGAACTGTTCAGCTTCGAGCATTCGTTGTTGTGAAGCAGAAACTTCACTTTTAGTTTTTAATTTTTGAATCATAAAGGTTGATAAATTTTAAGTTAAACATAATGGTGTGCAAAGGTACAACATTATTTTGAAGTAAAAAATATGTCCCGGAAATTATTTTCTTAAAAAATGTAAATTGGTAAATCAGGTATAGAAGCGGGTTAGGTGTCAGTTACCTGTTTGGTACCTGTCAGTTACCTCTTTAAAAACACCTAACGTGCCTTAAGTCCTTTATACAAAGGCTCTCCGAAAGATCGTGTGAGGTCTTGGCCATTTTTCAACGTATTAGCCTCCATAAACGATATGCCACAAGAGCCAGGTCTCCTCGGCACTAACATCAGGTTTGCCCTAGGGAAACCTGATGTTCCCACGGAGGGAGCGACTATTCCCCTTGCCACAAGATAGCATCTTCCTTGCCACAAGATGCTATCTTCCTTGCCACAAACGACCGTCTTGCATGGCACTTTTTTAGACAGGCATTCTCTTGTTTATGTTACATTTTTATGCATGAAAAGTGCTTTATATGGGCTGATTTTGGGCTTTAATTGCACTTTTTAGTCAAATTCTTTGCTTTTTTAAAATACTTTTCGTACATTTGCACGCAAAATGCGTTTATTAACTTAATATTAAGTAAAAGTATGAAAATGAAAATGATTATCGTAGCCGCTCTGGCCTTTGTAGGTCTGACCGCTACAGCACAGCGTCAGGAGAAGGTGGTTGACCGCGTTGACCAGCGCACTGTGCAAGAGTTTGACCATCAGGACGTAACGAAGAAGTTCAAGAGTCACCTCTTTGTTGATATCCAGGGTGGTGCCCAGTATACGCTGGGTGAAGCAAAGTTCGGTGATCTGATCAGTCCTAACGTTCAGTTGGGTCTGGGATATCAGTTTAATCCTTGGTTCGCAGCTCGTCTGCAGGCTAATGGCTGGCAGTCAAAGGGTGGTTGGAACTCTCTTCAGGTCACTCAGTATTCTCCAGGTCAGCGTATGGAGCTGAATTCTACTGAGTACAAGTGGAATTATGTTGCTCCTGGCATCGACTTTATCTTCGATCTGACCAACCTCATCGGTGGTTGGAATCCTGAGCGTTTCTTCTCTGCTGCCATCTTCGTTGGCGGTGGTGTGAACATTGCTTGGAAGAACGACGATGCTATCAACATTGACAGAGTAGCTCAGAACACTACTTACAATGGTGGTAAGCCCCTCTACAACTTGGAGTATCTGTGGGATGGCACAAAGGTTAACCCCTTCGGCCGTGGTGGTCTGCAGCTCGGTTTCCGTCTGAGCCCCGCCGTATCTCTGCTGATTGAGGGTAATGCCAACATCCTGACTGACAAGTACAACTCAAAGAAGGCTGACAACCCCGACTGGTATTTCAATGCTCTGGCAGGTCTGCGCATCAACTTGGGTAAGGCTGTTGAGACCGAGACTCACGATGTATACCGTGATGTTGTGGTTTATGACACCATCTACAAGTACGTGACTATTCCTGAGCCCGTCAAGAAGATTGAGAAGGTTCGTCGCGATGTATTCTTCGAGATCAACAAGTATGAGATTCTGTCTTCTGAGGCTGGCAAGATCCAGGAGATTGCCAACTTCCTGAAGGAGAACCCCAAGGCAAAGGTTCAGGTAACCGGTTATGCTGACGTTCAGACAGGTAACCCAACTATCAACGACCGTCTGGCTCGCCAGCGTGCTGACGTTGTTGTGAAGGCTCTGATTGAGCAGTATGAGATTGCTGCTGATCGTATCAGCTACGATTCTAAGGGTGACCGTGAGCAGCCGTTCGCAGAGAACGACAAGAACCGTGTTTCTATCATGATTGCTGAGTAAATCAGGATCCAGACAAGTTGAAACTTTACAAAGGGCTGCCTCGTTTTGTGGCAGCCCTTTGCTGATAAAATAAGTTACTGTTATGAATAAGTATTGTCGTGTTACCCTCTATGCCCTTGTCACTTTTGTGGTGTTTGGCCTTTCTGGTTGTAAGGACAAGAACCGTGTGGTAGAGCCGCATGACGGCCCTGCTCATATCTTATTGAAAGAGACTGAGTATAATTTCGGCCAGTTAGACGGCTCTAGGTCTGTCGTCTCACACGAATTCCAGTTGATTAACGATGGCGGTGAGCCCTTGGTCATCAATGATATCGAGAATTTCTGCCATTGTACACATGTGGAATATCCCAAGGAGCCTATCCGTCCCGGCCATGCCGTGACATTGATGTTCTATCTGAATGCCGACGACGTGTCTGGCTATTTCATCCGGGATGTCATCGTGCATACCAATGCAGGAGATGCAAGGATTCAAGTAAAAGGAGAGAGGATTTGACCTCTCTCCTTTTGCTTAAATCTCTAATTATAATGCATTGCTGATTTGCAGCGCATAGCTGTCCATCGGATCTATCTCCATGATTTTATCCACATAGATCAGACAGCTGTCCTTGTCGTGCTTACGATAATAGTAGTAAGCCAGATACTTGTAGCTTTCCATCAGCTGGGGTGATGTCTCACCCTTGGAGGTGATGATGTCGATGACCTTCATGTAGTGGGGTTTGGCCAGTCCTTTTTCCGTCTCCGGATCCAGAGCCACATTGGTACGGGCACGCCAGTAGGCTCCCAAATAGCTGTCGGGACGCATCTGTTCCACCTTCTCAAACTGGGCATCAGCCTGACGGAGGGCCTCAATCTTTTCTGCTGTCAGCTCCTTGGTTTTCTTCTCGTCCGTTCCCTTGGCATAGAAGAGGTTGCCGATATGGAATTCCTCAAAGGGCGTCTTTTCGTCGGCATCCATCTTGTCAACATACTGACGGTAGTAGGTGATGGCATGGTCGTAATCACCGATCTTCTCGTAAGCCTCGGAGATGGCCTTGATAACATCTTTGCGGTCTTTATTCAGCTCCAGTACCTTGTTGAACTGTGCAATAGCCTGGTCGAAGTGGCCTCGGCCGTTGAGTGCATAGCCATAGTAGATATAGTCCAGATACTGGAATTCGGCATTGTCGCTATGATAGAACAGCTTGTTTGCTGCTGCCATCGCATCATCATATCGTTTCAGCTCCGTATTATTATAGAGTAGCATGCGGTTGAATGCCGGATGGCGCGGGAAACGCTGAATGGCCTGACGGGTGACAGCCAGTGCACTGTCGAACTTCTGCTGGAAATAGTATGACAGCGCATAGTTTGTCAGCTCTTCCTTGCCAAGGTCCTCAATGGGTAAGCTTGCATAGACGTGAGCTGCATCGCTGAAACGGTTGCTGTCGTAATATACCTCAGCCATCTTCAGGTCAATCTCCGGCTCATGGCGATAGCAGCGGAGCACCTTCAGCTTCTGGATGGCCTTGTCCGGATCTTTTTTGGTATAGAGTTTGGCATACTTGAAGTACGCCTCCGGGTCACGCTTGTTGAAATACATGGCGCGTCCGTAGTAGTATTCCGCCTGCTGACGGTCGTTCTTGGCCAGGGCAATGTCGCCGGCCAGATTGATGACTGTCGTCGAGATGCGGTACATGTGATAGCCTTTGTCGTAGAAGTATTCCGCATCCTCCAGCCTATTGGCATGCAGGAATGTCGTGCCGATGGCTGCTGCCAGGTCTGGATTCTTCTTGTCCTTCTTCAGCAGGTTCTCAGCAAAGTGCCTTGCATGGACGGAATCCTTGCTGATGGCCTGCTTCAGCAGTGCGATATCGCTGTCGAAGCTTTCTGCAAACAATGCGTTGCAGACTCCCATAATGCAAATAACGGTGAATACGATTCTCTTCATGACTTTATTTTGATTTGCTTTTTTATTCAGAAACGATAGGATACGCCGAGGTTGAATGTGTTTAATACGGACAAACGTGAGGAGATCTGCTCGGTGGTGAACAGCCTGTGGTCATCGAACAGCGTAAACATATAGATGTTGTGGTTGTAGAACAGTCCCCAGTTTTTGTCCAGTTGGTAGCCAGCCGACATACCTAAGTTCAGGCCAATGCTCTGGCTGTTGTCCATCGACGGACCTAAGAAGGTGCTGACTGACCAGCGGCGCTGGTTGTCGTAGCCGTTTAACAGCGTGGTCATGTCAATCTGGTAGTCCAGTGAAATGAAGTGCATGTTGGTTTTGTGGCTATCCTGTCCTTTTTCCGCCACATCGTCCGAGACATATTCAAACTGTGCACGCAGCGAGTGGTACTCGTTGAAGGTATAGCCTGCCATAGCCAGTGCATTCAGGTTTACACCGCCATTATCGTAACGCCACTTGTTGAGGTTGAAGTTCCAGCCACCACCGACAGCAGCAAAGAAGTGCGGATGGGTAAAGGCACTCTGCTCGCCATGATGACGCTTCTTGGGATTCTGCAGTAGTGCCGACAGTCCAACACGCACACTCATGGCGTTCTTGGCATCCAGCAGGTGATAGCCTTCTGCTTCATATCGTCTGACGCGTGTATTGGTGGCATCGTCAATGTATATCTCGTCACAGTCAATCATGGTATACATGGGTTCAATGTGGAAGCGCAGGTTATCCTGCAGCTTCATCCACAGCTGCATACCGGCACGCCATCCGTTGGCATAAAGGGTTCGTCCGCGTGCCTCACTGTGATTACCCTCGACAGCCATAATGCCACGCTGGAAACCACCAATCAGGTTCACGCCGAAGCGCTGTCCCCAGTCGTAGTTGCTGCGGAAGGCCATCGGATTGATCAGCAGGTCGGCGGAGACGGTGGCCATTCCGACAGAGGTGATGACGTCCGACACACCACCAGCCTCGCTGGCACTGACGCGGATGGCACCGCCCTTGGTGGCTGTGGCTCCTACACGTGCACCGATGCTGGGCAGCATCCACCATCCCAAGGCCAGCTGCAGTGATGTTCCGAAGGTGTCGCTGGCCTTGGCCGGCATTCCTGGGAACCATGCCAGGCCATAGCCATAATCTATGAAGAACGGGCTACGCTGCTGGTGGAACAAGTTGCTGATACCCTTGCCTGTGGCACGTGCTGCAGCACTGATGCCCTTTGCTGTTCCGTTGGCCACACGGGTCACCGGTCCGATCAGGTCATTGAACATATACATCAAACCGAGGTTCATGCTGCTGATGACCGTTCCGGCTTGGTTATAGAACTGGTCGGACGTATATAGATTCTTGTCCATCCAGTAGAGACGGTGCTGATAGAACAGTGCCAGATGGCGACTGAAACGGTAGTCGAGCTGGAAGCCCGCATTCACGCCGAAGCGTGTCTTCTCGCTATTGAAGGCTACCGTGGGTCCCAGCATGACACTCATATTCCAGCGACGTCGTGGCTGATAGCCCGTGAAATAGTTCGAGACATTCAGCTGATAGTCCACTGATGTCATCCAGTTTTTCCACCGTTGCTCCTTGCCATTATTCAATTGTATGGCATCGGTCTGATACTCTTCGTTCAGCATGAGGCCGCTGTATTCGTTGAAGTAATAGCCAGCCATCAGCATGGCATTCTTGGGGAATCCTGCAGAGTGGTCGGCATAGCGCCACTTCTTGACGGTGGCATTCCATCCTCCTCCGACTCCGATGTAATAGCCTGAGGGCTGGAAAGCTCCCGTCGCTTCGGCTTTAGCATCTTGACGATCACCCATCAGCAGTTCTACACCCAATTTCAGTGTCACCTGGTCGTCGCGCTTACGGTTTTCCGATCCCTGACGATGGATGAGCAGTGAATACATCGGCTCGAAGAACAGACGGGTGTCATGACTCAGGCGTACCCAAGGCTGTACGGCCAAGTGGTAGCCCATCACATTGCTGCGGTTATGGCCACCAGTGTTGATCATCTTCAACAGACCAGTCTCGTAACCTGCTATCAGGGTCAGACCGGCTGATGTCTCCCAGTCGTAGTGGCGGGTGAAGCCCAGCGGATTCAACAGGGCGTCGACACTCAGCGAGGCATAACCCATCATATTGACCTTATCGCCCTGCTCAGCCCATGAACCGTTAGCCACATGCAGGGTAGTACGCAGACCGATGGCTGACGAGAGCCAGCCTCCGAAGCCGAGACTATAGGTAGGACCTGCTGTATTTGCCCAGCGCAGGTCGTCGAAGGTGTTGTAGGCAGCAATGCCCGCTCCGTAGTGGAAGAACAGCGGACGACGCTGTCTCTTGTCTTCATCGCTGCCTTGCAGCCAGCGCTGTCCCTCACCGAAGCGACGCTTGAAGTCGCCTGTCAGCGATGGTGGTGTCAGCAGGTTGTTGAAATAATAGATGTACGACAGGTTCAGACCGTACGATACATTATATCTATGCCAGTTGGTGCCTTGGTCAGACAGGTCGATGCCCGGGCTGTTCAGCTGTATGAAGGGCTCAGCTGTCAAGGCCGCATAGGGACCGGCAAAAAGCTTAAATTGTACGCCGGCATGCAGATTATATGAGAAGGCACTCTCTTTCAGGTCGTGCGCTGTGGCCTTGTTGTTGCCACCACCCAGAATGGCCTGGTTGAAACCGATGCCGATGAATGGTGATACATCGAGGGGACGCTCGGGACGGTATCCCAGCAGGTAGGATGACAGGCTGAACAAGTAGTCGGCTTCTGCACCATAGGTGCCGTTCAGTGTCTGTGCTCCGTCACCATTGGCACCGCTGCGCATGTAGCCGATGCCACCCGTCAGTCCGATGCGGGCGGAGTGGAGGGGACTGAACTGACGTCCCACACGCAGATGAAGTGTGGTCAGAGGCTCTGTGGCGTTCTGGTTGAGATGCTTCACGGCCATAAGGCCTGCACCGAAGTCGATGTAGGTGTTTCCCTGCTTCATGATATCCCCCATATAGCGGTGGTGTCGATCCATCGAGAAGCGGATGGCGTTGAAGTCCCTTGGCTTTGGCAGCTCATAGGATGTCGAGTCGTCCTCCATCCGTTCGGGGATGGAGTCGGCGCGGCTTCCTGTTACTGCCATCAGCAGTAGTGCCAGCAGGCTGTATCGTATCACGTCAGTTCTCTTCATGTTCTTCGTTCTCTTCCTTTTCTTCCTTTTCTTCCGTATCTTTCTTCTTGTCGCCAAGCATCAGATTCTCGAACTTCTCACGGTATTCTTGTGCTTTGTTCTTGTCGTACGGGAACTTCTTCTTGATCTCGTCGCTGATATTGGCGTCGGAATTATAGTATTTATTATAATAGGTAGGATCCAAGTCAAAGCAGTGCTGCATGTAGGCAATGAACGACGGGGTCTGGTTCTCCTTCATCAGTATGGCTTTCTCAGCACCATACTTGGCAGCAAGCTCCATGAAGTCGTCGTCGCTGGTCTCCGAACTGTTGGCGGCAATGACACCCTTCATATACCATTTCTTGGGATTGTCATCGGGCAGGGCATCAATCAGTGGCTTCACGTCGTCGTAGGTCTTCCCCAGCTCCGGTGCCAGCTCGAAGTTGAGCACGGCATTGTTGATGTCGCTGGTCTGCATGGCATAGCGCAAGGCCGTCATGGCACGCTGTTCCTCCTCGGGCGTCTTGTTCTGCTTGAAGAAGAGCGTCTCTAAATCGGTGAACATCTTGATGTCACGGAACTCATCGGTATTCGGCAGCTTGTCAGCCAGATGTGAGGCAGCTCCTAACTTCATGGTTTTGAAGTACATGACGGCCTGGTTGGCCACCAGCTCGCGACGATTGATGGTGTATTTGTATTCGTTGTCGAACGATATCTGGCGCTGAGCCTCCAAGGCCGACTTCATATCGATATAGGGTGCCAGGATGGAGGTGTTCGCCTCGTCGCGCTCAATGGCATAACAGGCCATACGGTTGGCGATATAAGCTGCAAAGGGACTGTACTTCGATGTGGTACGGTCCTTCATCTCATTATAGGCGCGGATGGTCAGCTTACGCAGCTCCGTGGTGTCCTTGATCTGGCGGAACAGGTGGTAGTAGTCTCCATTCGAGAAGCGGTTGTCGCCACCCTCGGCATACGATTTGTCGTTATAGTAGGCCCACAATGCCTCTTCCGGATCCATCACCTTATTCTGACGGATGGTATAGGAGCACTTCATCAGTCGCAGGTTCTGCAGAATCTGGGTGATAGCAGGCACCTCAGCAGTCATTCGGCGGATGCCGGCCAATGAGTTGCGGCTGATGAGCTCGCGCAGCTCTGTCGCCTCCATCTTCAGACCACGCTGGTCCAGTGAGTCGGCGACATCTGTCCAGGTGTAAACCTTCGGTGGTGCCACCTGCATACCTGCTGTTCCTACATATTGGCTGATCATGTTCAGGGCGTGCTGGGCACGTTTGTTGGCCAGCTCGGCATTGCGCTCAGCATTACCATCGGGCGATGCCGTACCCTGAATCTTGACATTCATCAGCTGGCGACCATAGCTGCGCAACTCACGAATGAGGTGGTTGATGGTCAGCATATTGATGGAGTCGCTGGTCAGTTTTGCCGTACCAATCTCAAAGGTCAGCTGCAGGTCGCGGGCTGTCTCACGTAACTGAGCCTTGGCCTGTTCGTAGTAACGCTCGTCGAGAGTGATCTCCTTACGGGCAAAACCGACATCGAGCATCTTCCACGGCTTACGGCTGTTACAGGTGCCTTCCTTGGTGTTGTCGTCATAGTAGACATGGGTGTAGTCTTCCAGACGGAGGTCTGACACCCACTTGTAGCTGCGCTCAGGGTCGGGTTTGGGGAAGGTTGCCTCCCACAGGAATGAGAAAGGCATATCCGTGAGTGGCTGTGGCTGGTTGTAGGCTGCCAGCGAGTCGTTGCGCTGGTAGTCAAAACTCTTGCGACGAATCTGGGCCAGATGATACTTCGTGCCTTCGAAGACCATGGGTTCCAGATGCTGTATCGTGTCTTCCGTCTGACAGTCGATAACGGCAGGCTGGAAAATCAGTCGGGCATGCTTGCTGCCATAGTCGGCAGGAATACCCACAGTGACGTTCCAGTGCAGGTTGGGACCATCGTCGATAGGTGGCAACTCACGCATCTGCATGCCTCGGCGTTCACCATAGACATCGGTGTTCTTCAACAGGATACCATCGGCTGACTCACTCTTCAGCACGATGTCGTATTTCAGCTGCTGTGTGATTTTGATGACTCGCGGACTACCCTCGTCGATAACCAGCAGGGCACCACCCATAGCCACATCAGCCTCGAAGTGGCCCTCGTAGTCGGGGGTGACCATGTCGTTACTCTTGATGGTGGCGTAGCCTCCCTGACGCATGGTCTGGGCACGGTATTCCTTGGCCTGGCGCTGGGCTTCGTTGACGTTGTCGAATACGTAGACCGGTGTGCTGACGGGGGCATTCTGCATGCCACCGTCCATGGTCTTCATGGCACGCATCACGCTACCCGTGACGTGTACCACCTGAGCCTGACCTGTCAGAGCCAGGCAGCATAACATGAGGAGGATGATGTATATCTTTTTGCTCACTTTTTCTTCATCTTATAATATAGGACAACGAAATGCCCAGTTTCGTAGGCAGAATCATGCTGCCCACGCCTTTGCCTTCCTCGTGGTAGAATACCAGTCCGGCTCCGGCATGGAAGTCAATGTTCAGACGCTCCGATAGCGGAAGCACATAGCCAAATGTCAGTCCAGCACCAGCGGCATCGCCGTGATGGTTCTCGTTCTTCCAGTCGAAGTTGTAGTTGGCAGCCAGCAGACTGACGCCAAAGAAGTGGTGCATCATGGGACGCCCGCTGAAATAGTAGCGCCATTCGGGTTGCAGGGCGATGAGGCGCATGTCCTTAAGCACCCAGGGGTGATAGTTGCCCAGCACACTGATACCCAGCGTGCTGCGCTGGCTGACAGTCAGCTCAATGCCGGCATTGTAGGTCTGGGTGAGCAACAGCGCTGCATCCGTGTTGACAGCCATCAGCTGCGCACGGGCCTTGACAGGCATCAGCATCACCAGTGCCACTATCAGTATCTGTTTCCACTTACTCATCTTTCTTCTTTTTATTCAAAGCCTCTTCCTGTTCAGCCTGGCGTTTCACCTGCTGCAGAGAGTCGTTGATGAATTTCTTTTCCAGTTCCAGACGCTGCTTCTCAAAACGTTTCTCATAGTCAGCCTTGTCCAGCGAGTCACGGCGGATGGCCTTCAACTCGGCATCAGCCTGGTGTGTGGAGTCACGGCGTAACTTCATTTCGTTCAGGTGCAGGCGATAGCGTTCGTCAATGGCGATACGGCGCTTATAGCGGTTTGCCACCGAAGGGCCGAAATGATAGACGAGGCTGACACGCAGTACATCGTTGGCAGCAATATAGGGTAGGGGGTCGAACGACACCTTGAACTGCTCTGATGGCTTCACTGTCACGTAGCTGTCGTTTTCACGTGTGTATTCTTCGTGTTTGGCAAACATGACACCGGCACTCAGGGCCACCTCCAGGTCGAGACTACTGCCATTGCGGTAGCTGTAGAGAGGGGCGATGGTGCCTACCGAAAGACCCGTGGCGATATGGGTGCCGTTGAATCCGTTTTCACTGAACTTCACGTTGTGACTGCCATAGGTGCCATAGATGCCCAGGAAGAAGGAGCGGCGTGAACCACGTCCGTGCTGATAGCGACGCAGGTCGAGACGCACATCCGTCAGGTCATAGACGTTATATGAGGTGCCCAGCGTTTTCGTCGACGGGTTCCATCGTCCGCTGACTCCCACCGTCCAATGGTTCCAGTTCATGTTGCCCAACGTCAGTTCCAGGCCGATGTTGGGGGTCAGCGCAAACCAGTCAATCATGTTGGTACGAAGGCTGATGCGCTCACCCATGGTCAGCGTATCGAGCTTGTTGTCATAGAGGTGTCGTTGGGGAACAGGGCGTTTGGAGGTGCGTCCTCCAGCAACCATGCTGAATAGAAATAAGCCTAATGCCCCGAGAATAATATGTCGCTTGTAATCCTTCAAAACAATATTTTGGCTGCAAAGGTACGTATTTTAATTGAATAGGCCAAATATTCATTGTCTTTTTTACCCTTTTTCCCCGAATTCATGATATATATCATGTAAAAAACCCTTTAACTCCCATTTTAACTCCCTTTTACTCTGTAAACGGCAGCTGGAAGTGCATTTCTTCCTGGGTAATGGGATGGCGGAACCAGAGCTCGGTGGCATGGAGCATCAGACGGCTGTCGCCATGTGAGTGGCCGAAACCATAAAGCTCGTCACCACGGATGGGACGGCCCAGGCCGTCGGGGTGAGCACAGTGGATGCGGAGCTGGTGGGTACGGCCGGTGTGTGGGTAGAGGGCTATGAGGTCGTCGCTGAGAAATTCATAGTCGGTAATGGCACGCTTGCCGTGTTCTGTGTCGACAACCTGCCGTGGCCGGTTCATAGGGTCTGGGCGGAGGGGAAGACTGATCCTGCCGGTGGCAGGAAATGAAGAATGAGGAGTGAGGAATGAGGAATGTTTTTCTTGAGGTTCTAATTTGGCGAGGTATTTTTTCTTGACGTCATGACGGATAAACTGTTCTTGTAGGAGCCGATAGATATCCATTGATTTGGCCACGATGAGTAGTCCGCTGGTGCCCATGTCCAGCCGGTGGACAACAGCACTGCCGGGATAGCGCTGCTGCATGATGCTTTCAACCGAACAGGCCTCGGTGCGTCCTGGAACAGAGAGCAGACCACTGGGCTTGTTGATGACCAACAGATAGTTGTCCTCGTAAATGACAGGAACTTCAAGCTGTTGAGTATAAAGCGTTTCCGGGTCCGGGTCGACATTGAGACCTTGCAGCATCCACGTCAGGATGGGTTTGCACTTGCCTCTGCAGGCAGGATAGTATTCCAGATGCTGGCGCAGCTCTGTCTTGGTGGAGGCACCCCACCAAAATTCTGCCATGCAGACGGGGTGCAGCCCTTGCTGGTAGGCATATTGCAGTAGTTTTGGGGCGCAGCAGTCGCCAGTGCCGCCTGGTGGTAAAGGAAATTTACGAAGCAGCTTCGGGCGGGAGTAGTATTCCTGCCAGATGTCAACCAGGTCTTTCTCCTGGTCAAGGGCATTGAGCAGCCGGTATTGGTGGAAGAGCCAGAGCTGGAGGTCTTGGGAGAGGGATTTCGTGATGCCGTTATTCCGTAATTCCGAGATTTTCCGCTCCTGCTGCTTGAAATAGCCGTCGGGCTGTTGGGCGTCGAAGACGGGGGGCACGAAATAGTCCCAGTCGTTGCGTCCGGCCAGCAGACCGCTATAGGCGGCGAGGAAGCCGTAGTGGGTGTTGGGTGTTGGGTGTTGGGTGATGGGTGTTGGGTGATGGGTGGTGGCTTCTACCACCAACACTCCGAACATCTTTCCTCTGTCGGCATCTTCGCGGATGTCGGCATGGTCAGCAATGTACTGCTGCACTTCGCTGGCAGCCAGTTGACAGAGCGGATGTGGCTCGTAGCAGAACGGATAGGTAAACCGTTCGGGGCCGCTAATGTCGGTATGCAGTGGGTGTAAGTGCTTGCTCATGGCTGCAAAATTACTATAATTCGGGTAAAAATCCAAATGTTTTTGGTGATTACGTAGAAAAAGTGTATCTTTGCAGGCGAAAGAGGCGATGGTGTCCTCTCGGTATTAATGATGATAAAGCGACTGATAACTCTGTTTCTGCTGTTGCCTGTCACCCTGCTGCTTCTTGCAGACAATGGTCGACAGCAGGCTGCCCGTCAGCGGGCTGCCACACTGTTGGGTGCTGACGTGGAACTGGCAGCTAAGGCATCTGGCGATGCTCCTTGCTATTTTATCTATAACGCCCAGCCTGTCGGGCATGGTTTTGTGGTATTGGCTGGCAACGGTAATGATGCGCAGGTTCCTGCTGTATTGGGCTATAGTCCTGGTGGTAGCTATCAGTCTGCAAACGTGCCTCCGGCTTTCTCTGACTGGCTGGCAAGGATGGAACAAGAGCTGATGATGGTGCGCCAGGGACTGGCGGAGCCTTATCGCGTAACGGAACAGCACGATGCTGTAGCCCCTTTGCTGACGACGCAGTGGGACCAGCATGCTCCCTATAACCTGGAAGCTCCAGAATACGAGAAAGACCAACGTTCGGCGACGGGTTGTCTGGCTACGGCAATGGCTCAGATACTGAAGTACTATGCCTCTGAGGTGGCGACGACAGCCATTCCTGCCTATACGTCGAGGGATATCGGACTGCTGATGCCTGAATTGCCTGCTACAACGTTCGACTATGCACTGATGCAAGACCGCTATCTCGCCAGCGACCGCAGCGCTTCGGCTTTAGAGGTGGCTCGACTGATGAAGTATTGCGGACAGTCGGTGAGTATGAACTATGGGCCGGCGTCGAGTGCCGATCCCATCATTGCTGCCTTTACCAGCTATTTCGACTATAATCCCTTTGCCTATTATGCAGAGCGCTATCAGTATCCGGCATGGGCATGGGACAAGCTGATCTATAAACAGCTCAGCGAGGCGCACCCAGTGCTGATGACGGGCCACACGTTTTCGGCAGCCGGTTCTGAGGGACATGCCTTTATTTGCGATGGCTACGACGGAAACGGCCTTTACCACTTTAATTGGGGATGGGGAGGCGACTTTGACGGCTGGTATGCACTCTCGTTGTGTAACCCCTTGGGACAGGGTGCTGGCGGCACTCAGGGCTTGGACGGCTTCAATATCGATCAGGGTGCTATGATCAATGTCTTTCCTGACGTGATGTCGTGGGATGTTCGCTTGACCGTTCGCAGTCTGTCAGCGGAAGATACGGTCGTGAAGCGTGATGATGTTTCTGAGGATTTCTCCTTTGGCATCTCGGCCATGCTTTGTAATTTGTCTGCAGCAGGACATCTTTTTGATTTCGGACTGGGAATATATGAGAATGAAGACCAGCTTTTTGGCACATGGACGGTGGTCAGGCAAATGCCTCTGATGCCTTGTCAGGGTATCAGTTTCTATAAGAAGTTAGCCTTTGGTGAAGACATCAGCAGTGGCGACTATGTAATGCGCTGTGTCTGTCGTGATTCGGGTACGACCCCTTGGCTGTGGGGGTATAATGGTGATCTTTATCTGAGAATCTCTATCAGAGGTAACACACTGACTATCAGTGAGCCTGAGCCGGAATGGGTTGTAGAGCATGTCAGCTTTGAAGGCAAATTGAAGCCCCATACCGAGGCCGTGATGCATGTCACACTTAAAAACGTCGGAGGCATGCTCTATAACAACCTTTATCTCTTTGTCAATGGCAAGCAGGCATCGGGCATAGGACTTTTTGCTGACAAGGATGAGTCACAGGATGTGTCGCTTCATTTTGTGGTGCCGGAGGGCGATGTAAGCCTGATGCTTTGTACGGACGCTGTAGAAGTCGACGAGCAGACACATGAATATAAGCCTGCCGGTTATCTGGTATGGACTGGCGACTTGAGTGGTACTACTGGCATCGTGTCGCCTGTGGTTACACCGGCTGAGTCCTTCGACGAGGCTGGTTCGAGCCTCGGCAATGTTGCTGCTGACGGAGCTGCACAGGTCTATGACCTGCAGGGTCGTCGGGTGCTGCGTCCCACGCAGAAGGGTGTCTATATTCGCAATGGTCGTCTGCATGTCGTCAGGTAATTTTGCCCCTTTTCTTAAAAAGATGCTCTATTATTTGGACGTTTCAAAAAAAATCACTACCTTTGCAAGCTGATACTATATTACTAACTCGATAAAGCAAACGCTTATGAGCGAAGAAAAGACACCTCGTTGGAAAGAACGGCTCGAAACATTTGGCTCTGCACTAGCCAGATTAGCAGATGTTGTGGCACTTGAATGTTGCTGACGATATCATCAATACCTATTATCCGTTATTGCAGGAGTTAAACAATAAAATGCAGACTATATGTACGGACTAAGCGAACGCTCTTATGAGGAGCTGATACAGATACTGGACTCTGTCCCAGAGATTGAGGAAGCCTTCATTTATGGCTCCCGCGCCAGGGGAGACTATGATAATGCTTCTGACATTGACATCTCACTGAATGGTGAAAATCTGACCAAACGGTCGCTCCGAATGCTGAACGACAAGCTGTACGATTCGCACATACCGTACTTTTTTGACACACACATCTTTGCCGACATCCGGAATCCCAAGTTCAAGGCGAATGTGTTGCGCGATGGCCGATTGCTGTACAAAAGGAGAAACGACAGGAGAATTAAATAGAAACTTTTATAAATAACATTATTAACAAACCAATTTAAAAACAAACGCTTATGAAGAAAAAACTATCTTTATTAATGGTGGCTCCGCTGGCCGTTGAGCGTTTCGTGGTGTATTAAATAAACTAAAATATTTGGCAGTATCCTAGAAAATGCCTAACTTTGAAGGCAAAATAACAATATTTATTGAAAAATAAAAATGACTATTGCAGAGAAGAAGAAAAGAATGGCAGAGAACTATGCCATAAATTCTAAAAAAACGCCAAGAACCTCAAGGATGGCTTTTGCAAGAGCCCATAGAAGAGGTGTTATTATCCTGGATTCGGCACTAAAGGCCAGGCTGACAACTTATGTAGATGAGTGATGCGGATACTTTTGGACACTTGCGCAGTTATTGACCTTATCACTGACTCGGATTCATTAGATAAAGGTTTTTGGGATATCTACGATGATCCTGAGAACATTCCTTTTGCCAGTTTTGAGACAGCGAAAGAGTTGGTGGTTTTCTTTAACAATAAGCGCTTGTTGTCAAAGTATTGGAAAACAGCGGAGGAAATGCTAATATGCATTGAACGTGATTATGGCATTGAGTTTTTGCCCCTTAGGCGTGATAGTGCATTTGTCTATTCTCGTTTGCGGCTTAATCTCCAGCAAGATCATAAAGACCCTTCCGACCATGTTATTATTTCTCATGCAATAGCAGAGCATCTGACACTGTTGTCGAGTGATACGCGATTTTGGTTTTATCGCAATCAAGGACTTGAATTGATAGAATATTGACAGATGACACAATAGAACAAAACCAATTTAATTTTAAAATAACATTATTAACAAACCAATTTTAAAAAACAAACGCTTATGAAGAAAAAACTATCTTTATTAATGGTGGCTCTCATTGCGGTGGCAGCTTATGCTGTGCATCGGGCAGGAGAGGCAGCACAAGAGGTAATCTACGCTTTGGCGACAGGTGATACGTTCACTTCTGGCCAGACCGTTGAAGTAAAGAACGGCGACGAAGTCGTCGCAACGATTACCTATGGTGAGACAGGCGGCGAAGCTTTTAAAGCTGCTAAAGAAGCAAAAGGAGACGCTGCCGTTGAAGATTTTGCCGCTTACACAGAAGGTAATGGTACAAACGGCAATAAGACTGGTGGAACATTCTATACCATCAAGCCTGTCTATGACGGAGAGGTCAGTGTAGCCGTTATCCTTAACGCGGATAAGGAATTTTATGTCCTGGAAGATGGAACAGCCTTGGAAGCTTATAATGGCATAAAAGTGTCAGAAAAGTATTATGGTACTTACACATTCTCTGTTACGGCCAATAAGTCGTATAAGTTTTATTGTTCCGGATCTAAGTTGTCCTTCTATGGTTTCAAGTATAAATATAATGCTTCCAGTCCCGATGACGGAACTGTAGCTACTATTTCGGAATTAGTAAAATTGGAAGATAAAGCTGCTTTCACATTTACTGGAACAGCTTATGTAGTGGCTAAGCCGACAGACCAGTATGTATATATTAAGGACGATACCGGTTCTAGCTTGATCTATGACAAAGAAAAGAATAAGACTCAGGATTTGGGCGTAGGCGTGGCTATTGCTCCTAACTGGACAGGTACAGTGTCTATTTACAATGGATTGTTCGAGGTTGTGCCCGATGCAGCTCTTACTGTCAATGGTACCAGTGCAATTCAGGTAACTTATGATGAGGCCACTTTGGCTGACATAACTGCAGCAAATGTTAATAAGATTGTTAAGCTTACTGATGTTACTGTCGCAGCAATCAATGGTAAGAATTTCAAGATCAAGAAAGGTGATGCTACTATTGCAGGCTATAATCAGTTTGCTGTTGAGGGACTTGCAAATGGTCTTGTCTGCGCAGAAATGGTTGGTGCTATTGGCTGTTATAATGATAACATCCAGTTCCAGCCCATCAGCTTTACTGTAGGTACTCCCGCTCCAGAACCTGTTGATGTCACTATTTCTCCCGCAAGTGGTGATATCTCTGCAGCTTTGTTGGAAGCTACAGAACTTTGTGCAGCTAAGAATATCACGATTAATTTGACAGCTGGCGGTGTATATACTATTAGCTCTTCTATTAATGCTCCTGCCAGTGTGACCATTAATGGCAATGGTGCAACGATTGACGCTTCTACTTTGACAACTCCGATGATTAAGATGGCAGCTTCTGCTGAGGCTCCTACAGAAATTACCAAGGTGGATGGTATCAGCTTCAAAGATGTGACTGTCAAGGGCTTGAAGAAGGCATTGTTCTACAGCACTCAGAAGAAGTATGACATTGCAGCATTTACCATTGAAAACTGTGTCATCGAACTGGCTGCTAATGTTACAACGATAGACTTTACGAAGGGTAGTGCAGCCCGTGTCATTAACGTTACTAAGTCAACCATTTATGCACCGACTGCTACGACTAAGTCGTTCTATAGCTCACAGAGTGGTGAGAAGGTGATAGAACTGGATGCTAATGCTACCCAGACTTTTGCTTTCAACAACAACACGATTTACAACCTGGCTAAGGGCAATAACTTTTTTACTCACCGTCAGAATAGTCAGAAGTGGCTTGCTTACACAGCAACGAATAATATTTTCGTCAATGTTGGTAAGTCAGGTCAGGTTATGCAGGGTATGAATGGTGGTGGCCAGAGTACTAATCCGACATGGATAGCCGATGGCAACGCTTTCAACTTCGATGGCGCTGATACAAGCGGAAATGAGCATCCTTCAGCATCAAGTGACGATGTTGTTAAGAACAGCGTAGCTGGTGTCATGGCCTTTACGAGCACTGAGACTCCTGACTTCGGTGGTACATTCGAGCTGGCTGAGGGCGCTACTGCTCCTTCTGCTCTGGGTGACCCACGCTGGTCGATTACCTTCGCAGCAGCTTCTGTCGTTCTCTGGAGCAGTGAAGAGCCTGTGGCCATGCCTTCTGACTGGTCTGGTTCTACAATACAAATTGCAGCAGAAAAACTTGCTGATGCCAACGTCGGTGATATCCTCCACGTTGCCGTTGAGGGTGTTACGGCTACAGATCTTTGGGGTGCTCAAGTTGCTCCTTACGATGGTGCTTGGCATCAGTTGGAGAATGGCGTTCCCGTTGGTGGCGGTAATGTGACAGATGCAGCGTTCGTTGTCACTGGCGATATGCTGAAACTGATGAAAGCAAATGGTCTTCAGATGTTTGGCGCTGGCTATTCTACTAAGAAGATTTCTCTGGAGCCTGGTGTTTGTACCGGTTCTGAGAACTCGGTTTGGGTAGGTGATGTGACGCTGAATTGGACTCAGGCTACAGTACAAAAGTTCCATTTCATAAACACCGACGTTAAGGCTGGTGATATCATCAAGCTGACCTATGAGTCTACTGGCACTCCCAATATCATGCTTGTTTATGGTTGGGGCGAAACTGATAAATATGGAACATTCTATGATGTGCCCACAGCAGAATATGTAGTGAAAGAGGCTGATGTCGCAATACTGAAGGATAAGGGCCTTATCGTTAATGCTGCAGGTATCCGTCTAACTCAGATCGAGCTGATTCCTAAGCCTGATACTTACGTTGTTGCTGGTAATCTTGCCGCCATCTTTGGAACGGCGTGGGATGCAACCAACGAGTACAACAAGATGACGAAGAACGCTGACGGTACTTACAGTATGTCCTATACTGTTGAGCAGGCTTATTCTGGTGTTCAGCTGAAAGTGGTGAAGAACGGTTCGGAATGGTATGGCGATGCCAATGGTAATAATGTTACCTTCAACCTGACGGGTGCAGGCGAGTTCACCGTAACCTATAATCCCACGACGAACGAGGTTACCGTGACTGGCGACAATGTTCAGTCCGTGACATTTGAGTACACCGATGTCTATGCTGTTGGTAACGGTTCTGGAAATTGGCTGAACGGCAAACTGTGGGATCAAGCTGCTGCTGAGAACAAGATGACCAAGGTTTCTGATGGTGTCTTCGAGATTACCTACCAGAATGTTCCTGCTGGAGGCCCATATCAGGTGAAGTTTGCTTTCGATGGTTCATGGACTTACAACTTCGGTGGTACCTTCGCTACCTTCAACGAGGCTACTGATGCTGTCTGGGATGGCGGCAACATCGAATTCAATCTTGCTAATGCCGGTGATGTTACACTGCGTCTCGACCTGACTGGGTTCGACTTCTCCACAAAGCAAGGCGCTAAGTTCACCATTACTGGTGGCGAGGATTCTTACGTGGTAGCTGGAGCTGTTGGTGAAAAGGACGGTGGTGCTAAGGACTTTATGTTTGGTACTGCCTGGGATGCTACTGCTGAGGCCAACAAGATGACCAAGAATGAGGATACTGGTCTCTATGAGAAGACCTTCGAAGGTGTGGCATTTGAAGCTGCTGCAACCATCTCGTATAAGATTGTGAAGAATGGTTCTACGTGGATTCCTGATGGTGACAACCAGACTTGCGAAATTCCTGCTGCTGGCACTTACAACATCGTTGCAACCTTCAATCCTGAGACTAAGGAGGCTACTATGACTGCAACAGCTGCCGGTCCTCAGACCATTGACGTTGAGATTAAGAATCTGGCAGGCGGTAGTAGCATTACTGCTGCTATTACAGAGGCTGCAAAGGGTGGAATCGTTAAGAATCTTACTCTGTCGCTGAAGGGTGGTGCTTATACTGTTGAGGCTCCGATTGAGACTGCTGGCAATGTTTCTATCAGTGGTAATGGTACGATTGATGCTTCTGCCCTGGCTGGTGATGCCTTCATCGTACTGAATGGCACTGAGGAGTTTGCTAAGAAGGCTGACGGAACTGACAGTGACCACAAGCTCGTTAACTCTGTAAAGGTAAGCGGCGTAACCGTTACTGGTTTGACAACTGCCTTTATCAAGGATGCCCAGAAGACATTGCTTGAAGAGCTGACTGTTGAGAACTGCGTCATCGAGATGCCTGCTGCTGGCAAGAACTTTATCGACTTCAGTGGTAAGGGTTATGTTGGCAATGTGAAGGTTTCTAAGTCAACAATCTGGGCAAAGGGTAAGAACACTGGCTTCTTCGCTCAGTATGGCAGCCGTCCCAAGAATGTTGACGGTAATGACGCAAGCCTGCTCCAGCAGTTCGACGTGAAGAGCTCTACCATCGTGAACATCGCTAATGGTAAGAACTTCTGCGACCTGAAGCAGAATGGTACTGCTCAGAATGTCTATTACATTTTGGAAAATATCTTCGTTGACTGCGGTAAGAGTGGTCAGACTGTCGTAGGCTTCAACAGGGGTCAGACCAGTGCTACTCCTGTATGGGATGTTGATGGAAACACATTCATGTTTGGTGGTGCAAGCACCAACGCTGCTGAGGTTGAGAAGGCCGGTAAGAAGGATGGTGAGGATATTGTGCAGAACTGTGTCGAGGGCGATCCTGAGTTCAAGGATGCTGCTAATGGCGACTTTACCGTTGGTGATCAGGCTCCACAGCAGCTGACACGTACCGGTGACCCACGCTGGTTGGGCATTTACAAGCCTGAGGCTGTTACAGCAGCTATCGAGCTCACTCCGCTGGATGGTGCCGACCTGGCAATGGATCTGGCTGAGGCTTATCAGGAACAGGGTCTGGCTCCTGCCTATATCACCATCAACCTGCTTCCCGGTGGTCACTACACCGTGAGCCAGCCGATGGAGATCAATGCCACCATCAATATCATTGGTGATGAGGCTAATCCTGCTACTATCGACCTGAATGACTGCAGTGGTGCCATGGTTCAGTACAGCTCTACTATCGCTCCTGCCTTCACCGTCAACAACCTGGGCTTCTATGAGCAGCCGTTCAACGTGGTGTTCAAGAATGTGATCTTCTCACGTGTCAAGAACCAGCTGTTCTATGCCAACAAGCAGAAGTACCTGGTTGAGTACTTCACCTTCGAGAACTGTCTCGCTGAGTATCTTGGTGGCAGCAAGACCATCTTCGACTTCAATGGTGGCGGTGTTGTGGAGAACTTGACCATCAATAACTCTACCATCTATGGCAACAGCAACGACGGTATGAAGCACGAGGGTGCCCTGTTCTCTTCACAAAGCGGTAATAAGGTAATCGATGCTGGCCCTGACAAGATCCAGACCTTTACCATCACGAACTCAACGCTGTACAACATTGCCAATGGCAAGAACGTGATGACCCACCGTCAGAATAGTCAGATATACCTGACATACGTTGTTAAAAATAATGTAATCTTCAACTGCGGCAAGAAAGGTCAGTTCTGCCAGGGTCTGAACGGAGGCGGTAATAGTGCAAATCCGATGTACTATGTTCATTACAACTCATTCATGTGGTATGCTGATGGCGTGCTGGCAGACGTTGACGACACTTGTGGTGATAAGAACCCGAACGTAGTTACCGCCAGCTGGAAGAACACTTATCCCGAGAGTGCTGTTACCGATGTATTCCCGAAGTTCTTCGGAACGGACGAGATTGGTCAGTACAATAACTTCTTCCGTGGCAACTTCACCGTTGCTGATGGCAGCGTTCAGAAGACGAACTCTGTTGGTGATCCTCGCTGGCTGAAGAGTGACAACGAGTACACCGACATCCAGGGCATCAGTGCCGATAAGATGATGGAAGGTGCTTGGTACACCATCCAGGGTGTCCGTGTTGACCAGCCCACGAAGGGTCTGTACATCCACAATGGTAAAAAGGTGGTACTGAAGTAAAGCCTCACCCCCTAACCCCCTCTCCAAGGGGCGAGGGGGAATGAGCTTTAGCTCAAGGTGGTACTGAAGTAAGCGTGCAGTTTGTTGCCATTCATGGCAACATAGATAACAATAAAAAAAGTGGCAACTCCTTGCAGGGTTGCCACTTTTTTTGTACTTTTGCAGTCAGAATGGAAAAAGCAATAGTAATCAGGAAGAAGGAGGGAATGCGCGGACTCAAGGAGTTTGTGCAGTTCCATTATGATATGTATCGTGACTGTCCCCAGGCAGTGCCGTTTCTGTTTTCTGAAGAGATGAACACCCTGCGCAGCGACAAGAATGCAGCCTTTGACTTCTGCGAGTCTGAATACTTCATGGCCTATCGCGACGGTAAGGCGGTAGGTCGTGTGGCTGCCATCATCAACAGGCGTGCCAACGAACGGTGGAACAAGAAGCAGGTGCGCTTCGGCTGGTTCGACTTCGTGGACGCCCCTGAGGTGTCGAAGGCTTTGCTGGAAACCGTTGAGCAGTGGGGCCGCGAGCGAGGCATGACAGAGATAGCCGGTCCGCTGGGCTTCACCGATATGGACCGTGAAGGCCTGCTTATTGAGGGCTACGACTGCGATTCCACGATGTATGTCAACTACAACTATCCTTACTACGTCTCGCACATCGAGGCTCTGGGCGGCTTCGAGAAGGACAACGACTATGTAGAATGCAGGGTGAAGGTGCCCGAACAGGTGCCTGATAAGTTCCATAAGATTGCTGCCATGATTGGCAAGCGCTACAACCTGCAGGTGCATAAGTTCACCCGTAAGGAACTGCTCGATGGTGGTAAGGGGCGCGAGGTCTTTCATATCATCAATGCGACGTATAAGGACCTCTATGGCTATTCGCAGTTGAGTGAACGTCAGATAGACCAGCTGGTAGACCAATATATCAAGATTGCCGACTTAAATCTGGTGACTGCCGTAGAGGACTGGAATACACCGGAGCACAAGATGGTAGGCTTCGGCATTACTTTCCCTTCGTTTACGTCAGCCCTGCGCAAGACTCGCGACGGACGCATGCTGCCCTTCGGCTGGTGGCACCTGCTGCGTACGCTGAAGTGGCACAAGACCGATGTCGTCGACCTGTTGCTGATAGGCGTACTGCCCGAATACCGTGCGAAGGGTGCCAACTCGATTATCTTCGACGACCTGATACAGTGGTTCCAGCGTTACCATTTTAAGTGGGCAGAAACGGGACCGCAGATGGAGAGCAACGAGGGCGTGCTGTCGCAGTGGCAGTATCTGGAGGCGGAAATCAACCGCAAGCATCGTTGCTATCGGAAAGCTCTGTGAGCTTTCCAAATGAGAAATGAGGAATGAGAAATGAGGAATGACGGGCTTTTAGCCCTAAATGTGAAATGAGAAATGCCGACCGCAGATGGAGCCGCCATTCATTTATTCATTTTTCATTTACATTTTTCATTTCTCATTCCTCATTTCTCATTTGCGCTGATCTGCATTGATCAGCGCCAAGAGTCGCTCAACGGCTTCTTCCTCTGGGATGTTTTTCTCTACACAGACCTTTTGCTTGTAGAGGGAAATCTTTCCGCGTCCGGCTCCCACATAGCCATAGTCGGCATCAGCCATTTCGCCAGGGCCGTTGACAATACAGCCCATGATGCCTATCTTCAGGCCTGTCAAGTCCTTGGTAGCCGCCTTGATTTTTGCGATGGTGTCCTGCAGGTTGTAGAGCGTGCGTCCACAACCGGGGCAGGAGATGTACTCCGTCTTGGTGAATTTGATGCGGGCGGCTTGGAGAATGGCCTCCCCCAACCCCTCCAATTGGAGGGGGGAATAGTGCGGTGCATGTATTGCAATGTCTGTGGCTTTGCGGTCAATAAGCAGAGAGCCTGCTGCCATGGCGGCCTTGAGCTGCAGCGTCTCCCAATCATCTTCGCGGGGGAACCGCGAAGCACCGGACAGGTCGAGGGTGATGGTGTCATCCTTGATGCTGGCCTCGGCCTGGGCACGAAGGGCAGTGCATTCCGGAATTAGCTCTACCAGTTTGCGGGCGACGGGGATTTCGTTTTCAGGCTCCTCGCTGAGGCTGACGCGGATGGTGTCGCCAATGCCCTCCGTCAGTAGGGCACCGATGCCTACTGCCGACTTGATACGGCCGTCCTCGCCCTCGCCGGCCTCGGTGACACCGAGGTGCAGGGGATAGTGCATATCCTCCTGGTCCATGGTCTTCACCAGCAGACGGACGGTGGTCACCATGACTACGGTGTTCGAAGCCTTGATGCTGATAACCACATCGTCGAAATGCTCGCGACGACAGATGCGCAGAAACTCCATGCAGCTCTCTACGATGCCTTCCGGTGTGTCACCATAGCGTGACATGATGCGGTCTGACAACGAGCCATGGTTCACACCGATGCGGATGGCCGTGTGATGCTCCTTACATATATGAAGGAAAGGGACGAGCTTCGCCTCGATCTTCTTCAGCTCCTGGGCATATTCCTCGTCGGTGTACTCCAAGTGCTTGAAGGTACGTCCTGGGTCGACGTAGTTGCCGGGATTGATACGCACCTTCTCACAATATTGTGCAGCGACATCAGCCGTATGTGCCGTGAAGTGGACGTCAGCCACAAGAGGCGTCATATAGCCGTCGGCCTTCAGCCGCGCCGAGATGTTCTTCATGTTCTCGGCTTCACGGGTACCCTGTGTCGTGAAGCGCACCAGTTCACCACCGGCATCGATGATGCGCTTGGCCTGGGCCACGCAGGCTTCGGTGTCGTTGGTGTCGGTGGTTGCCATCGACTGGATGCGGATGGGGTTGTCGCCACCTATGGCGATGTTGCCCACATGGACAACAGAGCTAGTTCGTCTTGTACTCATATTTCACTTCTGCTAAGTCTTTGTTCGCCTTCTCAATCTTGGCACGCAGGCCTTCCTTGTAGCTGCTGAGACGTTCGGCAATGGCTTCGTCGCTGAGCGCCAGCATCTGGACAGCCAGGATGGCGGCGTTCATGGCACCATTGACACCGACTGTAGCCACGGGAATGCCTGGAGGCATCTGGATGATGCTGAGCATGGCATCCAATCCGTCGAGCATGCCCTTGATGGGTACACCGATGACGGGTAGGGTGGTGTTGGCAGCGATGACGCCAGGCAGTGCCGCAGCCATACCGGCAGCAGCAATGATGACGCGGATGCCGCGCTGACGGGCATTCTTGGCAAACTGTTCCACCTCAGCAGGTGTGCGGTGAGCCGAGAGGGCGTTGACTTCAAACGGAACCTGCATGTCGTTCAACAGTTGGCAGGCTTTTTCCATGACGGGCAGGTCAGAGGTGCTGCCCATGATGATGCTTACTATTGGGGTCATTTCTTTTTCGTTATTACGCTATATCGTTATATCGTTATTACGACATTATAAAAACAGGATGGAGACGGCGGCGCAGAGGAAGCCGATGCCGAAGCCTCCGACGACTTGCGAAAGCGAGTGCTGGCGCAGAATCATGCGACTGGTGCCCACCATGCCTGCTACGATGATAACCAGACAGAGCCACCATACGGGATTGAAGCCCAGGTAGTAGGAAAAGGCAAACAAGGCACCGGCCACACCACCGATGGCCGCGGTATGTGTTGATATCTTCCACCAGATATTGATAAGGGCACACACAATCTGTACGGCCAGTGCTGCCACGATGATGGAACCCATGAAGTGTGGCATGTGCAGGCGTTCCATGACGTAGACGCAGGTGAAGTAGCTGATGATGGAGAGGATGTATGGTATCATACGCTTCTCGCGGTGTCCCAGTTCAATGAGGTTCCAGCCCTGGTAGCGCCGATAGACGTGGATGAGCAGGGAGGGGAGCATGACGGTGAACAGGTAGACCATCAGCAGTACCTGAATCTTGTACGACCACGGGAACATGTTCAGGTAGCTGAACAGGAAGAGCAGCGCGATGCCTACGATGGGCAGGTAGAACGGCGTGAACAGCATGCTCAGCAGTCGGGCGGTCAGGATAATTTGCTTTTGTTGTTTCATTACTTTTGTTTATTTTCGGCGGGGGAACCGCCGAACACTCTATTCTTTTTGGCGGGGGAACCGCCGAACACAATATTATTTTCGGAGGCGGGCGATGGGAATGCCCATTTGTTCGCGATACTTGGTCACCGTACGTCGGGCGATGGGGTAGCCTTTCTCTGTCAGCAACTGTCTCAGCGCGTCGTCGCTGAGGGGCTTGCGCTTGTCCTCGTGTTCGATGAGCTCACGCAGGGCCGCCTTGATTTCACGTGTCGACAGCTCTTCTCCTGATTCCGTCACGTAGCTGTCGCTGAAGAAATAGCGCAGCGGGAAGGTGCCCCAACGTGTCTGTACATATTTTGATTTCGACACACGCGAGATGGTGCTTACGTCGTAGCCTGTACGCTCGGCGATATCCTTCAGGATCATGGGGCGCAGCGATGCCTCGTCGCCGTCTTCGAAGAAGCGATGCTGCCAATGGATGATGGCTCGCATCGTGGCAGTCAGCGTCTGCTGACGGACACGGATGGCTTCGATGAATCCCATGGCAGCCTCCAGTTTCCGCTTGGTATAGATCATGGCCTCCTTCATCTGCAGGCTTTGCTGCTTCTGGTTGGCCTGATAGTCTTTCAAGGCCTCGACGAACGATGGCGATACGGCCAGTTCAGGCACTTCACCGCTGTTCAGCGAGAAGGTGATGGTGCCATCGCTGTGTGTGTCGACGATGAAGTCGGGGGTAATCTGTTGCAACGAGCGGCCTATCGTCTCGCTGATGGATGCACCGGGCTTGGGATTCAGCTTCCGTAGCTCTGCTATCAGCATCTCGGTCTGCAGGTCGTTCAGCTTCAGACCTTGCTGCAGGGCATCCCAGTGTTTTTTGGTGAATCGGTCGAAATAGTCGTTCAGGGCCTTCTCCATCAGTGTCTTGAGTGGTGAGGGGTCGCGACGCTGAACCTGTAAGAGCAGACATTCCTGCAGGGTGCGAGCGCCAATGCCGGCAGGATCGAACTCCTGCAACAGGTGGAGTACGTGCTCCACTTCGTCGGTGGTGACGTTGATGTTATGGTAGATGGCCAGCTCGTCGCTGATGCTGTCAAGAGGTTTGCGTAGCAGGCCGTCGTCGTCGAGCGAGCCTATCAGATACTCCATCACGTTATGCTCGCGCTCCGTCAGGTTGGCCATATTCATCTGTTCTGTCAGCAGGTCGATAAACGAAGTGGTCTGTCCGTAGACCATCTCCTCGCGCTCCTCTTGCATCGACTGTCCACCATGATAGACGGGCAAATCCTCGTCATCGCGGCCGATAGATTCCAAGGCGGCATCCAGGGCCGACTGGCGTTCTTCCTGCTCGTACGAGTCTTTGTTGTCGGTGGCGTCCTGATTGTCCAAAGGGTCTAAGGGATCCACGTTGTCCAGGTTCTCTATCGGGTCTTCGGAAGATATTTCCAAGGCCGGATTGTCGTCCATCTCCGCATTGATGCGTTCGTGTAGCTGGGCAATGGGCAACTCGGTGAGCATCGCCTGCAATAACTGCTGGTGCGTGATGGTTTGCGTCTGCTTTAACTGCTGTTCCAGACGCTGTTCCTGTCCTTGTATCTGCTCCTGTGCCATATTTCACTGCAAAGGTACGAATAAGCGAGGAAAAAGCAAAAAGAAAACTTATTTTTCTTTTCTTTTTCGAGCCAAAGTACCTTCGACCAAAGGTCAAAGGTAGTGCAAATCGAGCGAAATGCAAAATAAATCGAGATTTATTTTCATGTGCCGTGCGGACTACCTATTTTTTGAATGTCACAGTGGCTACAGGGCGGAGTTTGTCACCCAAATTATAGTTTCGATCGGAAAAGCTTGGGAATATAACCGCACTTTTTATATTAGCGCCATCACTATAATAGTAAAATGCTGATGATAGTACTGTGTGGTTTTCTACATTTGCAAAATTGGTATTTACCTTACCCATTTCAATACTGCTCAATTCACCTTGTGTGGGCAATCTCCAGCCGGTGATACCATTGGTGTCAAAGGTTGGAAGGGATGCGTTAATCTCTGTTTCTAGAGCTTCTTCTGTTTCATATTGGCTACCTTCAATTTGTAATTCCAATTTATGCAAAAGGGTGACGATTACGTATTCGCCAGTATCATCGTCTTCGGTACTCAGTACGAAGCAATCCTTATAAAGCGTGTTCACTGCTGGCGCATCCCCCTCCTCAATTCCTGTGTTGTTGGAGTCGCCGTTGTTGTCGTTATTGTCTCCACCACTGTTGTTGCTGTCGACTGTAGTGCTGCCAGAACTGTTGAAGGTGAATTCGATGGTGGTGGTGCCATTCCATGTGGCTCCCGTGATGGTGCCTGTCAGGGTGAGCTCGCCAGTGCCAGTATAGGTTCCCGTGATGCTGATATGCTTGTTGGCCTCTAAAGGTTGCGGACAACTGTATGCGAAACTTTTGACGCTGGTGCCTGTGGTGAACTTCACGGTGATGGTGGCATCGTCGGAGGCAGGCAGCATGTACAACTCGTCGTCAGTAATCTGCCACGTGGTGCCGTCAGCCTGCTCAGTCAGTGTGACAGCTTGTTCGGAACTGGTGGTACTATAGTCACCGTTTAATAGCAGATTGTCATAGATGGGCGTAAAGGCTACTGCGACGGCATCCACTGTCGTTGGAACATTCTTGATGACGAGGTCTTGCAGGTGCATGACTTTTCTTGACATGGTCAGCGTCAGTGTTGTCGACTCGTTGTCGGAAAGATTGATGGTGTTATGAGCTGTCATCAAGTCGCCGTGTGTCGCTTCGCTGTTCAGCGTCACTGCAGACGTCGCAGTGGCGTTGGCCTGTGTGGGCAGGGTATAGTCGCCCTCAGTGGCACCACCGATGGCATATATCTGATAGGTTGTAGGTGACAGGTCCATCGACAGCTGGTCGTTGTCGGACAACAGTTGCTGGCGCTTGACACACTCTCCATCACCATTCATGGCATAGACGGTGACAGGATAGCTGACCTTTGCGGTGTTCGACTCGGCGCGTGTCTGAACAGTCAGCAGACTGTTCCCCTCGGTGGTGCTGGCCACTTCGAGGCTTTTCTCACATGATGTCAGCATCATGAGTGAGCATACGAGGAGTGTCAAATAATAGTATCGTTTCATAGCCTTTGGTTTTTAGTGAAACAAAGGTAGTGAAAATTGACACTCGTTGTTATTTGGAGCGTGGAATATTAAGAATGTTTAACTATTCCCAATAGGCGATGGTGCGTCGTTGCAGAACGGTAACCTGCTGAGTCTTACTGTCTTTCTCCCAATAGTTCAGCGTCAGCGAGTTGCTGGTCCAGTTGCCATTGTCGTCGCGGGTGATATAGCTGTTGGTCATGTTGATGGTCATGATGCACTCGCCCGACTTGTCGTAAACCTTCTGGTATTGTGTAAGTGCTTCGTCCTGCTCATTATAGGTGTAGTCGTTGATGTAGCTGATGCCAGCCTGCTGGTTGGTCAGCGTACGCCGGATGAGTCGGAATTGCTGGTCGTAGTCGTAGACCACCGTGCTGAAACCGTCCTTTTCCTTCATGCGAGCCTGCAGCAGATAGCCGAAACGGTTATAGACGCGCTCCACCAGGTCAGGATTGTCAATCATCCCGTTTTCGTGGAAGTGCATAAACTGGTCTTCAGCCACAGCATTCTCTGTGACGACCTCCTGGACACCGCTTCGCAGACCCATGCAGAGGGCATCCTTGTAGAAAGGAGCCGTGTTCAGAAACAGGATGCGGATGTCGCGAGAACCATTGTCGTTGTCGACCACTGACAGTTTGATACTACCGAAGTCGTCGATATAATACCAGGTGTCGTCACGTTGGTCGAAATGGCCGTAATCCTGTTCCAGCTTGTAAATGAAGTATTGGCGGTTTTTCTCCAACATCTGTTCGGTGCTGTACGGACCAATGGTGACATAGGCCGAATTGACCAGCCGTGTCTCAGGCGTGATGCTGACCATGAGTTTGGCGCGAATGCCATAGAAGTTGCCACGGAAATAATAATCCTCACCGTCGTCCGACTGTCCCCATTCAGCAAAATCAGCAGTCGCGAGGGCTTGACGCAGTGAGTCGATAGGCCCCTCCACAGGAATACCCATCATGTGAATACTCCGTGGGTCACGCTGGCTCTGTGCATGGATGGCAAGTGTCAGCAGCAGTCCTAATAATGTCAGAATCTTCTTCATTGCGCTGCAAAGTTACAAATAAATAAAGAATTAGGAATTAAGAATTAAGAATTTTTTTTGTACCTTTGCCGCAAAAAGAGACGATTATGAAGATTTTTGCAGTTGGAATGAATTACATTCAGCACAATAAAGAGCTGGATGGCGCGTTATATAAACCAGAGAAGCCCGTCATATTCACCAAGGCCGACTCGGCATTGTTGAAGGATCATAAGCCCTTCTTCATCCCCGACTGGTCAGAACAGGTGGATTACGAGACGGAGCTGGTGGTACGGATCTGCCGGTTGGGCAAGAGCATTCCAGAACGCTTTGCCCACCGTTACTATGACGCTGTCACCGTGGGTATCGACTTCACCGCCCGCGATTTGCAGCGTGAGGCTCGCCAGAACGGTCATCCGTGGGAGCTCTGCAAGGGTTTCGATGGCTCGGCTGTTATCGGTGAGTGGGTGCCCAAGGAGAAGTTTCGCGACATCCAGGCGATACACTTCCATTTGGACATCAACGGTCAGACGGTGCAGGAAGGCTGTTCGAGTGATATGCTCTATAAGGTCGACGAGCTCATCAGCTACATCTCGCAGTATTTCACGCTGAAGACGGGTGATTTGCTGTATACGGGCACTCCTGTGGGTGTGGGACCTGTACATATCGACGACCATCTGGAAGGGTGGCTTGAAGAACGAAAAGTATTGGAATTCAATTGTAAGTGAGAAGATATATAATAATAGGTATAGGAATCCTGTTGGCGACGCTGACTGCCAGCGCCCAGCGTTTTTTCAACCTGACAGCCGATGAGGTCAGGATTGATTCGCTGTTGCCGATGTTTACGCATAAGCTGCCTTTGGGTAGCAACTATGCTGATTCCACGTATACCATCTCCATCCAATATCCTGAATTCATTCCGATGAGCAAGGCCGATGTGGAGCGTTATTACCGCATCACCTCTGCTCCCTTGCCTGCAATGCCTGAAGTGTCGCAGCTGCTTAGCGTCGACAGGAAGCAGGGTGAGCTGACCGTATCGCTCCTGCCGTTAGTCTATCGCGACGGGAAATACCAGAAGCTGGTGAGCTTTATGCTTGAGGTGAAAAGTGAGAAGCGAGAGGCACGGAACAGAGCCTCTGCCATCAGCCGTCATACTTCTGCCGCCTCGCGGTATGCCGACCATTCCGTGCTGGCCAGTGGCCGATGGGTGAAAATCAGCGTCCCTTCGACGGGTGTCTATCAGCTGACATCGGAACTGGTGAAGAAGGCAGGCTTCTCAGATATCAATAAGGTGAAGATTTATGGCTATGGTGGTGCCCTGCAGCCTGAACAGCTGACGGGAGACTATCTGGCAGAAACCGACGACCTTCAGGAAGTGCCGACGTGTACGGTGAATGGCCGCAGGCTGTTTTATGCCATAGGACCAGTGACGTGGGACAGTAAAAACAACCGTGTGCGCAACCCCTATGCAACAGCTGGCTACTATTTCCTTACAGAAAATGATGCTGAGGCCCAGACGGTAGAGGAAAAGGCATTCCTGGATTCATTCTATCCGTCGGCCGATGATTATAATGCCCTTTATGAAGTCGATGACTTTACCTGGTTCCACGGTGGTCGTAACCTGTATGATGCCACAGCCATCACTGCTGCCAACAGCCGTACGTTCAACGTACCTGCCAAGGTGGCTGCCAGTGAGGCCCAGATGACCATTGTGGTTACTGCTGATGTCGCTGCCCAGGTGTATGTCAGTGTGAATGACACCCCTGTTGATACGCTGACCATTCCTGCCAGTGGCAGTTATGACCACATGCGTCAGGCCACCAGCATCGTCAACGTCAAGAATGTTCAGACCAGCAATAAGGTGACGCTGGCTACAAATACTACAACGGGAACGGCCCGTCTGGACTATATCGCCTTCCATACGGAGGAAGCGGCTCCGGCCCCCGACCTCAGTGGCGGCACGTTCCCAACACCCGACTATGTCTATGGCATCACCAATCAGGATCATCATGCCGATACGGCTGTTGATATGGTCATCATCATTCCTACCACGCAGAAGTTGCTGACACAGGCAGAACGTCTGAAGACCCTGCACGAACAGCAGGATACCCTGCGTGTGCGGATTGTTCCTGCCGATGAGCTGTTCAATGAGTTCTCCAGTGGTACTCCCGATGCCAACGCCTATCGCCGGTATCTGAAGATGCTCTACGATCGTGCTGAGAACGACGCCGATCTGCCCCGCTATCTTCTGTTGATGGGTGACGGAGCCTGGGACAACCGTATGCTGAGTAGCAGCTGGACAGCCTATTCCCCCGACGACTTCTTGCTTTGTTATGAGAGTGAGAACTCCTATAACGCCACCACGTGCTATGTCAGCGATGACTATTTCTGCCTGCTTGACGACGATGAGGGTGGAAATGTGCTGGTAGGAAAACCCGACGTTGCCGTGGGACGAATATCGGCACGTACGGCCGATGATGCCCAGGTGGTTGTAGATAAGATCGTGAGCTATACGCAGAATGACAATGCCGGAGCTTGGCAGAACCAGCTCTGCTTCATGGGCGATGACGGCAACCAGAATGCCCACATGCAGGACGCCGACAATGTGGCTAAAATGGTGGAACAGGCTTATCCCACCTATCAGGTGAAACGTATCATGTGGGATGCCTATACCCGTGTGAGCTCGTCGACGGGCAACAGCTATCCCGATGTGACGCGACTCATCCGTCAGCAGATGCAGCAGGGTGCCTTGTTGATGAACTATTCAGGACATGGCGGACCTGTGGCTGTCTCACACGAATATGTGCTGCGACTGGCAGACTTTGAGAATACCTCGTCGCGTCTGCCCCTTTGGATGACGGCATCGTGTGACATCATGCCCTTCGATGGTCAGGAAGAGAATATCGGTGAAACCGCCATGTTTAACAAGAAAGGTGGCGCTGTGGCCTTCTATGGCACGACACGCACCGTGTACCAGCCCCAGAACTTCCTGATGAATATGGGCTTTACACGTCACCTGTTCAGTAAGACTGCCAACGGACGCACCTTACCTATTGGTGAGGCCGTGCGACTAACCAAGAACGAGCTGGTGGCTACCGGTGTCTTCTCAGGCTATGACAGCGCTGGCAGGCCGATCTATAATACAGACCGCTCGGCTAACCGCATGCAGTATTCCCTGTTGGGTGATCCTGCCATGCGACTGGCTGCACCAGTGCTGGGCGTTCAGGTTGATTCCATCAACCAGGTGTCATTGGCCAGTGGAAAGACGCTGACACTGTCTGCCGGCTCTACGGCAACGGTCAGTGGACATATCGTTGGATTGGACGGACAGGCCGTCAGTGACTTCAATGGTGTGGTGACTGCTATCGTGCGCGATGCTGCTGAGAAGATAACCTGTAAGCTGAACGATACTTCCGAGGCCGATGTACCTTTCGTCTTCTATGACCGTTCCAATGTCATATTCAATGGTACTGACCAAGTGACTAACGGCCGCTTTAAGTTCTCGTTTGCCGTCCCTAAGGATATCAGTTATTCGTCGGAAACAGGACTCATTAACCTCTATGCAGCCACCAAAGACAACACGCAGACGGCCAGTGGCATCTGCAGTCAGCTGGTGATGGGCAGTGGTGAGGGAAATCTGAATGAGATGGGACCGAGCATCTATTGCTATTTGAACAGTCCTACGTTTACCAATGGTGACAAGGTGAATCCTACACCATACTTTGTGGCTGAGCTGACTGACGAGGATGGCATCAATGCTACGGGCAGTGGTATTGGCCATGACCTGCAGCTGATTATCGACGGAGACATGGCGAAGACCTATTCGCTGAACGATTATTTCCAGTATGACTTTGGCAGCTATACCAAGGGTACGGTGGGCTTCAGCATTCCAACACTCTCGTACGGCGAGCATAAGTTACTGTTCCGGGCGTGGGATGTGCTGAACAATTCGTCGACCTCCGAGCTGACCTTCAACGTAGTGAAGGGGCTCGATCCTGGCAACTTTGACGTCAACTGCCTGAAAAATCCTGCCACTACCAGCACGTCATTCATCATACAGCACGACAGAACGGGCAGTCAGATGGATGTGGTGCTCGACATCTTCGATACCAGTGGCCGTCATCTGTGGTCGTATGCCGACAGTGGCGTGTCGACAGACAACACCTATACGGTAAACTGGGATTTGACTGTGGATGGTGGACGACGTCTGCAAACCGGTGTCTATCTCTATCGTGTGATGCTCAGCTGTGATGGTAGCAACTATGTGTCGAAATCAAAGAAATTAATAATACTTACTCATAAATAAAGGAATATGAAGACAACAATGAAGATAATGGTAACGGCATTATGCCTCATGGTTGGGATAAAGGCCGGTGCTCAGGATACGAAGAGCGACTTCAACCCCATTGAGCATGCCGTCATTTCGCAGACCATCGCCCCCGATGCCCGTGCAGCAGGTATGGGTGATGTGGGTGCTGCCACCGATCCTGATGTCAACTCACAGTATTGGAATCCGGCAAAGTATCCGTTCTGCATCAGCCGTGCTGGTATTGCACTGAACTACACCCCCTGGTTGCGCCAGTTGGTAAACGACATCGACCTGGCTTATGTCGCCGGTTACTACCGTATTGGCGACAATGCCTCGGTGAGCGGTTCACTGCGTTACTTCTCGCTTGGTGAGGTCATGACATCGTTAGAAGAGAATGCCATGACAGTGAAACCCTATGAGATGTCGCTCGACGTTGGTGCCTCACTGATGCTGACCGAGAAATTCTCGATGGCAGCTGTCATCCGCTGGCTCTATAGTGACCTGCGCTATGACTATACCGAGGATGCATCACCGGCATCAGCCTTTGCTGCCGACTTGGCGTTCTATTATAATAACTACTTGAACATCGGACAGCGTGAGTGTCAGCTGGGTCTGGGTATGAATATTCAGAACGTAGGTTCTAAGATTACCTACTTCGGCGATGACCGTTCCAATTTCCTGCCGGCCAATTTGCGCCTGGGTGCTTCGCTCATGGTGCCCGTCGATGAATATAACCGATTTTCCATTGCCTTCGATGCCAACAAATTGCTGGTGCCTACCTTGCCTAAACAAAACGATGGTGAAACCAAGGAGGATTACGAACAGCGTGTCATCGAGGAATACAATGACGTCAGCTCTATATCGGGTATCTTCAAGAGCTTTGGCGATGCGCCTGGCGGCTTTAAGGAAGAGCTTCAGGAGATACAGTGGAGCCTTGGTGCGGAATATATTTACCACGACCAGTTCTCATTGCGTGCCGGATATCACCATGAGTCGGAGAACAAGGGTAATCGTAAGTACTTCACCGTCGGTGGCGGTTTCCGTATGAATGTATTCTCATTGGATGTCGGCTATGTCATTTCCACGGCCAAGAGCAATCCCCTTGACCAGACGCTCCGCTTCACGCTCGCATTCGACATGGATGGTATCAAGGATTTGTTTAAGAAATAGACGTTATCACGATATTTCGTTATAACGTTATACCGAAAAAAGACAAAGCATTATGATGAGAGTCGGAATGGGATATGACGTCCACCGATTGGTGGAAGGACGTGAATTGTGGATGGGCGGTATCCGGCTGGAGTACGAGATGGGCCTGTTAGGACACAGCGATGCCGATGTGCTGATACATGCTATTTGCGATGCTATCCTC
>JAEEGG010001440.1_pt1 | contig 64957 bp, 52 predicted proteins | sample 9134161 | NCBI WGS metagenome assembly JAEEGG01 (sample SAMN16246543, study PRJNA631951) | gut metagenome | biome: gut microbiome; feature: rumen; material: CR-attached | host: Bos | place: Iran: Karaj | collected 2018-10
CCGTATCCACCTGATTAAAGGAAGTTCGTAACAGAACTGCCAAATCTGCATCAGCGTGAAGAAAAACGCCAAGGCAAACAGGGTATCGTTGAAGTTGCCGAAAGAGTAACCCAGCCATCGCGGTGTGCAAAACATCAGTACCGCACAGAAAAAAGCGCTGCGCCAACTGATATTCTTCGCAAAAAACAAACTGATTATGAGAATCAACATCCATCCCCAAAGGGCCGACAGACGGTGTTTGAAGCGGAAGATATTCTTAAAGCCTAACGCATGGGTTACCGATACCAACAACACATCCATAGCCTGTCCTTTGGTAACATACTGCGGCATCGTCTTAAAGGTTTCATCCCCTGTCTGATAGTACTTATATACAGCTTCAGAATACTCGTTTTGCTGCCATTCGCGCGTGGAAATGCCTACATTGCGACTGAGATACGGCATCAGGAAAAGCAATGCCAAAATAAAGATAAAAAAAGCATACTTGAACCCATCGTCTTTGGTCTTGATGGTAAACGAGAAAAAACTGTGTTTTATGTCATAACGGACCTTAGGGCGGCGGATATTGACAAAACGGAACTCCATCGGTTCTTCCTCAAAAATAGGATAAGGATAAAACCAATGGAAGATCTTTCGTAAGACAAGGAAGATCTTTTTCCCTAATATCTTCAGATTCCTATTCATCTGGCTTTCTCACAAACATTTCTTCTTTCACATCATCATAGTCCAGCAACACCTTGGTCCCTTCCGGGAACGACTGCATCAGGATTTCTTCCGCCAGTACATCCTCCACATTTTTCTGGATAGCGCGTTTCAGCGGACGGGCACCGTAATTGGCATCCCATCCCTGGTTGGCCAATATTTCCTTGGCTTTATCTGTCACTTCCACCTCCAAGCCCATGGCCTGCACACGCTTCAGCACCTTAAGCAACTCTATATCAATAATTTTGATAATATCAGGTTTTTCCAAACTATTGAAATAGATGATATCATCAATACGGTTCAGAAATTCCGGGGCGAAAGTGCGTTTCAGCGCATTTTCCAGAATGCCCTGTGCCACCTTGTCTTTGGCCGCATCGGTAGCGGAAGTGCTGAAGCCCACACCCGTACCGAAATCTTTCAGCTCGCGGGAACCGATATTGGAGGTCATGATGATGATGGTATTTCTGAAATCCACTTTACGTCCGATACCATCGGTCAACTGTCCATCGTCAAATACCTGTAACAGAACATTATAGATATCGTGATGGGCTTTTTCAATCTCATCAAGGAGCACAATGGAATAAGGTTTGCGACGGATTTTTTCGGTCAGCTGGCCACCTTCTTCGTAGCCCACATATCCCGGAGGCGCGCCAATAAGGCGGGAGACGGTATGTTTCTCCATGTATTCACTCATGTCTATACGGACAATAGACTCCTGAGAGTCAAAAAGATACTCTGCCAGCACTTTGGCCAGATAGGTTTTACCCACACCTGTAGGGCCTAAGAAAATAAAAGTACCTATAGGCTTGTTGGGATCTTTCAGTCCGGCACGGTTACGGCGTATAGCCTTGGCTATCTTAACGATAGCATTATCCTGACCGATGACCTTGCCTTGCAGTTCATCAGCCATTTTCATCAGTCGCTCACCCTCATTTTTGGCGATACGCTGCACAGGTACTCCTGTCATCATGGCAATCACCTCTGCCACATGCTCTTCCGTCACCGTCGGGCGTTCCAGATCCTCTTTTTCCTCCCACTCGCGCTTCATTTCCGCCAGACGGGAATCCAACTCTTTGATTTTGTCACGATAACCTGCGGCGGCATTGTACTGCTGCTCTTTGATGGCATCGTTTTTCAGCTGGTTATACTGCTCGATTTCCTTTTCCAACTGAATCAGTTCCTCTGGAATTCTGATATTCTGCAAATGCACACGCGAGCCAGCCTCGTCCAAAGCATCAATGGCTTTGTCGGGCAGACAGCGGTCGGTAATGTAACGGTTGGTGAGGCTGACACAGGCCTGCAGTGCCTCATCGGAGAAACGCACCAAATGATGGTCCTCGTATTTATCCTTGATATTATTCAGAATGACGACAGTTTCTTCCGGGGTGGTCGGTTCAAGCATGATTTTCTGGAAACGGCGTTCCAGTGCCCCGTCTTTTTCTATATACTGGCGATATTCGTCGAGTGTGGTGGCGCCGATGCACTGCAGTTCACCACGGGCCAAGGCCGGCTTGAACATATTGGAGGCATCGAGGCTGCCAGGAGAGCCACCTGCGCCCACCATGGTATGCAATTCGTCGATAAAGAGGATGACATTCGGATTCTTTTCCAACTCGGTGAGTATGGTTTTGATACGTTCCTCGAACTGGCCGCGGTACTTGGTTCCAGCCACCAGAGAGGCCATATCCAAGCTGACCACACGCTTGCCGTGCAGGGTGCGTGACACCTTGCCTTGTACTATCCTCAGAGCTAATCCCTCAGCGATGGCCGACTTGCCGACACCGGGCTCACCAATGAGCACAGGGTTATTTTTCTTGCGACGGCTCAGAATCTGGGCAATACGTTCCAATTCCTTTTCACGGCCCACGATGGTGTCCAACTTGCCTTCCGCGGCATAGCGGGTCAAGTCCTTGCCAAAGCTGTCCAACATCGGAGTAGCGGAGGCTTTGGCGCCTTTGGTAGAGCGGGCGCTGCCGCGGCGGTCATCGTCATCGTCGTATTCATCTGTTCCCGCTGACATGGGAGCATCCTCACCATGCCGTGACTCATGACGCATTTCCGAAGCCAATGAATCGTACGACATGCCCGCGCGTTTCAGCAACATCTTCACCACACTGTTCACCTCGTTGCCGCTATCACGCAAAATCGCCAGCACAAAATGCTGAGCCTCAACTGTTTCACTTCTAAACTCCCGGGCTAACAAAAAAGCACGTCTCAAGGTATTTTCCGCCTGCACGTTCAGTTTCATGTTCTCCGCTGGCATTTCCGTCTTGTTCTCATCCTTCTCAATCAGTTCCTCCAACTTGGTCCGGATATTCACTTTATTGATTTTGAATACGTCAAAAAGCTGCTGCAGTTCTGTATATTGGTCATACTTCAACAATGCCACCACTATATGCTCAACACCCACTGATTGCGACTTGTTGGCCAATGCGATCTTCTTGGCCTCTTCTATAGCGGTTTTCAGTTCTTCAGAATACTTTACCTCCATAATAATAATTTTTTGCAAAGATAGTAAAAAATGTTGAATTGTTGAATTGTTTATTTGTTGAATACACTTCTTTCAGTTTTCAGTTTTATATGTTTGCTAATTTGCTAATTAAACACTATCTTTGCCGCTTCAAATCATTGCAATGAAAACCACCCTACTTTCCACCGCTTACCTACCCCCTATTGAATACATTTTGAAATGTATGCAAGGTCCAGTAACACTGGAGGTTTGCGAGCATTATATCAAGCAATCGTACCGCAACCGGGCCCTGATTGCCACGGCTAATGGCATTCAAGTGCTATCCATCCCCGTAGTGCACGTTTCCTCCAAAATGCCCATTCTGGATGTGCGCATCGACTATGCCACACCTTGGCAGCGACTGCACTGGAAAAGCATTGACACGGCATACAGCGGTAGTCCGTATTTCCTTTATTTCCAGGATTATATCAGACCTTTTTACGAAAAGAAATTTGATTTTCTCTTCGATTTCAACTTGGAACTGACACAGGTCATACTGAAACTTTTCGGCAAGGATTTCCAACCACAACGCACCTGTGAATTTATCGCTGATTACAGCCAACAGGATGACATTGAAGACCTGCGCAACATCATCCATCCCAAACGCTGTCGCGAGGCCGGCTATCCGTTCCCCCACAAACCCTACACCCAGATTTTCGAGGACCGCCTCGGCTTCGTGCCCAACCTCTCCATCGTGGACTTCCTGTTCAATGAAGGAAACAGGATAATTAACAATTAACAATTAATAATTAATAGTTGATAGTTATTGATTGTTTGTGTCGTTAAAAGAATAGAGACGCGATTAATCGCGTCTCCACAAATATCTGTATTCTTCGAAAATAAGTATAGACGGGGCACGTCCCGTCTATACATGATGATTATTTCTTCACAATCTTCTGGGTAGTTACGGCTTTGTCGCTGTGGATGCGGACAAAGTATACACCTGCTGCATAATCACTTAACGACATGGTCATGACATTCTCGGTGGGAACCACGCTGTACAGTAATTGGCCGTTCACAGAGAACAACTCAACAGTTCTGGCGTTCAGTCCTGACAGGTCAAGAGTAACATTGCCATCAGTCGGATTGGGATAGATGCTTACATTCTGCTTCATATCGGAAATTCCAGTAGTAATGTCGTAAGTAGCTGTGGCCACTTCACTGTTAGTCATGCCTTCTTTCATGGCGATGGCCTTCACAGTAACAGGTGCGGCTTGGACTGAAGTTGCGGCGATCACGAATGATCCACCATAATCTCCGGAGTTCTCATCAGGATCTGTACCATCCAATGTGTAGTAAATAATAGCGTCAGCAGTTGCACAGCTAATGCTTACTTCCACACTGCCTTCATACGTGCCAGAAGCAGGAGTAATCACTGGTGTAGCCACCTGTTCCATAGTCTGAATAGTGAAGTCATTGTCGTCACGTGGATAGAGTTGCACCTGGCCATTGTAATTTGCCAAGAAACCAGTGATAGAACCCGTTTCGCCAGCTTCCGGATCATTGGTGATGGATGAGAAGCGGTTGTAATAGTTCATAGTATCTGTACCATTGACAAATTTCTTATTACCGATAAAGGTCACATTCTCAATGGTCACCAAACGGCTTTCGAGCGTGCTGTACTGTGCCACCAAAGTCGGGATTGTAGCCACCATAGGAGCAACAGAACCCGTATTACTTGTAGAGGCAGCAGTATTCAAAGCAGGAACCATTTCCGCCATGCCATTATACAAGGTATAAGAACCGAACACACCACCGCTAATCACATCACCTTCGTTATAAGTAGAAGTAATGATAGGAGTGCCGTTATCAAAAATCAGCAATGCTGCAGAGGCATCTTCCACAAACATATATCTGCCACTACGGAAGACGTATGTAACATCACCAGCAATCTTGTAAACCGTAGTATTGGTAGCGGTATTGGCAGCTTTGAAAGCAGCGATATTGGGCACTTCGGGCGGGAAATTGTATGTGGCGGTAGCTACCATACTGGCTTCCATGCCGGTCTTCCATGCTTTAGCCTTCAAAGTTGTTGTGCCGCTGATTGCAACAGGCGCTGAATACACCGTTGAAGTTTCAGTGGGTTCGCTTCCATCAGTAGTATAACGGATAACAGCATCGGCTGTAGCACAAGTAATGGTTGCATCAAAAGCCTCATAACACGTACCGCCATTCGGGTCAATGACTGGAGTCTCCACTACATTTACTACCACACCAGGAACACCAAAGACCACTACGCTATCGATAGTCAAATGGCAATTCCCAGATGGAACTGGTTCTGGCAAAGTAACGGCAAATTTCAATCGAACAAAGTTATATTCACCTAACTCACTCACATTGTAACGATAATTCTGTTTGGTGGTGGCAAGTGTGTATACAGAATCACCCACGTATGTGTTTCCTCCATCCACAGAATATGACACGGTCATTTTCACACCATTGGTCTGCTTAGCAACAAAAGTGACGTATGTCACATTGCGCATATCAAAATTTGTATAAGTGTAACCTAACGTAGTTCCGTACCAACGCATTTGCATGGACTGCGAACCGCATAATACAGCACTGGCGGTGCTGGTGGGAGTTCCAAACACTGTACCCCACTGATGTCCGTCTGCACCAGAAAATACAACATTAGCATTCTGGTAGTTGGTTGATGCGGCAAAGCCTTCTTCAGCTTCAAAACCAGTTGAGTACATGATGGTGTCGATGCTTGGCACCACAGGAGCCACCACGGTATAAGTAGCGGTTGTGATATTACTATTCTCCCAGCCATCCTTCACAGCAATTGCCTTATAGGTATATACACCAGGAGTATTCAGAGTAATGGGTTCACTATATGTATTGGAAGCAGTGGTAGGTTCAGAATTATCAGTTGTATAATAAATAATTGCACCTGTTTCCGTACTGCTCATAGCTACTGTAATCAGGGTATCTGTAGTACCATCTGCCGGAGCAAACACCGGTGCTGGCAGTTGGGTGGTAGCCACGAGAGCGACCTGTGCACTCAAGCTGCCACTGGTCACTGTAACAGTGCCCGTTGCAGGCACCTGCCCATCGTATGTCACAGTAAATGAGGTATTACCCACATTGGCCGGGAAAGAAGTTTCCGACAAGGCAAAGTGTGTGTTGTCACAGCTGATGGCAATAGGAGCTGTCAATGATGCGCTGTTAATACCAACCGTACCTGTGAGTTGAGTAGAGCTGAATGTCAAGCTAACGGGAGCAACCGTCAAAGTAGGTTCTGTAACAATAGTATAAATGGCTTCAGCCACAGGGCTATCTTCCCAAGATACATTGTTCATGAATGCCTTGGCTTTAACGGTAGCATCTTCAGTCAAAGTAAACGGATTCACATATACAATAGAGGTTGCCGTAGGAACTGTACCATCGAGAGTATAGTGAATTTCAGCACCCGGAGTAGCGCAGGTCAAAGTAACCACAACGCTATCGGAGTATGTACCTGCTTCCGGACTAAATACCGGACTCTCGGCTACCGGAGCAGTTACGGTGAAAATGACAGTTTGGCTGACCGCGGGAGTCAAGGCTGCCATCGTCATATCTACCAAAGAAGCGGTAACCGTATGGGTACCTGCAGGAAGCGGCGAGAAGGTCTGTGCCAGGAATGCATTCAGCACCTGCTCACTCGGGATAAACATAGGATTGGTGGCTCCCAAAGTGGTCAACAGTTCACCTTCCAACTTCAACATACCGTCGGTACCCAAAGTAAAATTCTGAATGTCGAATGATACCTGCAAGGTATCGAGTGTGGAGAACTGATTGCCGTTGAGAGTAACAGTCATAGAAGGCTGTGCCGGCTGAGGAGCAGCAGACAAGTCGGCGTTGTAACGAGGATAAATTTGCACATTATTACCATATTTAGCTGCGAAACCCGTCACATTGGTCACTGTACCCGCAGCCAGAGTAGTATCCAAGGGGAAACGCTTGTATAAAGTCATGGTATTGTCACCCTGTGTAATAGTAGTGCTGTTGCTGCCGGTGAAGCCATTGGCAAAAGTCACATTTTCAAGGGTAATCAGCTGAGCGTCATACGAAGCATAGTTGGCTAACAAATCAGCCATGGTAACCACGATGGGCTGTACGGCACCCGTGTTCTGGGTGGAGGCGGCAGGATTCATGGTCGGTAACAATTCAATCTGCTGATTATACAAGGTATAAGTACCATAAAGTCCGCCAGGAATCACATCACCTTCATTATAAGTATTGGTAATAACGGGGTTATTGGTATTTTGATCAAAAATCATCAAACCTGCGGAAGCATCCTTCACGTAGGTATAAGCTCCGTTATGGAACACAAAGGTTACATCTCCTGTGATATGATAGGGAGTGGTATTAGTGGAAGAGTTGTCAGCCTTAAAAGCGGCGATATCGGCCACTTCCGTAGGGAAAGTATAAGTCACCTGGTTTACAAAACTGGTATCAGTACCTACAAATGCCACAGCCTTGACGGTCGTAGTGGTAGAAATGCTCAGCGGTGTGCTATAAACCAAGCCGTTAGTAGTAGGATTGTCACCATTGATCGTGTAAAGAATGGTGGCACCGGCAGTAGCACAAGTAATATTCACGGTCTGAGGAGTATAGCAAACACCCTGTGGCACTGAAAATTCAGGAGTAGCCACCGTGGCAGCCTGAACTTCCTCATAGCGATAGATAGTAATCGGCTGTTGGCCTGAACCATAACACGAGAAAATATCGTTACCACTGTTATAACGCATAATTATACGAGCTGTCGCGTTCGTTTGAGCCACAATACTTTCAATAGCACCGTCATCTGAAAAAGTGACAAGCCAATTGCTTCTACCCTCATTATCAAGAGTATCCTTTGTTCTCAAATAGTTATTGTTTCCTGTTCCTGCGGCATATAAATACCCTCCATTAGCTCCTTGCTGAGGATCGAAAAAAGCGAATGTGCCCGGCTCATTGCCAGCCTGAACAATAAACAACTGTGCATTGCCTATTGAAGTGAGCCTTCCTCCATCCGAACTTTTCACCACATCAACCGCAGCACGATTGTTGGAATTTTGAGTCCCCATCGCCTTATCGAAAGTGAGTGCGACAATAATAACGGTGTCACCTATCGACAAGTTAGAGTTGTAGGTTACTTGCACCCAACCCCTGTCGGCAAACACATTTCCGACGGTCAACAGCATAGCCAGCATGACCGCCATCATAGTTTTCAGAACGTAGAATTTTTTCATAGTAAAAATTTTTAATGAATAATTATTTATTGTATTTTATTGATTTTCAATATATTAAATCAAAATATGCATTTTCTTTCAAGTTTGCAAATGTACAAATAATTAAAGTCTGCAAAGTTGAATGAGTGTTAAAAGTTATGAATAGTTATCAACATTCAATGTGCTAATTAGCAAATGTGCTAATGTGCCAATTATTTTTAAATTGCTATACAAAAACATTTTGCTGCAATTTGCCAATTAACCAATTTACTAATTTGCTAATTGAAAAAAGATTTGTATCTTTGCAGATTAAATTGAATAAATAAATAATATTATATGGCGAAGAAAATTAAGGTAAAAGCAGAAGTAAAAGAATTCGAAGGAAAAATTGAAGAACTTATCATTCAGGCACTTATAGAAAAGCAAGGTGTTGACATCGTCAGCATCGACCTCAAGAAAATCAATCACGTATTTTTTGACTATTTCATCATTTGTAGCGGAAACTCCAAACCGCATGTGGAGACTTTGTGCGATTTTGTGCAGGAAACCACCAAGCGATATGCCAATACGCTGCCAAAACACGTGGAAGGCACCACCAACGGCGAGTGGATCCTGTTGGACTATTTCAATGTGGTGGTCCACATCTTCCAACCCGAGGCCCGCGAGTTCTACAATCTGGAAAGTCTATACAACGACGCGGAAATCCTAAGAATTAATAACAATTAATAATTAATAGTTATGGTGGTTTACCCTCATTCATCTCGATAGCAAATTTATTCATTATTCATTATCAACTATCAATTATTAATTATCTCAATGGCAACAAAAAAGACCACTCCAAAAAATAACGGCTCAGCATTCTTTGGTGGGCAGAATAATAGCGGCAACAAAAAGAAGCCAAGATTCTCGCTCGGATACATATACCTCATTGTGGCGGCTGCACTTATCGCCTACTGGGCTTTCAACGCCGGGATACCAGCCTCAAAAATAGACAACACCCAGTTCAACAAAATGGTGATAGCCAAAGATATTGAAAAGCTGGAATATGTCAAGAAATCCGACCTCGTCAACATTTACCTGAAGGAAGATGCCATCAAAGCCAAAAGCGAATATGAGCAATTCCGCAAACAGGAAAATCTCACAGGTCCACAATACTACATTGTAACAACTGATTACCAGGTGTTTAACGAAAACCTGCGGGCCATCCAGGAAAAGGCTGTCAACAATGCCTTAGCAGCCGACAGCAGCTTGGTGCGCAGTGAAGTGGAGCAGGCATACGAAATTCCCACCACCGAGGACAACAGCCGCAGCTGGGGCTATGAGTTCCTGTTCTGGATGCTCCCGATGCTGCTCCTGCTGATGTTATTCATTTTCTCGATGCGCTCCATGCGTGGCGGAGGAGGAGCCGGTGGCATGGGCATCTTCAACATCGGCAAGTCCAGAGCCCAATTGTTCGACGAGACTTCCCAGCTGAACGTATCCTTCAAGGATGTGGCAGGCTTGGAAGGCGCCAAATACGAGATCGAAGAAATTGTTGACTTCCTGAAAAATCCGCAGAAATATACCGTTTTGGGAGGCAAGATTCCAAAGGGAGCCCTTCTGGTAGGCCCTCCAGGAACGGGTAAAACTTTGTTGGCCAAGGCTGTTGCCGGTGAGGCCAAGGTTCCCTTCTTCTCACTGTCAGGCTCCGATTTCGTGGAAATGTTTGTGGGCGTAGGCGCCTCACGTGTTCGCGACCTGTTCAAGACCGCCAAGGAGAAAGCACCCTGCATCATCTTCATCGACGAAATTGACGCCATTGGCCGTGCCCGTGGCAAAAACATCATGAGTGGTGCCAATGACGAACGCGAAAGCACGCTGAACCAGCTACTTACCGAGATGGATGGTTTCTCCAGCAATACCGGAGTCATCATCTTGGCCGCCACCAACCGTGCCGATGTGCTTGACCGTGCCCTGCTGCGCGCTGGCCGCTTCGACCGCCAGATTCACATAGAACTGCCGAACCTCAACGAGCGCAAGGGCATTTTCGAAGTGCATGTGCGCAAGTTGAAACTCAACTCCGACGTTGATCTCGACTTCTTCGCCAAGCAGACGCCCGGATTCTCAGGTGCCGACATTGCCAACGTATGCAACGAGGCCGCTCTGATAGCTGCCCGTAACAGCAAGAAAAGCGTGGGCAAAGAAGAATTCCTCGCTGCCATCGACCGTATTGTCGGTGGCTTGGAAAAACGAGGCAGCATCATCTCTCCGCAAGAAAAGAAGGTTATCGCCAACCATGAAGCAGGTCATGCTACCGTCAGCTGGCTGCTCGAACACGCCTCTCCCCTGGTCAAGGTGACCATCGTGCCCCGCGGCAAGTCGCTCGGCGCCGCCTGGTACCTGCCCGAAGAACGCCAAATCACCACCTTCAGCCAGATGTTCGACGAGATGACTGCCACCTTGGGAGGACGCGCCGCCGAGGAAATTGTCTTTGGCGAAGTGTCAACCGGAGCTCTCAACGACCTGGAACGTGTGTCAAAACAGGCATACGCCATGATAGTTTACTACGGACTGAACGAAAAAATAGGCAATATCAGCTATTACGACTCCACAGGCCAGTCCGACTATACCTTCACTAAACCATACAGCGAAAAGACCGCCCAGGAAATTGACGAGGAGGTACACAAACTCATTGAACGCTCGTACAACAAAGCCAAAGAAATCCTGCTGGAAAACAAAGAGAAACATGCCCAGCTGGCCCAGCTGCTGTTAGACCGGGAAGTGATTTTCGCGGAGGACCTGGAGAAAATCTTCGGCAAACGGCCTTTCGGACAACAGAACGACAGCATTGAAGCCACTCAAGATAGCACTTCCAACGACAATAAGCAAGATGTAAACAGCCAAGTGAATAACAACGGAGAAAAAGCTGCCGGAAACGAGGAAACCGCCGCACAGCCTACCGTCTAAAACGCAAAAGCTATGGAGACATTAAGTACAGAGAGTAATCTCACTACCTCGAAAGAGGCTATCCGCAAGGATATCAGGCACGCCTTGTCCACCAAAGGCGTCAACCGCTACCCGAGTCTGGATTTGTCTGATGACTTCATCAAACCCAGCGAGGACCTCATTCGCGATTTCATCGTCAAATTCCGTGCATTGGGCGGCAAGTACGTGCCCTGCACCAAAGACCAGTTCGCCATCCGCTTGGTAAAGCTTCTGCAAGGGCAAAACTATCCTGTGCTGCTGAATACCAAGCCACAACTTTCGGGCCTCTTGCAAAACAACAATATCAACTACGTCAACGCCATTGATGTCAACACTCCGGCAGACGCCGCCATCGTGTATAGCGACGCGCTGATCACCAGCACCTGCAGTTTCATCTTCTCTCCACACAACTCGCTCTACCCTTCCATCAAAGGCTTGGCTTCAGACATCATCATTATCGCCTTCGCCAAAGATATCGTGCCAGATTTCAAGACCGCATTGGAAATACAACAAGAACGGAACGGTGGCAACCTTTACGATATGAACGAAATCATCAGCCCTACCCCACTCACCATCCGCGACAACCAGGAAATCCGCACCCCGCTAACGCCGAGGTACATTTTGATGCTCGTGATGTAAGCAGGGGACAGGTTACAGGGGTCAGGGGCCAGTGATTAGGGGTTAGAATTGATAATTAATAATTAACAATTGATAATTAACAGAAACTCCCCTCGAGCGAAGCGAGACTCCCCTATTACAATTTGCTAATTAACTAATTAAAACACAATGTCTTTCAACCCCCTCACTTCTCCGTGGCAGACACCATACCAAACCCCGCCTTTCGATGAGATCAAAAACGAGCATTATGAGCCAGCATTCCATCATGCGCTGGAAATTGCCCGCAAAGAGATCCAAGACATTGCCAACAACTCCGGCACACCGACTTTCGACAATACCCTGGCAGCCTTGGACCGCTCAGGAGAATTGTTGGACCGTATTTCCAATATCTTCTTCAACTTGTTGGTCTGCAACACCTCCAAGGAATTGCAGGATTTAGCACAAAAAATACAGCCGGAACTCACAGCGTTCAGCAATGAAATCAGCTTAAACGAAAAGCTTTTCCAGCGGGTGAAACACGTTTATGAGCACCCGGAAAACCTCAACGAGGAGGAAAAGATGGTTACGGAAAAGAGCTATAGAAACTTTATCCGTCACGGCGCACAACTGGATGCCGTCCAAAAAGAAGAGTACAAAAAGCTGACCCTGCGTTTGTCACGACTCACCCTTCAGTTCAGCGACAATGTGTTAGCTTCCACCCATGCCTTTTCCAAGAACATCACCGACAAAAGTTCACTGTCGGGCATACCTCAAAATGACCTTGACATTGCCGCGGCCAAAGCCAAGGCCAAAGGTCAAGAGGGCTGGCTGTTCGACTTGACCATGCCCAGCTATCAGGCTATCATGAAATTCGCAGACAATCGTGAACTACGCAAGGAATTCTTTCTGAAATACTCATCCAGAAGCTATAAGGATGCATACGACAACAGCGCTTTGGTCTATGAAATTGCCTCACTGCGCAAGCAAATCGCCAAACTATTGGGATTCAGCGATTATGCCTCCTACGTGCTGACCGAACGCATGGCCAAAGACAAAGCTCATGTATATCAGCTTTTGGAGACTTTGGAAAAAACCTCACGAAAAGCCGCGACAAAAGAAATGCAAGAAATGGTGGATTTCGCCCGCCAAAACGGATTCCAAGGGGATTTTGAGTGCTGGGATATGTCTTATTATGCTGAAAAAAAACGAAATAGCATTTTCAACTTCAACGAGGAAGAACTGAAAGTATATTTTCCTTTGGACAAGGTGATCGGCGGTGTGTTCGGCTTAGCCCATCAGTTATACGATCTTGAATTTACAAAAACATCAGAAATACCTGTCTATCAAGATGATGTAAAGACCTATTACGTCCATCGGGAAGATCAGATTATTGCTGTTTTATATTTGGACTTTTTCCCTCGGGAGAACAAGAAAGGCGGAGCCTGGATGACCTCTTTCCGTGACCAGCACAAAACAAAAGACGGCGAGAATGTCATTCCTTTCGTGTCACTGGTGATGAATTTCACCCCATCCACGGAAGACAAACCTTCGTTGCTAACTTTCAATGAGTTGACCACATTCATGCACGAATTCGGCCATGCCCTGCACGGCATGTTGTCCGAGGTGACCTACAACAGCATTTCCGGCACCAGTGTACCCCGCGATTTTGTGGAACTGCCCTCCCAAATCAACGAGAACTGGGCTTCCGATATTCGCTTTTTACAATCATTTGCAAGGCATTATCAAAGTGGCGAGCTCATCCCGGACAGTTTGGTACAGAAAGTCAAAGACATGGAGAACTTCCAAGCGGGTTATTTGTCATGCCGCCAGTTGGCCTTCGGCTTTTTAGACATGATGTGGCACGACGAAAAAGAAGTTAATCCTGATTTAGAGGCTCTGGAGCGCGAAGCCATGCAAGTAGCCGACTTCTTCCCCAGACCTGCAGGATGCTGCACCAGCACCGCTTTCACGCATATTTTCTCAGGGGGCTATGCGGCTGGATATTATGGTTACAAATGGGCAGAGGTATTGGATGCCGACGCTTTCTCTTTGTTTCAAGAGACAGGCATTTTCAATCATGAGACAGCACAAAAATTCCACGATTGTATCCTGTGCCGAGGTGGCAGTCGCGAGGCTATGCGGATGTTTGTGGATTTCCGCGGGCGCGAGCCCAAGGTGGAGGCGCTGTTGAAGCGGAGCGGGTTAATGTAGAATGCACAATTAACAATGCACAATTAACAATGCACAATTAACAATGCACAATTAACAATTAACAATGTAGAATGAACGATGAAGGATGCATAGGCTTGTATGATAATTGTTATTCCCTGCAGGGGATTAATATCAATAGATAATGCGTATCACATCCTCCCCATTCCCCGCAGGGGATTAATATCAATAAACGGTGAATGTCAGCAGCAGCCAATAAATAAAGCAGAACGGCATCGCCAGGAAGAAGGAGTCGAAACGGTCGAGCATACCGCCATGACCTGGCATGATGTTGCCGGAATCTTTCACCCCGTAAGAACGTTTGAACATCGATTCTATCAGGTCGCCGAAGGTACCCGCCACAATAACGATGAGGGCAAAGCCTATCCATACCAGCACATTACCCAAAGTGGAGGTAGGATTCACGAGACCTTTATTGAAATAGGGAGCGAAAGACAGTCCCACAGCCACACCACAGGTAAGTATAGCACTAATAACCGTACCTTCCCAAGTCTTTTTGGGCGATATTCTTTCAAACAGTTTGTGTTTGCCAAAAAGGGAACCCGCACAATAGGCGAAAGTATCAGATGCCCAAATCAACAAAAACAAGGCCAGAACAAGCTCTGGATGATCCAAGACAGAAAAAGTGACGCCCGCTAACGCGAAAGGTACCGCTATCCAAAATATCGGCAAGAAAGTATGGGCAATATTGGTAAATGGTAATACCGCATCCTTTTTGAACAGCTCGATTACCGGCACCACCATCATAAACAGTACCGCTATCAGCCAGCTGATTTCCAACGTATCTATCAAATAACCTCCCTCAATCACCAAAACCACAATCATGGCGCACATAATCTTCTGCACCTTTACCCCTGTACTTTCTGTGATTCTGACGTATTCCGACAAGGCAATGGCCGCAAACACCGTAAACAATAGAAATTGGCAATAGGAAGGCAGGAAAAACGAGCCTATCACCAAGGCCACAAATACTATACCGGAGATGGTACGGGTGAGGAGGGATTTGAATTGAGGGGACATGATAGGGGTTAGGGGTTAGGGGTTAGTAGGTGGATAGTTAATAGTTAATAGTTAATAGTTGATAGTTGATAGTTGATAGTTATTAGGGGTTAAATTTAAAATTTAAAATTCAAAATTCAAAATTCAAAGTTCAAAGTTCAAAATTTCAGTTTTCAGTTTTCAACTTTCAGTTTTCAGTTCGGCAAGGGTGCAGGTGACGAGGCAGACAACTCCTTCGCCGCTACCCACAAAGCCCATCTTTTCGTTGGTTTTCGCCTTGATGGTCAGTCGAGCCGGCTCGATTCCCATCACTTCCGCAAGGGTTTGCACCATCGCATCATGATAAGGTGACATTTTGGGCTGCTCTATCACGATAGTACAATCCACATTATTGATTTTCAGTCTTTTCTGAGACAACAACTCCACCACTTTGGCCAACAAAATCTTGCTGTCAATGTTTTTATACTGACTATCGGTATCTGGGAAATGACTGCCAATATCACTCAGGCCAGCGGCGCCCAAAAGAGCGTCACAGATGGCATGAATCAAGGCGTCGCCATCGGAATGGGCCACACAACCCTTCTCGAAGGGAATCTCTACACCTCCCAAAACCAGCCGTCTTCCTTCGGCCAAGCGATGTGAATCATAACCTAAACCTACTCTCATGATTCAGATATAATCTTATAATCTATCCAAACGACCCTGGGGCTTATCCTGCTTCCGGATTTCATCCTTCTTGAACGACTTCAAGTCAAAGGACAAGGTAAAACGCAGGGTATGCTCCAATGGATGGTGCTGATCGCTGACAGAAAACAGATAAGACACATCAATCTGGAAGATATTGTAATGCAAACCTGCACCAAAAGTCAAATATTTACGGTTACCTTTGTACTTGCTTTCAAAGAAGCCACCCGTACGCACAAACAATAAATTATTGTACGCATATTCCAGACCAAAAGACCATGCGATTTCGTACAGTTCCTCTCTGAAACCATTCGGGGCGTCATAAAACGACTGGAAAATACCCTGGGCGGAGGAAACTCTGTTGTTTTTGCCCGAGATGATATATCTTTCATTGGTCACAGAGTCACGGCCCCATCTTGGAGGAGTAGGAACCAACAGCTTATTCATCTCACCCATAATGGCAAGGCTGTTATATCCGTCGAAATCCATAGTATATGACAAGCCTATTTTCAGATTGGCAGGCAAGAAATCACGGGCTTCAGGAGAAGCATTGGAAGAATAAGTCATCTTGTTTCCCATGTTGGAGATATTGACACCCAAACGTACCGTACTGTTTTCCAAACCTTTGGTTCTGAAATCCTGCTCATAACATAAGGACAGGTCGGCAGCACCTGCCAAACCCGGCTTGCCGCTGGCACTATACATATCATAGCTGGCCGTAATATTGGAATAGATGAAACGCGGTGTCAATGCCATGGAGAACACATCCGTAAGCTTGCGGGCGTAAGTGAAATCGATAGCAAACTCATTCGGTGTGGGGTTGGCATACACCTGACCATACTCATCGGTAAAATCAATGGTGCCCAAATGGAAATATCTCAAAGAGAATGCGATAGCATCCATATCCGTAATTTTCCAAAAGGCGCTCAAATACGCCAAATTGATACCCAACGACTTGCTCAAACTGGTCAGCCAAGGACTGTAGGAAAATGAGATGCCAAACTTGCTTTTGTTGAACACATACTTGGAAGGATTGTGATGCTGGGAATTGACATCGGCAGACGAGCAGCTGCCAACGTCGCCCATACCTGCGGAACGGGCATCCGGCGCAATCATCAGAAAAGGAACTGCAGTGGTGATGGGATTGAAGTACTTCTCCATCAACTGAGATTTGGAAGGTTTCACCTGTCGTCCACTGGGGTCATACGACTGAGCGTAACTTATTGATATCATTACAATTAAACCAACCAATGTCAATAAGATTTTTTTCATTTCTTCGATATGTTATTTAGTATTAAAGTTAGATAACGATGATGTTTCAATTTTATTTTACAAAAGTACAATTTTTTCTATTTTCTCCGCCGATTTACCATCCGAAGTACGAACTTTTAAACGGTAAAGATAAGTTCCTTTGCCGATCTTGTCCCCGAAATCATCCCTTCCATCCCAGTCAATAGCCTGACTGCGAGAACCTTCGGAAAACATGCTGGTGCTAATGGTCTTGATTAGTTTTCCGCTGATGGTAAAGATTTGTATCAGCACATCCAGATTTTCTCCGGGATGATTATGCTCAAAATAAAAAGACGTATGAGTGGTGAAGGGATTAGGATAATTCAACACATGCTCCAAAGTCAAAGAAGCGTCGTTGGCCACTTCGAACTCCAACTCTTTTTCCGATACATTATTTAATATATCCCATGCCCTGATTTTCAGTTTATGCATGCCTGTTGACAAATCTCTCAACTGGTAACGTACCTGGCCCTGATTGGAACTGTCCTGTACCGCTTCATAATAATCGTTAAGGATGATCTGTCCCTCGTTATTGCCATCCACGATAGCCACCAAGTCATGCCCCACCCCATTGCCGGTGGTATTGATTCCCAGTTCATCTTTCAGCTTGACAATCAGCACCGGATCGGGGTTTGTCAAACCTTTGTTCACAAAATTCTCGTCATTCAGATACACATCAATTTGCGGTCCCTCCTTGTCACTATATGCGGCATTGCTGTTTCCCCCCACTATAAAATCGTCGAAGCTGCCCGCCGCATCCGCGTGCTCCCCTCTCGCATAGAAACTGAACTTGCCATTTCCGTATGTATAATTGATATCCTTCGGGATGGTGAATCTGATGTCAAAATTACCATTTTTCACAGTATTGTTGCCTTTGAAAAGGATGCTCTTCTGAACCTCAAATTCAGTCATTGGGCTCTCGTCAGGATCGTTGGAAAGCGTACTGACACTCACTTTTTTGTCGAAGAAAGAAGTAAAAAGATTACCATTGAAATCATTCAAAGCATTGCCTTGTGCATCGGTCACATGGCCTTTCACTATCACCTGGGACAAGGCTTTCAATGTATCTGTCAAAGCATTCGCCGGCATACCGTTCACAGAGTCTATAACCACCTTATATTTAGGCACTGCCAAGGGCATTGACGGGTCACCGATAAGCACAAACATGGAGATGGCATCGCTATTGCCGCCATAGTCATTCTTGGCCAGCATATTCATTTCGCCCATAGTTCTAGGATTATTGCCCGCCGTGGTGAACAATCTTCCGAATAGCTTTCGGGCATACGTGGAATTTGATCCGCCGTAGGCCACACGGGAAGTGGTTATCAAAGCCATGGAACCTCCGTTGGTATTGAAGAAACAAGCCTCTGCAGGAGATACCATAGCCCGGTCGTACCATGCGAAATCGCACGACAAAGTCATTATAACCGGCTGGTTATAGGTATTATGCCAATTATTGATATCCGAGAACTCCAGAATACGCTCGTGCGCCCATCCGTCTTTGCCGCTATGGCCCACATAGGTGAGGAAAAGAGAACCTCGATCCATTCTGTCATTGATAGCCGTGGTAACCGCCGGGTAACGTTGACCACCCGAATTGGATTTCTGGGGGAAAGCATCACAATATATTTTATCAAGGTTGATATTTTTATTGGCTTCCTGAACAATGGCAGCACAACGTTCCGCCGTATTCAGATGCTCGTTCTGATCGCCATCATCGGCCACAAAACAAATCACATTGCGCCAGTCGGCCCAGTTTGACACCTGTGTTGAGGAGGCAGGCACCAAATTCCGCGAGGCCGTATAATTGACACTTTTGCTCACCGCCAAATTGGCCTGTGCCGCTGTGGTAACGGGGAAACGCCCTACCGCCACATCCACAAAGCCATGAGAAGACTGCCCTTCGCCGTCATCCAGGATTCCAAAGAAGTCGTCGTTGGCACGGAACGAGCCCTCTACAATCACATTGCCCAAGGGCCTCTGATAATTAGGCACATATAGCGAAGTACCCGACACACGACCCCGGTAATCGTACGAGGGACGACCAAACAAGAGCAGATATTTAGGATAAGCGCCAGCCGATTTCTCATATATCATCTTCAAATAATCGCGGATGGCCACAGGATCCTGCGCACCCGAGGAAAACTCATTATAAATCTGTGCAGGACTGACAATTCTAATGGTCAAGCCCTGTTCCTGACGACGCACAGCGGCCAGTTGTTCCGCCTGACTCCAGAAATCCGGATGGGCAACAATAATCATATCCACTTGACTCTCCACACCATGCAAATTCTGGTTTGAAACCTGGCCAATACACTTCACCGACTTGTACGACGAACCATCGAAAGCAACATATTGGCGAAAAACGGAATCCATGGTCACAAACTGATAAGCCGAGCCATTATAGCTTCCTGGCAACTGGAAAGCTTTCGACGGCTCAGTCACATCCCATACCCGCACTGAGGAATTGGCATTGGAAATCGTGTATCTGCTGACAGCATTATTGGATATGTATTTGCCATTGTTGAAATTCAGCTGTCCGCCAGAAAACGACAATTGGGAAGTCGCCTGTACCGCCAAATAGTCGAGATAACCTTTGGTCAAGGAAGAGGAGCGGTTGAAATTCAGGCTGATAGACAAAGTGGACTGGGTGGGTGTGAAAGAAAAGGTTCCTTTCTCACGATGGGCGATAGCACCTGACATTGCCGATATTGGAAGAGCTCCTATGGAACTGCCATTAACCGTCACCGAAAAAATCGAACTGGAGGCCGCGCTGGAAGCCGCGGCTATCGTAAACTTAGCGGTTTCAGCTTTCACACTGGGGATTTCAATACTATAGTCGCGTTGTGCCGTCACATCAAACAAATCGCCGAACCACTCCTGACCCGTCTCATCCAAATTGACAGCGTCAACCTCGTAATATTTATAATTCAAATAATCTGAAACAGTCTGATTTTCAGTCAATTCTGTCTCTGCGGCCATAGTCACACGCTTTCCTTCCCCGACACCACTCAGGTTCACAAAATAGTAACTATTATCAGTATATATATTATAGTCATGGGAGAAAGTGCGGGTTGAAGGGTCAAAAGAAACGTTGTGAGGCGACTTGGCATAAAAGACCACATAATCGCCAGCTCCAAACACACCGTCACCACCATCATGGACAAGGACAGGAAGCTCCAACAAGTCATCGGGACGATCGGTGCCACAGACCTCCGGCAGGCGGCCTGTTCCATTGCCGAAGACCGAAATCAGCGACGAGCTCAGCTGTGAACCTGAAAAACCCATTTGCACCAAATCCTCAAATGAGATTTTATGCAAGCCCGTTTCCGACACAGCAACTTTGTACCACAGACCTGTGGACAAGACCGAATTAGCCGCGTATGAATGAGCCTTGGCGGCCTTTCTGGTGACAAATTCAGGTTTAATGCTGATATCACAAGACAGCAACTTGCTGACATTTCCCGAAGGGTCGATGACAAAAGGCAACAAAGTGAGCAACGCGTATGGTTTTCCCCGCTCCGCATAGCAACGGACCTCTGGCACCAACTGTGATTTCAGCACCGCTGTAGGCACCAGTTTTTTATCATTTGCCGACAAAGGTTCAAAGCGGGCATTGGAGACTTGCACCTCACAAGCCAAAAAAAAGTTATCAACAGCTATTTTTTGAAAAAAAAGCGGCAAATCGCCGAATCGGAAATCCGAAATCGCATCCTCAAAATTCAGAAATTCCAGGCTCAAATCCTCGTCAATTTTGTACGTAAGATTTTCAGTCCACTGGATTGAAACTTTTTTTTGTATATTTTGTGCCTGAATATCAATAACTTGCAGAAAAACAAGCAAAAAAATCAGTACAAGCACCCAAGATTTTGATCTCATAAAACGTTATTAAAATACAAGTCGTGTTTCCACACATCAACGAACGTAAAAACAGCTTGCAAAATTGCAAAAAAAATAAATGCGGAAGAAAAATAAAAAACAAAATAATGGAGTTAAAGAAAAAATTTTGTAATTTTGCGGATTAAAAAATAAAACCATGCATAAGCGAATTCTGATAATAATCACCACCTGTCTGGTTCTTCTGGGACAGAGCATCAACGCGCAGGATGCACATTTTTCCCAATTCTATGCCAACCCGCTTTATCTGAATCCAGCCTTTGCCGGCACCAATATATGTCCCCGCATAGCATTGAACTTCCGCGACCAGTGGCCTTCTATGAAAGGAACCTTCATGTCCTTCTCAGCCTCTTACGACCAGCATTTCGACAAGATTGCCGGTGGTATTGGTGTGTTGGCTTTCGGCGACCGTTGCGGTCAAGACGCCACCATCCAGACTTACGAGGCCAGCTTCATGTATGCCTTCAAAGTCAAAGTCAGCAAGAAATTCAACATGCGTTTTGCCTTGCAATTCTCCTATCTGGCAAACATACTGGATGTTACCAAACTCACTTTCGGTGATATGATTGACCCAAAATACGGTTTTATATACCAGACCAATGAGAACCTGGCAGCATGGAACAACACCACTGACCATAGTTTCGACTTGGCCGCTGGTTTTCTGGGTTACACCAATTTAAGATTCTTCAATCTGTATTTCGGCTATGCTGCCCATCACCTCAACATGCCCTACGTCAGCTTCATCCAGCAGGAAAGATACAGAATGCCCATGAAGCATACAGCCCATGTCGGTGCAAGCTTTGATGTGAAACGCAAAAGTAAAAAAGAACATAATTTCGGTGATATATCACTGAGTCCCAATATCATATTCCAATATCAGGGAGGTCTGATGTACATGAGCGAAGGCTTGTACCTCAACCTGTATCCTGTCACACTGGGAGCGTGGCTGCGACACAGCTTCAAGAATGTGGATGCCGTCATCTTCAGCGCAGGTATCGAGTACCAGTTCATCCGCGTCGGTTACTCCTACGACCTTACCGTCAGCAAGCTGATCAACCTGACCGGTGGTGCTCATGAGGTTTCATTACAATTCCTCCTGCCATGCCCCGAGAAACGCAAAGCCATCAAGGAACTCGAATGTCCTTCATTCTAAAACAATAAAACATTATAGTTCATCGTTAATAAACAAAATCAATACATAAATCATGAGTAAGTTCACCAAAACATCAATGCTGTTCTTCCTTGCAAGTTTTGCCATGTTATTCTCATCTTGCAAAAAAGAGGCCTCTCCAACCACAGGCTGGAACTACAACGACCCTAAGAACGGCGGATTTGAAGTATATCCATTCACCGAACAGGAAACCGGCCCCGGCTTGGTATTCATCGAAGGTGGTTCCTTTGTCATGGGCCGCATGGAAGAAGATGTGATGCACGACGCCAACAACACCCCGCGCAGAGTGTCTGTTGCCTCTTTCTACATGGACGAGTGCGAGGTCAGCAATGTTGACTACCTCGAATACCTCAACTGGCTCGACAGGGTGTTTGTGACCAACGACATGGCTATCGTCTATACCAACGCCCTCCCCGATGAGAACGTATGGAGAGAACGCCTCGGCTACAACGAACCCGATGTGGAAAACTATTTCAGATACCCGGCATACAGAGAATATCCCGTGGTGGGTGTCAGCTGGCTGCAGGCTGTCAACTATGCCGCATGGCGTACCGACCGTGTGAACGAAAAGATTCTGGTGGACCATGGTTTCATCGATTGGGTTCCCGAACCCAGCTTGGAAGGCTACTTCAGCACCGACGCTTACCTGACTTACGAATCTTACGAGGGCGAAAGCGACCATCGTCTGCAATACATCACTACCGGCGACTTCAGAAATGTGAAGATGGAAGACGGTATCCTGTTGCCGAAATACAGACTGCCCACCGAAGCCGAATGGGAATATGCGGCATACGCCAACATCGGCAATACGGTCAATGGCCGTATCCTGGAAAGAAAAGTTTATCCGTGGAACGGACATGCTATCCGTACAGAAGACAAGAAATATATGGGTGAATTCATCGACAACACTCGCCTTGGCCGTGGTGACCTGATGGGTGTGGCAAGCTCTTTGAACGACGCCGGCTTCAAGACCGTGAGAGTCAAATCCGGTTGGCCTAACGATTACGGCTTATACCACATGGCAGGTAACGTGGCCGAATGGGTAATGGATGTTTACAGACAATCATCCCACGAGGACGTTTCTGAGTTCAACCCCTTCAGAGGTAACTATTTTGAGACCAAGAAACTGCTGGAAGACGGTACTGTTGCCGAACGTGACAGCGTAGGTAAAATTCCAATGGTTCCCGTTTCAGACTTCAAAAACGACAGAAGACGCAACTACCGTTCCGCTGATAACAAGAACTACCTCGACGGCGACTGGGCATCCTTGTACAACACCGACGAATGGAAATCCGGTGGCGTGGGCGACGAAAGCTCCACAGACCTGATGTACCCGAAGGAAACCGGCGACAACAACCCGATGTACTCCTTGGTCAGCGACCATGCCAGAGTATATAAAGGCGGTTCATGGAGAGACATTCCATACTGGTGCTCACCCGGTGCCAGAAGATACATGGACGAGGACGAATCCACCGACTATATCGGCTTCCGCTGCGCCATGGCCCGTCTCGGTTCACAATACCTGGGTGGAAAATAAAATAGAAATTTCATAAAAAACAGAATCGGCTCTTGGAGCCGATTCTGTCGTATAAAGTAAAATCATAATTAAAACACAGAAAAATGAAAAAATTATTATTAGGCCTAGTAGTTATCGCCTTATGTGTAACTGTATCAACCAGCTGCACCAGAACCTGTACCTGTACAGCAACCACAACACAAAAAGTTCTTGATCCTGAATGGTTTGACTATGATCAAGAACAAATCGCTGCTATAGAAACTCCTACCGTCACTAATTTCTCTGGCCAGTATAAAGGCAAGTGTTCTAAGCAAAATCAAACCGCCACTCAATCCAATGGCATTATTAAACAAACCGTTGAGGTTGTTTGCAAATAAGTTCTGAGACTGATTAAAAAAAAGGCCCTCATCAGAGGGCCTTTTTTTGTTGATTTGTTGAACTGTTAATCACTCCCCTTGAGCACGAAGTGCAAAACTCCCCCTAATTATAATTGGCACATTAGCACATTGTTAATTAGCACATTAAATTCATTAACTAATTAACCAATTAACTAATGTGCTAATTTAATTAGCACATTAAAAAATTTTGTATTTTTGCAAGTTAAGAAAAAAATATGGGTATCATCGCCAGACAGAGTATCAAAGGAACCATCGCCACGTATTTCGGGGTGGCTATTGGTTTTGTGACGACCTTCTTCATCCTCACGAAATATCTGACACCGGAGGAGGTCGGTCTTACCCGTGTGCTGGTGGACGCCGCCATGCTGTTCAGTTCGCTTGCCTTAATGGGGACAGGCTCCTCCACCTTGCGTTTCTATCCGCATTTCAAAGACGAGAGCCGGAACCAGCAAGGGCTTTATTTCTGGACACTGATTATTCCATTCGTGGGATTTCTGATTTTTTTGATTTGTTTTTTCGCTTTCAAAGGATGGATAATCAGCACATTTGAGGACAAATCCCCTTTGTTCGTCAATTATGTCTATTTCACACTTCCGATGGCCTTTTTCATATTATACATGGCCGTTTTCGAAACCAATGCGACGATTTTGGAACGAGTAGCAGTGCCACGAATGATTCGGGAAGTTTTTATCCGTTTAGGCCTTTTAATCGGATACTTGCTATACGGCTTATGGCATGTGATTGACCTGGATGAATTGGTGATTGTCATGTGTACTATATACGGACTTGGCGCATTACTGAATCTATGTTATCTCCTTTTCTCACAAAAAATCTCCTTTAAGCCTGATTTCAGTAAAATCACACCTGAGCTACGGCGGGATTTCCTATGGTACACTCTCTTTCTGATTACGGCCGCATTAGTAGGCAGCGTGATGCCCACACTGAGCAGTTTCTTTATCAGTGCCAAAATGGGATTGATGTTCACTGGAGTTTACGCCATTGCCAACTACATTGCCACAATGGTAGAGATTCCGTCTCGCTCACTAAACGCCATTGTACAGCCACGCATAGCTGTTGCCCTGCGGGCCACGCCACCCGATTTGCAGTCAGCCATCCGATTGTATCAGCAAGTATCTTTGAACCAGATGCTTGCAGGCTTAACCATCCTGATTCTGATATGGATTAACATCGACTTCTTTTTCGACATACTGCCCAATGGCGAACAGTACGCTACAGGAAAATGGGTAGTGTTGATTCTGGCAAGCTCAAAGCTGATAACCACCACGTTTGGCATTGGCGGCTCCTCTCTCAGCTACACCCGTTGGTACTATACCTCACTGTTTTTCACGCTATTACTGTTGGTATTGTCTATCACACTAAACAACTACCTGATTCCGATATACGGAATTGAAGGCGGCGCATGGGCGACATTAGGTTCCAATGCCATTTATTTGCTTTTATTGCTATTGTATATTAAATGGCGAGTTGGAACTTATCCGTGTTCTTGGGGGCAACTCAAGGTACTGGCAGTGGGCGTGTTGATGGTTGCGTTGAATTATCTGATGGTTTTTGCGGTAGGCAGAATCGCTGAGGCGCCATCGATGGCGTTCAGGGTCGTGGAAGCGCTTATCCGAACGGGGATTGTGGCGGCAGCCGGCTTGTTGGTGGTATATCACTGGAATGTCTCACCCGATGTAATCAGACTGATCAATAAAGCGATGAGACGGAAATCGAAAAATCGGATTTCGTAAAAGCTAATCCATACATTACCCAAGGTGAATCAAGTGTACTTGTTGGTATTAACTCCAAAAACACACGCAACAACATTGCTTGTTGAATCTATACAAATAAACATTTCAACTATTCAACATTTTTTTGTAACTTTGCAAGTTAAAATAAAAACTTGAGAAGTCTGATGTTCAATATAGATAAATTCATTTCGGAACATGTCACCTACCGGCCTGACAGTATGTTTGCTCCTGACATTGAAGCAAATAAGGATGCGCTCACCCGTGAAATAGAGGGGAAGTCTGTTTGTGTTATCGGTGGTGCCGGTAGCATAGGTTCCTCTTTTATCAAAGCCATCCTCCGCTTTCACCCCGGAAAATTGGTTGTTATCGATCTAAACGAGAATGGTTTGGCCGAACTCACCCGTGACATCCGGTCCACCGAAGGACTTTTTGTTCCGCAGGAATACCGGCCTTATACACTGAATTTTGCAGACCCCATCTTTGCCCGTATCTTCAGAGAAGAAAAGGGGTTTGACATTGTAGCCAATTTTTCTGCTCATAAACATGTTCGAAGCGAGAAAGACAAATATTCTGTCCAGGCTCTGATTGAGAACAATGACATCAAGGCCAAGAAACTGATGGACCTGCTTTGCGAATTTCCGCCTAAGCACTTTTTCTGTGTCAGTACCGACAAAGCTGCTAACCCCGTGAATATCATGGGTGCCAGCAAACGCATTATGGAAGACTTGGTTATGGCTTATAACAACCACTTCAAGGTAACCACCGCCCGTTTTGCCAATGTCGCTTTCAGTAACGGTTCCCTACCCGATGGCTGGATACACCGTTTGCAAAAACGACAGCCCCTGGCTGCACCCTGCGACGTGAAACGTTATTTCGTCTCTCCCGAAGAAAGCGGACAGATTTGCATGTTGGCTTGCATCCTTGGCAGAGGAGGAGAAGTCTTTTTCCCGAAATTAGGCGAAGACCAAATGCTCACTTTCAGCAGTATCTGCGATGATTTTATTCAAGCGCAAGGACTTGTTAAGGAAGAATGCGCCACAGACGATGAGGCCAAGCGGAAAGCAGCGAATATTGACAATTCAGAATTCACAATTCAAAATTCAAAATATCCTGTGGTATATTTTAGAAGTGACACCACTGGCGAAAAAGCATACGAGGAATTTTACATTCCCGGGGAAAAGATTGACATGCAGCGCTTTGCCGCATTAGGAGTAGTAGAACAGACCACCCGCCATAATCTGAATGAGGTTAATAATTTCTTCGAAAAATTAGAATCCATATTCCACAAAGACGACTTCACCAAGGCTGAGGTCGTTGAGGCCATCAAAGAGTTTATCCCCAACTTCGAACATGAGGAGAAAGGGAAAAATCTGGACCAGAAAATGTGAGGATTATGTACGAGAAAACCATCAGCTTTATAAAAGGCCTATACGGCAACCAAAACTTCACACCACTGGCAGTTCCTGTATTTATCGGTAACGAGAAAAAATACCTCAACGAGTGCATCGATAGCACCTTTGTGAGCAGTGTCGGCAAGTTTGTGGATAGTTTGGGGAACACTATCTGGTTTGCCGACAGGGTAGTGAATATTCCGAGTAGTGTGAGGATTTGATTTTTCCTGTGATTTTTTGACAAAAAGTACAATAAATTATACTTTACGAACGCCCGTATTGATTTTTTCGCATTTTTGCCACGAAAGTATGTTAAATCATACTTTATAATCGTACGGACACCCTTCAGCCAGGATTTGACACCCATTCTCCAGCGGCCCGAAAAGCACTGTTTGACGGCATACAGACAGCTGCTAACGCATTATGCTTCACTCCCAAAGGTCAACCGATTTACATCACCCGTCGCTTTGATGTGAAGCCCGACAACACGAACGGTCCAGATAAAGGCGGCTATTGGAAAGTGATATAATGACTGGCTTCGGTCAGCTTTTTTTTGTTTTTTCTAGCATACAAACAATTCAACAAATAAACATTTTATCAATTCAAAATTTTTGTATATTTGCAAATATTTTTACAATATTTAATTCATGCAATATTATATAACAAAAGAAATTGACATACAACAACTAGCCACTTGGCCCGAAAGCCAGACCTTCGACCGTAAAAGCATCCGCATTACATCATGGTATTATCTCGCTAAAGAGCTTGTTATAGCTAAAGTTTTGAAATATGAACGGATATTAAGACTAAAAGGATAAACATTGACATTTTCTCAATGAATTTTTAGAAACATTAATAACAGTTTATCATAATCATCTGAAAATCAAAAAATAAAAATGTTTAGTAAAAACTAAACCATATTATATTTATTTGTATGTTTGCAATTGAAAAATTAGAAGCGGTTAGAAGAAATGGGAAAGTACAATTCTTCAAACTCATCAAAGACGGGGTATGTTGGTTTGATAATTTCTACGAGGAACAAATGAATGATGCAAGAAATGCCAGTGACTTGAAAAAGATATTGACGATAATGGACTATATGGCAGAGACGAATGCCATACTTCCCAAGGAAAAGTTCAACTCAATTAAACAAGGCAAAAATGTTGTCGGATATGAATTTAAAAAGAATGAATTACGAATTTATTGTCTCAAGCCGACTCCAAATGTTGTGGTAGTGTTTGGAGGATATAAAAAGAACCAAGAGAAGGATGTAAAAAGACTGTATAAAATTGTGGAAGAAGTGAAAGATGAGATTGAGGAATTAATTAAAGAAAAAAAATGACCTATTATGATAACAAATGATGAATTGTTAGAGACTCCAGAGTATTGGACCACTCGCATACAACTTGATTTATACTCGCATATTCAAGAGTATATGAGAATGAATAGTCTGAACAGGACACAGTTAGCACAAAAGTTAGGAGTGACCAAGGGCTATATAACGCAAGTACTGAATGGTGATTTCGACCACAGACTTTCCAAATTGGTGGAGTTATCACTGGCTGTAGGAGTGGTACCCAAAATAGAATTCGTGCCCAAGGAAAACTTCAATATGGAGAGATGCATGGCTCCCTCCTATATTAAGCAAACTGCTAGTGTGAATACTCACAGGAAAAATACACGTACTTTCCCTTCTAGAAAACGAATACAAAGAGTAGAAATTTAGAAAGCAAGAGACAGAATTACAGCAATTTCGTATCATACTCTCTCATCACGCTGAAAAAGGAGGGTTTTGGCAGGTTTCAGAACAAAGACAACGAGTATATTTTTCCGCTGGCTTTGGCTAATATTTTTGCTTTTCCCCTGCCCTACCCTCCCCGGCTTTATTTTCAAGCATATTTTTTTATCAAGCTTACTGATTTTTTGTATATTTGCAAATATTTTTACAATATTTAATTCATGTAATATTATATGACAAAAGAAATTGACATACAACAACTTGCCACTTTGTCTGAAAGCCAGACCTTTGACCGCAAAAGCATCCGCATTGCGCCAAAGGATTTGGCTGTTATCATGGTCGCCTTCGCTAACGCTGACGGAGGAACTATAGCTATTGGCATTGCTGACGATGGTGAGCCAGAGGGTATTGACAAGCATACAAAACAGGTAAACGAATTACTGCGGGTGCCATTTGATTATTGTCAGCCAACTATAAAAGTAACATCAGAGAAAATCGCCTTCACCCATGACAATGGGGAAACAGATCATGTTTTGCTTATGCACGTTGCTCAAAGCCAAAAAATGCACACCAATCAGAAAGATGAAGTATATTATCGCGTCGGTGATAAATCCAAGAAACTGACCTTTGACGAACGATTACAACTATTATACGACAAAGGGGAAATGGTGTATGAAAGCAAGCCCGTATTTGGTGCTTCATTAAAAGATGTGGATTTACAATTGGTAAAACAGCATACGTATTTGATAGGTTATCCCAAATCACCACTGAATTATTTGGAAGAAAACAATCAAATGATTGTTAAAGATGGAGCAGATTACAAGGTCAGCTCAGCAGCCATTTTGTTATTTGGCAGACATCCACAAAATTTTTTCCCACGTGCGCAAGTCCGTTTCATCAAATACGAAGGGACAGAGGCTCTGACTGGAGCACAAATGAATGTTATGAAAGATGTAATTTTTGACGGCACAATCTTGGATATGGTTACCAAAAGCATTGCCTTTGTAAGTACACAAATACGCGAACACACCTATCTAGGTCCAGATGCACGCTTTATCACACAAGCTGAATACCCGGAGTTTGTATGGAAAGAACTAATTATCAACGCCATAACCCATCGCGATTACAGCATACTAGGTACAGACATTCAAATTAAAATGTATGATGACCGAATAACGGTAGAAAGCCCTGGTAATTTGCCAAGCATCGTGAGGTTAGATAATATGCGTCATGTTCACTTCTCCAGAAACCCATTGATTGCAAAATTCCTTAAAGCACATAAATTTGTGCGGGAATTCGGGGAAGGGGTGGATCGAATGTACCGGGAATCAATTGAGGCCGGCAATCCCGAACCAAAATATGAACAAGTGGCCTTTATGATACAGGGAACAGCATACTCCCTTTTCCAGAACGAAGAGAATAGAACCGATAAAAAAGACCTAAAAAAAGACCTAGAAAAAGACCTAGAAAAAGACCTAGAAAGATTGACCGATAATCAGAAGAAAATATTGGATTTCATAAAAGCTAATCCGTACATTACCCAAGGTGAATTAAGTGTACTTGTTGGTATTAACTCCAAAAACATACGCAACAACATTGCCAAATTAAAATCCATAGGCCTACTCTCTCGCATCGGTCCAGACAAAGGCGGCTATTGGAAAGTGATATAACAGCTGGCTTCGGTCAGTATTTTTGCTTTTTCCCTGCCCTCCTCGACCTTATTTTCGAGTGTAATTTTTCAACGTTAAACATGTTGGATTTTTTTGTATCTTTGCAAGTTAAATATATTATTCTTATAATACAATTATAAAAACATCGTAATGACAAATTCAGAAAAGTACAAACAGATTTTTTGTGAAACTTTTGAAATCACAAATGAACAATTGGCAGGTTTAAAATATCAAGACATTCAGGCATGGGATTCAGTCGGTCACATGACTTTGGTTGCCAATTTAGAGGATGCCTTCGATATTATGATGGAGACTGATGATATTATCGACCTCTCTTCATTCGAAAAGGGCATAGAGATTCTTAAAGAAAAGTACGACATAAATTTTGACGAATAATATGCTTACAGGGAAAAATGCGGTTATCACAGGCACCCTTCAAGGCATAGGCAAAGCGACGTTGGAGTTTTTTGTCTCCAATGGTGCTAATGTTTGGGCTTGTGCTCAGCATCAAGATGATGCTTTCGAAGCCTATTGCAAGGAATTGGAAGCAAAGTTCGGCGTATGGGTTAAGCCAGTCTATTTTGACCTGACAGACTCTGATGCTATCAAGGCTGCGGTGAAAACCATTCAGTCAGACAAACAACCAGTGGATGCATTGGTCAATATCGCAGGCATGGCTCGCGATGCCATCTTCCACATGGTTTCAATGGAAACAATGAAACTGGTGTTTGAAGTGAATTTCTTCTCCCAGATTCTGTTCTCCCAGTATATCACCAAACTTATGTTGCGTAATCCTAATCCGAGTAGCGTGGTGTTCGTTAGCTCCATTTCTGCTATTGATGGCAACTCTGGCCAGTTGGCATACGGTTCCAGCAAAGCGGCTTTAATTGGCGCTATGAAAACCATGTCGAAGGAATTAGCTAGCAAAGGTATTCGTGTGAATGCTATTGCACCAGGTGTTATTGACACCGATATGAACAAGGTAGTTCCGCAAGAAGTTATTGACCAAAAGATAAAGACAATGGACATCAAACGTCTTGGCAAACCTTCAGAAGTGGCCAGCACTATTGCTTTCCTTTGCTCTGATCTTTCGCGTCACATCACAGGTCAAACAATCAGAATAGATGGAGGAATAAAATAATGAGCACAAAACTTCTTAATGGAAAGAATGCCATTGTAACCGGAACGGCACGTGGTATTGGACACAAAATTGTTGAAGTCTTTGCTGCCAATGGTGCAAATGTTTGGGCTTGCGCACGTAAGCAGACAGAAGAGATGAATGCATATTGCAAAGAACTCTCCGAAAAATATGGTGTGGAAGTAAAGCCCGTCTATTTTGAACTGACCGATCGTACTGCCATGAAAGAGGCTTTCAAATCTATCATGGCAGAGAAGAAACCAATTGACATTTTGGTGAACAATGCAGGTATTACCTACAATGCCTTGTTCCAGATGTCAAATGAAGAGAAGATAAAAGAGTCATTCGATATTAACTTCACTTCTCCATATCTCTTCTCACAGTATGTCATTAAGCTGATGTTGCGTGCTGGTCAAGGTTCTGTAGTCAATATTTCTTCTACTGCTGCTATTGATGGCAACTCGGGGCGATCCATCTATGGTGCTACCAAGGCCTCTGTTTGGTGTGCATCCAAGTCTATGGCAGAGGAGTTAGGTCCCAAGGGCATTCGTGTCAATTGCATAGCACCTGGTATCACCCAAACCGATATGCTCAGCAGCATGACGGAAGAGGTTATCAACGAAACCGTGATGGCTACCGACAGCCAGCGTGCAGGTGAACCAGTGGATATTGCCAATGCAGCATTGTTCTTAGCTTCCGATTTGTCATCTTATATTACAGGACAAATACTACGTGTTGATGGCGGAATGTAAAGAAATAAGAAAGCGTATCCTGGAGCTCGCTTTTGGGGCTGGCTCCAACGGTTCGCATCTCGGTGGCAGTCTTTCTGCCGTTGAGATATTAAACTCATTATATCATTCCGGATTCAATTTCAATCCTTTGGATGAAGTTCGCGACCGTCTTATCTTGAGCAAAGGACACGCCGCATTAGCTTTATATTGTATTCTAGAGTCAGTTGAAATAATTACAAAAGAAGACGCTGAAACATTTGAGCATAATGGCACAACATTTTTTGCCCATGCAAAAAAAAATATTACCAAAGGTATTGAATTTTCGGGCGGTAGTCTGAGTCTGGGTGCTTCTTACGCTGTAGGTGTTGCCTTGGCATGCAAATCCAAGAGGTTTGACAACAGAATTTTTGTTCTTCTTGGTGACGGGGAAAGCGATGAGGGTCTTGTTTGGGAGGCTGTTATGTCTGCCGTAAACTATAAATTGGATAATATGACTTTTATTGTTGACTGTAATGGTTTACAGTCCGACGGTTATACCAAAGATGTGATGAATCACGCACCTCTTGAGGAAAAATTCAGAGGATTCGGTTGCAATGTGATTTCTGTGGATGGACACAATGAAACAGAATTGCGAAATGCTTATAAACAGAGGGGAGATAATACACCATTGGTCATTGTGGCTCATACAGTGAAAGGAAAGGGCGTTTCATTTATGGAAAACCTTCAACAATGGCATCACGGAACATTGTCTCACAGTCAGTATGGACAAGCATTGGAGGAACTTAGCCATGAATAAATTCAATCCACGTGCATATTATCGTTTAGGTCAAAGTGGCTCTATCTTCGGTATAGAATTGATGGAACAAGCCGAAAACTATCCGTTCAAGGTGCTTTCAGCTGATATGTCAGTTGTGGCAGGACTTGACCGTTTCAAAAAGACCTATCCCGAGAATTTCTACAATGTTGGAATTGCCGAGCAGAACCTGCTTGGTGTAGCTGCTGGATTAGATTCTGAAGGATTCAAGACCATTGCTGTTGCACAAGCTTGTTTTCTCTCTATGCGCAGTTTCGAGCAGATACGCCAATATCTTGGATATATGGGAGGCAAGGTTATGTGTGTAGGTATAAATTCAGGCTTTTCTCTGACTTTCTTTGGCAATACACACTATGCCATTGAAGATTTGTCTTTGATGCGCTCCATACCCAACATGACAGTTCTTTCTCCTGCAGATGCAGGGGAAGCTGTAAAACTCTTTGATGCTGCGCTGAAAGTTGACGGACCTGTTTACATGCGCTTATGCGGGAGCTTGAATACTCCAATAGTTTACAAAGAAGATTACCACCTTGAAATCGGCAATGCAATCACATTAATAAAAGGCAAAGATGTTGTAATCTTTTCAACAGGTCTTATGGTGAATAATGCCATGAAGGCTGCAGAATTGTTGCTAGAAAGAAATATTGAGGCTACTGTAGTAGACATCCATACCATTAAGCCGATTGACAAAGAGTGTATCTTTTCCAACTGTGACAAAAAACTGATGGTATCGGTTGAAGAACACAATGTGGTTGGTGGTTTGGGAACAAGCATTGCAGATGTGCTTTCTGAGACACGCTATACTCCACCACTTTTAAAGATTGGTGTACAAGATCAATTTATGCCAGTTGGAGACTATAATTATCTAGTGAAACAAGCAGGACTCACACCAGAACTTATTTCTGAAAGTATTTTCAAAAAACTGTCCACACTTTGATGATGAATGAAATTTGGTTAGAAAATATAGTGTTGTTGAATTCTGTCTATGAGCACATAAATTCTAACATGTATGCGCTGATAGAAGAAGAAGAGGCTATTATAATAGATCCTCACAAGAATATTGAACTAACCGAATTACTAAAATCAAAGGAAATCAGACGAGTGACAATCTTGTTGACTCATGAACATCATGACCATACTACAGGTATTTATTGGTATATGGAAAACTTCACAAGCACCCTGATTTGTCAAGAAAATGCGGCAAAAACAATGTCCAATATAAAATATCTTCGTCCAACTTTAATTTCATTTATTCTTGGTGAAGAAGATCATACAAATGGCACACATCGATATGATGAGTTCAAGAAGATATATAAGCCTCACCAATATACGGCTGATACTACGTACACTGATTATTATACTCTTAAATGGCATAGTCATACTTTCAAATTTCACCATACTCCAGGGCATTCTCCAGGCAGCTGCATAATAATCCTTGATGGCCAATATGCTTTCACGGGAGACTCGCTACTGAAAGACCTGCCTATCATTATACGTTTTCCAGGAAGCAATAAAGAAGAGTATATTAATTCAACACTACCTTTATTAAATCAACTGCTTAAATCTGATATGACCATCCTACCTGGGCATGGAAAACCATTTACCTTAAACGAAATAATGAAAAACAATCAAATACATGTTCAACTTAGATAAATATCCACAAAACACCGCCGTCATCACTGATAAGGGTGAAACGATGACATACAACCAATTGGTTGCAACTGCAAAAGAGTTTGCTGACGCCATACCCCAAAAAGGTCTGCTCTTCTGCCTATGTGAAAACAGAATCGGCTCGTTGGTAGGCTATGTGGCATGCATGGAACATCATATCCCCATCGTTCTGCTGGATGGTAGCAAGGACATTTCTGTACTTCAAAACCTGATGACAATCTATCAGCCGGAATATATATGGATTTCAAGTGACAAGATTGAAAGCATTGGGGGAGAAACTATATACAAGTATGCAACTTTCTCTTTGCAGAAAATGCAGTATGAGAATGAGATAGATAAGCCTGAAATAAACCCTGAATTGGCACTTTGTCTCACCACCTCTGGTAGTACTGGCTCCCCAAAGTTTGTAAGGCTGACTGCCAAAAATGTGTTAGCCAATGCGGAATCCATTGCGGAATATCTGGAAATTGATGAGAATGAACGGCCTATCACCACCCTACCCTCTTACTATAGTTATGGTGTGTCTGTCATCAACAGCCACCTAATCAAGGGAGCAACGCTTTTGCTCACAGAAGGGACTGTCGCTCAACGAGAATTCTGGAATTTCCTGAAAGAGCAAAAGGCCACCTCAATTTCTGGCGTGCCATACACCTACGAAATGCTGAAAATGCTCCGCTTTTTCCGTATGGACCTTCCCTATCTTAAAACCATGACACAAGCGGGTGGCAAGCTGAACAAAGACATCGCAAAAGAATATATTGAGTTTGCCAAGGAAAAAGGCAAAAAGTTCTTTGTGATGTACGGTCAGACCGAAGCCACTGCCCGTATGAGTTATCTGCCTTTTGAGCACGCTATGGAAAAATATGCCAGCATCGGTATTGCCATTCCTCGTGGAAAATTCTCACTAATTGATGTAAACGGAAATCCCATTGAAGAACCTGATGTTGACGGAGAACTGGTTTATATCGGACCCAATGTGTCATTAGGTTATGCCGAATGCCGGGCTGACTTAGCCAAGGGTGATGAAAATCACGGAGAGCTGCATACTGGTGATGTGGCGCGTAGAGACAGTGATGGTTTCTACTATATCACAGGCCGAATGAAACGTTTTGTGAAAGTGTGGGGCAACCGATGCAATCTTGACGCTACTGAGCAAATGGTCAAATCTATTACAACAAGCTGCGCTTGCGTAGGAGTGGATGACAAAATAACCATCTTTGTTACAGAGCACGGTCTTGAAGAAACTATCATCAAACTCTTGGCTGAAAAAACAGGATTCAACCCCAAAGCCTTTGAGGTACGCATAATTGAAGCTATTCCTGTAAAGAGCTCTGGCAAAATTGATTATCCCGCCATGCAAGCGATGCTTTAATTGATAACTGATAGTTGACAATTGATAATTATTTGAAATATGACCTTGGAAGAATTGTTGGAAATCGCTCCTTATTCCTTAGGAAAAGAAGAAAAGCACAAAGTGTTGGATGAGTATTTGGTAAATCTGACCAAATATCATTATGAACATAGTGCTGAATATAAGAAAATGCTGGATGCGACAGGTGTTAACCTGAATAAAATTCAGCATTACGAAGACCTGCCTTACCTTCCAGTAAGCCTGTTCAAGGACCTGACCTTGCGCAGTGTAGCAGAGGATGAGGTAGTGAAGACTATGACTTCTTCGGGCACTACTGGTCAAAAGGTATCAAAGATATATTTGGATCGTGAGACCTCTGCCAACCAGACCAAAACGCTGACCAAGATTGTGGCTTCGTTGTTAGGCAACAAGCGTGTGCCCATGATTATTCTGGATTCCAGCAACGTGGTGAAGGACCGCAACATGTTCAGTGCCCGTGGCGCAGGCATACTGGGATTTTCCATGTTTGGAAGCAAACGTATGTATGCACTGGATGAGAATATGGAGTTGGATATTGAGGGCATGAAAGCCTTCTTGGAAGAACATAAGGATGAGACCATCTTCCTCTTTGGCTTTACCTTTATGATTTGGCAGCACTTCTACAAAAAATTATTGGAAAGTGGTTATAAACCGGATCTTTCGAAAGGTGTTCTGATTCATGGCGGTGGCTGGAAAAAACTGGTGGCCGAATCTGTTTCCACAGACCAGTTCAAACAATGTCTGAACAATGTATGCGGCATCAAGGTGGAGAATGTTCACGACTACTACGGTATGGTGGAGCAAACTGGCACCATCTATATTGAATGCGAACATGGACACCTTCACGCCTCCAACTTCTCGGATATCATTGTCCGCAACCCTTACGATTTCAACGTGGCAAAGAACGGTGAAACGGGTATCATTGAGGTGGTAAGTGTGCTTCCTAAGAGTTATCCTGGCCATGTGTTGCTCACGGAGGACCAAGGCTACATTGTAGGTGAGGATGACTGTCCCTGCGGAAGAAAGGGCAAATATTTCCATATTATCGGACGAATCAAGAATGCGGAAATCCGCGGATGTTCTGACACATACGCAGCCAAATTCGGAAAACTATCTGGTTTGGAATTTGTGATTGGTGACGACATGACCATCGAGCAGATGCCTTCTGTTCCTGCATTACCTCCATTTGCAGAACCTGTTATTTCTTTTTTCAATGACCTTTCCAAACTGGTGATGAAAAAAGGAAGAGCATTCTCAGATGTAATGACCTTTGGGTTCTGGTGCCGTAAGGCTGCTCTGCTGAAAGAGAAAGAAAGCTATCATGATTTGGAACGTCGTTTGGGTCGTGGTATCGTGTTCCATAGCACTCCGAGCAATGTACCTGTGAACTGTGCTTTCAGTTTTGCCGCAGGCTTGTTAGCTGGAAATGCCAACATTGTGCGTTTGCCCGCCAAAGACTTTCCACAAGTGCAGATTATCAGTGACAGTGTGCGTGAATTGTTGGAAACTACCCATAAGGATATGGCTCCATACATTTGCTTTGTGAAATATCCGCCTATCAAGGAAATCACCGACCATTTCTCCGCCATTTGCCATAGCCGTGTGGTTTGGGGCGGTGATGCCACCATTGCCGAAATTCGACAGTCGCCTTTACAACCCCGTGCCAATGAAGTGAACTTTGCCGACCGATATTCATTTGCAGTTATTGAGGGAGACCGTTTCTTGGAAGCAGACGACCAGGATAAGATGGTGCAGAACTTCTATAACGACACCTACTTCTCCGACCAAAACGCTTGTACAGCACCGCGTATTATCGTATGGTTAGGTAAGAAAAAAGCAGAGGCAAAAGAACTCTTCTGGAAGAAAGTGTTGTCATACGCTCAAGAGCATTACAACATAGCACCAGTACAGACCATTGGTAAGATTAATGCCCTCTACAAGGCTGCGGCCAATTTGGAACTGGCAGGAGTGACTGTTGAGCAACCGTTACTCACCCGCATCCAAATGGATAAGCTTTATTTGGGCATTATGGACTATCGTTACAACAGTGGTTATTTCTACGAGTATGATGCCAAGTCGCTGACCGACCTACTGCCTATTGCCACCGTGAAGAGCCAAACTGTCACCTACTATGGCCTGACTCGTGAGCAGATAATGAAGTTTGTAAACGAAGACCATCCACAAGGCATTGACCGCTTTGTGCCAATGGGTAAGTCAATGGACTTTACTTTGGTGTGGGACGGCTATGATTTGATACATACACTAAGCCGTATTGTTTTTATTCAATAGTTTGCAATAAACAGAAAAAACATCTTCTTATTCTGAAAAATTTGAACTTTTCATGGTTTTAATCTGAAAAAATTGTAAGTTTGCATTTGTTATTATGAAAAACCAGAACTTATAGTCTAAAAGAAGAAACAAGAAAATGAGCAAAGTCAGCATTATCGGAGCAGGATCAGTAGGTACAAGTTGCGCCTATACCCTCGCCCAACGTGGCCTGGTCAATGAAATTGTGCTCTTGGACGTTGTAGCCGGCGTGGCGGAAGGCAAAGCACTGGATATGCGCCAAGCTGCCGCTATCCAACGTTTCGACACCAAAATCACAGGAGTAACCAATAATTACAGTGCCACCGACAACTCCGATATTGTGGTGCTCACCTCTGGTGTTGCCCGTAAACCCGGCATGTCGCGCAATGACTTAATCACCACCAATGCTGGCATCATTAAAAACGTAGTGGAGCAAGTAGCGGAGCACTCCCCGGAAGGCATCATAATTGTCGTATCAAATCCCTTGGATGTCTTGTGCTACTGTGCTTATACTACCTCCAGATTCCCCAAGAATCGAGTGATGGGTATGTCAGGATTATTGGACATTACCCGATACAAGTCATTCCTTTCCGAAAAATTGCATGTGTCCACCAAAGACATTCAAGCGCTCATTTTGGGTGGGCATGGCAACACCATGGTTCCCCTTCCACGTTACACCACCATCGGTGGCATACCTTTGCGCCAATGGATGGGAGAGGACGAAATTGAGGAGGTTATAGCTCGCACCCGCCTCGGCGGTGACGAAATCATCCAGTTATTGGGCACATCCGGCTGGCATGCTGCTGGTGCCTCCATCTGCCAAATGATTGAGGCCATTGTTTGCGACCAGAAACGTGTCTTCCCCGTGTGCGCCTACCTCGAAGGCGAATACGGACTGAACGACATCTATATCGGCGTCCCCGTCATTCTTGGTGCCATTGGAGTTGAGCAAGTCATTGAATTGGAGTTGGACGAGGATGACAAAGTCAGTTTCTTCAAATCGGAGAAGGAAGTGAGGGAAAATTTGAAAACAATGAAAAAAATAATGTAACAAATCTAAATATTTAATAACAAGATGAAAGACATTTACATTTTTGGAGCTGGAGGTTTTGCTAAGGAAATATATTACACAATAAAAAATGCAGGTGAATATATTGTAAAAGGCTTTATCAATAAAGATATTGTCCAAGATGTTATTGTTGACAATATTACAATTCCGGTATTCTCTGAAGATCAAATTGAACAGTTTTGTCTCGAATATCAAATCAATGCTGCAATAGCAATCGCTAACAATAATATTGTTGAAAAAGTTTTCCATAAATTTGAAGGGAAATGCTTTTTCCCTAACATAATTGACCCTTCCATTGCTTCATACGGCGAGATAATAATGGGAGAAGGTAATATTATTACACGTAATAATTTTTTTTCCGATAATGTTATAATAGGTTCTTTTAACAGGATTAATATGTGTTGTTTGATAGGACATGATGTCACTATCGGTGATTTCAATATTGTCAATCCTTCATGCAAGATATCCGGAAATGTACACATTGGTAATTTCAACATGCTAGGGGTTAACAGTTCTATTTTGCAGGGGATCTCACTTGGAAATAACAACACGATTGGTGGTGGGAGCTTTTTGGCAAGTAATATAGATAACAATAACAATCTTTTAGGAGTTCCTGCTCGGAAATTCCCCAAACCAATGTGAACTCTTAATTTATAAATTTGACACGGGTCCAAATATGATTAAAATAATATAAAACGATGAATAAAGTAGCTGCACTTACGGTCATCTATCCTTCGGCTGAAACATATTTTAATGATTTTATATCATCTGTCAAAAAACAGTCATGGAAAAACTTTGACTTAATCATTGTAAATGATGGTGTAAGCGACACAATCGTTAAATCTTTTTTTTCTGATATACCCCATCATATTATTGATAAAACAGGAACACCTGCTTATAACAGAGAAGTCGGTATCAAATATGCAATAACCCAACAATATGATTTTTTAATTCTTTGTGATATCGATGATGTATTCCAAACTAACCGCTTCAGTAAAATAATCAATGAATTCTGCCATTCAGAAACTGATATCATAGTCCATGATTTAAATGTTGTGGATGAAAATCTTGCTATTGTAACACAAGATTACTTCTCCCATTCTCTTCCTAGAATTAGAACAAGTATTGACAAATCATTCATTCGAGATAAAAATATTTTTGGATTATCTAATACTGCCATACGTATTTCTTCATTAACCCCAACGATAGAATTCTCAGATATACAAATTGTTGACTGGTATTTTTACGCATTACTTTTAGAATCCAATCTCCGTGCTACATATATTCCCGAATCATTAACAAATTACCGACAACATACTAATAATGCGATAGGTCTCAATAATTTAAGCATCGAACTATTTAGAAAACTATCAAAACTAAAAATAGAGCACTACAATGCTCTCCAACAAAAGTTTAGTATATATAACAGTTATTATGCTAATAGTTTAAATTTACTATCATTAAAAGACGAGGAAATAAAGAAAATAATCACAAATAAAAAAGAATATCCACTTTGGTGGGAAATGATTACAACAATCTAAAAAAATAGTTTATCATGAAAAAACACCCTTACATTGTTGCAGAAATAGGCGCAAATCACAATGGAGATATGGATTTAGCAAAAAAACTGATACGAACAGCTAAAGATTGTGGCGCAGATTGTGTTAAATTTCAATTGTTTGGACAATTTGATCTGAACACATACGATAATCTTATAGAATTAGATAGCGGGGCTGTAAAACTGGAAAATGTTCCCGAATGGAAAAGCAAAGAGTTGGGGCTTAACAACATCTTTGAACAAGGAAAAAAATTTGCCGTACAGGAAAAAGAACATATTGAATTTTTCAAATATGCAAGAGAGGTTGGCATTGATTATGCAACATCGATATTTAAAAAAGAAGAAGTTGACTTTTGTATTGACCAAAAAACCGCTTTCATAAAAATTGCGTCATGCGACGTACTTAACTTGGATCTGATAGAATATGTATTCTCTAAAGATTACCCCGTAATGATTGCTTTTGGCATGTCCACATTAGGAGAAATAGAGCAAGTGGTTAACATGATTCCAGCAAAAACCAGAGACAAAGTAACATTAATGCACTGCGTTTCTTTGTATCCCCCTAAAGACGAGTATGTTAATCTTCGCTTCATTAACACTCTTCAGCAGGCTTTTGGCCTCCCTGTCGGTTTTTCCGACCACACAATAGGAACCAGCATACCACTTGCCGCTATGACAATAGGGGCATCAGTATTGGAAAAACATTTCACGCTTGACAAAAATCTTCCCGGATGGGACCACAAAGTTTCTGCCAATCCTGAAGAAATGAGAATCATTTGCGAAGATTCCAAACGCATATATAATGCACTGGGATCAGGTGTCAAAGTCGTAAGCCAAGCAGAATTGGACAAACGGTTAAAATTCCGTCGTGGACTGGTCACCAGCAGACCTTTATGCGCAGGTCAAGAAATAAAATACGAAGACATTGTCTTTAAACGTCCAGGTACAGGTATTCCTGCGGATAGACTTCACGAAGTTATTGGTCGTCATGTGAATCACGACATGGAAGCTGACAAAACTATTTTTTGGGAGGATTTGGTAAAATGATAGCAATAATTCCTGCAAGAGGTGGTTCAAAAGGCTTGCCGGGTAAGAACATTCGTCCACTCAACGGCAAACCCCTGATAGCATACACCGTAGAGGCAGCACTACAAGCAAAACACATTGACCGTGTTGTTATTTCCACTGATGATGAGGAAATTGCACACGTAGCCCTACAATACGGAGCCGAGTTGCCCTTTATGCGTCCGTCATATCTTGCAAGTGACACAGCGATGGCTGTGGACAACTACATATACACTATCGGACGATTAGAAGAGGAAAGTGAAAAAAACATTGATTCTTTTGTTGTATTGCAACCCACATCACCGCTTCGTATAGCTGAAGATATCGATGGCGCTATTGAATTATATATGCAGAGAAATGCAGATTCTGTGATTTCATACACACAAGAAGCCCATCCTATATCATGGCACAAATATCTAGATAGCGAAGGTCATCTTATAGATATTATCGAGAGTAAAATGAGCAACAGACAAGATTTCAAGGTATCATATTACCCTAATGGTGCCGTATATGTATTTAAGACTGCTATCATCCGTCAAAAGAAATACTATACTGACAATTCCTATGCCTATATTATGCCTCGAAACAGATCTATTGACATAGATTACATTGAGGATTTTGAATATGCGGAATTTTTGCTTCAACGAAATATAAAAACAACATGAAGGACAACCATATAATTGATGAAAACGCCACATTAATAGAAGCTTTATGCCAACTTAATGAATTCCGTGGAGATCCATTAGTTCTTTTTGCTATAGACAAAGAACAACGTATGGTAGGCACACTGACAGATGGGGATTCTCGCCGCGCACTTATTGCAAAAGCTGACCTTAACGTCAAAGTTCACGATGTAATGCATCGGAATTTCAACTATCTAAGATATGGTTGTGAAAACATTGTTGAAGAGCTAAAACATCAGAAAAGGTTAAAGATGAAACTTGTACCTATTCTTGATGAAGATAAACATATTATTGACATAATTGATTTGGAGCACTACCGTACAACTCTTCCTATCGATGCTGTGTTAATGGCCGGAGGTAAAGGAGAACGATTGCGCCCTCTGACAGAGAGAACCCCAAAACCACTATTGCCAGTAGGTGACAAAGCCATAATTGATTATAACATCGACAATCTGATTTATTACGGTGTGAAACACATTTCAGTAACAGTTAATTATTTGAAAGAACAATTGGAAGATCACTTCTCCACAGAAAGAGATGGCATAAAAATACAATGTGTACGAGAGCCACGTTATCTAGGTACCATGGGTTCTATACGCTTTGTGGAGAATTTTTACCACGACACCATCCTTGTAATGAATTCCGATTTGTTCACCAATATTGACTTTGAAGATTTTTATCTGCACTTTATAGAAACAGCTGCAGACATGTCTGCAGCTGCCATCCCCTATTCTATATCTGTCCCATACGGCATTTTCAATGTCAAGGATGATGATATCACTGGATTAACGGAAAAACCAACTTACAACTATTATGCCAATGCAGGTATTTATTTGATTAAACGTGATGTGATGAATCTGATTCCCAATGACACGTTTTTTAATGCCACCGACCTGATTGAATTGTTGATCACCCAAAACAAAAAAGTTGTAAGATTTCCCTTGAATGGCTATTGGATTGACATTGGCAATAAGGATGAATATGCTAAAGCACAAGATATTGTAAAACATTTATAATTACAATACAAAAACCATATTTTTTTTCGAAAGCACATTTTTTTGACCATTTTGTGAATTAAAAATACAGTATTTTCGACTTCGATTTTTTTACCATATTTATGTCCACAAAAAATTTGTAAGATTTAATTTCTAGAATTCAATAAATATAAAGCAAAACTATGATAGACTCTCATTTAGAATTAGCTGGTTATGGCATAACTTTACGACGGCTAACTCAAGATAAAATAGAGATGGTTCGTCAATGGCGTAATGATCTAAAAATACGACAATATATGCTGTATCAAGAGACGATAACGCCTGAAATGCAAAACAAATGGTTTGAAAAAATTAACAATGACAATAACTTATATTTTATTGTCCAATATGATGGGAATGAAGTGGGATTGATAGATGTAAAGGATATTGACTATAAAAACAGTGTCGGAGAAGGAGGAATTTTTATTTACGATGAAGAACTACAAAATACAGATTTGGCATATAGATCACATATTTTGTTGTTTGATTACGTTTTTAATGAGATAGGATTGGAAAGGATTTCTTCTGAAATACAACCGACCAATATTAGGGCTATCCGTTTTGCGACTTTTTTAGGCTGTGAAAAAATAAGTGAAACACCGGAATGTCTATACTATATGTTGAGTAAAGAAAATTACTTTAATAATAAAAATCGCGAGAGATTCTTAAAAAGATGGAATTATCATAATAACAAATAAAATGATACAACAAACTCAGAAAAGTACAATGCGGCTTTCTGCGAATCATAAAATATGGAAGTGCTGTCCAATTAAAAACTATCCTAAAAAGGGGAAGCTTACAATAAGTCTTTCAAAAATTTATAACTAAAAACTCCATGCCAACTAAAATATCAATAGTATCTCCCGAATACAAAGGTGCTGCAATGGTCCCTGAATTAGTCCGAAGAATCAAGGAAAGCGTTACGCCGATATCCGAAGATTTCGAAATCATATTGGTCAACGATGCCTCCACTGACAACACATGGACTGAAATTCAAAAAGTGTGTTCTGATGACCCAAGGGTGAAAGGCATTAATTTAAGCCGTAACTTTGGACAACACTATGCCATTTCCGCAGGTCTGCAGCATGCTAAAGGTGAATGGATTATCGTTATGGATTGTGATTTACAGGACCGACCCGAAGAAATCCCCAATTTATACGCTAAAGCCATAGAAGGTTACGATATTGTATATGCTCAAAGAATAGAAAGAAAAGATAGTTTTTTCAAAAAAATGTCATCCACCGTTTTCCACTCCATCTACGATTGGTTAAGCGGCCAAAAAACTGACAAAACTATCGCTAATTTCGGCATTTATCATTCCAATATCATTGCAGAGTACAATAAAATGCCAGAAGTAGCTCGGGCATTCGGTACTCTAATAAAATACCTCGGTTTCCGATATACATCAATTCCTGTAATTCACGATGAACGCTCCCAAGGGAAAAGCTCTTATTCCCTATTAAAACTATTAAAATTAAGTAGTGATGTTATCATCTCTAATAGCAATAAGCCGCTGCGATTAGCTGTTGGATTGGGAATCTCAATGTCTATCATTTCTTTTTTACTAGCTTTGTATAACATTTTCGCATATGCAATAGGAATAATTCAAGTTGCAGGTTTCACAACCACTATTTTCTCAATATGGTTTGTCGGTGGACTTTTGTTATTTGTTATGGGAATCTTGGGCTTGTATATTGGAAAAATCTTTGACCAAGTAAAAGGAAGGCAATTATATATTATTCAAGATAAAATAAATATTGAAGAATGAAAACTGTAGATTGTATTGGAAACAAGCAAATTCAGGTTGCTGTATCGCCGAGGTAACGATTAACACTAATGAGATTGTTTCCCCGAAATCACAGAAAAAACTAGAAAATATTTATGATTATATTGTTCTAAAAATCCTAGTGGCGTGTTTCAAAAAACATAAAATTGCGACAAATAAACAACATACATTTATTGAGACCCAAATGTCCGTTCAAAAAATAGAAAAACTAGAATATTAGACCACATAATACCCGTATTGCAAACACATTAACTATATTGCGTAAATTATACAAACTATAAAAACAAAATTAGATACCATGAATATACCATTTAACAAACCTTTTCTAACAGGAAAAGAAACTGAATATATCAAAGAAGCTGTCGCTTCCGGAAAAATTTCAGGCAATGGTGAATACACAAAACGATGCCAGCATTTTTTTGAGGAAAAATATGGATTCAAGAAATGTTTGCTGACTACAAGTTGCACGGATGCTCTGGAAATGACTGCCATGTTATGCGATATTCAACCTGGCGATGAAGTTATTGTTCCCAGTTACACCTTTGTTTCAACCGCCTTGGCTTTTGTCCGTGCTGGCGCAAAAATAGTTTTTGCTGACAGCATGACAAATAATCCGAACATTGACGCGGAAAAAATTGAGTCACTGATAACTGAACGGACAAAAGTCATCATCCCCATGCATTATGCCGGAGTCGCATGCGACATGGATAAAATCATGGATATTGCCAATAAACACAACTTGCTTGTTGTGGAAGATGCCGCTCAAGCCATTGATAGTTACTATAAAGGCCAACCATTGGGAGGCATTGGTCATTTAGCAGCATTTTCCTTCCATGAAACAAAAAACATTATTTCTGGAGAAGGCGGCATGTTGGTCATTAATGATGAGAAGTTTATAAGAAGAGCCGAAATTTTATGGGAAAAAGGAACTAACCGCGCTGAATTCTTCCGTGGCGAAGTCAACAAATACGGATGGGTGGACATAGGCAGCTCTTTCCTGCCCTCCGAAGTCATCGCGGCATTCCTCTGGGCTCAGCTGGAGCATCTGGAACAAATTCAAACAAAGCGAATAAAACTTTGGAACACATATCATGAACTTTTATCCCCAATTGCTGAAAGGGGAGCATTCTCTCTGCCTAATATCCCTGAATATGCGACCAACAATGCGCACATGTTCTATTTGGTGTGCTCAAATTTGGCGGAAAGAACCAGTTTGATTTCCACGCTAAAAACAGAGGGTGTTCTTGCCGTCTTCCATTATCTTAGCTTACATAGCAGTCCTTATTATCAGGACAAACATGACGGTCGCACCCTGCCAAATTGTGACCACTATGCAGACTGTTTGGTCAGACTTCCCATGTATTACGACCTTTCCGAATCCGACGTACAGACAATTTGCGACATCATCAAGAATTCCATCAAAAAATGAAACAACAATCTTCCCTCACCGCCACCATAAATCGCTCCATTATAGATAATGGCATAATAGTTTTTTTACTTTTTTTATTTGCGACTATTCCCGCTGCGATATATGGTCATATTCCGGCATGGGGCATAATCAAATATCTGTTTTTTTCTGTTTTCTCTGTTTTTTTACCAGGCTGGTTAATAATTAAGACACTGAAAATATCTTTAAAGGATGAAATATCTCATGTTTTTTGTGCATTTGCTTTAGGTTTTTCCTTAGACATCTTAATTTACGCTATACTATTATTTTTTAATATCCAAACTTATTCTATCTATTTTTTCGGAAGCATTGCATTTCTATCAATAATTCTATGGTTGTTTTTCAAACAAAAGAAGGCATTTATTGAGGCTCTGCCTTCAAATGACAAAAAAGACATCTGGAAAATATCTACGATTCTACTTTTTATGCTCATATTGGAATTTTTCATTTTTCAAATGCCACATAAATCCGCTTTATATAATGGATATCAGAACTACTATCAAGACATGCCATTTTGGCATAAAGTATGCATAGCCTGTTCTAAGGGATACCCCATACCAGAATTAAGCATTTTAGGAAACGAGGTTCATTGGCATGTTTTTTCATGCTTATATATCGCATTAATACATTTTTCTACAGGTGTTGATTTTTACGATTTATGCTACAACCTTTCATATCTATGGGAGATGTTTATGCTTATAGGAGCTGCATATATTTTCTTTAATGAGTTACTTACGAACAAGCGTCTAATTTTTATGGGATGCATTATATTGTTATTTGTTGGCGGTTTCGAAAAACAGTTTGGTTGCTTCTATCTAGCACATCTATACCAGTGTAAACTGGGAGTTCCTGAAGGTTTGTCACTATCCCTTTTATCATTTGTTTTCTTTTTAAAAACTATACATCAAAACAGTTTTTTCTCTAAGTATTTTCTTTTATCAATCCTATTTTTTGCAGCAGCCTGCGGATCAAAGATTCCGTATACCTGTATTTTACTCGTTGGGGTTGGATTCCTAAGTGTTTTTTCGTGCAAAAAAAACAATTGGTGGATCCTTCTTATATCCTTATGCATTTTTTTATGCGTTTTTTTACTTATCGCTAGAGTTTTTGTATTCTCAAATGCAGTTGTAGCAGACACAAGCAATAGCAAATTATCCATATCTACTACAGGAACAATTATGGCCATTCCAAAAATTGAAGAATTATTTCATTTTTTGTCAAATTACATTGGGACTTCATCGGCATGGGGGATGGTTACTATTTTATCATTAGTATGCAGTAACTATGTGGTTATAGGACTATTTTTCTTTACACAGCTTGTTGCCATCTATAAAAAATCATTCTGCAATCTTACATTATGGTCATTAGCTTTGATGGCTTGGAGTGGAATAGTTATATATGTATTCGTTAATCAATCCGGTCGTTCTCAATCTTACTTCTTTTTTGCCGCATTCCCCTATGCTATATTATATGCATTGTATATTATTGAGAACATTGAATTCAAGCTAAAAAGATCAATTTTACTCATAACGAACTGTTTAATAGTTATCTGTTTTCTATTCACCATATATTTTTTCCCAAAAGTATTAAAAGATAGCAAAGGATTATACCATTATACTAATATTACCTATAGTAAAGATGGTAATGATATTACACGAGACGAACTAATTGCTCTAAGATGGGTTAGAGATAATCTTCCAGATGGTGCTATATTAGCAACCAACAAAGTATTAGCTCCAAATGCAGACCGTTCGTTTATAACCAGTTCTTTCACCGAACGACAAATTTTCTTGGAAGGATATGGTTATAGTATTATCGCATATTCAGATATTTCAACTAAACGTATTGCATTGTTATCTGCTTATTATAATGGAGACACCAAAGCAAAACTTAGCTTAACAAAAGAAGGTGTCTCTCACGCTGTTCTTTTTAAAGCATTTAACACTCCGAAAAAACAGATGGGAAATATCATATATGAAAACGAAGCCATAGCCGTATATGAACTTGAATAATAAACACACCTACATTAATCATTTAATTTTTAAAAAACGACATTATGCATTATACATTTTTTTTACCATTTAGAACCACCTGTTTTATTCCAGATCAATATTCTGTGATTATTGACAAAGCAGAAATTCTTGCCCAACAAGGTCATCAAATTGATATAGTGTATTGCGATGGCAAAACACATAATGTATGTTACTATAATTGTCATGCGGACACAAATGTATGCAAACAATGCAAAAGATTTTCCATTTATCTTCTAAATCAATTATCTAAAGACAAACTCATTCGATTGGTTCCTATCTCTAACTTGATTGACAAAAATCTTGATTATTCTATACTTAACAATATACAATACAAGAACATTTCTGATATAAAAAAAATAGAATATAAACAGTCTAAAATCGGCTATGCAGCTCTTTCTGATTATCTTTCCATGAGTCGCAACCTCTTCCCATTGATTGATAAGGAATTCATTGATTTTTTTAATCCGCTCCTTGTCTCTGCAGCAAAAATGACTGACGCCGTTTTAACAGCTATTAAAACACTGAAGCCTGATATTATCGGAATATTTAATTCAAGAACCATATATAGTAGACCCATCGCTGACATTTGCAAATATTACAAGATTCCCTTTATTGCATTTGAAATCGGATTTGACAGTGATAATTTCGTTTTAAGGAAAGAATTCTTGAATTGTGATGTTCATGACATCAATTATAATAATCAATTAATTAATAAATATTGGGAGTCGGCAGATATCCCCCTTGAAGAAAAAATTAAAGCATCTTCGAATTTTTTCATGAAACGTCGTCAGGGCATTCCCTGTGCAGATAAAGTATACACTTCTAATCAGGTTTCAGGTCTTTTGCCAAAAGATTGGGACCACACAAAACAAAATATTGTCATATTTAATAGTTCAGAAGATGAAATGGCTTCATTAGGAGAAGAGTATGACAAAATGTTTTTATTCCCCTCACAATATCAAGGCATCAAATATATTTTTGACAAATTTGAAAATCATAATGACATTCATTTTTATTTGCGAATACACCCAAATCTTAAAGATATCCCTTATGCATACCATAAAAGACTATATGACTTTGATCATTATAACAATGTATCCATTATCCCAGGAGACTCAGAAATCAGCACTTATACACTAATTGATAATGCCGACAAAATTATCACATTCGGTTCAACCACTGGCATTGAAGCCGCATTCGTTCATAAACCAGTAATTTTATTAGGGTATTGTTTATATAGTTTTTTAGATGTAGCCTATGTGGCAAAATCTCAAGAAGAGTTAGAAGATTTAATTAATGTGAAGCAGTTGCCACCAAAAGATAACACAGGTGCTCTGAAATTAGCATATTATAGAATGAATAATGAATTTGACCATCTAACCTTATTCACCAATCACAAAAAAATAAAAGTCAAAATCTTCAATCACAATTTTATACTTACAAAATTTAAAATAAAAAACAAATGGCTTTCAAAATATTATGTTATACTATATGAAATATTGGGCAAGTATGCGTGGTTAAAATCCAACCACTCTTTTCCCACAAAAGAACAACCTTTTGAAGAATTAACTATATAAAAGCTTAGTAATCTGGTTAACTGACAAAGATCTCTCACCTTCCCAGCAATCCCCTCGTCACATTCCATCGGAATTGTATTAATTTCCAGCCTTTTTTAGGAGCTCCAGTTACCGTATGACCAATGCATAAGATGATGGAGGCAGCCCATTTGATTAATTCTGATACAAGCCGTTTCACAAATTTACCCTTTCCAATATTCAAGGTGCGCATCCGCTCGCTCTTGCCGATGGAGTATGTCAGACGATCAAAGTACTCCTTGGCAAGTTTCTTTTCGGGAATAATATGGTACAATATGGCTGTCGGGAGGTAGTAAAAACGCATTCCCAATGTGGTCATTTTGTCGAAAATATCCTTTTCCTCCGCACCAACCAAACTGTCACCTTTTCGTCCCAAATCCACATTAAAAAGCCCCACCTTTTCAAAAACTGAAGACCTATATGCAGCATTTCCACCACCCGGATAGTCATTTTTTGGAAACTCTTTTGGCTTATCCCCAAGATATTTGTATCCCGTTATCAATGCTTTAGTAAAATGGCTCATCCATTTAGGTTCTTCCGTCTCATATTTTGGGATAATCGGTCCACCAGCTGCGTCAATTTCGGAATGTTGGTTAAAAAAATCGTAGTAAGTTTGTAAATATTCTGCATTTACTATAGCATCATCATCCACATAGACCAGTATATCCCCTTTACTTTCCTTAATTCCACGGTTACGGGCGTATGAAAGTCCCTGATTGGTCTCCACAAAGTACCGGAACGTGACATCAGGAAAATCTTGTGCAAATCGCTCACACTCACTTTGCGTATTGTCCGTGCAATTGTTGTCAACCAAGACAATTTCATATTGGTCTGGAGACAAGGTGTTCTCTACCAGACTTTTCAGAACATTGTATATGTACTTATCACGATTATATGTGCAAATGATAACAGAAAGCATGACATTAGGATTTGGTTTGTACAGACTCTTTTCTACTCTTCACTGCCCTGAAAATAGCATACCCGACAATCCCTAATATCGTCAAATAGATGATATAGCAGCAAGCCACAGACACTTTACCCCATTTTTCCACGGTTGCAGGACGGAATTCGAAACGGATATGATGTGATCCTGCAGGCACATTCATGGCACGTAAAGTATAGTTGGCACGGAAATGCTCTGTAGCTTGGCCATCTATATAGGCATTCCAGCCGTATGGATAATAAACCTCCGAGAAGACCACAGTTCCTGGTACACCTGAGGTATATTCATACTCTACATAGTCAGGAGCATACCTCGTTAGCTGGATTATGGCCGTTTCATCGTGTTTCGGGTAGAAATCTTTCACGAAATCTTTGTATTTTACATCCGTAACCAAAGTGTTGCGCAAATTGATGGTATTCAGGGCATCCGACTCCTCGTTGGGTGTATTGGCCAATACCACAGAATCCACAAACCAGGCATTGCCATACGCATTGGGATTGGCCACCACCATAGGCTGCTCGTTACCCACCACCGCGTATTTCATATTCAGCATATTCAGCACCTCATAATTGGTATGCTCACTTTGTTCCAAGAATAATTGATTTCCCATCTGGCGTATGGATTGCAACATTGGATTGGTTTCACCAATAATATGGGCATCTATCAAATCCTGATAACGACGCAACTTGGCCGCATGGTAACCACCGATAGATTTGAAACGATAGGATGTTCTAGAGTCATTGAATGGTCCCTGGGGGTTAGTGATATTATAGATACGATAGCTTTTATTCGCAGGAAAGTGTAAATCACCATTTTCACCCTCAAAATCAAGGATGGTTTTCTCCCAATCTTGTTCGGCAAAATAATTCTTATCTTGTTTGGTATTGACAAAATCATCATTGTTGAAAAACTTGCGATCAATAGGCCACATGTCAAACAATACTAACACACCAAGCACTGCTACAAAATAACCGAATTTTAATTTATCAGAGACATACAACCATACCAAACCAGCACCCAACAATACAAAAATCAAAGAGCGGAACGCACTGGTACGATATATAGCGGCACGTTCAGCGACAACTGCGGAACTTAACCATTCGGGCCATTGGGCGAAAATATCAGCATCACGTTCCCAAGCATAATCCAAGAAGAAACTGGCGATTAAAGCCAACACACAAAGACCTGCCGTAATGCCGGCTGCCATAAGCACATTATTCGTCAATTTCTTCTTATCGTATTTCTTTTGCACCTTCTGTTCCATGATTTCCTTCAATGCCAAAAAGCCTAACAAGGGTATGGTGATTTCCGCCACCACCAGGATGGATTCCACCGCTCGGAATTTGGTGTACATGGGAAAATACTTGGCAAAAAATTCAGTCAAAGGCATAAAATTATAGCCCCATGACAGCAGTATCGAAAAGATAGTAGCCACCAACAAAGCCCATTTATAGGGTCCTTTCACTATCAATAGACCCAGTATAAAGAGGAAACACACAATTGCTCCCACATATACTGGTCCAGAGGTTCCTTCCACCCCACCCCAATAGGTTGGCATTCCTTTACAATATTCTTCGGCCTGTCTTCTCGGCATGCCGTTTTTCACCATAGCTTCATAGACCTTGGAATTAGTACCCACATTATAAGCGGAAGCATAGCCTCTTGCTCCAGGAATCAGCAAGGTGGAGGTTTCACCTATACCATAACTGTACTGTGTAATGTACGAAAGACTTAAGCCACTGGTTTTGTTGACAGCATCCTCCTCTTTTGCCAATTCTGAATGACCTCCACGCATGGTTTCTTTGGAATATTCCTTGTTGACCAAGTATCCTGCAGAATGCACACCTAATACTATACCGAATGAAACGGCGAACACGAGCATGCCCAGTCCCAAGTCTTTCCATCTCCTTTCCTTAATGTGTTCATATAAAACAGCTATGGATAGCACACCTATCAACATAAAAATATAGTAAGTCATCTGCGGGTGCAACATTAAAGAAAAAGAACCATAAATCATTATAAGGAGAGCACCTATAGCATATTTTCTCTGAAAGATAAGGTAAAAACCACCAATAATAACAGGTAAGGCGGCAAGGGCCATGGCTTTGGTGTTGTGTCCCGCAGGAATAATCAGCATAAAATAAGATGATAACGCGGAGGCTATAGCACCTGCTATGCATAGCCAAGTGTTCAGCTTAAAAGCACGGAGAAATATGAAAAAACCCAAAAAATATCCTAATATCAAGGCTAGTGACATAGGAAACCAAAGTGTTGACATGTGTCCAAAATCCACTTTGACAATAGGCTGTGGTCCCATTCCACCACCAATTTGATAGGTAGGCATACCACAAAACATAGAGCCTGTCCACCATGTATAATGCCCTGCTTCATTATATTCCTGTGCCTCATGTCTCATTCCCTCCCAACTCTTGGTATCCCCGGCATTAATCACCTTGCCATCCAAAACAGGAGAAGCATAAATTAGCGTTAAAATAATAAAAATCACTACTGCTACAAAATAAGGCAACAACTTTCTAAAAACTTCTTTTATCATAATACTCAACTATTTACTAATATAATTTCCTCCTATTCAAATTTACAATTTCATTTTGCAAAATTACCAAAAAAAAAACATCATTCAAATTATTTATCATCATTCCCTGCAAAAAATTTCAACACAACTAAAACAATACAAAAAAACATTATCTTTGCACACCAAAAATTCAGTCAATGAAAATCATCATAATAGGAACCGCATATCCATACAGAGGAGGATTGGCTGCCTTCAACGAACGCTTGGCTTATGAATATCAATGTCAAGAACACGATGTGGAAATGTACACTTATACCCTGCAGTATCCTAGTTTCCTGTTCCCTGGGAAGACACAATACAGCACAGACCCTGCTCCTCAGCAACTTACTATCTTCCGGAAAATCAATTCCTGCAATCCTTTCAATTGGATAAAGGTTGGAAAAGAAATTTCCCACAAGAATCCTGATATGGTGATTTTCGCTTATTGGATGTCATTTATGTCACCTTGCATGGGCACCATAGCCCGACAAATCAAGCACAACAAACACACTAAAATCATTGCCTTAGTGCATAATATGATTCCTCATGAGCCTTCTATTCTTGACAAAATTTTGCCAGGATACTTTGTAAAAGCAATGGATGGTTTCATGTCGCTGTCAGCCTCTGTTGTTAACGACATCAACCGTTTTGACAAACGAAACTGTCCTAAACGATTCTCCCCACATCCCATCTATGACCACTATGGTGAACGTCTCCCCCGTGAACAAGCGCTTTCATTGTTACACTTAGATTCCGATTTTCGCTATGTGTTGTTTTTCGGTTTTATCAGAGGTTATAAAGGTCTTGATTTGCTTATTGATGCCTTTGCATACGAACGATTGAGAGACTCCAACATAAAACTGATTATTGCCGGTGAGTTTTATGAAGATTCTTCAGCATATATACAGAGGATTAAAGAATTAGGAATAGAAGATCGAATAGAATTATTTACTGATTTTATACCCAACGAGGAAGTCAACCGTTTTTTCAGTGCTGCTGACATCATAGCCCAACCTTACAAAACCGCCACTCAGAGTGGAGTTACACAAATCGCTTTCCATTTTGAAAAGCCAATGCTGGTAACCAACGTTGGCGGTTTGTCCGAGATAGTACCTAATGAAAAAATAGGCTATGTTGTAGAACCTAATGCTCAAGATATTGCAAATGCTTTAATTAAGTTCTTTGAACAAAACAAACAACGCGAATTCGAAGAAAACATCAAAGATGAGAAGAAGAAATACGCTTGGGAACGTTTCACAAACACCATTGATAAATTATACCAAGAGATATAGCTTCATTTGACTATCCCCTTGAAATACGCTATCGTTTTGGCCAATCCCTCACGGAGTTCTATGGTGGGTTGCCAGTTCAATATTTCTTTGGCCTTGTCGATGATGGGCTGGCGTTGCTGCGGGTCGTCCTGCACCGCCGGATGGTAAATGATTTTGGATTTTGAGCCAGTCAGTTCCACAACCAATTCCGCCAACTGTCTGATGGTAAATTCTTTGGGATTACCCAAATTAACAGGACCAGTCACTCCGTAATCTGTGTTCATCATTCGTATAATGCCATCAATCATATCATCACAGTAACAAAAGCTACGGGTTTGCTCGCCAGTGCCATAAATGGTAATATCCTCGTTTTTCAAGGCTTGCACAATAAAATTGGACACTACCCTGCCGTCGTCAGGTAACATGCGGGGACCGTAGGTGTTGAAAATACGAACCACCTTGATCTTCACCTTGTTCTGTCGGTGATAGTCGAAGAAAAGGGTTTCGGCACAACGCTTGCCCTCGTCATAACATGAGCGAATGCCTATGGGATTAACATTACCCCAGTATTCCTCCGGCTGCGGGTGCACAAATGGGTCACCATATACCTCGCTCGTGGAAGCTTGCAATATCTTGGCTCCAGTGCGGTTGGCCAATTCCAGCATGTTCACCGCCCCCACTACCGAGGTGTTGATGGTCTTGATGGGATCAAACTGGTAATGTACCGGAGAGGCAGGACAAGCCATATTATAAATCTGATCCACCTCTATATCAATGGGTTCGGTAATGTCGTGGCGAATAACCTCAAAATATGGATTACCCATCAGATGCACAATATTCCGCTTACTGCCCGTGAAATAATTGTCGAGGCAGATCACATCATTGCCTTCTTTTAACAGTCTCTCACACAAATGCGAGCCCAAAAAACCGGCACCCCCGGTCACTAATATTTTTTTCATCTTGTTTTTCTATACTTTATAATCTGCAAAAATACAAAAAACACTTTTCAAGTTGCTTCTTTTTTTTGACAAAAACAATAAAAACACTTTTGCGGCTTCTTCATCGTTTTTTTGAAAAAAAACAAAAAAACACTTTAGCGACTGTTGCTTTAACAAGCATCGCTGATTTGACGGGACAAAAAACACAAGCAAGCTTGCTTTTGTCTCTCTCAAATCAGCATTCTTTCAGCCGCAAAAGAAAAAACAAGAAAAACAATTTAAATGGAATGGGATTATCTATCGACTTTTTTCTGAAATATAATTGTCAGAAAGCATACATGGTTTTTGTTTTAGCATCCAAGTAATACCGCTCGCCTTCATCTATGATGGGGGCAAAATTATATAGTATCCCTATTGACATGTTAGTGAGTCGCATATAATTCCATAATTGTTGCCTCTGGGCTGGGCCATTATGTTCAATCGCCTTGCATTCAACAAAAACCTTTTCCTTACAAAAGAAGTCAACAATATGTCTGTGGGGAATCTTTTGATTATGGAATTCAACATAGAAACCATACTCTCTGATATGTGGTATTTCTTTTTCTATCAATAAAATCTCCAAAGCATCTTGATACATGTACTCATTCAGAAAAGGACCCAGTTCTCGATGCACTTGCTGACAGCATCCCAACAAATCAAATGTATAAGTTCTCAACCTTCTTGTTAATTCCGAATCCGTAGTAATTAATTTCTTTATACTATACATTCTAAATCATTTTATTACCAAATATTATGATTAATATAATTACTTATTACATATTAATTATGGAATATAAACGCATTAAAAATATTTTTATTGTTTTAAGCGAAGAGATTTTTTAAGAGAAGAACAAAAAAGGAATAATGTTTTTTTTTTGTTTTTTCTTTTCAAGTAAATGTTTTTTCGATAGAAAAGGAAGAAATGAATGATTGGTTTTAGCAGCTTGCAGCGTAAAAACAATCACTCAGTTCTTCCAACTTGAAAAGTGTTTTTGATGTTTTTGTCAAATCAGAAAAACATTTACTTGAAAAGTGTTTCTGTAGCAAGCATTTTTTGTGTAACTTTGCATTTTTTATTAGCATCAGCGAATGACCAAGCAGGAACAGATACATAAAATACTGAAAGACCACTGGGGTTACGACAGTTTCAGGCCGCTGCAGGAGGACATTATCCTGTCGGTGATGGACGGTCGCGACACCCTGGCCCTGTTGCCCACCGGCGGCGGCAAGTCCATCTGTTTCCAAGTACCCGGCCTCGCCCTCGACGGACTGTGCATCGTCATTTCGCCACTCATCGCCCTGATGAAGGACCAAGTGGCCAACTTGCGCAAACGCCATATCAAAGCCGCTGCACTGTATTCCGGCATGAGCAAGCACGAGATTGAACTGGTGCTCAACAACTGCGCGTTCGACCCGGAATTCAAGTTTCTGTACGTGTCGCCCGAACGCCTCAAAACCGACAATTTCCGGGCTACGCTGTCACATCTGCGTGTCGGACTGATCGCCGTCGATGAGTCGCACTGCATCTCGCAATGGGGTTACGACTTCCGTCCTCCCTACCTCGAAATCGCCGAGATACGCCAGTTTTTCCCGAAAGTGCCCGTGCTTGCGCTGACCGCCACCGCCACTCCCGAAGTGGTGAAGGACATCCAAGACAGACTCCATTTTCCACAATACAATATTTTTCAGAAAAGTTTCAAGCGGGACAATCTGACCTATTATGTTGTAAAAGAAGAAGATAAAAACAACCGTATGTTGCGCATCATGCAGCGCTTCCCCGGCACAGGCATCGTATATGTGCGCAACCGCCGCAAAACACAGGAGACCGCTGAATTTCTGCAACGAAACGGCATCGCCGCCGACTTCTACCACGCGGGCCTCGACAGTGCCACCCGCGACCGCAAACAAAACGAGTGGATGCAAGACCAGACCCGCGTCATCGTGTCCACCAACGCCTTTGGCATGGGCATTGACAAACCCGATGTGCGTTTTGTCATCCACATCGACATTCCCGACACGCTGGAAGGCTATTTCCAGGAGGCAGGACGCGGAGGCCGCGACGAGAAAGAGTCCGTGGCCATCATGCTCTACGACGATGCCGACATCCGCGAACTGAAACGAAATTTCGAGCTGACTTTCCCACCCATTGAGGACATCCGCAAAGTATATAATATATTGTGCAACCATTACAATATTGCCCTCGGTGACGGGGCTGGCCGCACTTTCCCTTTCCGCATAGGCGAACTGCTGAAACCCGCCGCCATGAACATGGTGGCCATCTACAATTCCATCAAGTTTTTGGAAAAGATGGGCATGGTTTTTCTCAGTGAGGACGGAAAAAACACCTCTCAACTCAGCATGAGCATCGGCGGAGAGCGGTTGACAATTTTTGAAGAGAAAAACCCTGAATACGACGAATTTATCAAACTGATTCTGCGCTCCTACAGCGGTCTTTTCACCCGCTATGTCAAGATTGACGAGGCCGAAATTGCCCAGCGTGCCGGCATTAGCGAGGAAGAAGCCGTCAGCCTGCTTCACAAGCTGGCCCGCATGGGACTGTGGAGCTATTCGCCCAAAACCGAACAAGCACTCATCACCTTCCTCACCCCACGAGTGGATGAAAATTACCTGTACTTCAGTCCCGACATATATAAACGCCGTAAAGAGTTGGCTCAAAAGCGATTAGACGAAGTTTTGCACTTTGTTCAATGCGAAGATACCTGCCGCAGTCAGCTGCTTTTGGCTTATTTTGGCGAGCATAAAAGTCCCGCCTGCGGCAAATGCGATGTGTGCCTGAAAGTGCACAAAGAAGAGGTAAATAATAAAGACTTTAAAGACATTAGTACAGAAGTAAAAAAAGTTGCTGTATCAGGCATAAAAGACATTAAAGACCTTATTATCAAGGTTTCCCAAAAATTCACCCAAGAAAAAGTGGTGAAAGTGGTGAGATGGATGATAGACAATGGACAATTGAACGTGAAAACGTGAAGACGTGGAAACATGCACTGCGTGCATTCGGGAAGACGGAAAGATGACAATCGTCTTACCGAGCGAATGTAATGAGCGACTACCCGAGCGAGCATAGCGAGTGTCTCCCCGAACGAACGAAGTGAGTGTCTTACCGAGCAAACGAAGTGAACGATTTAACACATAAACAAACATAAAAATGAAACGCATCCTGACATTAACCCTAATGGTGATCCTGTTTGGAACAGTGGCTTCCGCACAGGAAAATTTAGTTCAATACGTCAACCCCTTGGTGGGCACGGATTTCCACGGACACACCTACCCCGGTGCCATCGTGCCCTTCGGCGGGGTACAGCTCAGTCCCGACACCCGCTTGGACGGCTGGGACGGTTGCTCGGCCTACCACTATTCGGACAATGTGGTATATGGTTTCAGCCACACCCACCTCAGCGGTACCGGCTGCTCCGACTATGGCGACATCCTGCTGATGCCTTTCACCGGCAAAGCCTCAGTCATCAACAGCGAATACTGCTCCAAATTTTCTCATAGCAAAGAAATTGCTGAGCCTGGTTATTACTCCGTATGGCTCGACAAATATAAGGTAAAAGCTGAACTGACCTGCACCCCACGAGTGGGTGTGCATCGTTACACCTACCCCGACAACGATATACCCAAAGGCATCATTCTCGACCTGAAACATCGTGACATGGTGTTGAACAGCGTCATCAGCTATGACGCCAAGGCCAACAAAATCGTGGGTTTGCGTGATTCCAAAGCATGGAACGAACACCAGAAGCTGAATTTCTCCATGCTTTTCTCCCAACGCATCGCCAAAGTGGAGTTCTACGTGAACGACCAGCGTGTGGATTCGGTCAACGCCATCACCGGCACCAACTGCAAAGCCATCATCTATTTCGCCGAAAACACCAAACAAGTGGTGGTAAAAGTGGCCCTTTCCGCCGCTGCCCTCAACCTGAATGATGCCGACAAGAACATGAAAGAGGTTCCCGATTTCGACTTCCACAAAGTCCACCACCAAGCCCGTGAAATATGGAACGAGGAACTCGGCAAAATCGAAGTTGAAACCAGCGACATTGAATTGAAGAAAGTTTTCTATACCGCTTTGTATCATTGTTATACCTCTCCATATCTGTTTAATGACATAGATGGGAAATACCGTGGCATGGATGGCATCACCCATCAGGCCAAAGAACACAATGTTTATACCGTGTTCTCCCTGTGGGACACCTACCGCGCCCTGCATCCGCTGCTGGCACTCATCGACCGCAAACGCACCGACGATTTTGTCTATACTTTCATGCGCCATTATGAGCAAGGCGGCATGCTGCCCGTTTGGGAACTGTCGGCATACGAAACCTGGTGTATGATTGGCTATCACAGCATTCCCGTCATTTACGACGCCTATCAGAAAGGCATTTTGGATCATTATTCCGACTATGAGAGACTTCAGATGCTCAATGCCATGGTAGCCAGTGCCAAACTGAAGCTCCTGGGCCGTCCGGAATATGCGAAATACGGCTTCATTCCCTCCGATTACGAGCACGAATCCGTTTCCAAAACCTTGGAATATGCCTTCGACGACTGGTGCATCGCCCAATTTGCCAAAGCCATCGGCCAAGATGATTTATATCAGGAATTTATCAAAAGATCACAATTCTACAAAAACATCATGGATGCCAACGGCTTCATGCACCCCAAAGCCAATGGCGGTTTTCTGCAGCCCTTCAATCCCAAGGAAATCAACAATCATTTCACAGAAGCAAACTCATGGCAGTATTCCACCTACGTGCCCCACGATTTCAACACTTACGTGGATCTGATGGGCGGAACAGCTGTTGCGGAACGCTTGTTGGACAGCCTCTTCGGCACCAGCTCTCTCACCTCCGGCCGCGAACAGGTGGATGTCACCGGCCTGATTGGACAGTACGCCCACGGCAACGAGCCGAGCCACCATGCCGCCTACCTGTACAATTTCATCGGCAAGCCCTGGAAAACCCAACGCATGACCGACAGCATCATGCACAGCCTTTACACCTCGCAACCCGACGGACTGTGCGGCAACGAAGATTGTGGCCAGATGTCCGCCTGGTATGTGCTCAGCGCCATGGGGTTCTACCCTGTTTGCCCCGGCGACAACCACTACATCATTGGCAGTCCGATGTTCGACAAGGTCACCATCAACTTGGAAAACGGCCAGCAGTTTGTCATCACCGCCACCAACCGCAGCCGCAATGCTTGCTACATCCAGTCTGCCAAACTGAACGGACAGAAATACGACAAATCCTATATCACCTTCGAGGATATCAAGGACGGTGGACAACTCAACTTCGTCATGAGCACGAAACCCAACACCAAATGGGGCGTGGGCAAGGGCAAGCAACCCGAGAACCGACTGGAACCGTCCATCACCATCGTGCCTAACATCAACGCACCGCAGCAGACTTTCAAAGACCAGCTGACGTTCAACATCAGCCTGTTCCAACCTGAACAAATCAGCAACAGCAAATTGGTTTATCCCGCCACCACCGACAAAATCTATTTCACCACCGATGGCACCGAACCCGCCAGAAATTCAAGATTAGAATACACAGGACCTGTCACCATCAAGGAGAACACCACCGTAAAAGCGGTAAGCTACAATGAGACAACTGGTTACAGCCCCGTTATTGAAGCCAAATTCTACCAGTTTGCCCAGGACAAGAATATCATACTGCACTCCCAATATTCCGAAATGTATTCGGCAGGCGGTGACAATGCGTTATTGGACGGCATCCGCGGCCAGACCAACTTCCGCTTAGGCGGTTGGCAAGGCTATCAGGGCAAGGACTTCGAGGCCACCATCGACCTGCTGAAAGTGAAAGACATCCACAAAGTAAGCGTAGGCTTCCTGCAAGACACCCGCGCATGGATTGTTTTCCCCACCTCCATGACCGTGGAGATTTCTGAGGACAACGTTAACTTTGAACCATACGGCACTTACACCAACCATGTGGCTGCCAACGACTATGAGACACAGATACAGGAGTTCCACGTTGACAAGCCCGCTCATTGCCGTTACATCCGCATCAAAGCCAAAACTTTCGGCAAGCTCCCCGACTGGCACCTCGGCGCTGGCGGCGACAGCCACATCTTCGTTGATGAAATAACTATAGAATAATACCTAGTCTTTCACGCAGCGTACTGAAAAACCTAAAAAAGTGTCGCCACTGTCTTCCTGTACATTGGCCATTCCATAATTGATATTACGGTAATATGCCGTGTTTTCGTATGTTTCGTGCGCTGTGGCAGTCCAGAAAGTAGCATTATAGCCAAAACTGGGATAATCTCCAAAATAATGGAAACAGCCGGCAGGAAGAGCCGAGAATCCGGTGGCGTTGTTTGTGCTCGGATTATTGCCAGGTGCATCTGCCTCATCAGAAGTGTTCCAGCCCCAATTGACAGTCAGAGCCTTAGCCAAATGCTCGGTACTGTCACCTGCAACGTATGCAGGCTGTGTTTTCATGTAATCGAGCAGCGCTGTCCACTCCGCATTACTGGGCACATGCCAACCTTCAGGACAAACACCCTGTACATGGCTGGGATTAGTATTACTGCCGTTAGATTCATGCATTACAGCACGCCAATTATACAGATAACCGTAGGTGGACACATTGGATGGATTGCCATGAGGAGCATAACGGAAGGGGGATCCAGTACTGGGCATCTCTCCCTCTGGGATTGACGTTCCATCTGCATAACGCGTGGTGCGCAAGTTCTTCGCCATCCACACCTGATTGCCTAACTTCACCGCATCATAACTGTTGCCATCAATATCTGTTACCGCATTGGCAATAATATTGTTATTGTTACTGTTATTGTCATCATCCTTGTTCACCTTGTCTTTTTTGCACGATGTCATCAGCATCGCTACGGAAATGACCATTATCATTCCAAATATCAATATCTTTTTCATTTTAATTCTTTTTTGATTAATTTCTGAAATATTTTCTGCAAAAATACATATTATTTTTAATTCAAAATCCAAAATCCAAAAAAAATTTCTCAGTTAAAATATTCTCAACTTTCAACTTAATGAACACATTATATTCATTTGCAAATTTGCTGATTTTTCATTGGCACATTAAATAATCTGTACTGCTACGCAGTGTTATTTACGTCACTACCCCGCCCTACGGGCACCCGTTGGAGGCTACGCCCCCTTCTCCTACTCACTCGGCATAGCCAAAGCAAGCTTTGTCTCTGCACTCGCTCCTTCGTCGATTCTAACAGAAGGGGAATTAAAAGTTGCAACTGGCACATTAACATATAAAAACTATCAATTGTCAGTTGTCAACTTGACTGACACCTGAACACTGACACCTGAACACTGAAAATTGGTACATTAGCACATTAACTAATTAGCACATTAAAAAAATCCGTATCTTTGCAGGTTAAATCTAAAAAAAATGTACAGTCTGTATCTCAAAGAAATAAAATCCTTCCTGAGCTCGGTACTGGGGTACATCTTCATCGCCGTATTCCTCATTGTGGCAGGGCTTTTCCTCTGGGTCTTCCCCAACATCAACAACGTCATTTTCGCCGGTTTGTCCGACATCCAGGGCTTGTTCAATGTGGCGGAATTCCTCTTTATTTTCTTGGTGCCCGCCATCACCATGCGCTCGTTCGCTGAGGAAAAGAAAAGCGGCACCCTCGAACTGCTGTTCACCAAACCACTCACCGACAACCAAATCATTGGTGCCAAATTTTTAGCTTGCCTTACCTTACTGGTTATCACGCTGATACCCACACTGGTTTATGTCGTCACGGTGTATCTCATCGGTAATCCCGTGGGCAACATCGATATGGGCAGCACCTGGGGCTCTTACCTCGGACTCATTCTCTTGGGTTCCACTTTTATCGCCATCGGCCTGTTTTCTTCTTCAATCACCAACAACCAAATTGTGGCCTTCATCATTGCAGCCCTGCTCTGCTTCATCATGTTCTTCGCCTTCGACTTCATCTACTCCTTCTCCGCCCTCGGCAATTTCGGCTACTACATCAAAACCTTGGGTATCGCTGAGCACTATTCCGCTATCAGCAAAGGCGTTATCGACAGCCGCGACCTGATATACTTCCTCAGCGTCATATTCCTCTTCTTATTCGGCACCAAAATCGTATTGTTAAACAGAAAATGGTAAATCTTCTATA
>JAEEGG010001442.1_pt1 | contig 64909 bp, 41 predicted proteins | sample 9134161 | NCBI WGS metagenome assembly JAEEGG01 (sample SAMN16246543, study PRJNA631951) | gut metagenome | biome: gut microbiome; feature: rumen; material: CR-attached | host: Bos | place: Iran: Karaj | collected 2018-10
CCCATCAAATCTAGTTCCCCTAGTTCCCCTAGTAAATCCAGCCCACCCCGGCAAATCCCCCCCACACCACTCCCAAGTCCCCTCCTCCACGAGGAGATTTAGAGGAGGCTCCCCACCTCTCTCCAAGTGGCGGGCGGCAGAGACCGCCCGCCACAATATTTTGATGATTTCAATATTTTAATTTAATCCCGTACAAGGCGAACAGATTGTCCGTAGTAGCGGTAGTCGTCGTTCACGCCCACAGTGCCACTGTTGAAGTACATGCTCCACGCGTAGTCCCCATCGTGGTTATCGGAGTGCGACGACGACCAATAGTTGCCGCACGCGCCAACGTTGCTCACAACCCTAAAATTGCGCCAGCCCGCAGCAGGCAGAAATATGCATCCGGCACCTTCCATCTGGCTCCATTCCGACTCTGTATAGGTATTGTTATTAAAAGGTGCAGAACTGGTGTTGATACCTGAAGGGTTGCTCATGCCACTGGGCATGGTAAAATTATCGGGGAAAATAACCAATCCTTTTGTACCATTAACAACAGCTTTTGCATAACGTGCATTTGCTTCTCCGTTTATTGTCGAAGCAGCACGGCTAAACAACAGATATTCCCATTCATCCTTTGTCAAAGTACGCCACATTCCTGCTTGGTTCCCTCCGTTGGAGATAGCGTTATAGACACCCCAGTCGGCGTTGGCGTAACTGCCCGTGAGATTGTTGGTATAGCTGCCACCGGGCCAATAATAATAGATATAAGTGGTTCTGTTTTCGTTTTCCCAAGGCTGGCAGCTCCATCCGCTGGTTCCCCATCCGAAAAGGTCTATCCAACCTCTGTAGGTCGACGAAATATTGTGATTGTCAGCACCACCGATAAAGTCATACTGATGCTCGGCGAAACGCCATGTGCCGACAGCTGTGCCGCCATCGGCTGTGGCATGGCTGCCGGTGGTAGTGTACTGAAGGTTACCGCGTGAGAACTTCACCGTACGGCCAGAGGCAACTGTGAAAACAGCGTTCGAGGCACCGTTCTCGTCAAATCCACCAAAACATTGTGTATTTGTAGTAAATGTTAGTTCCTCACCGTAGGCAGTACCAGCGCTGTTCGTGGCGTATGCACGGACATAGTAGGTCGTGTTTGCAGACAAACCAGTAATGCTGCTTGTAAAACTTCCAGTGCCGCTTCCGTCGGTGGTATGGCTGTTACTGACAGTTGGATTGTGGCTTGTACTCCAGCAAACGCCCCTTGCCGTAACGGTTGCATTGCCGTCGTTGGTAACATTACCACCGCAAGTGGCAGTGCTTGATGTTATGCTGCTAACGGATGAAGTGGTGACTGTTGGTAACGACACGCTTGCAGATGTTGTAAATGTACGTTCCTCACCGTAAGCAGTGCCGACACTGTTTGTGGCGTATGCACGGACATAGTAGGTTGTGTTTTGCGACAACCCTGTTATGCTGCTCGTAAAGCTTCCTGTGCCACTGCCGTCGGTGGTATGGCTGTTGCTGACAGTTGGATTGTGGCTTGTGCTCCAGCAAACTCCTCTTGCTGTAACGGTTGCATTTCCATCGTTGGTCACATTGCCTCCGCATGTGGCAGTGCTTGATGTTGTATTGCTTACCGCGGATGTTGTTACTGTTGGTAAAGTTGTCGAACTACTTTCGGTGAAAAATAAAGTTATAAGTTCGCTCGTTGTCTGCGACTTAGTGACAGTATTACTTGTTGTTATACCATTGCTGGAAGTGTAATTTGCATTATAGCTCATTTGGTCTCCAACATTGAACGGACCGATACCAACAGCCTTTGTTTGCGACGAATAACCTTCCAAATACGAAATATCAATTTTGTCTGCAGTACCTGTCGCCGTGTTAACCATTTTGGCGACAGTGCGCCCAGTGCGTGTTGAAACACAAAGAAAAGCCACCTGCGGTTCTACAAGGCTCACGTTTAGCCGATAAATTCCAGCTTTCAGAAATCCATTATATTCCGACACCACACTACCGTTAATTCGCATGATGCTGACAATGGCTTCGCCATCCTCGCAGATTTGCAACTCAGTTGATGTACGGCCGGCGAACGGGTTGGGATAGACTTTTATTTGCGGTTCTTTAATCGCTTCAGCAACGTCGATGGACTCCGAAGTACCTAACACAATTATAGTGTCCGGATAGTCGATACGTTGGCTCCAACCTTGCGTTTCATTTTCCACTCGGACAGATTCGAACGGATGATACTGACCATTGGTCGAACGAGCCGTAAAACGAACGGTAACACTTTGAGCCATTGTGGCTGTAGCAATGGCAAGCAATACAATAAAATAGAAAAAGGTCTTTTTCATGATTTTAATATTTTTGATTCATTGTTTTCCCGATTTTTTTTTATCGATAAATTGTTCAAATTGTTCAATTGCAAAATTGGTCATTTCTGGCGCAAAACGTCCTCCAATGTCTTTTATTAAAGCTTCTGCACCTTTTTTGGCAAAATCACCGAAATTTTGAGGAAGATCTTTCTCATTTTTTTCAATGCTGTCCTTGATCTTTTCTACAAGTTTCTTTTTGCCTTCGAAGTTCGCTAAGAGAAGAAGAAAATCGTTTGCGGTAAGTGTGACGATGTCTGAATTGAATGAGCTGTCAGGAAAGGTCCCTAACGTGTATAGCGTGTCTTCGAGAAAAAGTCTTAGGGACTTGTCCTTTATGGAAATTTGGATCTTTTTGGAGTCAGTTTTCTTAAAGGCGCATTTCTCAAGAATAGAATAAAAACGTTGCTTATAATCCTCTTCATCATAAGGCTGATACTTGAGCGCAGCCTCGTATCGGAGGCGTTTCACCTTTGATTCGGGAATGCGAAGTTCACGACTAATCGCATTGTCGGATTTGTTTTCGAAATCGGTGTTCAAAAGGTGGTTGAAAATGAACACCTCAAAATCGTTTTTGTTCATCGAACCGAAGCCTCGCTCCAGATAAGCGCCAATGGCATCTTTCATTGTTTCAAATGAATTGTTCATCATCTTTCCCTTTATCGTCCCCAAGTCTCCAACAGGACACATAAAACAAAAAGAAAGGCATGAGATTTATGTGCTCATGTCCGTTTTCACAGAGGCAACGCCAATCGCCTTCGAAGGAACGAATTTCTATGGAACATATCTCACGCCTGTCGGTATGCAATATGCATACACACACAAGCGAAAGCAAAATGCTCTGGCCTCCTTCTTTGTTAATGGCGTATTTCTGTGAAAGGACAGTTTTTCGCAATGCTTTTCTCGCATACTTACTTAACTCGCGTAAGCGACTGCAAAGATACAACCTTTTTTGCTATGTTGCAAGGTTTGAAAACTCTCAACTTAATCCTGCCCAACGATTTCATGTCTCAAGTCACAAAAAAAGCGTACCTTTGCAATCTGATTCGAGTACGGATTAATTCAACAATTAAACAATAATCACCATGGAAATCCTCAGCAATAGAATCCTCAACATGGCCGAGAGCGAGACCCTCGCCATGACCGCCAAAGCCCGCGAACTGAAAGCGCAGGGCAAAGACGTGATAAGCCTCTCGATTGGCGAGCCCGACTTCAACACGCCCGACTGCGTGAAAGAGGCTGCCAAGAAGGCTATCGACGACAACTTCACCCACTATCCTCCGGTGCCGGGCTACCCCGACCTGCGCGAGGCTATATGCAAGAAGTTCGAACGCGACAACGGCCTGCATTTCAAACCCGAGCAGATTGTGGTCTCCACCGGTGCGAAGCAGTCAATCTACCAACTGGCACAGGTGCTCGTCAACCCTGGCGACGAGGTGGTCATACCCACTCCGTTCTGGGTATCATACAAGGAGATTGCACGTGTCGCCGGCGGCGAGTGCGTATATGTGAAGACCTCTATCGAGAACAAGTTCAAGGTAACTCCGGAGCAGCTTGAGAAGGCTATCACTCCCAAGACCAAGCTCATCATGTTCTCCACCCCGAGCAACCCCACCGGCATGCTCTACTCGAAAGAGGAGCTGCGCGGCATAGCCGACGTGGTGGCACGCCATCCGCATGTCTTCGTCATGGCCGACGAGATATACGAACACATCAACTTCGTGGGCAAACACGAGAGCATAGCGCAGTTTGAAGATATCCGCGACCGCGTGATCACCATCAACGGTGTCGCCAAGGGCTTCGCTATGACTGGCTGGCGTATCGGCTTCATCGCCGCTCCCACGGTCATCGCCAAGGCCTGCAACAAGCTGCAGGGCCAGGTGACCTCGGCCACCTGCTCGATAGCTCAGAAGGCCACCGTTGAGGCCATGCTTATGGACCCCGCCACCAGCAAGGACATCATCTCGATGCGCGAGACCTTCCGTCAGCGTCGCGACATGGTGTATAAGCTCCTGTGCGACATCCCCGGGCTGAAGGTGTGCATGCCCGAAGGCGCCTTCTACTTCTTCCCCGACGTGAGCGCCTACTACGGCAAGAGCTTCAACGGCAAGAAGATTGAGAACTCGACCGACATGGCCTTCTACCTCCTCAACGAGGCCAACGTGGCCACGGTGATGGGCTCCGCCTTCGGCGACGACGACTGCATCCGACTGAGCTACGCCACCAGCGAAGACCTCCTGCGCGAGGCTCTGCGCAGAATGAAAGAGGCGTTCGCCGCTCTGAAATAAGAACATAGTTCATACCCATCCAAAGAGAGCCGACCGGATTTGGTCGGCTCTCTTCCATTTTTGATTGCAAGGGGGCAGGCAAAATATTGCTTGCTTCGCTTGAAACTAAGATAACGAAAAATAACCAAAGAACTTATTGCTTCGCTCAAGTGACTGCATGCTCGGGGATACAAACAAGGGGGGCATAGAAATCTATGCTCCCCCTTGTAATTGTATGAATCTGTTGATTACAGGCCGAGTTTCTTCTTTACCAACGGCAAGATGTCCTCGCTGTCCTGCTGATAGAGCAGAGCCCCGACGCTGGTGTCGAAGATATAGGTGTAGTTGTTCTCTTTCGCCACATCCTCGATAGCCTTGCGCGCCCTGTCGATTATTGGTTTCAGCACTTCCTGCTCACGGTCTTGCAGTTTCTTCTGTGCGTTTTCCTGGAATTCCTGAATGCGCTGTCCCATGTCCTGCAGCTCGCGCTCTTTGGTCTGACGGATAAGGTCCGACATCTGGTCTTTCTTGCCCATATAGTCGTTATAACGCTGTTCCAGTTCGTTCTGCATGTTTTTCAGTGTGGTCTGAAGTTCGTCAACCTCTTTCTGCAGTGTGTTCTGTGCCTCTTCACGGCCCGGCATGATCTGCATCAAGTCCGACGAATTGATGTGCCCAAGTTTCACCGGTTTCTGACCCATAGCCGTTCCACATACCGACACCATAATTACCAACAACGCAATTAAAGTCTTTTTCATGTTTTCTTGTTTTATTTATGTGTTCGTATTTTCAGTTATTTAGACTATCCTTCAAAAGGAGGAGTCGTCTCTTGTAGTTTGCAAAGATACAATTTTTTGTTCAAATGCTTCACCGCCCCTATCGTTTCATCTTGTTCAGCGTAGGCTTGGAGTCCTTGTCGCGCATCTGCTTCTTCGGGTCTGACTGTTCTTTACCCATGCCTCCCTTCGAATCTTTCTGCGAATCAGCCTTGCCGCTATCGCCTTGCTGCTTGCTGCTTGCTGCCGACACGCCCAACATCTCCAGCACCTGCGAGCTCACGTCGTACTTTTGATTCACGTATGCCAGCGTCGAGTTTCCCGCCTTGTCGAATATGAACGCATATCCCTTCTCAGTAGCCAGACGTGCGAGGGCATTATAAACCCTGTCCTGCACCGGTTTTATCAACTCAGCACGTTTCTTGTCCAACTCGCCGCCCACACCGAAATACTGGTATTGCAACGTCTTCACTTCCTGCTCCTTGCTTCTCAGGTCTTCTTGACGGCGGCGCTTCAGGTTCTCAGGCAACAGGTATGCTTCCTGCTGATAGGCGTTGCGCAACCCCTCCAACTCCTGCTGCTTTGCCTCCAGCTCTTTCTGCCAGTCCGCCGCATATTGGTCCAGACGCTTCTGAGCCTGCTGGTAGTCGGATATTTTCGACAGCACATACTCAGAATCGAAACATGCATATTTCTGCGCGTTGCAATAGCCTATGATTAGGCATAAAACTATTGAAAGGAATGCTCTTTTCATTGCAGTGCCTGATTATCAATCTAAACTTTGTCCTATCGAGAAGTGGAAATGCGAGCCTCCGAAGTTGGAGCTGCCGTTCTTGCCGTCGAAGCCATAGCCCCAGTCGATACCTATCAAACCGAACATCGGCATAAAGAGACGGACTCCCACACCGGCCGAGTTGTACATCTTGAACGGCTGGAACTTCTTGATATCATCCCAGCAGTTTCCACCTTCGAGGAAACCGAGCACATAGATTGTGGCACTCGGACTCTCTATTATCGGGTGGCGCAGCTCTATGGTGTAGCGGTCGAATATAGAACCTCCGTTCGTCGGGCTGATGGAGTTGTTCTCATATCCTCTCAACGGAACCACCTCGCGCCCGTCTATCATCCAGTTCGACAATCCGTCGCCACCCACGTAGTAACGTCCGAACGGAGAAAGACCGATGTCCTTGTTGAAGTAGCCCATCCAACCGAAACGGAACCGCGCATTCAACACCAGATTGCCCACTATGTTCATCATCCATGAGCCACGCAAGTTGATTTTGTAGTACTCCACCCACTTGTATTTCTCCTGAGCCGTCATCGTTGAGTAGTCCTTCTTGTTGAACGCCGAGAACGGCGGGGTGATATATCCCGAAATCGACACTTCCGATCCACTGCGAGGATAAATGGGCGAATCCATCGAGTTGCGGCTCAACGTGATGCCGTACGATATGTCGTTGGCATCGCCGTCGGTGAACAAATCGCTGTTCAGGCCGCGGTAGTTATTCAACTTGTAGTGCTTATATGTAATGCCGTGAGACAGGATGAAATAGTCGTCGGGCCATTTCAGCCTCTTCGACAGCGACACGCTACCTCCCGTAATTCGCAGGCTATAGTAACCCGTCTGTCCCTTGTCATAAAGAATTCCATTCGAATAGAGGTTGTGGTAGGCCGAGATGGTCAGCGACTGCGGCGACTTGCCTCCCAGCCACGGCTCTGTGAACGAACCGCTTATAGCGTAGTAGTATTTTCCGTTCGTCACAGCGTTTATCGACAGCTTCTGACCGTCGCCTGCAGGCAGTGGAGCCCATGCACTCTTCTTGAATATGTTGCGCGCCGAGAAGTTGTTCAGCGTGATACCTATCTGACCTATAATCATGCCACTGCCGTAACCTCCCTGCAGCTGCAGCTGGCTCGTGCTACCCTCTTCCACCTCATAGACTATGTCCACCGTGCCGTCCTCGCTGTTGGGTTTTGGCACTGGATTTATCGTTTGTTCTTTGAAGTAACCCAGCGTCACCAGCTCGCGACGGCTGCGTATCACCGCATCGCGGCTGAACAGGTCGCCAGGACGGGTGTGCAGCTCACGCATTATTATCTTGTCGTTGGTGATGGTGTTGCCTTGTATCGACACGTTGCGTATCCTCGCCTGCTTGCCTTCGTAGATGCGTATCTCGATGTCTATCGAGTCGTTTTCTACGGCCACCTCCACCGGGCTGGCTTTGAAGAACAGGTATCCGTTGTCCATGTACATTGACGTAATGTCGGTACCCGCAGGGTTGTAGTTCAGGTTGGTCTCCAGCGTCGATTTGTTGTACGGATCTCCTTTCTCGATTCTCAGATGCTTGGCCAACTCTTCCGACGTGTATATCGTATTGCCCGAGAAAGTGATGTTGCGGAAGAAATACTTGTGTCCCTCAAAGACCTTCATCTCCACCCTTACACGCTCCTGCTTAGTCTTTTTACTGTCGCTCACCTTAAGCGTGTCCATCGACACCGGATACACCGTGTCCCACTCTATCCTCGCATCTCTGTATCCCTGGTTGTTGTAGTATTCAATCACACTGTTCATATCCTCCTGGAAGTCCGCGTCTATATATTTCGATTTCTTCCAGAATCCCGATGTCCAGAAATACATCTTCTTCCAATAGTTCACATCGTGAGTCTTCTTCATCTTGCGCAACAGTTTGCCTGTCTTTATCGACTCGTTGCCCGTGATGCTTAGCCTGTCTATCTTCACCTGCTTGCCTCTGTCAACGTTATAAACAACCACCACTCTGTCTTTCTTTCCTCCCACAGTGTCCTCTTTCACCTCCGTATTGACTTCCACGTTGGTGTAGCCCTTGTCGGTGTAGTAGCTCTTGATTTTGTTGCTTGTCGTGGTCAGCAGGTTCTCGGTCACTATGTCGCCCACCGCTATCTTCATTTCATCGCGCAACTTGTCTGCGTCGCCTTTCTTAACCCCGTTAAAGCGGAACTTCTCCAGTTTCGGACGACCTTTGAGTTCCAAATCCAGATAAACCTTGCCCTGCTCTATCTTGGTCACCCTTATCTTGATGTCCTCAAACAGTCCCTGCTTCCATAGGTTATCTATGGCGGTGGCCAGTTTGTCGCCCGGCACTTTGATGTTGTCGCCCACCTGCAAGCCTGCAACCATCAACACCATACGATGGTCAAGACGATCACCTCCGGTGAACGTGATTCCGCCGATTTCGTATTCCTTCGGCGTCAGGTAGTCTATGTCGTATACGGGGTTGCCGTCCGTCTGCGCCGTCAGAGTCCACGGCATCAAAAACAAAGCAATTACGGCAATTATGACGATTTTATATAGTGACTTCATCTATGTCTCTTTGTTCGGCGTTTTCACACCCTTAATAGAACTATAACATAAAAACGTTCGTTTTATTATATCCAGATGCGAAAATTATTGAAACTAGACACGTCCATATCTGCGCTGACGTTGCTGATACTCGTATATTGCCTCACGGAAATCCTTCTTTCTGAAATCGGGCCATAGTATGTCGCAGAAATAGAACTCGGTATAAGCCATCTGCCACAGCATAAAGTTGCTCACCCTCAGTTCGCCTCCCGTCCTGATAAGCAGATCGGGGTCAGGGTAGCCTTTGGTTGACAGGTTCTCTTCAATCGTCCGGTCGTCCACCTTGTCAGCTTTTATGCCCGACGCCACAATCCTCTTCACCGCCTCGCATATCTCCCATCTCGAGCTGTAGCTCAACGCCAAGGTCAGTGTGGTGGCAGTGTTCCCAGCCGTCGAGGCCATGCACTCCTCCAGCCGCGCCCTTGCCCCTTCGGGCAGCCTACTCATGTCGCCTATGGCCGTCAATTTCACGTTGTTCTTCTTCAGCGTCGGCGTCTCGTCGTGTATAGCCTTCACCAGCAGGTTCATCAACCCATCCACCTCCTCCTTTGGCCGGTTCCAGTTCTCAGTGCTGAACGTGTAGAGCGTCAGATATTTCACCCCAAGCTCCACAGCACACTCGACCGTCTCCCGAACTGCTGTCAGCGCGTTCTGGTGTCCGAATATCCTGCGCTGCTGTTTCTGCTGCGCCCATCGTCCGTTGCCGTCCATTATCACCGCCACATGTTGCGGTATGTTGTTCCTATCCAGTTCTGCCATGATTTATTTAGACTAAAAACTAACACATTAACCCATTCAATATAACGCCCTGTGCGGGCACGCACCACTCACTTGATATTGCACCTTTTGGGAAACATCCACCCCATTATGAGGTCCAGACTTATACTCACCGACACGTTCATGTAAGTGTACCAGTCGTCCAGCGAGTCGTCTCCTCTCTTTATGCCAGCTGCATTCAGCTTGCCGCCCTCCACCTCGGCGCTTCTGTCCGCCATGCGGGCCGCCAGCTCACCTCCCTCGGTAGTTCTCAGCAGGTCGCCTCCGACATACGTCTTGCTAACGTCGTCCAGGTAGTCGGTGAAAGTTGCCCTCACCCCATATTCCGCATATATCTGCAGGTATTTGTTAAAGCTGAACTTCACACCCATGCCGAACGGTATCATCACCTGCACCAGCGAATAGGGCGTCCTGTCCTCATACTGAGCCGTCCCCTGCCCTTCCGTACACAGCGGTCTCAGCTCAACCCACTCCGTCGTCCCCGTTTCAGTGTCGGTATATTTTGCCTTCGGATTGAAACCCATCAAGCCAACTCCAGCATACAGGTATGGGGTGAACCGCCACTGCACATCAGTGAAGCCGTAAGGCAGGAAGTTGAACTCAGCCCTTGCCGACGCCTCCCACACATACGACTTGAAGCTCAGGTTCCTCATAGCTATGGCGTCGGGGTTTCCGCCTTCTACATGTCCGTAGGCACCTGATACCTTCAGCGACCATCGGTCGTCGAAGCAATACCTGTAGCCCGCTCCGTAGGCCAGATTAAGCTTCGAAAACAGCTTCTGGTTATTCAGGTCGCCGATATAGCTCATGGCTCCTATCTCCAAGCTTAGTTCGCTGTGCTCCAGAAAACGTTGCTGAGCCCCGCCCCACAGCGGCACCACCGCCATGACCGCAGCCACAAGCATCCGTCTATATGTACTCAATCGCGACACCCGAATCCTGAAACCTAAAATTTACATCTTAAAACTCCAAACTATAGCACACGCTCTCCAGCTGCATCAGCAGGTCGCGTTTCGTGTAAGGCTTGTTGCGTGGGCAATAAACATATCCCGTCACCGTCACCATCTCCTTGTTGTCAGGCGACATCACCGCATAGCTAACAAACGGTCCTCCCATGAAGTTGCCACCATAGAGCCGCCAGCATCCTCGCGTCTCAACGCAATAGGTTCCCGTCGGGAAAGGCACCACCTGACTTCTTATCTCCATCAGATACTCTCCGTTCTCGCCATCTCTCCTGCGCTCCACTCCCATATAGCTCCCCTCCGAGGGCCCTGGCACATACCTGCACATCATGCTGTCCAACGAATCCAGCAGACGCTGCTCCTCAAACTGTCCTTTGTCCTTGTAATCATATTTCTGCATCAATATCCCCATCCCGAAGTCCTTGGCCTCTATCCTCACCCATCCAAACCGTCCGTCCATCTTCGCCACACTGTATTTATCCGACAGCTTCAACCCCACACCCAGCTTCTCCTTAACCTTCTGCTCAACCTCATAGCCCTCCTCGCCCTTGTAGGCTTTCCAAACCCTCTTGTGTTCAGCCTCATACATCTCGCTCACTATCGTCTTTTCGTACACCTTCAGCAACGAGTCAAGCGAACGCCTGTCCTTCGCCGCAATGTCGTATATCACCTGTGGCGCCGCATATCTGTCCTTGTGGTGATACACCTTGTTGTTGTTCCCCGCTTTCACGTCCAGCATCAGCACGTTCCTATGCACCCTGAACATCTCCACGCTTTCAAACGACGAACGCGGTATCTGCACAATGTCGAACTTTTTCTCTGGCTGAGGCAGACAGGCCTGCAACCCTCCGAACAGTGAATCCACCAGAGCCTTCACATCCCCAACATACAAATCCTTGTCCGCCACCACCATCAACTCCAGTGTCTTGCCCGACGAGCCTTTCTTCCCGCCCAGCTTGTCGGTCTTTCCCGTGCAGCCACACAGCACAAGGGCTGCCAATGTCATAGCGAATACTGTATTTTTCATATCTTATCTGGTTTTAAGGTTTCGACACTTATGCGCACAATCAACCCGTCCCGCACAGGACTCTGCTTATAAAACGAAAAAACGTCGGTATTATTGCAGACCCAAATCATCACCTAATGATTTACAAAACTTTAACATTTGAACCACCCCAACCGCACCAAGACCTCCCAAAGAAAATACCAAGTGCCCTGTAAGAGAAAAGTAAGCACTAGCCTAGCTATAGCCTAGTAATAGATACTATCTGGCTAAGACAAAAGTAAGTACTGGCTAAGACAAAAGTAAGACAACAGTAAGAGAAAAGTAAGACAACAGTAAGAGGAAAGTAAGAGCCCGATTCACCAAGTGTGGGGTGAGCAGTAAGAAAAAGAGGGATGAAATAAGTGCCCCGCAGGTAGCAGGCATAATCTAGCGCCTTTAGTGCTTTAGTTTTTTTGAGTTCTTCGATGCTTAATTATTTTCGCATCCTTTCGCAATAAAAAGATTTCGAGCATTTCGTGTTTTTATATGTCAAAGAAACAACCAAATGCCTTAGGAAAACATTTTTCGCGCACTGTTGGACAACCTGCCCCTACACTCTTCCGCAGACAAAATCCTGATAGTTTTCCGGTGTCACAACCGTGAAAGTGTGGTCGGGATAGCCCTTGGCGAAAGTCTCCGTCAGACGAGCCTGCCTTCTTGGATTCCACTTGAACTCGTAAGCATGCAACACCCCGTCGTAGTCTTCCAAATAATCCACCTCCTGTTGCTGTTGTGTTCGCCAAAAATAACTCTTACCATAAAAACCATTGTATGCGTTGTGCTTCATACGCTCGCTGATAACGTAGTTTTCCCATAAAGCACCCGTATCTGTTCTCAACGCCAATGGTTTATAGTCTCCAATCAGGGCGTTGCGTACTCCGTTGTCATAAAAATACACCTTCCGACTTTTCTTCAGCTCACTCCTCACGTTGCGACTGAAAGAGCGAAGATGGAACACCACATACGATTTCTCCAACAGGTCAATATACCGCTGTACGGTAATAGAATTCAGACCCAGAAGCCGTCCCAGTTCGTTGAACGAAACTTCGCTTCCAACCTGTAATGCCAACGCCAGCAAGAGCTGTTCCACAATCTCGGGCTTGCGCACATCCTGAAAAGAAAAAATGTCCTTGTATAAATAACTGCTTACCAGATTAGTCAATGTCTCGCGTTCCTCTCCGACAAGATTCACAACCTCGGGATATGACCCATATACAAGCCTGCGCTTAAGCATCCGACTCTCTTCTTTGGCTCCGAACTCACCAATCAACTCCTCGGCAGAAAACGGGAACATCACATATTCGTACTTGCGTCCGGTCAGCGGTTCGTTAATTGAATTAGAGAGTTCTATGGCCGACGAACCAGTGACAACCACCTGCTTCTCCGGATAGTTGTCAACAAGCAGCTTCAAAGTGATACCTATATTTTGCACCCGTTGTGCCTCATCAATCAAAACCAAGTCTGCATTGGCAGTCTCCTGTCCCAATTGGGTTGAGGTCGGTTCTGCAAGTCTGCGTCGCACGTCAGGCTCGTCACAGTTCCAAACTGTCACCTTGCGCTTGGAGTCCGCCGTCAGCATCCGCAACAAGGTCGTCTTCCCAACCTGCCTCGGTCCGACAACTATAATAACTTTGCCACGATATAATCGCTTCTCAATCTGTTCTTTAATCAGTCTATAAATCATGACTCTGTATGATTTTATCAACTGCAAAGAAACAAACTTTTTTGATTATAATAAAAATTTCTTATAAGATTTTTTGATTATACTATAAAATTCTTATGCATTTACAAGGTGAGCTCACCTATGCGGGAACAGGTCTCTTCATTAGCTTATAATCAAAACCTCAAAGAATAGCCCACCTCGGGGGCATTGTTTGCGACTTCGTATGTAAGGTACCAGCCCATCTGTGCTTTCTCCTCATTCTTGTTCTTGGTTCCCTTTACTCCGACATAGATTACATCGTACAACCACATGCCAACACCTACGGCAATGAGTCCATAACCAATGTAACCGTAATAAGCAGACAGTCCATTGTTATTAGTGCTGTTAGAAACAGGCTTATCATAATAAATTGGAGTTCCATCGCTATTATAACCCGTAACCACTTTCTCATAACTAATGGTTTCCTGAGCCTTTTTCATCTTATTAGTGTACAATACTATTCCCGTTCCGGCGGCGGTAGCTCCATACGAGATTACCGTCTTCCACCAGTCGAATTTCCTGTCATCTTTCACGTACTTGTCCCCCCATCCTGGCACTATAAGCGAGCGCAGGAAATTCTGCGGGCCATTGTACAGATGCACCTTCTTCAAAATCATAGTATGATGCATCTGACCATTTATGTCCATCGATGTCACGTGGAATTTATACCGTCCACTATACTCCCACGAGGAAAGCTTTGACATTTTGTCTGTAACCTCCGTTGAGATTTTCTGTTCGAGGTCCGGACTAACATCAAATTTAACATTTACACGCCGTAATGCATCTTTTTGTTTCACCTTTACCGTTCCGCTCGCATACTCGAATGTGTAATTGAATGAGGCCTGTGCTTTCACCTGACTCTCGTCGATGATAAGGGGTTGCAACTTTTCAACTGCAACGGTTGTATTGGAGAATTCCTTCAATGCCCTTGACGATTTCTCTATTTGAAAAACTCCTGGTTGGCTAAAAGTGTTCAACGTAAATGAGATGTTGTTGCGTTTCTCCCTCTTGTCACGATTAGTCAGGTAGTTCTGTATTCTGTTTGTAAGCCTAATGTCGGTGGCCTCATAAAGGTCTGGACGGAACCTTTTATAGTCCAAAACCTTGCTGGTGTCGGAAACCTCGGACTGCAATTGCCTTATCGTATCCAATAACTGTACCATCTCCTCTTTGCGGTAGTCATGATTATGTGATATTGTAGCATCAATACCTTCCTGCAACAAGACCGCAGCCGCCTGCAACTTTCCAGTTTCTCTATTACTCCTAGCTTGGGCTATATTATTGCCAACTAAAGACTCTACGTCTCTGATTTCCTTCTCTCTGCGGGCTTTCTCCTCAGCCTCCTTGCGTTGTCGTTCCTGCTCGGCTTGTACGCGCTCCTGTTCTAGAATTGCATTATTAACTTTTTCGATTTTAGATATAGTTTGATTATCACCAGAACTTATGATTAATGCTTCCTCATAATATTGTTTAGCTTTTTCATAATCAAATTTTTCAAAGGCATAATCACCACTATCAATATATTGTTTCATTGTTATCCTTGACATAATGGAGTCCACCTCAGGGTCATTGGGATAAAAAGATTGAACTGCTTCAACATATCCCGCATCCAATAAGATTCTTTTTACAATAGATCCCTGTGGTTTCCCTTTTGTTTGGTCAAGATAGTAACTTGGGGAGGATTTAACATACTCACAAAAAGATATTCTATTGATTGTTACGTAATTTTTTCCAAATGATTCTTCTGATATTTCTTCATCTGTAAGGAGTACTAAGATTTTCTTTCCTTCTATTGATTTAACGATAAAACCAGTTTTGGGCGAAAGTGTGATGTTTTTTAGACCATCACACCCATAAAACGCTCGATCTTCTACTTTAACCGAAGATGGGAGGTGTATTGAGGTTAAACTCTCACACCATGCGAATGCACTATTTCTTATATTTTCCAATTTTGACGAAAAATGAATTTGCCTTAACCAAGTGCAACCTATAAACGCATCATTCCCAATAACTTTAATCGTATTGGGCAGTGTAACTGATTTTAGCAATTTACAATAACTAAATGCATAATATTTTTCGTCATCTAGGCCATATGTCAAAAGAGCATCCAACCATCCTTTTCTATCTCCACCACTATTTATTTGTGTCACATTGAAGATCTCTCCATTAAAAGGTACTTCTGAAGGTATTGTAACAGAAACTGCGTTTTTGGGAACATATTCGACAGCAACCTCATGTTTTGGAACAGATATTACTCTGTATTCAACCGTGGTGCCTTGAAATGTGTGTTTAAATACCTGCCCGAATGTGGTATCCAATAAAATAACCGATAATAAAAACAATAGTATTTTTTTCATAATACCTGCAAGTTAATATCTAATACCAACATTTTGCCTTTTCTTTCTTCAGAACATCTGGATCTGTGTTGTTGTACTCACAAGCTTGACCATAAACATAAAACGGTTCTGTTCCCCAATAAGCCTCAATGAACTCTATTGTATCATCGGCTTGAAAGTCTGTGGCAGATAAAATGGCTGAGGCACCCTCATAAAAATAATTCTCTCCTTGACCACTTTCTCTAATTTGTCTCTTTGCCGTCTCTATCATTTGATTCCATTTTTCCAAGCCGGATTGAGAAAAACCTTTCGAGTTTACAAAAAACATATTTTTATAACTGATAAAGAGTGTCGGGAGATCATCGAAAAAATCATTCACAGAAGTCTCCGCCAGAACACTGTCTTTTGAAAGGCACTCACGCACCGTCATGCCAATATGTATGCCATTACACGTAACAACATTTGGCGTCTTAATCATCAAACAATATAAATTATCGCTTCCGACTGCATAACCAATCTCCACACCTTTCTTGAACAATGTATAGTACTCTCTTTCGGAGTTATATTCAAAAGAATCATACACAGCAGCATTGTTGGGATGTCTTTCAAACGGTTTCTCAAACTGCAGTATGTCCACCCCTGATTCGGTAAGAATGAATGTTTTGTTTGTTTCATCTGAACTTATGGCAGCTTCCGAGACAGTTTCATCGATTTTCTGTGCATTGTTGCAGCTCACAAGGATAACCGAAACTATTGTGTAAGTTATTGTCGTAATAATTTTATTCATAGCTTATTGGTGTTAAATTATTGAATTTGTTTCTATCGTTGTCTGTCAAAACCGTCTTTTTCGGCATCGACATAAACCTTAATAATCTCTGTTTTTTGATTCTGAGACAATTTCAGTTTGTTGCATTCGCTGTCAAATAAGTCTTCATATTCGCTTTTGTTCATTACTGCATCTTTCCAATGTTTGTCGTTCAAAAAGAAAATATAGCAGAGTTTTGCCGTGACTCCATGCTCCTTAAGGAAGTGTACAAAGGCTATACGGTTAGCAAGTTGGTAGAGGTTCGAATTCATCAAGCTATCCGCTAGTTTTGCATCCTTTGTAACACTTTTCAAGGCTTTCTTGATAATCTCACAGCTTTTCTCATTTGCTCCGCATGGAGTTGACCTCATTTCCTCGACATGTGCTTTTGCCTCAACAAGATATATGGTTTTATCCTGTACAAATATGCCGTCCCACGACTGTTGTGTTCCTCCTTTAGGCCAAAAATCTCCCCATGCTTTTTCTATTTCACCGTAATTCAAGGACAGCGTTGATTTTAGATGTTTGAGGAACGTTATTCCCGTCCACTCTCCATCTTTTGAATCTCTCTTAGAATCCACAGGATAATCCATCCATTCAATGGGGCTATCACTCCCGGTCACGCCTTGAATCTTTTTGTTGAGATAATTGCGGTGGTGCCCCAAATAACGCAGCAGTTGGTATTCGCTGCCATAACCTAATGCCATTTCTGCCATTTTTTCAAGTATCTATGGTGCCTACTCTATAATACAGTTTTCGGCTTCCCTGCTCTTTTTATGAGCCGAAAGCCGATGTTCAAAATTAAGAGAAAGAAGAAAGGCGCGGTCTTTTCGTTATTTCTTTTCCTTACTCACATGACAGGTGCTGGTGTTACCTCTGGAACGAATAAGGAACGAAACGATCCACGCCTTGGCGTGAACCCTCCGCTTCCCGTCCCCGTTCCATAAAGTTACCAGCTTTGTCATGTGGGAACAAGAGCGTCAAGCTCAATAGTGGTTTTCTATCTTATTGCCGTTAAGTCATATTTGTGGGTTAGGTTGCGGTGCAAAGATACACAATTGATTGGATTTTATTTATAGGACTCCATATTTATCCATTAATCCATATTTATCCAAAAGTCCCTACTTCACCTCCACCTCGTCAACAAACAGCCACGCCTGCTCACCGGCACTTATGTGCCATGCGGGCATCTTGCCGAAGTTCTTCACTTTCAGCCTTACATAGCGTGCCTTGGCGTTGCCTTTGACAGAAAACACCTTGATGCCCTTTGTGCCTGCATTGTCGGCCACTGGCTCGTAGCCGGTGGGTTGTGAGGCGAAGGGACGGTATTCCTTGCCGTCGTCCGACACACTTGCCTCTATCGCTGACGGGAAGAACACCCAGCTGCGCGTATCCTCAAGGCAAGAGGCACCCACAGAGTGTATCTCGCGCGGCTCAAGCAAATCTATCACCACCTCCATGTCCTTCTGCCACCCTTGCCAGCCGCCTATCCTGTAGTTCTCCTGACCATACAGGTGATCAACCAGTCCTTCTGCTCCGTTCTCATAGTATTGCGGATCGGGTTCTGTGACGTATGTCAGACGCTTGTCGGCCACAAATCGAGTAAGATATTGTGTCACCACATTGCTGTAGCCTGTCTCTGGACTGTAGGCCACAGCCTTGACTGTCACGTCGTCCCTTACCGGGAACGGTTCTGTGAAAAGCGACGATGAAGTGTCAGGCTGACTGCCATCCGTAGTGTAGTAGATATAGGCATCGCTTCTGACCGAGATATCCACCATACGGCAGGTGTCGAATCGCTGACGCCAGTCTGAAAACCAAGGTGTAGGGGTAATTATCTCATGTTGTGCCGTTGTTGATACGGAGTGGTCGTAGAACTCACCCTGTCTCCAGAACTTCCCGTTCTGCCAGGTTTTACTGTCTATAACTATCTGTTCTCTGTCTGGCACCGTTATCGTCACCTTATTGAACAGTGGTTTGACGGTGACATACTCGCCACTGCCTGGACAAACTGGATAGAATCCCATAGTGCTCATCACATACCAAGCACTCATCTGTCCGCAATCCTCGTTGCCACATAGCCCGTCGGGGCGCGAACTGTAGAGGGTGTGAACTATATGGCTGACCAGCTTCTGCGTCCTCTCGGGGTGTCCTACGTATGTGTAGAGGTAGGCGGCGTGGTGCGAGGGTTCGTTGCCGTGGGCATACTGTCCCACCAAACCGGTGACATCCACCTGATCCCGTCCGCTAAGCTGCGACGAACCGAAAAATAGCGAATCCAGAAAACGTCCTGCACCGTCTTCTCCTCCCTGCAACTCTATCCATCCATAGACATCGTGCGGCACGTACGTGCTGTATTGCCACGAGTTGCCTTCGGTGTAGTTGTTGTTGATTTCAGTTGGGTTGAACGGTGTCATAAAACCGCCGTTTCGCATCGGATGCATATATCCATCCTCATCCATTAGGTTCCTCCACGACTGCGACCTCTTCATATATGTGTCGTAGATGTGGTTGAGAAAGGTGGCGTCTTGCTCCACGCTCCCTATCATAGCGGCAAACTGCGCTATGCACCAGTCGTCGTAGGCGTATTCCAGAGTCTTCGACACAGACTCGTTGTCCTCCTCACTGCTGAGATACCCTTGCTGTGCGTAGGCGGAACGCCCGTACTTCTCAAGGTTCGACGTGACCATCAAGCCCTCCAGCAACTTAAACTTAAGACTGTCAGGCCACTCGTCGAGTATGCCGGCCACCGCAGCCTCAAGGACAACAGGCGCGGCGTGATAGCCTATCATACAGTGCGTCTCGTGAGCCGCCAGTTCCCACATCGTTGTCTCCCCTCCCTGCTCATAGTGTTTCAGTATGCTATAAATAAAGTTCTCCGTGCGCTGACGGTCGATGATGGTGAGTAGTGGATGCAACGCTCTGTATGTGTCCCACAGCGAAAACACGGTGTACATCTCGTGCTCTCCGTCCACCTCGTGTATTTCCCCGTCCTGTCCCCTGTAGCGTCCATCCGCATCACTCCACAGATACGGAGAGGTCATACAGTGGTACAACGCTGTATAGAAACATCTTTTCTGCTCTTTTGTACCCCCCTCAACCTTTATCTTCGAGAGTTCCGATTCCCATATATCGTTAGCAGCCGACTTCATCTCGTCGAAGCTCTTCTTCTCATCGCTGTTCAGGTTTTTCACCGCTCCAGCTTCGTCCACTCCCGATATTGCCACCCTCAGCGTTGCCACTTTCACTCCCTCTGCAAACCGCACCACTGCCTGAGTGCTATCGTTCACAATCTCCACACTCTCTATCTTCTGGTCGCTCTCTATTGCGAAATACAAGTGCTGATCGGGATTCCACGATGCGCTGTGCCTATGTCCGACAATTATGTCATTCCCACATTCTTCCGACTGCTGCCAACTAATCCCACCCGACAGCAACTTGTCTCTGTGCTGCAAGTCTATCACAAAGCCGTTGTGGTTCTCTTTGGCATATCTGTAGCGGTGTGCCGCCCTCCTCTTGTCGCAGGTCAGCTCCACATCCACTCCGTTCCTGTCCAGATGCACGCTGTAATATCCAGGGCGGGCAGTCTCCTTCTTATGCGTGAAATGCGAGCAGTAGTCAGTGCTCTTCAAACTCTCACCGTCATATACAAACGACTCGTCTATCGGCATCAACAAGAGGTCACACAGGTCCTCGCATCCCGTACCACTCAGGTGCGTCTGGCTGAATCCATATACCGTGTCGTCAGTATAGTGGTAGCCGCTGCATCCATCCCAGCCCTCCAGCCGTGTGTCTGGACCTGGTTGTATCATGCCAAACGGCACTATGGCGCCAGGGTATGTGTGCCCATGCCCGTCTGTACCCACAAACGGATTAACATAATCTGTGAGCTGCTTCCCTCGATTGCACGAAAACAATAGCACCACCACAGCAATAAGGCAACAAAATTTTCTCATAATCATAACATTTATGCTCTCATCCTCCCATTTGTCGATCCACACTTCACCATTTATCAACTAATTAGTCACTGATTACCGGTCACTTCATCTTTATCAACGCTGCAGCTCCCAGTATCGCCACTTCGTTGGCGTTGAGTTCAGACATACGGATGTCGCAGCTGCCCTCATAGATGTTGAGCAAGTGTTTTTTGAACGACTCGCGCAGCGGCTTCAGCAATGGTTCGCCTACCTTGGTGGGGCCGCCCATCAGGAAGATGGCCTCGGGCGCGGAGAAGGTCACTGAGTTGGCCACCGCTATGCCCAACCAATAGCCCGTCTTCTCGTAGGTCTTCAGCGCTACGGCGTCGCCCCTGTTGGCGGCATCGCCTATCATCTTGGAGGTGATGTCCTTGTCGGCCACATCTTTCAGCTCTCCGCTGTAGCCAGGGGTCTCCTTGCGCAGCTCGCAGAAGGTCTGCACTATACCCCTCGCCGAGGTGTAGGTCTCCAAGCATCCCTTGCGTCCGCAGCTACACTGACGTCCTTCAGGTATAAGGATGGCATGGCCCAGCTCGCCGGCAGCACCCGTGGAGCCATGCACCAACTTCCCGTCCACCACAACTCCGCTGCCCACTCCCGTTCCGAGCGTGAACATGATGAAGTGCTGCAAGCCTTTGGCTCCGCCATATATCAACTCGCCGTAAGCGGCGGCGTTGGCGTCGTTGCTCAGCACCACTGGCACCTGCATATATTTGTGAATCTCCTCCTCGAAGTTCAAAACCCCTTTGATGGTAAGGTTGGGGGCGTTATCTACACATCCCGTATAGAAGTTGCCGTTGGGTGCGCCGATGCCGATGCCTTCTATGACATTGATGCCGTTGTCCTTCATCAGTTTGGCAATGCTGCCCATGATGTCTTTGATGTAAGGCTGCAGCTCGGTGTAGGCGTTTGTTGGGATGTTAGCTCGGGCGATGATTTTACCGTCCTCTCGCACAAGTCCCATGTCGGTGTTGGTGCCACCGATGTCGATTCCAATTGCGTAAGTCATGGTTTTAGAATTAGTTTTAAATTATATTTTCAAACGTCATTTACTGTCCGTCCTCAAGACTCCAGCCCTCTTTGACGAAGCCCACAATGATGGGGAACATACGGGTGTAGCCACTCTTGATACTCTTCTTCTCGTAGCGCACCTGAAGTATCACGTCGTGGGCGTAGCCGTCCTTGACCACCTCGTAGAGCTGACGGCCGGCCTCGGAGTTCTTCAGCACAAAAGCCGACTCTCCTATGCGAACATTGTAATACTTGGCAGTGGTCAAACCGTAGTCGCTGGCGAACTCGCTGCCCAGCCGCGCGGTAACTCTGAACTGCCTTGTCACCGTGCTTTTCTCGGCTCGGAATGCTTCAAACGAGTACTCGTCGGTTCCCGTGGTGGCTTGCCAGTCTATTTTAAACCCTTCCTCGGTCCGCTTCATATAGACCGTGTACATATCGGCATCTACTCGTGTGACACGACCCATCTGCACCTCTTCGTCATCCACCGAAATCATCGACTTCTTTATCTTCTCTGGCGAATATCCTCCGCTATAGTATCTTCTCATAAGCGGCTCTACCCGCGCACTGTCAAGCACATATTGCAACTGGTCTGTCCAGCGCTTCGCATTGTAGTATTGCTGCACCAGATACACAATTGTATCCTCTGTGGTGACTGGTTTCACTATATACTCGTCCAACTCGCCCTTCTTCAATGCCTCCAGGTCCTTTTCCAGTGTGTGTATTTTCGACTGCAGCTGCCCGATTATCTTCTCATGCTTTTCCTGTTGGATGCGCATATCGTCTATCTCATGCTGCATCGTCTCTATCTCCGACCTGAATGTAGATTCGTCTTCCGCCAGTTTGGCTTGCATCTGACTTACAGTCTCCGTGAGCGCGTTGATTAGTGAGTCGCGCATCTCGTTTTTCTTTTTCAGACTTTGGGCAGACAATGGCAACACAAACCATAGTGCTAGTAGTAACAATAAAAAGTGTTTCACGGTCCCTTTCATTTGAATATTTATGCTATCAGTGATTTTACCAGTGCGGGTATCTTGGCCATGTCTTCTTCTGTCGGTTTCCAGAATGCTCTAATGTTCTCCTCAACCACCTCGAATCCCGCATCTTTCAACTTCTCCTGCAATATCTTCACCGACTCGCCGCTCCAGCCGTAGCATCCGAAAGCTGCCGCCTTTTTGTTCTTGAACTTCAGCTGCTTCAAGAACTCAATCCACCCTGCCACACTCGACAGTATGCTGTTGCTCACCGTCGGCGAACCTACCACTATCGCCTTAGACTTGAACACCTCGGTCATCACTTCGTTCTTGTCGGCCTTAGCCACGTTGAACACCTTCACCACCGTCTCCGGGCTTTGCCTCCTTATCTCTTCCGCTATCGCATGCGCTATCTGCGTCGTCCCTTCCCACATCGTGTCGTATGCCACCGTTATCTGGTTCTCTTGGTATGCTGCCGCCCACTTGGCGTAGGTCTCCACAATCTGCATCGGCCGCTCGCGCCAAATTGCCCCATGCGACGGCGCTATGATATTTATCGGCAAACCCATCCCCACTATCTCCTCTATCTTCTTCGCCACCAGGTTCGAGAACGGATTCAATATGTTCGTGTAGTATTTTATTGCCTCCTTGTACAGCAAGCACTGGTCCGCCTTGTCGTTGAAGAGCTCATCGACTGCGTAGTGCTGGCCGAAAGCGTCGTTCGAGAACAATATGTTGTCGCCCGTCATATACGTTGCCATCGAGTCCGGCCAGTGCAGCATCTTCATCTCCACGAACACCAGCTTCTTCCCATTACCTATCTCCAGCTCGTCGCCCGTCTTCACCACGTGGAAGTTCCACCCTCTCTTACCATACTGTCCTTCCAGACTCTTCACCGCCTGCGCCGTGCAGTATATAGGCGTCTCCGGTATCTCGGCCATCAGAGCCGTCAGCGCTCCAGAGTGGTCACACTCTCCGTGGTTCGCTATCACATAGTCTATTTTCTTCAAGTCTATCTCCTTCTTCAGGTTCTCCACAAAGTCAAATCTGTGCGGAGTCCAGATGGTGTCTATCAGTACCGTCTTTCCCTCTTCGACGAGGTAGGCGTTCTGGCTTGAGCCGTTCATTATCGAGTAGTCGTCGCCGTGGAAAGTCTCCAGTTCCCAGTCGATATAGCCGACCCAGCTGACATTGTTTTTAATCTGTCTTTTCATGTCTTCCAAGTTTTTGTTATCAATTCGAGGATTGCAAAGATAGTAAAAAGATACGAGTAATGATTAAGTGAGGTTGATAATTTGTTATCTAATGTTTTTTGTCGTATCTTTGCAACCGCTTACGAGAGAATGTAAGTATGCGAGAAAAGCATAGCTAAAATGTCCTTAGTTGTGAAATCGGCAAAAATTCACTCAGGAGGACGGAGCATTTATGCTTTATGCTTGAATGTGTATGTGTATTGCATACCGTCAGGCATGAGATATGTTCCATAGACCCCGTTCCTGATAAGGTGTTTGCCGATACCTACAACTAGACGGACATGAGCACAAAGTCTCATGCCTTTCTTTTTTTTGTTAATAAACACCTTTTTCTAAAATGTAATAAAACAATGAAAAAACTAGTATTCCTTTTAACCTGTATTGTGCTGGATTTTGTGGTGTATTCAACACCCGTCTCTCAAAGTAACGCCCGCATTGTTGCGACAAATTTCTGGAATACCGTCTCGTCGGACAAAAATCCGCAATTTGATGAGATTTCGTCCGAACTGGGTCTGCAGAACATGTATGTGTTCGTAACGATGGACAACAACGGATTCGTCATTGTCGCTGCAGACGATGTAGCAATACCTATACTCGGCTACTCCACCACCAACGGCATACTCAGTACCACCGAATTGCCCGAAAACTTCCGTGGCTGGATTACACACTACAGCGACGAGATACAATATGCACGCGATAACGGGGTTGTGGCTGACGTTGAGACAGCCGCAGACTGGCAGCGACTTATGTCCGGTGCGACTCCGAAAGCAAATAGGAGGACAAAATCAGTATCGCCACTTATTGAGACACAGTGGGATCAGAGTACTCCATACAACCAATTATGCCCTTACGATGTATATGGTGACCAAACCATAAGATCTGTTACGGGTTGCGTTGCAACCGCAATGGCACAGGTTATGAAATTCTGGAACTGGCCGATAAAGGGAGCTGGTAGTAAAACTTACCAATGCAGCAGCCTTTCCGCCAATGCTCCGACACTCCAGATTTCAGCGAGTTTCGACACCAACTATGCATGGACAATGATGCCTGTTGGTGGCGGGAATTCGGCTAGCAGTTGGTCCACTACCCAGAAAAACGCAGTGGCACTGCTTATGTTCCACTGTGGCGTAAGCGTTGAAATGAATTATAGCTGGCAGGCTAGCGGTGCTTCCCAGGCAGGCGTTCCAACAGCCTTAAAGACATATTTTTTCTACGCAAGTTCGACAATATATCTGAACAGGAATTACTCCGGCACAAATGAAACAGCATGGAAGAACAAGCTGAAGACCGAGTTAGATGCCCGCAGACCAGTTATCTATGGCGGTGCTACGCAGGATGGTACTGGTGGTCACAGCTTTGTGTGCGATGGATATGACGCAAATGACAAATTCCATTTCAATTGGGGCTGGAGCGGTTCTGGCGACGGATATTTCTCGTTGACATCCCTAAATCCAGGATCAGGTGGCATTGGATACACCGAAGGTGGCTACAACTATTATCAGGATGCTGTCACTGGTATAATGCCGGGGATACAGACAACCGATACGTTCACTGTAACACAATACGTTCCTGTTAATGGGACCATATCTGGCTCATGCACTTTCAGGAATCGCAGCATGAGACCATTTGTGGGTTACCTCGGAGTCGCTGCATTCGATGACAACGACGAGATGGTGGCAATACTGGCTCAATTTGGATCGACCAGCCTCAACGCCAATTCAACCAGGAGCCTGCCGTTCTCCGACGTTCCGGTTGCACCCCTTACTGTGGGTTCATATACAGCCAAAGCCGTCTGCAGCGTTGACGGAGAAAACTGGGTTCCAATTGTAATCGGTTATGACGACTGCCCAACCGAGGTACCGTTTGTCGTAGCTGGAGAGCTAAAGAATATCTCTGTGTTTTCAGCCAACCCTTCAATGGGCACTGTTTCCGGTGGGGGTGATTATCCTGTAAGTTCAACCGCGACAATAACAGCCATTCCCAACTACGGCTACCACTTCACACAATGGCAAGACGGCAACACCAGTAACCCTCGCACCATCACAGTTACCGATGATGCAAACTACATCGCCTACTTCGCACCAAATCAATATACCCTGACGGTGCAGAGCGGCAACGCAAACCAAGGTTCTGTCATCGGTGGCGGAACATACAACTATCTCGACACCACGACAGTGACAGCGGTGCCTGCGACAGGCTACCACTTTGTGAGCTGGGACGACTACGTCACCGAAAATCCGCGCCGGGTGATCATCACCGGCGATATGTCGCTGACGGCGACATTCGCCATAGACGTTTACACTGTAAGCGTGACGGTTGACGACATAGCGCACGGCTCGGTACAGGCATCGGGAACCACTTTCACCTACGGTAGCCCGTGCACTGTCACGGCAATGGCCTATTCCGGATATACCTTCTCCAGCTGGAACAACGGGATGACGGACAATCCTTATACCTTTGCCGTTTCGAATGATGTTGACCTGATAGCATACTTCGTGCCGACAGGCAGCCAGCCGACCACCTACTATACAATAACGGGTGTTTCGGCAGATGCGTCGATGGGTAGCGTGGTCGGCGGCGGCAGCTATGCCTCCGGTTCCACGGCCACTCTGACTGCGGTGGCCAATAGCGGGTACCATTTCACCCGCTGGCAGGATGACAACACCTCCAACCCACGATACATAACCGTTATCGGCAACTTTACATATACAGCCTACTTCGAGGCCGACGGCGGCGGGGGACAGCCTTCGGACAATGCCCCTTCGATCGCCTGCGTGGGTGTGGACCAGAATGGGCACAACGTGGTGCGGTGGGAACCGCGTCAGGGTGTGTCGGTGGTCAGGTATAACATATATCGCGAGGGGCTTGGTGGCTACTCCATAGTGGGATTTGTGAACGCTACGAATGCGACGGAATATTCATGGGTTGACGACAACTCGAACACAGCCACACAAGCCTACAGTTACAAGCTGTCGGAGGTCGCAGCCAACGGCACAGAGTCCGACCTCAGCACTCCGCACACCACCATGCACCTACAGATAAGCCAGGGGCAGGGCACCACCTGGAACCTGTCGTGGACTCCATACGTGGGGTTCAACTACAGCGGCTACCGCATCTTCCGCGGTACCTCGTCGGCAAGCATGAGCCTGCTTACCGAACTATCCTCCGCCGCCACCACCTACAGCGACAACAACGCCCCTTCAGGCAATGTATATTATCAGATAGAGGTTGTGGCCTCTAGCGCCAAATCTATCACCGCATCATCACGCTCGAATATCGCCACCTCGGTGCAGAACCAGCAGTTCACCGTCACCGTCCTCTCCGACAACACCTCGATGGGTACGGTATCGGGTGGCGGGACCTTCGCCCAGGGCGCAACAACAACCATCACCGCCACACCGCTCAGTGGTTACACCTTCACACAATGGAGCGACGGCAGCACACAAGCACAGCGCACCATCACGGTGACGGGCAACGCCACATATACCGCCTACTTCACCGCCGGCGGCAGCGAGCCGCAGCAGTACCTCATCACAGTGGTGTCGAACAACCCCGAACGTGGCACCGTGACAGGCGGCGGCCTATATGACGCTGGCGCCATGATAACCATCACAGCCGAACCGTTCGCTGGCTACGAGTTTGTGCAGTGGCACGACGGCAACACCAATGACTTCCGCACCATCACAGTAACGGCAGACGCCACCTACACTGCCTACTTCCGCACCGCAACGGAGGGCATCAATGATGTGGAGACAGCCGACAACATCAAGATATACACCCGCGACAACAGGATTGTGATAGATTTTAGCGGGCAGACGGCAGCAGACGGCAGGCAGTCGGTTGTAGTTTATGATGTTATGGGAAGGGTGATTAAGCAGACAGCAGACAGCGGTCAGCAAGCAGTGGTTGAGATACCCGTCACATCGGCTGGTGTATATATGGTGAAGGTGGGCGAGTGGCCTTCTCGCAAAGTGCTGGTGAGGCAGTAACAGAACCGCCATATCAACAACAGCATAGGGAGGCCAGATGCCTCCCTTTTGCTTGTTTGTAGGGAAAACCAAACCTGATTTCAGGCTGGATATGCAACCCACGAAAAATGATAAAACGCAAAAAAAGTTGCACAATTCATTAATTTAGTTTATCTTTGCCAACTCATTCAGTTATTAACAATTAGTGTTAATTACTGACAATCAGAAGAAAAATTAAAAAAACATAACTGTTATGGGTATCAATGCTAACAAAAAAGTGAAGAGAAGAAAAGTCAGAGTGTGCGGAAACAAGAACTCCACCAACAACTGGGGCCTCAACGCACAGGGCTGGACGGCAGTGCACAAAGCTGTTATCGCTGCCGAGCAGAACAACTAACTCTTCCACCCTTCAAAGGAAGGGATGACTGAACGGAACAGACATTCACCTTTGTGGGTGTCTGTTTTTTATTGTTTCTTTTCTGTGGGGTTTGATGCAGTAAGACGACGGTAGGTCCGTTCGGCTGCAAACTGCTCTGCTGACTTGATGCTAAGTCCGTTTGCCGAATCCTTTGCCTCTCCCTCTATGTCAACATGGACGTAGTAAACCGCGTGATTGTCGTGTCCTTGCCTCTCGGTTCGGTCAAGCACGAAACTGATATGTAGGTGGCGCTTCTGGCAATAGTCAATAAGCAGTCCCTTGTAATTCCAATCAGTACTGGCCAGGGTATCAATATCAGTATAGTGGTTTATAATACGTTTCATAACAACCTTGCGTGTGAAAGAATACCCACGGTCAATGTAGATGGCTCCGATAAGCGCCTCAAGTGCGTTGCCCTCGAGGGAGCGGTTTTGCGAGATACGGATAGCTGAACGGTTGTAAACAATAATGTCAAACAACCCCATCTTATGTGCAATCTTGTTTAGGCTGCGGCGACTGACTATCTTTGAACGCAACTCCGTGAGATAGCCTTCGCCGCGGTCGGGATATTTCGAGTAAAGATATTCGGCTACAATGGCACTGAGCATCGCATCTCCGAGATATTCAAGCCGCTCGTTGTTGAGCTTGCGCCCGTCCGAGAACTCGTGCATCGACGACTTGTGGGTGAGCGCGGTGAGGTAAAGCTCTAGGTCATGCGGCGAAAAACCTAATGCCTTACGGCAAAAGGATCTGATTTCGGCGTATGGACTTTTTGAGAACTTCCGCGTGAAGAAACTCTTCAACTCCATTTGCGAAAAGCAAGTGATACGTTGTGACCGCCAAAACCGAAAGCATTGCTTAGGGCAAAGTTCACTTCGCGCTTACGAGGAGCATTGAACGTGAAATCCAAAGGCTCGATTCGAGGGTCGTCTGTAAAATGGTTGATGGTGGGCGGTATAATGTCGTTCTTGACAGAAAGGATTGTTATGACAGCCTCTAAAGCACCAGCACCGCCAAGGAGGTGCCCCGTCATCGACTTAGTGGAGTTGAGACTTATCTCTTTGGCATGGTCGCCAAAAAGAGTGGCTACAGCCTTGGGTTCGGCGATGTCTCCGATCGGCGTCGATGTGCCGTGAGTGTTAATATGGACAACATCGGTGAGTTTCATGCCTGACTCTTCAACAGCCAGTCGCATGGCAGCGGCTGCTCCGACACCTTCAGGGTGGGGCGCGGTGATGTGGTGTGCGTCAGCAGTGGCACCCCAGCCGGTCATTTCGGCATAAATCTTGGCTCCCCGAGCCTTAGCGTGTTCCAGTTCCTCAAGAACTATGGCTGCCGCTCCTTCACCGAGCACAAAACCGTCACGGTCCTTGTCAAACGGACGCGAAGCGGTCTTGGGATCGTCGTTGCGGGTAGAAACTGCCTGCATCGACGAGAAGGCTCCGATACCGCTCTCTGAGACGGCTGCCTCCGAACCTCCCGTAACGACAACATCGGCTTTGCCAAGACGAATGATGTCAAATGCATCACCAAGCGACACAGCCGATGATGCACAAGCCGCCGATGTGGAATAATTGGGTCCCTTGAGCCCGTATTTTATGGAAATCTGTCCTGGACAGATGTCGGTTATAGTGCGGGGTATGAAAAAAGGACTGAAACGCGGCACACAACCTCCTTTGTAGAACTCTATGCTCTCACTCTGGAAGGTGTTGATACCGCCGAATCCCGATCCCCAGACAACTCCAACCCTTTCTTTGTCGATATCGCCTTCGAAGACAGCAGAATCCTTGACAGCCTCTGCAACGGCCACAAGAGCATACTGCGTGAAAAGGTCAAGCCTGTTAGCCTCCTTGCGGTCAAAATGGTCAAGGGGATTGTAGGATTTAAGCTCGCATGCAATGCGACATTTGAATTTCTCAGTGTTGAAATACGTAATAACATCAGCACCGCTTACCCCGTGTAGCAGAGAGTCCCACATCGATGGAACGTCATTGCCGACAGGAGTAAGCGACCCGATGCCTGTGACTACAACACGTTTCAGTTGCATAGAATACTACGCAGCAGAATTGTTTTTAGTTGGCTTTAGCCTCTTCAATGAACTTGATGGCGTCGCCAACAGTGGAGATTTTCTCCGCGGCATCCTCTGGGATGCTGATCCCGAACTCTTTTTCAAGCTCCATGATAAGCTCAACGGTATCCAAAGAATCAGCTCCGAGATCGTTAGCAAAATTAGCGGTTTCAACCACTTCTTTTTCATCAACACCAAGCTTGTCAACAATGATGGCTGTTACTTTAGTTGCAATTTCAGACATAATCTTATTTTTTGGGATTAAACGAGTTGCAAAGAAACAAAAAAAAACAAACATACAAGTGTTTTTCGTTTCGGTTTATCCCCAACAAAAAGTTAATAAACTGGGAAACAAACTTATGATTTGTTAATTTTTTTCACATTTATAGACATTTGCGAACCGAAATGTTTTTAAAACATGGACTAAGAAGTATGCGAAATGTTAAAACATATAAGATAAAAATATGGGTTCAACGACAGAATGCAAGTGTATTTTTCTCAATATACCAGTATTACAACGCTAAAAAAAGACTGTTAATCCAGTTCCCGCAACGTCAGGCATGAAAACACGCAACGTAAAACCGCACAGCTTAAACCCAACAAAAACCTTATCCAATCCTAACCGTGACCTATCGATGATCTAGCCCTATCGTAACATAAATTCGTTATCATCCATATAAAACTATCAACTCCTAAACAAAACCCCATAACATCCTAAACAAAAGTAAGAGAAACCTAATGCCCATTTTTCTTAAGAGTGGGATGAATGTAAGAGACCTCTGGAATGAAATTCTCAAATGCGAACCAACATTTCGACCAACTCCACTATTGTTTCCATAACAAAAGAGTGGTTTTATGCGTTATTATTGTAACCTAATATTGAAAACATGAAAAGAATAGCAATACTGGCCTCGGGAAACGGGACAAACGCACAACAGATTAGCGAATATCTAGCTGGGAGCAAGGAGATAGAGGTGGCCTGCATAGTGTATAACCGCAAAGATGCTTACGTGGCACAGCGTGCGGCCACTTTGGGAATAGAGGCAAAATACTTCAACCGCAAGGATTTTATGGAGACTGACTGTGTGCTGGAGTATCTTCGTGAAAAAAGTGTGGACTACCTGATACTGGCCGGATTCCTTCTGCTGGTGCCGCAAAACCTGCTGGAGGCCTACGACGAAAGGATAATCAACATCCACCCCGCCCTACTGCCGAACTACGGCGGAAAGGGGATGTACGGGCACCACGTACACGAGGCGGTGATAGCGAACAAGGAGCCGGAAAGCGGCATCACGATACATGTGGTAGATGGGAAATATGACCATGGGCGGACGCTGTTCCAGGCGAAATGCCGCCTGACGGAAGCCGACACAGCCGACACACTTGCCGAAAAGATACACATATTGGAGAAAACATACTTTCCTCCCGTAGTTGAGGCGTTTGTGCTAGGCAAAGCGATGCCAGAACCAAAGACGCTGGAGGCCTGATGAGGATAGGGGTAAACACACGCCTGCTGCTTGAGGGGCGTATGGACGGTATAGGGTGGTTCGCCTATGAAACGCTAAGACGTATGGTGTCATACCATCCTGAGCATGAATTCTTTTTTTTCTTCGACCGGAAACCTTCCCAACAATTCCTCTTTGCAGATAATGTGACACCCGTGGTGGTGAATCCGCCTGCTCGACATCCAATACTATGGTGGCTGTTTTTCGAAGTGGGCATTGCAAGAGCCATAAAAAAACACAACATAGAGTTGTTCCTTTCGCCTGACGGCTTTATTCCTCTCCATTCCAAAGTCAAGACCATCGATGTAATACACGACATCAACTTTGCCCATTTCAGTAATAACATGAGGTGGTCTCACCAACGGTACATGGAGTATTTCTTTCCAAAATATGCGCGGAAAGCCACACACGTGGTTACAGTATCGGACTATTCTAAACGCGACATTGCCGACACCTACGGCGTGGATGGCGCGAAAATCAGCGTGGTCTATAACGGAGCCGGCATGGCCTATAAACCCCTTTCCGAATCGAAAAAACAAACGATACGGTCGAAATATAGTGGTGGCAAACCCTTTTTCCTGTTCGTAAGCACAATTCTAAGAAGAAAAAACTTGGCCAATCTTCTTAAGGCTTTCGACTTGGTAAGGGAAAGCAAAGATTACAAACTCGTGGTTGTTGGCGCCAAAGTTTGGTGGAAAGCAGAACTGAAGTCCGCTTACAACAGCATGAACCACAGCGATGACGTGATATTTATCGGAAGAGCCGAAGCCGACGAGCTGTCCAAGCTGATGAGTTCCGCAACTGCTTTGGTTTACCCTTCGTTCTTCGAGGGATTCGGAATACCAATAGTCGAAGCTTTCAACGCCGAGACTGCTGTAATCACTTCCAATACATCCTCTATGCCAGAAGTGGCTGGAGACGCCGCCCTATTGGTGAACCCTCACAATGTCAATGAAATATCTAATGCCATGTTGCAACTAGTCGAAAACCATCATCTTCGGGAGTCATTGATTGAACGCGGACGTGAAAGACGCAAACTGTTCAGCTGGGACAAAGCTGCTGAGGAGTTATGGGCCGTTTTACTTGATGTGACTAAGGGATGAATAGGTCTTGCATTATACTACTGCTCTCCCTTGCTCTTGGTAAAATGGCATGGAGTCAGGCTGAAAACCTGGTGTTCAACCCCTCCTTCGAGGACTATCTTGAATGTCCCAGGAAAATCGACGCCAAAGGCGTTCTAACCATCGTCGAGGCTTGGTACCAACCCACCGCCGGAAGCGCCGACTACTTCAACCTCTGTGCCTCACGAGAGTGCGCCGTACCAAAAAACAAACTCGGCTACCAACTGCCTCGCACCGGCGCCGCCTACTGCGGGATATACTGCTCTAAGAACGACTACCGCGAATACTTGCAGACGCAGCTGAAGCGGCCTCTGAAGGCAGGCTACAGATACAGAGTGGAATTCCATGTAAGCCTCTCTGAAAACTCAACCGCAGCCGTATCGACAATAGGCGCTCTTTTCACTAAAGAGCGCATCGAAGACAGCGGCAGAGCAATACTTATGAGAAAGAGCACTCAGCAGACAAATTCGCTGGTAAACCAGACTATTTCGACATATTACACACCGCAAGCCGTGAGCAGCCAACCACTGACAGACACAGCACACTGGATGGAAGTGAGCGGTGAGTTTGTGGCCAACGGTGGTGAAGAATTCATGACAATAGGGAACTTCTACGACGCAGCACATTCTACAATAACGGAAATGGATGGGCTGACGCAGATACTGAGCGGAAGTTACTATTACATCGACGATGTGAGCGTCATCGAACTGGAAAGTGGACAAACGGAAGAAGTAAAAGAACCTGAAAAAAACTCATCACCCGAGGAGCTGGCAGTGGGCAGTACCGTGGTGCTTCACGACATTTACTTCCAGTTCGACCGCAGCGTGATACTGCAACAGTCGTACAAAGAACTAAGCGATCTGTTCAATTTGCTGCAAAACAACCCTCGTATGAAAATAGAGATCGGTGGGCACACCGACGACAAGGGGAGCACGGAATACAACCGCAAGCTCTCAGAAAACCGTGCAAAGGCTGTAGCAGACTACTTGACTGCGAAAGGTATCGACGCAAAGCGACTAAACTATCGCGGTTATGGCAAGGAACGACCGATTGCGGACAACAGCACCGAGGAGGGACGCGCAAAGAACCGCAGAGTGGAAATAAAAGTGCTGTCTAAATAACTTCTCCGAATGAAAAAAGTCCTTGCAGTTCACACCGCAAGGACTTGATTGAAGTAATTGAAATCAGCGTTATTTAAGCTTCTGTGAGGCTTCGACTTCGGCCTTGTTGCCCACAACGAGATTCTGATATTCGCGGAGTCCGGTACCTGCAGGAATAAGGTGTCCGACAATAACGTTTTCTTTCATACCTTCGAGGTGGTCGCACTTTGCATTGATGGCAGCCTCGGTAAGAACCTTGGTGGTTTCCTGGAACGAGGCGGCGGAGATGAATGAGCGCGTCTGGAGGGAGGCTCGTGTGATACCCTGTAGTATCTGCTTTGCCGTAGCCGGCTTCGCATCACGGGCTTCAACCAATTTCTTGTCGTTACGACGTAGCTGCGAATTCTCGTCGCGGAGCTGACGTGCAGTGACAAGCTGCCCTTTCTCGAGGTTCTCGCTGTCGCCTTTTTCCGTAACAACCATCATGCCGAATATCTCGTCGTTGACCTCATGAAAATCAATCTTGTTGACCAATTCGCCTTCAAGGAAGCGTGTGTCGCCCGGATCGACTATCTCCACCTTACGCATCATCTGGCGCACTATTATCTCGAAGTGTTTGTCATTGATTTTCACACCCTGCAGACGGTAAACCTCTTGAACTTCGTTGACGATATACTCCTGAACCTTCATCGGTCCCTTGATAGCCAATATGTCGGCCGGAGTAACCGCACCCTCGGAGAGCGGTGTGCCTGCCTTGACATAGTCGTTATCCTGTGCAAGAATCTGCTTGCTGGTGCTGATGAGATAGCTGCGCTGTTCGCCAGTCTTGCTGGTAATGGTGATTTCACGGTTGTTGCGCTTGAGCTTTTTGGCGACGCTGACAATACCGTCTATTTCAGCCACAGTGGCTGGATCAGACGGGTTACGGGCCTCGAAGAGCTCGGTCACGCGCGGCAGACCGCCCGTGATATCGCCTGCCTTACCGAACGAACGCGGTATCTTGGCCATGATATCACCGGCTTTGAGTTTCTGCCCTTGATCAACTCCGATGTGTGCTCCAACGGGAAGGTCGTATGCTTTGAGGACATTACCCTCGGAATCCACAATGTTGAGGACAGGATTCTTCGTACGCTGACGCGATTCGATGATGACCTTGTCCTGAAGTCCAGTCTGAGCGTCTGACTCAACACGGTAGGTGACATTCTCTTCCACGTTCTCGAACGAAACCTTACCGTTCTCATCAGATATGATAACAGCATTGTAAGGATCCCATTCAGCAATAAGCTCACCCTTGCTCAAGATGTCACCCGCATGCTTGTAAAGTTTTGAACCATAAGGAACAAGTGCGGAATAGAGCGTAACCTCCGTTTTGGTGTCAACTATGCGCATCTCGGCAGAACGACCAATGACAACATCATACTTGCTGCCGTCACTGTCGGCGTATGGTATCGAGCGAAGCTCATCGATTTCGAGGCGTCCGTCATACTTGGCCTGCAGGCTTGAAGTTGTACCGATGTTTCCACCAGCGACACCTCCTACGTGGAACGTACGAAGGGTAAGCTGCGTACCAGGCTCACCAATAGCCTGAGCAGCGATAACACCAACAGCCTCACCCTTCTGAACCATATTGCCTGTGGCGAGGTTGCGACCATAGCACTTGGCGCATACCCCGTGCTTGGCTTCGCAGGTGAGAACTGAACGTATCTCGACCTCCTCTATAGGCGATTCCTCTATCTTACGGCATATATCCTCTGTGAGTTCGTCTCCCGACTGGGCTATAACCTCACCGGTAAGAGGATTAACGATGTCGTGGACGGTAGTGCGACCAAGTATCTTCTCGGTAAGCGACTGTACTATGTCCTCGCCTTTCTTGAGAGCGGTGGTCGGGAGCCCACGGAGTGTACCGCAGTCCTCTTCGGTGATGATGACATCGTGAGCCACATCAACAAGACGACGGGTAAGGTAACCGGCGTCAGCCGTCTTAAGAGCAGTGTCGGCCAGACCCTTACGGGCACCGTGAGTAGAAATGAAATACTCCAACACGGATAGACCTTCCTTGAAGTTGGATATAATTGGGTTTTCGATAATCTCGTTACCAGCGGCACCGGCCTTCTGCGGCTTGGCCATAAGACCACGCATACCGGAAAGCTGACGAATCTGCTCCTTGCTACCACGAGCACCGGAGTCGTACATCATATAGATAGGGTTGAATCCCTGATTATCAGCCTTGAGGCGTTTCATCAAGGTTTCAGTGAGCTGGTTATTGGTGTTGGTCCAAATATCAATAACGTGGTTATAACGCTCGTTGTTGGTGATAAGACCCATAGCGTACTGAGCCATAACCTCCTCGACCTCGTCGTTGGCCTTCTCTATCATGGTCTCCTTCTCGTTCGGGATAATCACATCGCCGAGGTTGAACGAGAGACCGCCACGGAATGCCTGACGGTAGCCCATGCTCTTGATGTCGTCGAGGAAAGCAGCCGTAACGGCGTTACCACAAGTGGTGAAGAGGTCTCCGATGATGTCACGCAGCGACTTTTTCCCTAAAACCTGGTTGATATAGCCATACTCTGTAGGAACAACCTGATTGAAGATAACACGTCCAACAGTGGTACGGATACGGTCGGTCTTTATATAGTGGCCCTTGTTGTCAAGGACAGGGTTGCCATTCTTGTCACGTAGAATTTCAAACTCAGTACGACTACGCTCGGCTATTTCCTGCTTGTTAGTGCAATCGCAATCTGTGAGCAACTGCCCTTGTCCATCCTTGATAACCTCTGTGAAAGTGCCATCGGTCTTTATATAAGCATGTTCATCTCTGCCGTGAATTGCCGGCATCTTCATACTGATGCATGCATTGAGGTCAACACGCTTTTCATTGTAAGCTATAATAACCTCTTCGGGAGAGTAGAAACGGTATCCTTCACCCTTGACAGTCTCATCTGCAGTTGTACGACGAGGTTTGGTCATATAGTACAAGCCGAGCACCATGTCCTGTGACGGAACCGTAATAGGTGCACCGTTGGCAGGGTTTAGAATATTGTGAGTCGAAAGCATGAGGATCTGGGCCTCCAGTATGGCTGCGTTGCCCAGTGGTACATGGACAGCCATCTGGTCACCGTCGAAGTCAGCGTTGAATCCAGTACACACGAGAGGGTGCAGACGAATGGCCTTACCCTCAACCAAGCGCGGCTGGAAAGCCTGAATACTCAAACGGTGTAGCGTAGGAGCACGGTTGAGCAGTATGGGATGTCCTTTAAGTATGTTCTCAAGAATCTCCATTACCACCGGTTCCTTACGGTCAACAATACGCTTGGCCGACTTGACTGTCTTCACGATACCACGCTCTAAGAGCTTACGTATAACGAACGGCTTAAACAGTTCGGCAGCCATATCCTTAGGAAGGCCGCACTCGTGCATCTTCAGTTCGGGTCCCACTACGATAACGGAACGACCGGAATAGTCAACACGTTTACCAAGAAGGTTCTGACGGAATCGGCCCTGTTTGCCCTTGAGTGAGTCGCTCAGCGACTTGAGCGAACGGTTCGACTCTGACTTGACACTACTTACCTTGCGGCTGTTGTCAAAGAGTGAATCTACAGCCTCCTGCAGCATACGTTTTTCGTGACGCATGATGACCTCGGGAGCCTTTATCTCAAAAAGACGTTTCAGACGATTGTTACGAATGATAACACGACGATACAACTCGTTGATGTCAGAGGTGGCAAAACGTCCACCTTCCAGCGTCACCAATGGTCTAAGCTCGGGGGGTATCACGGGAACTATCTTTACAATCATCCACTCTGGACGGTTGTCAAGACCGCGCGCAAGCATACGTTTGCGCGATTCGCGGAACGATTCGACAACGTTAAGACGCTTCAATGCATCCTGCTTACGCTGATTGGAAGTCTCTTCATAAGCCTTGGCGCGCAACTCATTGGCTACCTTGTCCAGGTTAATCTGACATAGGAGCGTGTATAGAGCCTCTGCGCCCATCCCTGCGATGAATTTGTCAGGGTCGCTGTCCGGAAGCTGCTCATTACCCTCAGGAAGAGTGTCAACCACAGCATAGTACTCCTCATCAGAAAGCAGGTCGAGTTTCTGCACCGGAGCATCATTAAGCATGGCCTTTCCTGGCTGTATGACAACGTATTTCTGGTAATAAATCACCTGCTCAAGCTTCTTGCTCGGAATATCAAGCAGCGTGCCTATCTTGTTAGGAAGCGAACGGAAAAACCATATATGGGCAACCGGCACAGTAAGTTCGATATGACCCATACGCTCACGACGCACCTTTTTCTCCGTCACCTCAACACCGCAACGGTCACATACAATACCTCTGTAGCGAATACGCTTGTACTTGCCACAGTGGCACTCCCAGTCGCGTGTAGGACCGAAAATGCGCTCACAGAACAATCCGTCGCGCTCGGGCTTAAGTGTACGGTAGTTTATGGTTTCCGGCTTTGTAACCTCACCATACGAACGTTTCTTTATAGACTCGGGCGACGCAAGACTGACTGTTATCGAATTAAAGTCGTTTTTTATCTGTGTATCACTTTTGAATGCCATTTTCTTTTGGAAATTATGATTTAACGAATACGATAAAGCCTTTTGTCACCTACTCGAATGTCACTTCAAGACACAAACCACGCATCTCATGAACCAACACGTTAAATGACTCAGGAATACCCGCTGCAGGCATATTGTCACCCTTCACGATGGCCTCGTACTCCTTGGCACGACCATTGACATCGTCGGATTTGACAGTAAGCACCTCTTGAAGCACATTTGAAGCACCGTGAGCTTCAAGAGCCCAGACCTCCATCTCTCCGAAACGCTGTCCACCGGCATGGGCTTTACCACCAAGCGGCTGCTGGGTGATAAGTGAGTATGGTCCGATCGAACGGGCGTGCATCTTGTCGTCAACCATGTGATGCAGTTTGAGCATATAGATGTAACCCACCGTTGCAGGCTGGTCAAACCTTTCTCCAGTTTCACCGTCATAGAGGTATGTCCGTCCGTTCTCTGGCAGACCGGCCTCTCTCATGTATTCGTTAATTTGGTCAAGGGTAGCACCATCAAAAATAGGCGTCTGGAAACGTTTCCCCAATTTCTTTCCAGCCCAACCGAGAACGGTTTCGTAAATCTGACCTAGATTCATTCGCGAAGGCACACCCAGAGGGTTCAAGACTATGTCCACCGGCGTTCCATCAGCCAAGAACGGCATGTCCTCGGGACGCACTATGCGCGAAACGATACCCTTGTTACCGTGACGACCTGCCATCTTGTCGCCTATACGAAGTTTGCGCTTCATGGCAACATAAACTTTGGCCATCTGAACAATTCCGTTCGGAAGCTCGTCTCCCACAGTGATGGCAAATTTCTTACGGGCAAACCGGGAATCAATCTCACGATACTTGACGTTATAGTTATTCAACAACTCTTTTATCAGAGCATTGGTCTCCTTGTCTGTCGTCCATTTACTCGGATTGACCTCAGTATAGTCTATGTTCTTCAGCAATTTCGAGGTGAATTTCACCTTCTTGGGAACAAGTTCTTTCTTGCTTGTCGATGAATACACACCACTGGAAAGTTTTCCGTTCAGGATGACAAGCAGTCGGTCAACAAGTTTGTCTTTAAGTTCCTCTGTCTCGTATTTGAACTCGGCCTCAGGCTTGGCCAAAAGATCCTTGCTCTTGGCGCGCGACTTGCGGTCGTGAACGACTTTGGAGAAGAGTTCCTTGCCGATAACAACTCCCTGAATCGAAGGCGGAACCTTCAACGAAGCGTCTTTCACATCACCAGCCTTGTCTCCGAAAATGGCACGAAGCAGTTTCTCTTCAGGCGTAGGATCCGACTCTCCCTTTGGCGTGATTTTCCCAACAAGTATGTCACCTTCCTTGACCTCGGCTCCAATTCTTATAATTCCGTTCTCGTCAAGGTCTTTTATGGCCTCATTGCTGACATTCGGTATGTCACGGGTTAATTCTTCCAAGCCTCGCTTAGTGTCACGTACCTCGCACTTGAAATCCTCAACATGAACCGAGGTGAATATGTCTTCACGCACCACACGCTCAGAAATCACCACGGCATCCTCAAAGTTGTAGCCCTTCCACGGCATGAACGCTACCATCATGTTGCGACCCAGAGCCAGTTCGCCTGCCTGTGTTGCATATCCTTCACAAAGCAGTTGTCCCTTGTGTATCTTGTCTCCTTTGCGCACAATCGGACGCAAGTTTATAGCCGTGCTGTGATTTGTACGCTGGTATTTTGTGAGTTTATACTCTTTAAGGTCATCCTCAAAACTGACCAAACGCTCGGTCTCAGTGCGTTTGTGACGAATGACTATTTTGGTAGAGTCAACATACTCAACCACGCCATCGGCCTCCGCATTAAGAAGCACACGACTGTCTTCCGCCACAGCTTTTTCGATGCCCGTACCAACCAGAGGTATTTCAGGATTAAGCAGCGGCACAGCCTGACGCATCATATTCGATCCCATAAGGGCACGGTTTGCGTCGTCGTGCTCCAAGAACGGGATGAGGGATGCGGCTATCGATGCTATTTGGTTCGATGCGATATCAATAAGGTCAATTTCTTCCTTCGAAACGATGGGGAAGTCGGCTTGACGACGAACCTTAACCTTGTCGTCAAGAATATTACCCTTTTCGTCCTGACGCGTAGTGGCTTGTGCCACAACCTTGTTTTCCTCTGCCTCTGCCGAAAGATAGATAGGAGCCTCGTTCATCTGCACCTGTCCATTGACAACACGTTGATACGGAGTCTCTATGAATCCCAAATTGTTAATCTTGGCATACACGCACAACGACGAGATAAGACCAATATTCGGGCCTTCAGGGGTCTCAATGGTACAAAGGCGTCCATAATGTGTGTAGTGTACGTCTCGAACCTCAAAACCGGCACGCTCGCGCGAAAGACCGCCGGGACCAAGAGCTGATATACGACGCTTGTGAGTTATCTCCGCCAATGGATTCGTCTGGTCCATAAACTGACTGAGTTGGTTCGTTCCGAAGAACGAGTTTATGACCGATGACAACGTTTTGGCATTGATGAGGTCTGTGGGTGCAAAATTTTCATTGTCCCTAACGTTCATGCGCTCGCGTATTGTACGCGACATACGGGCGAGTCCGACGCTGAATTGGGCGGCCAACTGCTCACCCACCGTGCGGATACGACGATTGCTCAAATGGTCTATATCATCTACATCCGCTTTCTGATTGATAAGTCTAATAAGATATTTTATGATTTCTGTGATGTCCTCTTTGGTCAACACCCGCACATTGTCGGGAACCGAAAGATTCAATTTCGTATTGATCCGATAACGTCCTACATCACCTAAATCGTAACGCTTGTCAGAGAAGAAAAGCTTCTCTATGATTCCACGTGCGGTCTCCTCGTCTGGCGGCTCCGCATTCCGCAGCAAGCGATAGATATATTCGACAGCCTCTTTTGCATTGTTAGCTGTATCTTTCTTGAGTGTGTTATATATAACCGAGTAATCAATGTTGTCTTTTTCCGCGGTCTTGACGAGAATAGACTTGACATTAAGTTCAAGTATTCTTTCAATATTCTCTTCCGAAAGTTCCACATCGCGCTCGATAGCAACCTCTGTACGCTCCATCGAAACGACCTCGCCAGTATCCTCATCCACAAAATCCTCAACCCAAGTATCCACCACTCGCGCGGCGAGTTTCTTGCCTATGGCCTTCTTAAGGTTTGCCCTCGTGACCTTTATTTCCTCTGCAAGGTCGAAGATATCCAGAATATCTTTATCCGACTCAAAGCCTATGGCTCTCAACAGCGTGGTGATAGGCAGTTTTTTCTTGCGGTCTATGTACGCATACATCACGTTATTGATGTCGGTAGTGAATTCCATCCAGCTGCCTCTGAAAGGAATGATACGCGCAGAATACAACTGCGTGCCGTTGGAATGGAACTGGGTGCCGAAAAACACTCCCGGCGAGCGGTGTAGCTGCGATACAACAACACGCTCGGCACCGTTGATTACGAAGGTACCCTTCGGCGTCATATATGGGATTAAACCCAAATACACCGACTGCTCCATTGCCTGAAATTCTTCATTTTCTGGATCGTTGCACGAAAGTTTCAGTTTCGCTTTCAATGGAACGCTATATGTAAGCTCGCGCTCAATACACTCCTCTATCGTGTATCTCGGCGGGTCAATATAGTAATCCAGAAATTCTAGAGTGAAATTATTACGTGCATCTGTGATTGGGAAATTCTCCTTGAATACTTTGTATAGTCCCTCATCCAAACGGTTCTCCGGATTTGTCTCTATCTGGAAGAAATCCTGGAACGATTTAAGTTGGATATCCAGAAAATCAGGGTAATCAAATTTGCGTACAGATGCAAAATTTACTACGTTGGGTTGTTTTTTAGCCAAAGCAATACCTATTAAAAGTGGGTTTTAAAGAACAATAGATAGTCTTAAAGATGTCAACCGGCACTGTCTTCCAATGTCAGGTCGTGGCTAGCTGCTTATGTCACCTTCAAAGTAACAAGGAATAGGCACTCCGACCCAGTCGGAGGCCATATTCCTTACTGAAACCAAACAGTGTTCAAACTATTTGACCTCGACTTCGGCACCAGCCTCTTCGAGAGCTTTCTTCAGAGCATCGGCCTCGTCCTTGGAGACACCTTCCTTAACGGTCTTAGGTGCACCGTCAACGAGTTCTTTCGACTCTTTCAAGCCAAGGCTTGCAAGATCCTTGACAGCCTTTACGACTGCGAGTTTCTTGGTTGCATCGGGCACACCCTTAAGAACAACGTCAAACGAGGTCTTTTCCTCTGCAGCGGCGGCAGCGCCACCAGCGGCGGGAGCAGCAACTGCAACAGCAGCAGCAGCGGGTTCAATACCGTACTCTTCCTTGAGGACGTCTGCAAGTTCTTTAACTTCTTTAACTGTCAAGTTAACCAGTTCTTCAGCGATAGCTTTGATATCTGCCATGATATTTAATTGTTTAAAATGTTTTACAATAATTTTTGATTTGTTTGTTGACCGTTTAAAGTGGTGGTCGACCACATGGTTTTGTTATTCAGCCTTTTTCTCTTCCAAGGTCTTCAAAACACCTGTGATAGTGTTTGCACCCGACTGAAGCTGCGATATAACGTTCTTGACGGGTGATTGCAGCAGTGCGATAACATCGGCAATGAGCTCGTTCTTGGACTTGATATTGACAAGTGCGTCAAGATGCTGCTCTCCGACATAGAAGCACTCCTCCACGTATGCACCTTTTAGTATAGGCTTCTCGGCGTTCTTGTTGGCCGCACGAAATTCCTTTATCAGCTTGGCAGGTGCGTTATTGGTGTTCGAAAGCATTATGGAAGTTTCACCCTTAATCACCGGGAACAGCTCGGAATAGTCGAATCCAGACTTTTCCATAGCCTTGATGAGAAGAGTGTTTTTAACGACCTCCAGCTTTACCTCCTTGCGGAATGCAGCACGACGGAGCTTGCTGGTCTGAACCGAGTTCAGACCTCCGATATCTGCAATATAGAGATGCGGATAAGACTTTATCTCTTCGCACAAAGCATCAATCAGCTGGTCTTTCTGTTCTTTTCTCATAATGTTTGTTAACTATTTAAAGATTACCGGTATCCACCGGACAATTACATTATCCTTACAAAGCAGCCACTTTCGTATCAACCTTGACACCGGCACTCATGGTACTCGAAATAGCAATGCTCTTCACATATGTACCCTTAGCGGCAGCTGGTTTCAACTTGATGATTGCCTGAAGCACCTCGCGGGCGTTGTCCACGATTTTCTGGCTGTCAAACGAAACCTTCGCGACTGCAGTGTGTATGATACCGAATTTGTCAACTTTGAAGTCAATCTTACCCGCTTTTGCCTCTTGGACAGCCTTTCCGACCTCCATCGTGACTGTGCCGGTCTTAGGGTTGGGCATCAAGCCTCGTGGACCAAGGATACGTCCCAGGGCTCCGATTTTCGGCATGCAACTGGGCATCGTGATGATGACATCAACATCAGTCCAACCTCCCTTGATTTTGGTAATGTACTCGTCCAGGCCGTAGTAGTCGGCACCGGCGGCCTTAGCCTCTTCCTCCTTGTCAGGCGTACACAAAACAAGCACGCGAACGGTCTTACCCGTGCCGTGAGGCAGCGTCACACTGCCACGAACCATCTGGTTAGCCTTGCGCGGGTCAACACCTAGACGAACATCGATATCCACCGACGCGTCAAACTTTGTGTAGGTGATGTTCTTCACAATCTCAACGGCCTCTTCAAGGCTGTAGAACTGTGTTTTGTCGAATTTGGCTAAAGCTTCTTTCTGCTTTTTGGTTAATTTTGCCATTTTTTCTCTTTTTTGTGGTCAACGCACATCCTTGCGACATGCTACCACGGTTTCCCAATTAGGTTGATTTTACTTCGCCAGCGGGTTCTCTCCTGTAACGGTGATACCCATGCTGCGGGCCGTTCCGGCCACCATGCTCATCGCTGATTCAATAGTGAAACAGTTAAGGTCGGGCATTTTGGCTTCGGCTATCTGACGGACCTGCTCCCAAGTGACAGACGCCACTTTCACACGGTTGGGTTCTGCCGAACCTTTCTGTGCTTTGGAGAGTTCCTTCAGCTGGACGGCCACAGGCGGAGTCTTCACTACAAAGTCAAAGGACTTGTCAGTGTAAACAGTGATGATCACCGGCACAATCTTGCCAGCCTGGTCCTGCGTACGAGCATTGAACTGCTTGCAGAACTCCATGATGTTCACACCCTTTGCACCAAGAGCCGGTCCCACTGGGGGGGCTGGATTGGCTGCGCCGCCTTTGATTTGCAATTTAATCAATCCTGCAACTTCTTTTGCCATTTAGATTAAATTTAATGCGTTAGTTAAACCTTTTTTTGCAGTACGTAACCACTGCGTTCACTATGCCTTCTCTACCTGATTGAAGCCGAGTTCGAGCGGGGTCTTGCGACCGAATATTTTAACGGTCACCTTAAGTTTCTTCTTCTCCTCGTTCACCTCCTCCACTACGCCTTCAAAACTGCTGAACGGTCCGTCAACCACCTTAACATTCTCGCCCACAACAAAGCGTTCCATGACAGCGTCTCCGGACATCATCATCTCATCCATGTTGCCAAGGATGCGATTGATTTCAACCTGGCGCATCGGTATCGGTTTCCCCCCAACATCACGCAGGAAATCTAAAACATTAGGCAGATTTTGAATCACAGGTATGATTTCATCGCGGAGCACAGCCTCAATCAGGACATATCCCGGAAAGCTGTTGCGCTCTTTGATAACCTTCTTGCCATTGCGAACCGATACTACAGGCTCCGTCGGTACCAGAACTTGAGGAACTTCCTCGGACCAGCCGCGTTTGCTCATCTCGCCCTCTATGTACTCCTTCGCCTTTTTCTCCTTGCCGCTTATGGCTCGAACCACATACCACTTCGTAGATTGCTTATCCATAATGTCGTAGAACTTAAGAAAACAGTGAACTATACTTAATTTCTCTCATCAGTGCATCTGCCGCAGGACCTCAATAATATATTGGGAAGCAAGGTGAAGCCGTAGCAGACAATAATGAAACTATCAATTGACGATGAGCGAATAAAAGTATCCCAATAAACCTTTCCAGAATCCCATGCCTTCTCCCTCGTGTATTCCCTGTACTCCGAATACCACATCCATCACAAACACGATGAAAGCCAGAATCAATGCAGCAACTGCAACTACCACAGCGCTGTTCTGGAGTTCTTTGAAAGTTGGCCACGACACCTTATGCACAAGTTCGTCGTAGCTTTCTTTTACGTAATTAACGATTTTCGACATTTTATAACTAGTTATTTTTTGCGCATTGAATCTCATTTCCCTTTGAGATCCTTTTTGCAGGGGCAGAGAGAATCGAACTCCCATCTACGGTTTTGGAGACCGCCATTCTGCCATTAAACTATGCCCCTGGAAAGGGCGGCTGCTTTGCCACCCTTTGTATCGAACAGTTATTATTCGATGATCTTGGTCACCTGACCAGAACCAACCGTGCGGCCACCCTCGCGGATAGCGAAGCGCAGGTTCTCGTTCAGAGCGATTTCGCTGATCAGCTCGACAGTGATGGTCAAGTTGTCACCAGGCATAACCATCTCGCGGCCTTCCGGCAAGTGGATGGTACCGGTCACGTCAGTCGTACGGAAGTAGAACTGCGGACGATAATTGTCTTTGAACGGAGTGTGACGACCACCTTCTTCTTTCTTCAGGATATAAACGGCTGCCTCGAATTTCTTGTGAGGATGTACCGAACCGGGCTTTGCGATAACCATACCGCGACGCACCTCGTCCTTGTCAATACCGCGGAGCAACAGACCCACGTTATCGCCAGCTTCACCTTCGTCAAGAATCTTGCGGAACATCTCGACACCGGTAACAGTCGATTTCAGTTTCTCAGCACCCATACCGATGATGTCAACGGGGTCGCCAGTGTGGATAACACCTGTCTCGACACGGCCGGTAGCAACGGTACCACGACCAGTGATTGAGAACACGTCCTCGACGGGCATCAGGAAATCCTTGTCAACTGCACGGACAGGCAGAGGAATCCAGCTGTCAACAGCAGCCATCAGATCCTCAACGTTCTTCACGCCAGAGGGCTCACCGTTCAAAGCGGCAAGTGCCGAACCACGGATGACGGGGATATTGTCACCGTCGAAATCGTACGAGCTGAGGAGCTCACGGATTTCCATCTCAACGAGGTCGAGAAGCTCGGGATCGTCAACAAGGTCGCACTTGTTCATGAAAACAACCAACTGGGGAACACCAACCTGACGAGCGAGCAGGATGTGCTCACGAGTCTGCGGCATAGGACCGTCGGTAGCGGCAACCACGAGGATAGCACCGTCCATCTGGGCAGCACCGGTAACCATGTTCTTCACATAGTCAGCGTGACCAGGGCAGTCAACGTGTGCATAGTGGCGAGTCTCTGTCTGATACTCAACGTGTGCAGTGTTAATGGTGATACCACGCTCTTTCTCCTCGGGAGCAGAGTCGATAGAATCAAAGGATTTCACCTCTGAGAGACCTTTCTCGGCCAACACCTTGGTGATAGCGGCGGTCAAAGTGGTCTTACCATGGTCAACGTGGCCGATCGTACCGATGTTGACGTGCGGTTTAGTGCGTTCGAATTTTTCTTTTGCCATTTTTAATACGTATTAAATGTTAACAATTAGTTTTAATTTTCACATTCATAGAGGGCGAGCATATCTACTCGTCCTCATTTTTTTGCACAATTAAGAGCTACAGACCGGATTTGAACCGGTGACCTCATCCTTACCAAGGATGCGCTCTACCAGCTGAGCTACTGCAGCTTTTCTTTCTTGGAAGCTTGGCGTCCCTCTTGCCTGCCCCCGCCTTTCTTCTATTTTGAGCGGAAGACGGGGCTCGAACCCGCCACCTATAGCTTGGAAGGCTATCGCTCTACCAAATGAGCTACTTCCGCTTGCATTCTTTCTGGTCGTGGGGGAGATTGGACTCGAACCAATGAACTCCGAAGAGGACAGATTTACAGTCTGTTGCAATTGCCGCTATGCGACTCCCCCTTTTTTCCGATTCTCAGCGTTTTTTTCGAGCCGATGAAGGGACTCGAACCCCCGACAGGCTGATTACAAATCAGCTACTCTACCAACTGAGTTACATCGGCTTTTCTACTCTTTCAAACAACTCTTTTCTCATTTTGAGTTTGCAAAAATACAAATAATATTTTATCCACCAAATATTTTTTCATAAAAAGGAACAATTTTATTTATAACAATTTGTTTTTCAACTATAAACAAGACAACTTTTTTTCTTATAAATTCTCAGTGTTAATAACCTTTAGCCTCAAAGCCAACCCAAAATCATAAATTCTCACCAATCTCTAATCGCTAATCTCTGTCCATAAAAAAGCGGGGCAGCTTGAAGGCTGCCCCGCTCCTGTCTATCCAATCTCTCATCTATTGCACAACAAGTTTGCGCACCGTCGAGATTTCTTCGCCGTTCAGGCGTACAAAGTAAGTACCCTTCGCAAGTGTCGACACGTTAAGCATCGCTTCGCCGTTCTCCATCATGTCGCTCATCACAGTGCGGCCGCTCATGTCTATAATTGCTACATTCACCTTGCCGCTCATACCCTCTATGCGTATGCTCACCTGCTCCTTGGCTGGGTTCGGATACATCGACACTGAATACTCACCAACGGCATTGTCTATACCCTGACCGTCGGCTGTGTAGAATGTCACAGCCTCTGTCCAGTCAGTATACTGGCCGTCGCACTTGGCTCGTACGATGACCTGATAGGTGCTCGCAGGCACAAGGCCATCTATCGTGCAGCTGTTCGTCGTCACCGTACGGTTGACAGGTGCTATCTCGCTGCCCGTCACCTTCACATCGTATTCCGATGCATAGCCGGTCCACGTGATGGTGACCGAAGTGGCTGTCGTGGTGGTCTGCACATTGGTCGGCACACCGCACTCTGGCTGTGGCGTAGTGAAGTTCGTCACTGCACTCCAGTCACTCGTGAGCCCGTTCTCGCACAGCGCACGCACTCTCACCGTGTAGGGGGTCTCCTGCGTGAGGGTCTCGACGGTAAACGAGTTGGTGTTTACAGTTTCGCTAATCGTCTGTCCGCCGCCGATAATCTCCACCTCATACTGAGCTGCCGAACCAGTCCAAGTCACCGTAACAGTGTTGGCCGTCAAGTTCGATGTGGTAATATTGACTGGCACATCGCAAGTAGGAGCCACCGGAGCATCACCTGTGATGCTCAAAGAATCTATTCCAACGCCATAACCATATTCAATATAAGCATGGAATGCAATCTGAACCGTTGCACTGACCTGCGGGATAATGACAGTGTCAATCTGCCATGAATCAATAATGTCATTGTATCTTGCAAGCTGTTGCCATTCGTCTGTCGGACTCAATCGATACTCTACGCCTAGATTATCGAGATCTCCAACCCAATCCCGCTGCATGTGTGCGAATGTAAGTTTGACATTTTCCATTCCTGTGAGGTCAAACACCGGGCTTATTATACGTGTCTCAAGTTCAGAATCCTCGCCTAAAACGTACAATAGTTTGCTACCTTCAAGAGCCGTATAGTAGCTGCTTTCTGTTTCCCATTCCAAGTCACCCTCAATCTGCTCTTGCTCCCAGCATCCTATTCCTGCCTCAAAGCCTTCAAGATACGGAAGTGACGTAGAAGCAATCACTCCACACTCTGTCATGAAAGCGTATGTGGCCACTCGGCTCGTGTCGCCTGCAGCGCATATGGCGCGAACGCTCAATTCGTATGCCATCGAAGACTCAAGTCCTGTCAGTGTCACACTGCTTGTCGTCGGTGCGGGACTTACCTCTGTCCACGCTCCACCAAGAGTACGGTATTTCACCTCATACAGCGTGGCCTCGCTCGCCCAACTTATCGTGGCCGAGTTTTCCGTCACAGCACCGAGTGTGAACTCGCTCGGTCTCGGACATGTCGGCGCCGCCTCAACAACCACATCATCCAGATATACATAGTTACCATATTCAGCCTCGAATCCTATCTGGTAGTATGCCGCATTCTCCGAATTCGGCAGCAACACCTCCACTTCGGTCCAGCTCTCTACCGCCGTCGTGTAACTTGCCGACTCTATCGCTGTCCATTCTCCATCCTCCGACGTGCGGTAGTTAAGTTTCAACGTCGAATAGTCACCACCGTCGCTCGGCAGTTTGTACCAGAACCTCAACTGCGCACCGAGTGTCAGTGTCGAACAGTCAAGCTGCGGGCTAACCAAAACGTCATCACTGTATGTGTAAACGAATCCACCATTATGCCCTCCCGTCGAACTCAAATACCAAGAATCATTCTCTGTACTCCAGCACATCGGTACATTGTTGAAATCCTGTGTGTAATCCTGCGTCAGTGTTACTTCGTATGCAGCACATTCGGTCGTGACTGAGACACTTGCAAATGCCGTCTCTTCCGTGCAGTTTGCACCCACTTTGAACTGATAGCCAGTAGCAGCCTCAAGGTTCTCTATCGTGCAGCTGGTCGTGGTCATGTTGTCGTTGAACGATGTCCACACGGTGTCCGAAGCTTTCTTGTATTCCACAGTCCAGCTTGTCTCTTCTCCCAATGACGTCCAGTTCAATGCAACATCATGCGAGCCTACCTCATCGACCACCAATATAGGTGCGGGGCAGGTAACGTTGCATGTCACATCGAAACGGATATCGGCAACCGTTGTTCTAGCGCCAGAATTTGTAGCAGATGGGTTGGTAGGATCAATATTCCCACCATAGTCCTGATAATACGAATAACCACTACCGGCATGTCCTTTAAAACTATTATTTCCATAGTCAGTTCCTGTGTTGTCATCCACCGCTATCACTATATCCTTGCCGCTCTGATGTACGAATGGCTCACTGAATACAATCTGGTTCCATCCATTCGACAGGCTCCAACTATAGTTCGTAGCCACCTGTGTGAACTGGCTGATGTCCAGACAACCGTTGGCCAGCGACGCGTTCTCCACATCAGCGATATAGACATCAATCGTACGCGTAGGATTATTTGTACCGTTGTAGTTGTACCATATACCGTGTATGGTATCTACGTTACCAATTTCTTCATTTGTATATATGGCCTGAGAGTACGAATAGTTATAGTACACATTAACAGGTATGTTACCAATTGTCGTGCTTCCGTTTCCAATTTCGCTACACGAACTCGTCGATGCGTTGACCGTCACCGCCGTCGATGTGTCTGACGAGCAGAGGTTGCGGATACTGAAAGTATATGCCGTGCCCGAGGTCAATCCCGTGAGCACAAGGTTCGTTCCTGTCACTACGGTGTCCATCCACTCTGTCGCCTCTGCCTCTTTGTATTTCACCTCCACTGCCGTCGAAGCATAACCTACTTCACTGTCTATCGTCCAGCCTATGGCCAATGCCGTCATCGCTGTCGAAAGTACCTGCGCGTCCACAACTCTTGCACAGGCCACATCTGTCGTGCCGTTCAATGTCACCATGCTCGCAGTGTCCTCCGAGCAGATGTTGAATATCCTGAAGTTGTATGTCGTTCCTGCCTCAAGCCCCGTCAGCGTCAGCGTCGTTCCGCTCACCGTAGTGTCGCTGGCTGTGCTCCACTGCGCACTCGACTTCTTGTACAACACCCTCACCGCCGTAGAAGCATAGCCAACCTCTTCGCTCAGTCTCCATCCCAACGTCAGCTCCGTCACCTCAGCATTCGTCACCCTCGCATTCTCCACCTGTGCGCAGGCAGGCTGCGTCGTGAAGCTTCCGAGTGAACGCCACATCGAAGACTCTGCTCCACACACCGTGCGTACCCATGCATAGTAAGTGGTGTTCGGCGTCAGAGCCGACAGCGTCAGCGTCGTGCCCGCAGCTGGCAGCGTCTCTAATGCCTGGTTCACTTCGCCACTTGTGCCGTAGGCCACTTCGTATGCTGTGGCTCCTTCAACTGCACTCCATGTAGCCGTGGCGGCAACGGGCGAGTTCTCCGTGACCGAACCTGACTCAGGTCTCTGGCAGTCAGAAAGCACCGACACATTCAAGTTGTCCAACCAATACCAGTAATTTGTAGATGTTGTAATTTGCCTGAACACTATGCATCCTGTCTGGATATTCATCGTGTTCTCAAAGGTATATTCATAGTTGTATAGCACATCTTCATCTTCAGGGGTTATCGTGTCGAGATAAACAGCACTCTCCACAGCTGCTGGCGAAGCTGCATAGCCCACTGCCATAGTGCCCGAAGAATACGAACTCTCTTGCACAAGGTCAAAACTAATATAAAGGTTGTTTCCTGCCACATTTATAATAGGAGTGGTCACAACGCCAGGACCAGCGAAACGAAGAGTTTTGCCCGCTGCAACACCTGAGTTGCCATCCTGCACCACCATATTAGAACCGCTGACCGAAGTCCAGCAATCTGGGAAATTGTTTGCCGTATAGCCCTCAAAACCTTCCATATATGGCAGATTCTCCACGCCACATGCTGTGCGGAATGTGCCGGTTTCGACTTCACTGGTGTCGCCGGAACACAGCGATGCGACACTCACGGTGTAGGCAGTGTTGGCGGTCAAGCCGTTCAGTGTGTAGGGGTTCGTGACGGTCTGCCATGCTCCATCGTTCACTTTCATCACCCACTGCGTTGCGCTTCCATTCTCGGTCCACTGCAGCGTCATGCTGTTCTCCCCTGCGTTCACAAGTGTCAGCGCCGTCGGATGCACACAGTTCGGTATCTCATCCACCACCACGTTGTCAACATACACGTATGACGTCGGGAACTTTATGGCTATATAGCTACCCGTTCCGCTATAGTTGTTCAGCATCACCTCATAGTGCGACGTGGTCGTACTTACCACAACCGAATCCACCACCGTGAACGTCTCCATTCCATCCTGGTTGGCAACAACGCCTATCTGAAGCTTTCCACTGCCACTATATCCTGTGTACTGTGCGTCGAAACTAATTCTCAAAGTGTTGATTGCCGCTGAAAACTCAGGAAGTATCGCATAGCCGCTGGTTGAGTAACCACTATACAGACTTCCATTCGAAATTGTTGGTGCCGTTCCGAGTACCCAGCACGGATTGAGACCATTGTTGAAATTCTCCGTGTAAGGTACATCTATCACATCGCACTCCGTGTATGTTGAGACCGTAGCATACGATGTGTCTCCATCGCAGTTCGCTCCGACTCGTACCTGATAGTTCGTGCCTGCATTCAATCCGCTTAGGGTGTATTCATGTGCCGTCACATTATTGCTAACGATAGTCCACCCTGTTTCAACGCTTGCCCTGTATCCAACTGTCCAACTGCTTTCGCTGCCCATCGGTGTCCACATCACCGTCACCGAATGAGCGTCAACATCGCTCACCACTGCCAGCGGTGCCTCGCACTCCGTGTTGCATATCGTTGTGAATCGGATGTCCGGAACATTACTCGATGAGGATCCCTCTGGTGGATCGTTAGGATCAAAATCGTCATAATCGTCATTCTCATAACGAGCACTGCCCGAATGCGCCGACATGCTCAATGAACTATTATAAGAACCCGTATTGTCGTCTATAGCAACAACAATATCGTATCCAGCCTGATGAACAAACGGTACGTCGAAAACTATCTCGCTCCATCCTGATGCAATTGTCCATTCATAACCTGAGGCTACTTGAGTAAAATCACTTATATCCAAATAGCCATTGTTTAAAGATGCGTTTTCGACATTCGCCATATACACATCCACTGTGCGCGTATATGAACTACTGCTATTATTTTTGTACGAAATTCCTGTGATTGTCCCTATGTTTCCAACCTCATCACTGGTATATACAGCCTGCGAATATGAATAGTTATAGAAGGCCGACGTAGGAATGTAGCTAGTCGTTGTTGTCCCGCCTGCCACCTCACCGCACACTTTCGTCGATGCTGTCAACATGATTGCGGTGGCACTGTCCGTTCCGCAGATGTTGCGGATTCCGAAATTATAAGTCGCTCCACCATCGAGACCCGTCAACATAAAGTAGTTGTTCGTCGTCGTGGTGTAAGTCCATTCCGTCGCGTCAGAGGCCTTGTATCCCACCTGCACCATCGTCGAGGCATATCCTTCCGTCGTGTCTATCGTCCAGTTCAGCGCTATAGCGTTCGTCGTGGTCGTTGCCACCTCGGCATTAACCACATCCAGACACGGCACCTCTGTCGTGAACGCACCCAGATAGCGCCACATCGTTCTCTCTTCGCCGCACACCGTGCGCACCCATGCATAATACTGTGTCTCCGGAACCAGTCCTTCTATCGTCTTCGTAGTGCCCGTAACGGTGATTATCGAGTCGGCTTCCTCCACGTTGTTGCTCTCTCCGTAAGCCAGCTCGTATGCTGTGGCTGCACTTGCTGTCGCCCAGTTCACCGTGGCCGATCTAGGCGTCACATCCGCTATCTCTCCCTCCGCCGGACGCTTGCAGTCCGTCAGCACTCTCACATCCACGTTGTCCAACCAGTAACTCACCGTCGTCTCCTCCGCAATCTGCTTGAACACCAAGCATCCGCTCTGTATATTCAGCACATTGTTGAACTCAAACTCATAGTTATGGTAATCGTTGTCTGTCGGCTCTATTGTGTCGAAATATACAGCCGAAGCCATCATCTCTGGCGACATGGCAAGTCCAACCGCCATCGTGCCCGACATGTCGCTCTGTCTCTTCAGGTCGAAGTTGATATACACATTCTGACCTCCAACTGTGATAACCGGACTGGCCACCATTGCAGGCCCTCTCAGGTTGAACGCCTTGTCGCTGTTATAGCCTCTCGATCCCTGCACATAGCTTGCGCCACCTTCCGCCTCAGTCCAGCAAGTCGGCAAATTGCCCACACCAGCGGTCTGGGCTTCAAACGTCTCTGTATAAGGCATAGCCTGTGCTCCACACTGTGTGCGGAACGTCGTAGTCGTTGCAAAACTTATGTCCTCGTCACTGCATCTCGAACGCAGCGACACTGTGTATGCAGTGTTGGCTGTAAGTCCCGTAAGCGTATAAGGATTCTCCGTCACCGTGTTCCACTCTCCGTCGTTCACCTTCAACGACCAACTCGTTGCGCCGTTCGGCTCCGTCCACGCTATCTGCGCCGAAGTCTGACTCGGTGTGATTGTTCCAAACGTAGGCGCAGCACAGCTGACCGGTACCACAAACCCTGTCTTTGGCACGAAATTCCGCAATGTCGGTGTTATGTTCGCCCAAGCAGTGCCATTAGTTCCCGACACAGATGCGTTATCCCTGGCCATTCCTGTAAACGTTGCAGATTTCCAAGTACCTTCCGTGATAACATTCACCTCTATGCAAAGGTTGCCACCTGCATAGGTATATGGCGTTGCGAAGTTGATGGTCAGCTCTGGTGCTGTTCCATCCAACGCTCCGGTATATACCGTAGTGAACGTTTCTGTGTTGGCCCATGCCGTTCCCGTCGATGCAAAGGCATCTTCTGTCACGGTCCCCATCTTCACCTCAAACACCGCGTCACCCCAACTGGCCGTGGCTGGTGTCGAGAGATAATAGGTGACTCCCTGTATCTCGCTACCTGCAATTTCCGCAAGCATCGACTCGGGGTAGATGGTCTGACAGCGCAGAAAATCATCCACGTACATACCGTAGATTGGCACATTGCCATTCGTGGCAGTCCCTTCTGCCACCACCACCGTCGCCGTGCCCTGCGCGTTGGCAGCCGCAAAGCCTAGCAATACTGCTGCCACCAAAAGCATAAATCTCTTCATAATGTTATAGTTTACGTTAATAATTTTCGACTATTTTCCAACGCAAAGATATACATCTTTTTCAATTCCACAAATTTTAACAAAAAAATTCCAAATCCAATAACTCCAATAATCCACCCCAGCCCACCAGCCTAATCAAGCCTATTAGACCCCTTAGACCCCATAAAACCTATTAGTCCTTTAAGACCTATCAGACCTATTAGACCCATCAGACCTATTAGACCCATCAAACCCATTAGTCATATTAGACCCATAAGTCCTATTAGACCCATAAGACCTATCAGGCCCACCAGCCCGTTGTCGCGGATTTGCAATCCGCAACATCCAACTCCTCCAAATAACCAATGAATAAGGCGGGGCAGCCTTAGCCACCCCGCCTTATTCATTATTATTATATCCTCTCTCCTACTTCACCACAAGTTTGTGAACCGTCGAGATGTTCTCGCCATTGATACGTACGAAGTAAGTACCCTGCGCGAGTTTCGACACGTTCAGCTGTGTAGCGTCGCTTTCCATAGTGCTGGTCATCACGGTACGGCCGCTCATGTCGATAACACTCACCTGAGCCTTGCCGGTCAGTCCATCGACACTTACAGTCACGTTGTTCGTGGCCGGGTTAGGATAGACGCTCACGCTGTACGAAGCATTCACGTCGTCGATTCCCTGCGGACCTGGTTCGCCTCCGTTAAGAGTAGTGAAGCTGACCGAAGCACTCCAGTCGCTGGTCTCGTCGTTTTCGCAGAGCGCACGCACACGGACTGTGTAATCTGTCGCAGCCGTCAGTCCTTCCACTGTGTACGGACTTGCAGAAACCGTAATGGTTATCGGGGTGGCTCCGCCATCCGAAACCTCAATCTGGTATTCTGATGCTGTTCCCGTCCATGATACTGTCACCGAGGTGGCGGTCACATTCGAGGTGGCCACATTCGTCGGCACATCGCACTCCACAGGAGTATCTCCGTTGTCAAGCGTCGTGAACGGAACGGCTGTGCTCCATTCGCTGTAGTTGCCTTCGCCGCACACAGTGCGCACCTTGGCCGTGTAAGCCGTAGCAGCTGTCAGACTTTCAGCGCTGTATGTTCTCGTTGCCGAAGCGTACGTGTTCTCCACACCGCTCGCCGTGTTGGTGATCATCACCTCGTAGGTCGGCTCGCTGTTGCCAGCACCAGCCCTCATGCCAGTAGCTTCGATGTCGCTGGCCGTCATGCTGATATTCACCGTGCCTGTCTGTCCATAGATTGTGGTATCGCCATAACCAGTGATATTCATTGAGGCGATGCCGATGGTCAGCACTCCGTCCTCGGGCAGCTCAGTGGGCTGCGCAAACGAGACGGTGCCGGTGTAGTCTATGTTCATAGCTCCCAAGATACGCACCGACTCGCTGATGTTGGCGGTCTCTATATTCATGCCGTTCTCGGTCACCGTACCAGTGGTGGTGAAGTGGAAGGTCACAGGCTCATCAACGCCGTACATCATCATGTCGAAGTTGCCGCTGATGTTCATCTGATTGCCCGCTCCCTGCTCTATCGTAACAGGCACCTGTGTTCCTGCAACAGATACATTTTCGTCCACATCGTCTATATCCTGTCCGATAACGTATGGAAGCATCATGTGCAGCGTCGAGTTCAGAGTGATGACCGTATGCACCGAGTCCTCAGTACCCATCTCAAGGTTCCATTCGCCTTCGAAGCCCTCTTCCTGTGCGGGTGCATCCCATGTCACCACCGCAGAGTTCGTCGTGACGTTCGAAACAGCCACATTCGTCGGAACGCCGCAGTCTCCGGGCTGCACGCCACCGTTGTCAAGCGTAGTGAAGTTCACAGTTGATGTCCAGTCGCTGGTCAAACCACCGTCGCACAGCGCACGTACACGCACCGCATAGTCGGTAGCTGCTGTCAATCCTGTTGCATTGTAGCTGTTAGTCGCAACCGTGCTGCTCTGTCCGTTGAACTCAACCTCATACTGTGCAGCACTGCCCGTCCAACTGATAACAGCCGAGTTTGCAGTAACACTGCCGGCTGCCAACGCCGTAGGCACATCGCAGGTGGGCTGCGGAGCAGTTCCTGATGTCAGGCTTACTGAGTCGATAGCTATCGGACGGCCATAGTTGCTGTATCCATGGAATGCAAACTGGAACGTTGCACTGGTCTGTTCTATGCTCAGATTTTCCACCTGCCAGCTGGGTATCGCAGTTGTATAGGTGGCCAACACATGCCATTCGTCAGTTTCAGACAGGCGGTATTCCACCTTCAAGCTGTCCTGGTCGCTTCCCCATGTTGTCTGAGCATGGGCAAACGTCAGTGTCACATTTTCAGCACCTGTAAGGTTTATCACAGGACTGATAATCCTGCGCTCCTGATCGTAACCGTTGTCGAGAGCCAAATAATGTGACCCTTCGTATGCGGTATAGTAATTGTCATCTAACACCCAAGTGTTTGTACCAGCGATTGCTTCCTGCTCCCAGCAGTCGATTGTGCTTTCAAAGTTTTCAGCATACGGCAAAGTTTCAATTCCACATGCCGTACGGAACGTTCCACTTACAGCCTCGCTAGTGTCGGGATCGCAGAACGAACGTACCGTAACTGCATACTCTGTATTAGCGGTCAGACCATTAATAGTATAAGGATTCTCTGTGGTCTCTGTCCATGCTCCATCGTCAACCTTCACAACCCATTTCGTGGCACTTCCATTCTCTGTCCACGAAAGTGTCAGGCTTGTCTCGGTTGCTGCATCAAGCGTTAAAGCGCTAGGCTTCGGGCATGCCGGCGGCGTGGTCACAACAACACCATCCAAATAAACATAGGTCGAAGTGTAGCCACTTGAAGATACAGCTCTGAATGCGATTTGATAGGAGGCTGCGTTTGTCGATGAAGGCAGAAACAATTCATATTTTGTCCAGTCTTCAACTGCTTCTGTCAAAGTCTCTCCAACGGTCCATTCTCCACTCGTCGATGCACGGTACAACACTTCCAGCGTTGCACTGTATGTATCTCCATACCAATCCTCTGCTTCAGGCATTTTATACCAGAAACTCAGCTGTGCACCGTTGTCCATTGCGGTGAAATTGAATTCGGGAGTTATAAGGGTGTCCTCACCTGAGTAGTAATCAGTAAAATACAAGCCTCTACCTGTGTATCCTGTTGTGTACGATTCCCATACGGCATCGGTTTGTGCCCAGCACGACGGAATACCAGAGGTAATTCCTTCAAACTCTTCCTCAAAGCTGTCATCTGTCGTGACAACTTCGGCAACACACAATGTTCTGAACGTGCCGCTCACGGCGTCGCTGGTGTCGGGATCGCAAAATGCGCGCACCGAAACAGCATACTCCGTATTAGCAGTCAGACCATTGATAGTGTATGGATTCTCTGTGGTCTCTGTCCAGGCCCCATCGTCAACCTTCACAACCCATTTAGTTGCGCTTCCAGCCTCTGTCCACGAAAGTGTCAAGCTGTTGTCGGTTGCTGCATCAAGATTGAAGTTGGTTGGCTTGGCACACGAAGGAGGTTCCGATATAACGATATTGTCCAAACGGCAATAATCGCTCGAGCCATAGAAACGGAACGCAATATATTTGGAAGACGAGCTGGCAATTGCAGCCTCAGCACTGAGATTGATCTCATAGTTGACCCAGCTACCACCGTTCTGGGTACCCACAAGGCTGAAAACACTAGTGAATGTTGTCGGATCACCAGGATTGTCAATCACTCCAACATACAGTGTGTCACTTGTGTAGCTTGAAAGCCATGCGTCAAAGCTGAGATAAAGTGCGTTTGCATTGCGGTCAAGTATAGGTGTTGCGATAAAGCTCACATGACTTGAATAGCTACCGAAGAGTTCCAAATAGTTACCGTCCGTCGCATAGGATGAACTGTTCCCTATTTTGGGATATGTGCCGCTAGCCACAACCGTTGTCCAGCAACTGGGTGCCTCGTTCACAGTATAATCAGTAAAGTTTTCAGTATAAGGCGTAGATTGTGTAGCGCAGAGCGTTCTGAATGTTCCGCTCACAGCGTCGCTGGTGTCGGGATCGCAGAAGGCTCTTACCGAAACTGTATATCCAGTATTAGCCGTCAGGCCATCGATTGTGTAAGGATTCTCTGTGGTCTCTGTCCACTCACCGTCTCCAACCTTCACAACCCATTTTGTGGCGCTTCCGTTCTCCGTCCACGAAAGTGTCAAACTTCTATCCGTAGCTTCATCAAGTGTGAGTCCGACAGGCTTGGCACATGCCGGTGGCTCCACAACAGTAAGACTGTCAATCCAATAATAGTAATTTGTGGAAGTTGTATTAACTTGTTTGAATACTATACATCCGCTAGCGATATTCAAGGTGTTGCGATAAGTATATTCGTAACGGTTGTAAGTCGTTGCTGCATCGATGGTGTCAATCCATATAGCCGACTCTGCCATTGCAGGCGACAATGCTACTCCTATCGCCATATCTCCAGAGCTGTTAACATTCTCACATTTCATGTCAAAGCTGATGAACACATCGTTACCTGCAATGTTGATTACCGGAGTAGCAACAGTTCCGGGCCCTTGCATATGTAGCGCTTTCGTTCCCTGTGATGCGTATGTACTATAGGTGCCGTTAGCTTCTACATAGTTTGTTCCACTTATGCTGGTCCAACACTCTGGAAAGTTGCCTGAACCTGCTGTGTACGACTCAAAGTCTTCGCTGTAAGGGAAGGCCTCAGTAGCGCAGGGCGTGCGGAAATTTGCGGTAGCCACCATACTGGTGTCGCCGGCTCCACAAATTGAGCGGACATAAACAGTGTAGTTGGTATTAGCCGTCAACCCTGTAAGGGTGTAGGGATTATCCGTGATGGTAGTCCAAGCTCCATCATTGTATTTGAATGACCAGCTTGTAGCACTGTTGGGCTCATTTATCGGAATAATAGCAGTTGTCTCGCTTGGTACGATAGTTCCAAACGCAGGTGTTCCACAGCTGACCGGTACAATAAATCCGGTCTTGGGGATGAAGTTACGCTGTGTGCCCGTTATAGCTTCCCACGATGTACTGCTATAGTACTGCAGTGAAGAGCCCGTCGATGATATTCCATAGAAAGAGCAATCTTTGTAGTTCCCATTCACAATTTGGTTTGTCTCGATTAGGAGATTACCACCTGTGTAGGTAAATGGTGTAGCGAAGTTGATAGTCATTTCCGAGCCAGTGCCGTCGAGAGTACCAGTGTACACTGTAGTGAATGACGAAACATCGGCCCATGCGGTACCGTCAAAAGTGGCACTGGCCGTGGTGCCAATCTTCACCTCGAACGTACCTGTCCAAGCGGCAGCTGCCGGCGAAGAAAGATAGTAGGTGACACCCTGTATCTCCCTACCTACAAGTTCAGCCATCATCGATTCAGGATAGATTACCTGACAGCGCAGATAAGCATCCGCCCAGTTACCATGCACCGGCACATTACTGTTCGTCGCAGTCCCGTTGGCCACAACGACCGTTCCTGTGCCCTGCGCGTTCGCCGCCACGATGCCTAGCATCGCGGCAAGCATAAATAACATTAACTTTTTCATTTTTTTTTATGTTTTTGTTTGCTTTTTCACTATTTCACGATAAGCTTGCGCACCGTCGCCATCTCATCGCTGTTGATTCTGACAAAATAGGTACCCTTCGCAAGCTTTGCCACGTTAAGCTCCACTGTGCCGTCCGACATCGTGGTCGTCATCACCGTGCGGCCACTCATATCGACCACGCTCAACTGTGCCTTGCCGCTCATGCCCTCAACACTCACAATTGTGCGGCTGTTGGCCGGATTGGGATAGATGCTCACCTCGCTTTTGGCGTTCACATCCGCTATGCCTTGTGGCTGCGGCGCCGCTGGCGACGTGAAGGTGATGGACTCTGTCCACTCGCTCGTGAATCCGCCCATGCAACGTGCTCTCACCCTCACCGTATAGGTCGTCGTGGGTTCCTCGTTCAGACCGTAGCCGTTATAGCTTATCATCTCTCTGTACGGCTGGGCCTGCCCTTCTGTCCTGATTTCAATGTCATAGTTGTCCGATGTTCCCTCCCAGGTTATGTTGGCATACAACTGACCATCCTCCACACTCTGCTCAACAGCCAACCCGGTCGGCACATCGCAATACTCCGAATAATCGCTTCCCTCGAGCGTGGTAAACGGAACCGCATCGCTCCAGTCGCTGTAAGTGCTGCCGCTGCACAGCGTGCGCACCTCCACAGTGTAGTCGGTCTCCGATTCCAGGTCATAGAACGCATAGTGCGTATAAGTCGTGCTGTACGTGTTGGTCTGACCCATCACAAGGTCATTGAGGCGTATTTCATAGCCCTCCACTCCAGGTATCGCCAGCGAACCCACAGCGTGCAGCTGCGCTCCGTCCAGTGTAATGCTGATTACATCTGGCATCCCCCCTATCGAACCGGTGCCGTCTATATCGAGCGACGTAATCTCTATCGTAAGCACTCCGTCGGTCGGCAAGGCCGTTGGTTGTGCAAACGTCACCGTACCGGTAAACTCTATTGGCAGCTGACCCATCAGCGACACCGACTCGCTTATCGTTGCTGGCTCTATCGAAAGCCCACTGGCCCCAAGCGTGCCCGTGGTGTTGAAATGGAATGCGATGGGATCCATAAACGAACCGAACTCCATGTCGAACGAACCGGTCACCGTGTACTGGTCGCCGCTACCCTGCTCTATCGTGACAAACACAGGTATGCCAGCAGCTGACGTCGTCGTGTCGATGTCATCCATATCCGACCCCTGCATCTGCAACATCATATGCAGCGCCTGCGACAAGGTCACTGTCATGTGCAACTCATCGCCATCTGAAAATGCCATGTTCCACTCTCCTGGGAAACCGTCGGCCTCAGGTGCATCACCGCCCGACCAGCTGACTCTGGCTCCGTTGGCTGTCACGCCCGATACTTCCACATTGACTGGAACATTACAAGGATCTTGAGCATTCGCCACCGCAACGCCTAGCATCGCGGCAAACATAAACAGCATAATTTTTCTCATAACGTTATAAATTAATTAATAATACAAATTCCTTATCAAGACTATGAACTGCAAATGTACAAAAATAATTTGTATTTCAAAAAATCAATCAAAACACCAACCACATAAAATCCATTAGAACAATGAAACCTATTAAACCCATAAGACCTATTAGACCTATCACATCCTTCACCCCTACCACAATAAACCCAATCATCCCAACGTTATACATATCGTTTCAAATTTCAAAATTCATAATTACAATGACACGCTCCGAACTTGTCAACCTCATCCGCGAACGCCGCTCCTTCCTCTGTGTCGGCCTCGACACCGATTTGAAAAAAATGCCCCGTCACCTCGCCTCGCAGCCCGACGGCGTCTTCCTCTTCAACAAAGCTATCATCGACGCCACCATCGACTACGCCGTAGCCTACAAGCCCAACCTCGCTTTCTACGAATCCATGGGCATCGAAGGCCTTCGTCAGCTCAAGTTCACCGTCAGCTACCTCCACTCTCTCGACAAGAAAGCCTTCCTCATCGCCGACGCCAAACGTGGCGACATAGGCAACACCTCCCAACAGTACGCCAAAGCCTTCCTCTCGCCTGACGGCGACTTCAACTTCGACGCTCTCACCATAGCTCCTTATATGGGTGAGGATTCTGTGGTCCCCTTCACCGCCTACGACGGAAAATGGGTCATCCTCCTCGCTCTCACTTCCAACAAGGGTGCCTTCGACTTCCAGCTCATGGAAGACCGCGCCTCTGGCCGGCGTCTCTTCGAACGTGTCCTTGAGACCTCCAAGCAGTGGGGCAACCCCGACAACATGATGTACGTCGTCGGCGCTACCAAAGCCGAGATGCTCGAAGATGTCCGTAAGATAGTTCCCGACTCCTTCCTCCTTGTCCCCGGCGTGGGCGCCCAAGGCGGCAGCCTCGACGAGGTCGCCCGCCACGGAATGACCAAGGAGTGCGGCCTTATCGTCAACTCATCCCGAGGCATCATCTACGCCTCCGACGGCGACGACTTCGCACAGCGTGCCGGCGAAGAGGCCCACAAGCTCCAGCAGCAGATGGACCACCTCCTCAAAACCCTCTGCCCAAACATCTAACTAAAATCCCAATCCGTTTCACACCCATAAACTTACATTCCGCAAGTGGACGAACAAGAACGTAAATCACGCCTGCGCACGCTGCACATAGTTTTGGCGCTCAGCCTTATAACTAACGGACTCAATGCCCTCTCCTACTTTACCTTGAGTTTCGAGGGTGTCCGCAACATGATGCAAAACAACATGCAGCTCATACCCGAGGTCATGCAAGAATCCTACGACTTCTTGCTCTCCATCCCATCCTCTTTCTACCTCGTATCCTCTCTCTTCTATATCATCGCCTTCGTCGGTTGCCTCATCATGTGGCGCCCCCGCGGCATCGGATTCCACTACTACACTCTCGCCAAACTCCTGCTCATCGGCACACCCCTGGTTTTCATCGGACGTCAGTACTTCAACCTCGGCGACCTCATGATCAGCCTCCTCTTTATCGTTTACTACTTCATCAGCCTCCGCTCCCTTGACGCCTTCTCAAAACAAACCACCGACAACCAAGAAACCCCCACCAACTCTGAATCCTCTGAAAACTCAGAACCCTCCGAATCCTCAGAATAAACATTCCCAAAACAAGCATCTTTAACGAGGGGCAGAACTGTCAATTCTGCCCCTAGTCTTTTCATACACCCCATCCATATCCCCCTAAACACGCCGCTACCGCACCCCCCCATGCCAGCAACCGCCAACGCCGCCAGCGCCGCCGTTCCCTACCGGTATTATTGCCATTCCCCATCCCCATCGGCATCAATCCCAATCCGTGTTGCCGTCGTTCCCCACCGCCGTTGGCACCTATACACATCCCACCGTTGGCGCACCCCCACCGTTGCCACGGTGCAAACACGACTCAGACACGGCGTTGCCGCAGGGTTGTCCCGAAGAGGGCCGAAAGGGCACCAAAAGGATACCAAAAGGGGACCAAAACCAATAGAATACATCCGGCTGTTTTACAAGCAGTTGCAACCAACGTTACCACATACGCCCGATTTATCACAACACACACATTTCCAACAACATGCCGACTTATCAACACAATTCATGAAAAATGCGGTGAAAAAAAACCGAAAAAACTCCTTATAAACCGTCCGCAACCTCATGTTTCGCTCGGAATTCCGCATCCGAGAAAAAATATTTTCATTGCCAACCAACTGCTTTACAGTGCGCTGCGAAACAAATTCCGCAATCTTCGAAAAAAATATTTGCCGGAATGAAAAATGGTTGTATCTTTGCATCCGCTTTCGCCCGAAAAACGGGTGTTGAAAAAAAAGCGAGAGGACATTGAAAATTTTGGAACATGAGATAGCGTGTGTCGAGTGCCACATATAATTAAGGTGTGTGGTTCGACACGGATGAGTTCAAGGTTAACAACAACAATTCTTACAATGAAGAGTTTGATCCTGGCTCAGGATGAACGCTAGCGGCAGGCCTAACACATGCAAGTCGAGGGGTAACAGAGGGTAGCAATACCCTGCTGACGACCGGCGCACGGGTGCGTAACGCGTATGCAACCTACCTTTAAGAGGGGGATAACGGAGGGAAACTTCCACTAATACCCCGTATAGTCACAGGGCCGCATGACCCTGTGACGAAAGCTTCGGTGCTTAAAGATGGGCATGCGTGACATTAGCTAGTTGGCGGGGCAACGGCCCACCAAGGCTGCGATGTCTAGGGGAGCTGAGAGGCTAATCCCCCACACTGGTACTGAGACACGGACCAGACTCCTACGGGAGGCA
>JAEEGG010001444.1_pt1 | contig 64854 bp, 52 predicted proteins | sample 9134161 | NCBI WGS metagenome assembly JAEEGG01 (sample SAMN16246543, study PRJNA631951) | gut metagenome | biome: gut microbiome; feature: rumen; material: CR-attached | host: Bos | place: Iran: Karaj | collected 2018-10
CCACATCCTCCGTTCCTCGTCATCCATCTTTTCGATGGCGTAGCGAAGGGCGGTGCGGGGCATTTCGTGTGCGTGCAACTGCAGGAACTCTCGCAGCAGGTCCATATCAATGCGTTTCCCCATCTCGCGGAGCATCCAGCCGACCGCCTTCTGCATCAGGTCGTGCGGGTGGTGCAGGTGTACTTCCGCATAGCGCAAACACCACCACGAGTCGCCTTGTTGCAGGGTTTTCCACGTGCATACCATACTCATCCGCTGCTTCCAGAGGCAGGGACTGGCGGCCAGCTCGTCCATCACCTGCACCTTGTAATCCTCGTGCATATCCAGCTCGTTACCGCCGAGGAAAGTGGCAAGTAACAGCCAGTTGCCCAATATCTTGTGGGTGGACAAATCCACCAAATCCCAGTTGTTGGCCCTTTCGGCATATTGCAGATACAGGGTGAGGATTTCGTCTCGCCGACGTGCCGCTTCCGCATTGTTGGCCAGTCGTTTTGTGGCCAGTTTCTCGAATTTTGCTACGAGGATCAGCAGACCGCAGAGCCGCACCTCATGCCACTTCGACATGAGCAGTTCGGGTACCTCGCTGAGCGGAAAATCTTTGGCGGCGGCCTTTACAATTTCGCGGGTCTGCGGCACCTTGAGCCCGAGGAACTCGTCGCCCTCGCCGTACTGTCCCGGCCCCGTCTTGAAGAACCGCATCAGCACACCCCGCTGCTTCTCGTTGCGGAGGGATTCGAGGTAGGCGATGGTGTCGGGGACGGGAAGGTTAGTGTGAATCATATATTGTTATTTATTAGGTCAATCGGGTTGCAGAGGGCGTTTGGACACAAGCATCATCTTTCCAATCAATAATTTCTTTTCAATGTTATGAAATCAGACATTAATGAAATATACCCTTCTTTAATCTGATCCTCTGTCACATTATCATTAATATTGTCTCTTTTGACAACATGAATCATATATGGAGTGATGTATTCTCCTAACTTACTTCTTATATAATTACGAATCTCATCATCTTTCATATTTATTGTTGAATTAAGCAAATCGTCCACCTGCCCTTTTTTTGAGAAAGGAGAATAGATGTAACAATTGCTGTAATTAGGAAAATGTTCAAAACCTGAAATATAATTTCGTTTAACCACAATTGTCGAGTATTGTTTTAAACCAAATATCGCACTACGTGAACCATGATAATAATCCAATTGCTCTAACTTAAGCAAATATTCTGTCTCCTTACCACATGTGACAAGATTAGGCCTATAAGATTTGGAATCATCACTATCAAGTTTATCAAGTTTGTATATTGAACAACGATTGTTATATTCTATGATTTCAGTGCACATAAAATTAAACATCAAAGCAACGCCCAAAAAATCGTCTCCCCAAAGGGCCACTTTGTTTTTTAACAAACTCCCGAATTCCTCTTCGATCCTTTTTTGTTCCTCTGGGATTATCGTATTATAACCATTCGTTTTAAAACCCCCGACCAAATATAACGAAGAACTCTCAAAAAATTTTTTTGCATTTATCTCTTTATTATTGTAAGAAATTATATTACTTGGAAGCTTTATTTTTTCTAGAACAGATGATTCACAGGAATCAATACGGCAAGCCATTGCTGTTAAACAATAGTTTAAATATTGAGCATCCAAATCGTGCTTTTTGTTTCCCCTTTTTTTATACATTTCTTTAAATATATTCCCGATAATTCTAATAAAATCTGGGAAAAGTATGTTTAACAGAGTGTCAGAAATCCATCGTCTTCCATTATAGGTGAGATTATCACGTGATAAGTCCACTATCTTGTCAGTTGTCTGATTGTGCAAATTCCACTCAAATCCCGAATGTGCTGTTAGAAAGTAATTAAATTTTGCATTAGAAACTAGAACATCTCGAAGGAAAAGTCTTTGCGGAAGATGGTAGTTACTTAGTTCTTTATCAAACCAGATTGTAAAAGCAGACCCGTACTTCTTTTCAGAAATCTTGAATAATAGATAATCATCTTGGAATCCACATGCAACTTTATAATCTCCAGACAGATATGCGGTAGCACAATCATTTGTTTTGTTTATTAGAGAGAATTTTCTTTCAGGATTCTCTGGTTCGTACTGAAAAACGTAATACTCTATTCCTCTGAATGTGTTTAATACAAACTCGTCGATTTTTGCTAAGTACACATCATCTCCTTCACCCTTAAAGACATCCACTTTCCCTAAGACATCCCAGCTAAAAGTAGTCCCAAACAATTCGCTGAATCGTTCCTTGGGAACTTCAACTTTTACGGTTGTCCCTCTTTTTCGCTCAATATTTTCTTCAACGATGGAACTATATTGATTCTCTGCGGCGGATCTGAAAATGATCCGTTTACTTTTTTCCCCAGGGTAAGAAGTTTCAACCTCAAAAGTAGGTGCAACAAAAAAAACAGATTGTAAACCAATTCCAAATGCTGCTGTAGGTTTCAGCCAATATGGCATTGATTGATATACACTATTATAATCGGGGTCTTTCGAATGACTTTCTCCAACATGTTGGGTCATTCTTAATAAAGTTGCTTCTGAGATGCCTGTTCCACGATCCTCACATTCAAAACATAAGACGTTTTTTTCCTTATCTTTCCACTTTATCGAAAGTTTTACTGGATATTGGTTATAAATCATTGGCATAATATCGTCCGGAAAGATAACATCTTCAATTCGTTTGCTTTGCTCAACAAAATATGAATCATAAAAACCGGAACAAATATCCGTCCACATCTGTAGCTTACTCGCATCAAAAGCATTTTGAACAATTTCTCTAATAAATGCAAATCCAGGTTCTTTATATATTCCTCCACCTTGTATGATTTCGAACATCTTTTTTTGAGACATTGTGAATCTCAAATTAAGAAGCTCTGGTTTCGCCTGTATTCCATTATAAAGAATCTTAATGCTATCCTTACTGATCACAGGTGGCAACCCTCCTATTTCTTCTGGGGCAATATTGGTCCATTCACGACTTTGATTGTTGACCTCTTTTTCTAACCAATCAAACCAACTTCTCGAGACTCGATACACTTTCTCATCAGGACAATCTAATTCAGCCTCAATTGCTGTTGGAGAAACTAGTTTGTGTTTCACAGAAGCATGTTTCAATTGGTGAACTTTTGATATTTCTGGCATTTCCTTCAAAGAAGCGTTGACATATAAATTAAATCGATTGCTATCAAAATCTAGCAAATCACCTAATCTCACCATACATGCAATAAAACGAGGATGAATATAGTCCCTCTTAAAACCGTCTGCTTTAAAATATAATTGAGACATTACTTCATCAAAACTTTGTCCATGCAAATATGCTACATTTGCCAACAGATCAACAAATCTATTAGGTAACTGATCCGCATGATAGTTTTCAGCAAGTTTTTTAAAATCAGTATCTGTCTTCAGATATTCTGCACTCAATTTCGCATGTTTATTTCTAAACAACTCTGCAGTTATGATAACAACAGCATTTTTAATCTCCAAAGCCCATTTAAATCCATCATAGTCATTACACTTATCCGGTTTTTCTTTATAAAAACGCATAATTAACTTTGCAGCATCTGACACTACTATATCGTCACTATTGGAAATATTCTCCAACATTTTCTCGAAATCAGATTTGGCCCATTCTTTTTCTATCATTTTATATGTCAATATCATGCCTATGTCATGTGTAAGACTTGCCATCAACAACAAAAAGGTATCAGTAGCACCTAGGCACTTTATACGTTCTGTGCCTAAAAAACTCTGAATATTGTCAATGATAGAATAAGAGTGACTTGCATCATGTAAACTAAAATTGGGATAGTTTATAGAAACGACATTTAATCCCTGAGTCAAGTTTTTCTTATTAAGATCCCAAATTGAATACAACAATTCGTATTCTTTATCATTATCAGATAAACATTTTAAATGCTTCTCTAAAGTATAATTATTGTCAGTAATTTCTTCCATAATATGTATATGTTTTTTATAATGTTCGTAATTATAAGCTTTTTACTTCCCTTCCACAACTTCAATCTCTTCCTCACTTAACCCATACAACTCATACACCATTTTATCAATTTCCTTGTCGGTGGCGGCAATTTGGGCTTTGAGGGACTGACATTCGGTTTTGTATTGATTAAAATATTCTTCCCATTCGTCTTGTTGAACAAGAGTGAGTTTGATTTTCTGTTTCTTGAGTTCTGCCACAAAGCCTGCAAAATCTAGATTGTCGAAAGTTTCCAATGCTCCGTTGATCTTGATTCCCGACATATTCTCCTGCAAACGACGAAGAAAACGACTGCGCTTTTGCTGTATGTCTTTATTCAACGTAAGCATTTCTTCAGCAAGAGAATCCAATGCTGAAATAACACCACAATCGGGAATTGGTATTTGGCTAAAGTATTTCCATATCAATTGATAGCCATTTTGTATTTGTGTACAGAACTTGGTTATTAACCACCAACCCATTTTTGAATTTAGTATGGCCAACAAGGCTTTGCTATTCGTGGGTATAAACCACATGGAATTATTTGAATAGAAGCCATTTTCATCATAAATGAAGCAAGGTTTAACCTGAAATGCCTGATACATAATTTTAGGCTTTGCAAACTGCTCGTAATAATCACAAGCTCTCAATTCCCACCAGAAATCGCCCTTGTCAGTTCGTTTTCGTCCTTTTTCGGCATATGGTTCTAACCATTCCGCAATTGAAGGATATTGTGCTTGTAAATAATTCCAAGCATCTGCTTCATTGTCAAATTTTTGTTCTTTCTGTGTCCAACCCTTTTCAAACAAAATCAAAAAACTGACGGCTTCTGCACTTCCGTAGGGTTTGATATTTCGCCCTTGCAAGAATGGATATATTTTTTCCTTGGCTCGCTCGTCTTTGCTTATGATGTTTTGATATGTTTCATTATCAATAAGAAAGGCCTCTGACAATCCTGTCAAAACACCTCTGTATGATTCTCCTCCAATGAATTTTTTTAACGTTTGGAACTTTTTTGAAAGCTGCTCAATTAGAGACTTCTCCTTCTGTGAAGAGATAATCCAAGTATCACAGCTAAATTGTGAGTAGGCAAATTCTTCTTCCGTACTTTTTACATTTTGGTAAAAATCATGGTAATCAGCGGATTTTAGCACGGAAACAATTATTTGATCTGCTGGTTCAGCATTTCTTGCAATAAATATGCAAGGATAAGTCGTCGCGCCTTCAAATATTTGAATATCACCAAAATCAATAAGCCGTTCCAATCGTTTTGTCAAAAAATATGCTCGCAATTCCTTTCCGTAACCCGCTTGTAGCCATTTGTTTGGCATAATATACGATACCATTCCATTGGATTTTACAATTTGGAATGCCTTTTCTACAAACACGCAATATAGGTCTCCTCTTTTATTGTATGTGCTATATCCGACATGTTCTAATTGAATAGAAGTTTCTTTAATGCTTTCAAGGTGCACATACGGCGGGTTCCCAATCACCACATCAAAGCCGCCTTTTGCGAACACTTGCGGAAATTCTGTTTCCCAATCAAAAGCCTTTTCGCCTGCAATGGAAGGATCGGAAATCAACGAGTTGCCGCATTTAATGTTATTATTCAGCGAGTTTAGTTTGCGATGCGGTTTAGCCGTACGCAGCCAGAGTGCCAATTTGGCAATCTCCACACTCTCTTCGTTAATATCCACTCCATAAAGGTTGTTCTCCAAAATGCTGTTTTCCACATTCTGGAACACAATCGAGCCTCCTGTAACTTTGGTTTCCATCTCGTCAATGAGTTTGTGCTCATTAATAAGGAAAGCCAATGCTGCATTGAGGAAAGCACCCGAACCGCAAGCAGGGTCGCAGATAGTGATTCCGAGCAGCCACTCGCGATATGCTTGCAATTTTTCCATCAATCTTTTCTTGGTTGCCATCTGGCGGTTCTTGTCCGCAAAATACTCCGCTTCATCAATTCCCATTTCGGATTTCTTCTCTGCACACAGCCGCCCAACGGTATTTTCAACGATGTATTTGGTGATATACTGCGGTGTATAGAAAACCCCGTCACGCTTTCTTTTAGAAACCGCAGGCGCCTTTTCGCCACTATTGATCTGCGCCGTTACCTCTTCTATCTCATTGAGCGAGTTCTCAAAAATATGTCCGAGAATATTCACATCCACCTCGCTGGCGTAGTCGTATTCCGACAACCGGCGCGTGAAGCGGGCCAACAATTCATCGCTAATCTTCAACCCGTCTAATATCTCGTCCGGTTTAAACAATCCGCCGTTGTAGGCAAAGATTTCGTACTTTTTGCCTTGGAAACCAGTATCAAGATAGCCGAAATACTTTTTTATGCGAGAATACAAGGGTACAGCTTCATCCAATTCCTTGAGTTGCTCCCACTGGTCGAGAATCATGATCATCGAATTTGGCGGCAGCAGTCCGCAGTCCTCGGCAAAGAAGATGAACAGAAGCCGGTCGAGCAGCTTTTGAGTTTTCTTAAACAACAATAGAATATGTTCTTTGGGCGTGTTCTCGTCCGTGTTATTGGCTACGATGTCCGCAAAAATCTCACGCTTAAATGCCGAATAGTCCTTGTATAGTTGTTGCGTAATCTGGTCTTCCGAAGAAACCGACTCGCTTTTCAACTTCAACGCGACACCCTTATTTACCTGTGTCCAAGCGATGCAGAGATACAACTCGTTGAACTCGTCTTCGGTCATGGCGAAGAGATTCCACTCACGAAAATCAACGGCATTATCTATATAAAGACGCAATTTTTCAAAATTTGAAATAATTACATATCTGGCATCGCGGTGTTTGCTCTTGTAACCGAACGCTTGTTGCTCAATCTTGCTTAAATCGGTGGTTTTGTGGTCTTTCAACTCAATAACACCAATCACTTTGTCATCAAGCAGAATGGCTCCGTCGGCTTTCTTTGAGTTGGTCTCATTCTTTTGTTCGGTAATCAGATTGTAGTCGGGCGAAGGATTCAGCGTATATCCCAAAACCTTTACAAACAATTCCCGAAGAAAACCTTCTTGAAACTGTTCCTCTTTGCTTTGCTGTATGTTTGACTGGATATCGGGGTTGAGAAAGTAACTTTTGTACTGGTTCCACGCCAGACCAGTTACCTCCAGCGGCAAAGTGGCAAGATATTTTTTGACAATATTCTTTTGAAATAACATGATTCAAATTTTTCTATTTAATATTCATTCCAGTTCCTTCGGCAAAACTATTTTTTCACCCCTTCAAACACCCCTCTGGTGCCACATAAATGCCATTTTGGGCTGTCAGGAGCATCATTTTGCTTTATTCAAATCTGTTTTAATTCTGATTGGTTCATATTGCAACTTATTGTTTTTTCTTTGTGGTGTATTTTTGGTTAGGATGGTTTATCATTTCTGGGATGGTATAGAAAAGTTTACCTTGTGCCATAAGCGGGTTTATATAATGATTGCGTAAGAAAACCATATTTCTATGTAACAGGATTGAAATTTCATATATACTAAACGGATGTAAATCACACAATTCAATTAGCAATTTTTTCATCTCTTCTTCAGGCGCTCTTTTCCCAATTTTAAAAATTTTCTCTTTCAATGCTTCCGGCAATTCATCAGCTCCATACATTTCTCCATCTGCTCCATACATTTCTCCGTTAGCTCCATACATTTCTCCGTTAGCTCCATACATTTCTCCGTTAGCTCCATACATTTCTCCGTTAGCTCTACTTATTGTTCCGTCAAGCTTACCATTTTTTCCGTTAGGTTTTCTATTTTCTCCCGTAGGTATACCATTTTCTCCATCAAGTTTACCATTTTCTCTGTCAGGTTTTCTGTTTTCCCCCACAGGTTTTCCGTTTTCCCCCACAGGTTTACTATTGAGCTTTATGAATTCCGGCCCAGCAATATAGTAGGCGTTTCGTTTCTGTCCTTTCAGTTCAAACAAGCCTGCTTTACACATGCGATGCAGGTCAAAAGTGGCTTTTCTGGACGTGATATCACTGTTTAACTGACGATAAGTAATGTTGTCAATCGCGCCCAATTCACGGATAAAAATCAACGATAACTTTTGTTCGTTATTCAATTCATATTTGGCAAATAGCGAAAGCCATTCGATATCGTCTCTCCCCAGTAAATGATGAAATAGCAAACGGGTTGTAAACTTGTTGGTTTCTCTATTCGATTCAAAAGTTGGAGGCATCAGCTTCGCCTTTTTCATCTGTTCACGCATTGTATTGATACCAGACCCCTTTGTCTCAGCCAAATTGGTTTCATGGAAAATCGAACTTATATACTGGTTTCTCAATTCTGAACCTGGCTCACCAAGGTGTTCGGGCGATTTCAAGGAATAACCCGGATTTGTAATTTCCAAACGATTAGAATATCTAATAATTTGAATGGGTTGGTTCACTCGAAACGAACGGTGAATGAATGCGTTAACAATAGCCTCACGCAATGTGTCGTTTGGAATGTCAATAGGTGTTGAGGCTTGCAGGTTGCCGTCTTTAAGTTCAAAGCCTTTGGGCAAATCATCTGTAATGGCACTCAACGCACGATTGACCAAAAGAATAAAAGCACCGCGCATGTCAATCGTCGATTCAAAACGCCTGTCAGGATTCTCCACCCATCTGTTACCGGAAACTCGAATATAATCAACTCTTAACGCAGGCATCAATCGCCTCAAAGCCATTGTTCTTCCGAAAACAATCAATCCAGTATAGGTAAGGACATACTCTCCTGATTTATCTTTCTCACAAGCTCTCAAGGCCAACAATAGGTTGGTGTCGTCGTAAGTTAATTCTTCGGCATTTGGATTAACCTTTTCTCTCAATCTCCTATAATATGACAATGCATTTTCATCAATGTCGTCCAGACTTGAGCCTTTAACGATAGAGCAATCGAAACTCTCTGCTGAGGAATAGAAAACAGGCATGTCGTCCTCAGTACATTTTTGATCCGACGGGCCTATTCTACGATACGCACCTTGTGGCAGACCTCTCTTTTCAAAATAAACAGGCTTTTGCGACAATGGCGCTTCATCTACTTTCACAACGATAACTGTTTTGCCGTCAACCACCTCTGTTTCAATCTGTGGACGAATGCGTATGTTAAAAACCGAGGCACATTGGTTGGCAATATCTGTTTGGATTTTATCAGGATTCTCAATGTTTTCCGGCTCATAAACGGGAAAACCGTTCTCATCAAACCCTTTCCTCACGGCTCCCAAAAGAATATAGCCGCCATCCAAATCGGGTTCGTTGGCAAAAGCACAGATGGTTTCCAGAATGCTCTTTCCTACTTCCGAAGCTCTTTTTGCCTCAATTCTGACACCTTCATCGCCAGCATTCAATTCATTGAATAGTTCTCGTGCCATTCTCATAATCTGCAAATTTATGAATTAAAACTTTCCGAGATGATGATCTCAGGATAAATTCAAAACGCAAAGATACAATTTTCTTCGCAGTTTTAATTGGGTTGTGGCTCCTTATTTCAACAAAATATTATCAAAACTCAGCACTCTTATACAGAAAATTTGCAAACCGTTGAAATACAACAAAATAGATTTCCGTTCGGCGAAATGGCGAAATTTTATTCGGCGACTTTGCGGAAAACATCATTTCAACCTAAACGGCAAAAACCTCCCCACCCTCTTGCAATACTCTTCGTACTCCTCGCCGAAGTCGTGGCGGAGACGTTCTTCTTCGGTACGCACTTGCACGAGCATGATGGCGACAAAAACCACGAAGACGACCACCGATTGCCAGGTCCAGAGCCAGAGGCAACAGCCTATCAGATAGACGAATATGCCGGTGAGCATCGGGTTGCGGCTGAGACGGTAGGGACCGCCGGTCATCAGGTGCTTGGTGCGTGGGGCGACCTCGTGACCGAAGGCGTCCATCGGGTTGCCGTCGCCCACGCGGCGCATATAGACGATGGCCCAGATGCTCAAGAACAGACCGTCGATGACACAGAAAATGGAGATGCCTGCCAAAAACGGGTGTGGCCAGCTGAAAGACGGCATCTTGGAGCAGAGCCACATAATCACAGGGATCAGCACCACAAACAGCAGGAAACCGAGTGCATAACCGAATGTTTCTTTCAATTTGTCCATTACACCATTATTACTTATAGTTTAGTTTACAGAATCATCGCCCGAACCCTCCGCGCCACCTCCTCCGGGTGGTCCACCAACAGCTGGCCGTGGTTCATCTTCGGGAAAACCTCCACGTGCGCGTCCGGACATAGCGTGAGCAGGTGCTTGGCTTGCGGCTTCGCCACGAAGGACTCCTTGGTGCCATGCCAGTAATGGATATCAGCCCCGTGGATAGATTCCAACTTATTGGTATATACCGATTTGTATCCGTCTAACACAGCGCGGGTTTTCCCCGATGGATAGACCTTCTTCACCTCATCCAACAGCACATCGAAGTAGTGCGAGTGGAACAGCCAGCGCCAGAATCCGGTCCAGTGGTAGCAGGTCCACACGTTGAGGGCTTGGTAGTAGCGCAGCGGTCCCACCGTCCACTTGGGCAACGGCAGCAGCGGCGCGGCATCCATAATGGCGTGGTCAATGGTGATTTCGTCGCGCTCCAGCATCCGCGAGAGGATTTTCCCGCCCAACGAGAGCCCGTAGGCGACTTCCAGCCGCCCACCGAGGTTCTCCAGCACGTAACGATTGACTTGCGCCGCCTGGTCATCGACGGAGCTGAAACGGGAGGGCTTGCCGAGCAGGAATCCATCAATATCCGCCGTGACAATGTGGAAATCCTCCTTCAGCAATTCAATTAACGGAAAGAAAATCTCATGCGAGACACCCAAGCCGGGAAGCAGGAGGAGGGTCGGTTTTTCGGGAACGCCGTAAATGTGAAAGTCCATAAGGTCAATATTTGGAAAATATTCAGGAAAATCTATACAAAGAACAAACAGACCCCCACCACGCTGATGACGGCGCCGATGACCTCGCGTACCGTCACTTTCTGGTGGAACAGGATGGCCGCTGGGGCGATGATGAGGATGGGCGTGAGGGCGAAGATGGTCTGCGCGATGCCCGCGGAGGTGTACATGGTGGCCAACAGCGACGCGCTGACCCCGATGAACGGTCCGAAGATGGTGGAGGCGAACACGCACCACATCGCCTTGCGGTCGCGGACTGCCCTGCGCAACTTCGCTAATCCGTCTTTGCTGAACAGCATCAACGACAGGAAGAAGCCCGCCAGCCCGATGTAGGCGCGGATGGTGGTGGCGGCGAAGGGCACGCAGATGCTGACCGGCAACGGCAGCAACGCCCCCTCAAAGACCGCATCCTGGGAAATGTTGAGCGCAGTGAGCGCCGCGTCGTAGTGCTGGAGTCCCATCTTGCTAAGCACCAACCCGAAACCTTGACAGATACCGGCCATCGCCGCGTAGAAGATGCCCTTCGCAGGCAGTTTGAAACGCAGTCCGTGATGCTCCGAATCATCGTTTTTCGAGAGAATCGACAAGGCGATACCGCTCAAGGTGACCACCATGCCGAGGATGGCAATCGGGCGCATCTGCTCACCGAGCAGGATTCGTCCCGTGAGCGCCGCCGTAGGTGCCGAAAGGGTCATGAAGAGCTGCCCGAACCGCGACCCTATGTGGATGTAGCCCTGCATCAGGCAGTAGTCGCCGATGACGTAGCCGACCACGCCCGAGAGCAGCAGCCACCCCCACGTGCCGCCGTCAGCGTAGCGCGGATACGGCACGCCCATCACCAACCAGAGTGTGAGGACGAGGAACAGCAGCGACATCGTCATCCGGATCGTGTTGAACGGCAACGAGCCCATACGCTTCGAGCCCACCTCAGCAAAGAGTGCCGTGGCGGTCCACGAAAGGGCGACAAACAGGGAGATCAGTTCACCTACAAACATACTGCAAGATGCTTTTCATTGTTGTATTCACATTATTATCTCGTTTCCACGACAGAAACGGTGCACAATCTGACGGTCGTCGCCAAGGTAGATGTATCGTTCCAGACGTTCCTGCAGGGAATAGTGGTCGTGGTTCAGGTCGCTGTCATCGATGACGAGCGCGTCGAACTCGTAGCCGGGCTCGAAGCTCCCCACTTTACCGAAGAAGCTGCCCGCCGATTTCGTGGCCATCCAGAACACCTCCGGCAGGGTGAGGAACGGTCGCGCGTGATTCCTCAGGAAATGCATCTTGCTCACCTGTATGGCATAGACCATCACCCGAAAAATGCTCAAGTCGTGACCACCGCTGATGTCGCTGCCGAGTCCTACACGCAGTCCCTCGTCGAGGAATTGCCGGATCGGTGCCATGCCCGACGCCACGTTGAGATTCGACGTGGGACAGTGGGCCACCATCACGTCGTTCCGCTTCATCAAACGCAATTCTTTGCCTCTGGTATATACGCAATGAGCCATCACGGTGGGCGTTTGCCCAAAGAGGCCGTAGCGGTTGTAAGCCGCACCATACCAGATGCTTTCGAGGGTTTGTACCAAGGCCAACTCGTCCTTGTTCTCGGAGAGGTGCGACTGCACAGGCAATCGATATTTGGCGGCCAGTTCACCACAGGCGCGGAGCATCTCCGGCGTGCAAGACGGCACGAAGCGGGGCGTGACAATCGGGCGGACCAATGCATCCGGATTGTTGAATTCCTCGATCAGCGCCTCATAACCTTGCAGCATCTCCTCCACCGATTCCGAAAGTCCCTCGGGGCAATTGCGGTTCATGGCCACCTTACCCACCAGCGCTCCAATGCCAGCCTCTTGGAAAAGATGCATCAGCAGACGCGTGCTTTCCGTGTGGCTGGTGGCGAACACGCAGGCCCGCATGGTGCCGAAACGCCACAGGTCACGCACAAAACGACGGTACATCCGCTCGGCATACCCCGTATCGGCGTATTTCATCTCCTCAGGAAAAGTGTATTTCTGGAGCCATGGCAACAACTCCAAGTCCATGGCGATGCCCTGATTGCGGTACTGTGAGGCATGCACATGCAGGTCGTTCATGGCCGGGATCAACAGACGGTCGCCGAAATCGACAATCTCTACATCCTCGCCATTTGACTTCCGGCAAGGTTCGGAGACATTGACCCCTAAAGACGCCAAATCCGTCGCCACACCTGTCACACGCCCGTCGGTGTCCACAGCGACATAACCGTTCTCCATCACTTCAAAACGGCTTTGTTCCTTCGTATAAAGGATATGTGCCTTGTATATTTTTTTCATCGGAGCAAAAATACAACTTTTAAAAACACGGACACACCCTCCGAATAATTATATTCTCTCCGCCCCTTTTGCCAAAGTCATTGGGCATACTTTTCAAGTCAAAAAAATCGTACCTTTGCGCCCTCAAAAAATAGGGTAGAAAAAAGAATGAAACCTTGGCAGATAGCAGTATTTATCATCTTGATAATCACTTGTTTAGGGATTATCAGTTTTTTCTATCCTGAAGACGGGATAACGCTTGCGGGACACAGCATCAACTTCCCATCCATCGAAAAAGTACTGTCCGACCCTGACGCGGACATCCCCGACCTGCCTGGCGACAGTCTGCTGAACGACCCGCGCATCCCCGCCCCCACCCTCTTCAACCGCAAGAAACGCGAGGCCATCATCGCCGAAATCGTCAGGGAAGACTCCCTCAAGCGACAGGCCCTCATCGAAGAGCAGCTGGACACCCTCATCCAGATCAAGGAGACCCTGGCGCAGGCCGGCCATTTCTACTTGCCCAACAACGATGTCACCTTTTTCGACAAGTTTTTCGCGAAAGCGGCCGCCGCCCGTTCGAAGGACGAGGTGTTGCGCGTGCTGCACTACGGCGACTCGCAGATCGAGATGGACCGCATCTCCGGCAATCTCCGCGCCTACTTCCAGTCGAAGTTCGGCGGCGGCGGTCCGGGACTGGTGCCTGCCATACAGACCGTGGCCTCCTACGCGGTGAGCCAGTCGGCCAGCGGCGCGTTCACCCTCTACTCGTCCTACGGCGAAGGTTCGAGGGCGCGCGGCAACTACGGTCTCATGCTCAAATGCTACCGGCTGACGGGCAGCGGCTCCTTCACCGCCAACGCGAGTTCCAGCAAACGTTCCGACAGCCGCGTGAAACGGTTCTCCCGCGTCACGCTCCTCTACAACGACCACGACGGCAAGTTCCGCGCCACCCTTTCCGACCGCAAGCACGGCTACGACTCCACCTGCACGAGCGCGGGCGGCGGCATCCACGCGATGCGCTGGCAGACCGACTCCTCCACCACCTCCCTGCGCCTCAACATGCAAGGCACCGCCGACATCTACGGCATCATGATCGACAACGGCCCGGGCGTGAGTGTTGACAACATCCCGCTTCGCAGTTCCTCCGGCGACCAGTTCACCCTCGTCACCGACTCCATCCTGCGGAAATGCTATCAGAACTCCAATGTCGGGATGATTATCCTGCAATTCGGCGGCAACTCCGTGCCCGCCATCTACAGCACCGCCGCCATCAACAAATACTGCGCCTCTATGCAGAACCAAATCCGCCGCATCAAGAGCGCCTGCCCCAACGCCACCCTGATGTTCATCGGACCGTCCGACATGAGCCACTCCTACGGCGGGTCGCTGCAAACATACAAACTCCTGCCCGCGATGATCGACAGCCTGCGCAACATGTGTCTGCGCAACAACGTGGCTTACTGGGACTTGTACGAAGTGATGGGCGGTCGCAACTCGATGGTGGCCTGGGTGAAGAAAGGCTGGGCAGGCCCCGATTACGTACACTTCACCCCCACCGGAGCCAACTATGTGGGAAAGACGCTGTCCGAAAACTTCGCCACCCTCTACGAACTTTACTGCACCCGCCGCAAAGTGGGTTCACAACAATTTGACAACTTATGGGACGCCGCGCAAAACTAATATCCAGCATACTGATTATCAGCATTATGAATGCGTTTTCGCAGACAGATGTCACCGCCGACAGCGTGGCACTGGTCATGGAGTCCGACACCTCCGCCGTCTGGGCACTTCCCGAGATGTTCTCCGAATACGACTCTACATTTTCTTTCATCCACTTCAACGAAGACACGCTCTACTGGGGAAAAGACAGCATGAACCTGGTCCGTTTCTACGACAAGCTCGACCGCGTGATCCGCACCCGGAAGGGCAACGTCCACATCATCCATATCGGCGGCTCGCACGTGCAGGCGGGCACCATGTCGCATCGCATCCGCAAGCACGTCCTCGCGGAATACGGAGGCGAACCGGCCGACCGCGGACTCATCTTCCCCTACTCGGCAGCCAACGCCTGCAACAACCCCCGCGACTATAAAATCACCCGATCGGATTACTTCTCGCTGATCCGGAACGTCTATCAGCAATACCCTTCGCCGCTGGGCATGTCGGGCATTTCGGTCTATTGCACCCAGTCGGTGCAGTCCATCAAGTTCACGATGAACGAGCCCGAGTACGACTTCGCCACCGACACGCTGGTGCTGTTCGGCCGCTCCAACGGCCATTTCATCGACCCCGTGCTGAAATACGACACCATCTGGCGGTTCCCTGACGAATCCGACTTGGAGAACGAACGCTACTACTTTTACCCCGGCCGACCCTTGCAGGAGTTCACGTTCTACTTCCCGTGCGGCGCGGCGGATACCTTCTTCGTGAACGGACTGTGGCTCAAGAACGGCAAACCCGGCGTGACATTCACCTCCATCGGTGTCAACGGCGCGGCGGTACCCTCGTACTTGCGCTGCCGCAACTTTGTCCGCGACCTCAAAGCCTTCCCGCCCGACCTCGTCATCTTCGGCATCGGCGTGAACGACGCTTACGCCGCCGACTTCGACTCCGCCGTCTTCAAGAACAACTACCTGCAGCTGATTGCCCGCATCCGAGAGGCAAGCCCCGACTGCGCATTCATCTTCCTGTCGAACAACGACACGTGGAAAAAAGGCAAGAAGGGCCACTATTACGTCAACCAGACCGGACCGGAGGTGAGCGACGTCATGCACCGATTGGCAAATCTCACGGGCGGCGCCTGTTGGGACCAGTTCGAAGTGATGGGCGGTCTCGGCTCCATGGACAAATGGTACAAGAAAGGACTGGCACAAAAAGACCGCGTCCACTTCACCGTCAACGGATACAACCTCATCGGCGACCTCTTCTACCATGCTTTCATTCAACCCCTTAACGCGAAGCGAAAATGACCTGGGAAAGTGTGTTACAATTTTTGATCAACCTGTTCTCCTTTGACGAGAAACACCCGCTGTTGTTCACCCAATTCAACTTCTGGGCCTTTTTCGCCATCGTGTTCGCCGTTTTCGCGCTGCTGCACCGCAAACGGCTGCTGCGAAACACGTTCCTCTTCTTCGTAAGTCTGCTGTTCTACTACAAAACTTCCGGCCTCTTCGTCCTTATCCTGCTGTTTGACACCTTCTTAGACTACTTCCTCGGCGTTTTCATGGACAAATCTCAGCGCGACGGTTGGCGCAAGACGTTCATGATTTCGGGTGTGGTCATCAACTTGCTGATACTCTTTTACTTCAAGTACGCCTACTTCTGCACCGACGCCTACAACACCATTGTGGGCAGCGAGCACGAGGTCATCAACTGGTTGGCGCAGTGGACCAACAACTGGACCGGCACGAACTATTTCGATGCCTCCAAAATCCTGCTGCCCGTAGGTATCTCGTTCTACACTTTCCAGAATATCAGCTATTTGGTAGATGTCTATAAGCGGAAAATCGCGCACGTCTCCAACATCCTCGACTTCGGGTTCTACGTCTCGTTTTTCCCGCAGTTGGTCGCCGGTCCCATCGTGCGCGCCGACCAGTTCGTGCCGCAGCTCTACAAAAAGTTCTCGCTCTCGCGCCGCACCTTCGGCATCGCCGTCTTTTGGATTCTCAACGGCTTGGCCAAGAAGCTGATTATGAGCGACTACTTAGCGGTCAACTTCGTCGATCGGGTTTTCAACAACCCGACGCTCTTCACCGCCTTCGAGAACCTGTCGGCGCTGTTCGTCTATTCGCTGCAAGTCTATGCCGATTTCTCGGGCTACACCGACATTGCCATCGGCGTGGCCCTGCTGATGGGATTCCGTCTGCCCACGAACTTCAACTCGCCGTACAAGGCCACCAACCCGGGCAATTTCTGGAAGCGGTGGCACATCTCGCTCTCCAACTGGCTGAAAGACTACCTCTACATCCCGTTGGGCGGCAACCGCAACGCCACCTTCGGCACCTACCTCTGCATCTCGCTCATCGCGGCCGTCATCATCCTGCTCACCAAGAGCGTGGTGATCACCTGCATCATCGGCGGCATCGCGCTAGCATTGCTTGTAGCTTCATTAGTGAGCAAGAAGGCGCGACTGAAAATCAGCACCAACCTCAACATGATGAATACCATGTTGTTAGGCGGTTTATGGCACGGTGCCTCGTGGAACTTTATGATCTGGGGCGGTTTGAACGGCATCGGCATCCTGTCGTACAAAATCTGGCGTCACGGCAATATGCTCGTGCGCAGCACCATCGCCACGGTGATATTCGTCACCTTCCTGATCACCAACCACTTGTGGCCGCATCCCGCGCTGATGATCGGCGTGGTGTGGAGCGGCGTGTGGTTCGCGGGAACGCTCATCAAGACCATCTTCACGCTCATCAAGCCCGACAAGACGGTGGAGTGGCTCGACAAGACGTGGGGCATCATTCAGACGTTCGTCTTCATCTCGTTCACGCGGTTGTTCTTCCGTTCCGGCTCCAACCTCGACCCGGCCACCGCCAACGAGACGGCGTGGGAGACCGCCAAGGCGATGGTCAACAGCATCGGCGGGCAGTGGAACGTCGCGGCTATCCCCGACATCCTGGCCAACTACAAGTTCGTCTTCATCATGTTCGTCCTCGGCATGGTCATCCACTGGCTCCCCGACCGTTGGAAACGCTGGTACCGCATCAACTTCGCCATGCTCCCGCTCTGGCTGATGGGCCTCATCGTGGTCGCGGCCGTCTTCGTCCTCTACCAGTTCGTCACGGCTGATTTGCAGCCGTTCATCTACTTCCAGTTCTGAGTGATAAGGCAATAGGCGATAGCTATATCAGCCGCACCGCCAACAACTCTTTCCCGATTTTGTGAATGGCGGTCTGTATCTTCGACACCTGTTTTTCCGAGATATACTGTCCTCTTTTATACTGGCGCATCAGTGATGGGTTGATGCCCGACATGTTGGCCAGTTTGGTCATGTTGAGGTAATCGTAGTAGTTCAGGAAAGAGGGCATGTCGTATTTATATACGAACGTGGTGTTTTTCAAGTCATCAGGGTCTTCTCTTCCTATCTCTTCGAACACTTCAATAAATTCTTTCACCGAGTTTTCAAAATCAGCTTTGGCTTCGGCCACAGTGTTGCCGTCTCCGAAAACGGTGGATTTGGTGTCTGGGGTGAAGATAGTGAACGTACCGTCTTTGCCCATCTCAATCAATGCTATTCTTTTTTTCATATCTTTATTTTTTATTCCCTAATTATCAGAACCCTATCTGGCGTTTCAACTTGTGATAGAGGCCAGTTTTCACTTCCTTCGATCCATGCCTTTCGATTTTCAGAATGCCCTCCTTCTGTGGATGAGCATAAATGTCATGATTGCCTCCTGTCCGCAAAAGAAACCACCCGTGACTCTCTGCAATTCTTCGTAATTCATTCCATTTCATATCATTTCAACTTTGTTTTTATAGTCGCTGCAAAAATATAACTTTTTTGGCATATAACAATATTGTGTTATATTTTTTTTACGGCGACAGGATAATCATCATCGCGTCGGCATCTCTACCCGACTGTACGTGTTCTATCCCTAAGTATGTTTTTTTCAAAAATGTTACACCCAAAAAAATTTTTTCACAAAAAAATTCACCTCGCATCGCAATAGCCGACGCTTCCGAGCGTCGGAAGAAAGAAAAGTTACATATAATTGAGAAAAAGTGTATCTTTATACTCTCGTTTTTGAAAGTGCTGCTCTATGTTATTCTAAATGCGTAGTTGATTTATAACCAAATATTTAATTCACCTATTTATTCACAAAAAAAATTTACAAAATGAAAAAGTTTTTATCTATCGCAGTGATTTGCTGCGTTGTGGCCATGAGTGGCATTTTCACCTCTTGCGAACCTGTTGAGGGGGGCGACTGGGTATTCTCCGTCAAACTCGATCCGAGCACTGAGGCAGGTATGGCCGGCAACTACCACATGTGGTTTGAGCAAATTGTCATTGACAACATGAAGGCGAGCGCTGACAGCTACACGGAAAGCTCAAACCTCTATGTGTTCAGAGGCGAGAAGAAAGAGGTCCGCAAGAGAGCTGAGAATGCTTTCAACAAGGCCATCGATGCCGTTGAAGCTGCCAGAGCAAATCATCCTGGCGTCCTTATGGGCGGCACCAAGATTAACTTATACCTCGCAAACCGCGACACCAACCAAGACGAGCTCATCTTGTCCCGCACCCTGAAACAGGATTAATCTCGCTGTCGGCTCATTCAAATATAGAGGAAAATGAAAAGACATTTGTTTATTCTGATGGCGGTATGCCTGGGCGGTCTGATGGCCATATCCTGTGACCGTGAGAACGGCGACGACAATGGCGGCAGCGGTACTGGCGGCAACAAAAAAATCACCATCCAATACCAGATGAAGGACCACTTCACGCAAAACAGCCAGCAGTTGCAAATTTCCCCTTACTTTCACTATAACCTCAAATATGTTGACGCTACGGGTAAAACTGTGGAAGTGAACAACGTCTCTGCGCCTTGGACTCTCCCCGCTTTCGAAGTCAAGGCTCCGTTCACCGCCAAAATCGAGGGAACTATCGTCTATAACGAGTCTGAAATCCCCGAAACGGGCACCATCATTTTCGGTGCTGTCCCGAACATCCACTACATTGAGAATGGTGTGGTGAAGGACCGCGATCTCAACGATGCACCTGTCGGTCAGTTCAGCTCGAAAGAACAATTCCTGAATTTCATCTCCACCCATCCGGATCGTCTGACGTTCACGTTGGAACACACCTTCTAATCCGGTTATACGATATACTACACTCCAAAGAGACGCAAGGACATGCGTCTCTTTTTTTACACGATTATTTAAAACACCAAGGGCTGGTGCCATGAATGCACCAGCCCTTGACAATTCACCAAATTCAATAAAAGACGGGAAAAATCCTTTGACAGTGAAAGGACTATGCCGTCACAGCGTCGCGGTGGAAAACCAGCGGGAAGCTGATGGTTGTATCTTCGTCCTCAGCATTGGCGAACTCCATGTTGATGGTGATGGTGTCGTCGTTGTCGTTGTAGGTGAAGACGATCTGATAGTTGATGGGATTGCCGTTCTCATCGTTGCCGACAGCCGTCAAAGTGCCCGTGTGGGTGGCGCCGTCATAGACATAAGCAAGGTCCATGTTCTCGATTTCTTCGTTGGTGTAGCCACCGGCGATTTCCACCACGTTGACAATGCTGATGTTGTCGCTGAACGTGATATGGGCATACTCGTTGTCGAAATTGATGTGGAAGACCATCGTGGAGTCGAAACCTTCGGGGAACTGGCATCCATAGTCGCTGAGGGTCGTGCCGGTCATGGCATAAATCAGATCGCCGAGGGAGAGGTTAGCCGTCCAGTCAGTGCCGATAAGGTCGGAAGTGACAGCCACTCTGGGGGTAGCCCCGTTGTTCTCGTTAGGGGTGATGGGGTCCTTCTGACAAGATGCCATGCAAAACGTGATGGCGATGAGAGCGATTGCAAAAATGTTTTTCTTCATACTTTTTGATTTTTACTTTTGATTATTTAATTGATTTGAATGTTTCTGCTGTAAGAACGCACCGGAAGAACGAAAAACTACAACGTCGAAAAAAATATTTTTACTCCCGTTCAAATTGCAGTTGATAGAAGTAATCTCCCTCTTCCGTTCCGAGGGCAGCGCGGGAGATAATCATGGTGTTGTCGGTAATCCAGTTGACATCCCAACTACCACCGCCATCCGGGAGTAGCTCGCTGTAAAGTTTGCCATCGCCGGAGAGCGTCCACGTGGAGCTATGCGTGGCGGTGGTGCCGTCCATCCCGTTGAACGTCAGCGTCACAGTGCCGTCGTCATAGAAGGTGTAGTACATGGATCCGCCGCCATCCTCAGGAACGTATAGGTCGCTGCCCGTCAGTTGTCCGTTCTGGTTGACGTGGCTAACCACCGAACAGACGAAATGCCATGTGCCGATGATGCTCACCGACGTGTTCTCGGACGGAGCAGAAGCGTAAGCCATCCCGCTCCACGTGCCGTTGTCGTAGGAAACCACCACCGTAAGGCCCTCTTTCTCCCGTTCCCTCATCCAGGCTTTCATCGCGTCACGATCCGTGGTGCTGAACGTTATGGGAGCCTTGCTGCCGCGCAACCCCTTGGTCTGGAGGTACGTGGTCTGGCTCATATTGTAGAACGTCACCGTCTGGCCGTTCTGCGCCTGGGTGCAAAGGACATCCAAGAGGGCGTCCCACTCGCCTTCCGTTTTCAACGTTTGGCGGTTTTCGGTTTGCCCCACCGAATAAACGATGACGCGCTCTTTGGGGTCGTTGTTGCCTTCATTGCCTCCGGGTGTGGGTTGTCTCTCGCAGGCCGCGAAGATCAATGTCAATACCGCTGCTAAGGCGGTGAATCTCAATATTTTATTCATATTCAAAATTGTTTTTCTTGTTTCATATTATTCAATTGATAATCGAGGAGCGCGTCGTACTGCGCTTCGGTTTTGACGCGGTAGAAGGCCACGGTGCGCCGTGCATGGGAAGCCACCACACGCAAAACAGGGGCGCCCGTCCACTTCACGCGTTGCGCCGGGTTTCCGGTGCTACCCAACCAACTCACCGTACCGTCTTCTTCCCTGATATTCAATTCTTTGGCCAGCTGTTGCCAGGCTTCCTCGTCGTCGGCGACCACGAGCACCACATCAACACGTTCAGTTTCGCTGAGCTTAAAACCGTTCACCTGCGCCACAGTGAGATTCTTCCGCGAGGCGTAGTTCTTGTAGAGGTCGCTTTGCGACATTGCCGCTATCGGGAGCAGCATCATCAGTATGATAATCAGTCTTTTCATTATTCCATCAGCATTTCAGCGGCCAAAGAGGCCCATTGCGCATCGTCGGTGCCGACACGGTTACAATACACTTTTTCGTAGTTCTGGGGCTGAGGCTGGCGCTGCAGCAAGGTGTGCAGCGAAACGGCCACCGCCACCAAAAGCACCAACGATGTCACCACCGTGGCAATGCGTTTCTGTTTCCGTTGCCATGCGGGGTACTCCGCCGCCAACCGTTGACCGTAGCCTTCCGCTTCGGCCCGTTGCCATAATTCGTCAAATTCGTTCTCTGTCATATATCCATTGATTTTCGTAATTTCTCCTTGATTCTCACCAATCTCACACTCACATTCTTCTCCGTCATCCCCACGCGCTCGCCGATCTCCTTGTAATCGTAACCTTCTAATTGCAAGCGCACTATGGAGCGGTCAGGCTCGTCCAGCAGGGCGATCCGCTCATGCAGTTCGCGAATCATCGTGCGGTCTTCGTCGGCGACCTCGTATCCTTCCGGCAACGCCTCCGTTTCCATCTCCCTCCGCAGGCAATCGATGATTTTGTTCCGTCCGATTTTCCAGATCAACGCCGTTTGGGGCACTGCGGAAAGGGAAAGCAGCCGTTCGCGGTCGCGCCACAGCATCACGGTGACCTCCTGCAACAGGTCATCGACCTCCAGACCCCGGCGGCTGTAATGTCGGCAGAGCGAGAAGAGCAATCCCCTATGGCGGTGGAGCATGGCCTCAAAAGGATCCTGTGGTCTCACAATAGTAATAACGCAAAAACCAAGCCAAACACTACATCGGGGTGAAAAAAAATTTTTACCTTTGCCGCCATAAATTCCAACTACGATGAGATCATTCGGAAGTGACAACCATTCGGGAGTGCATCCCGCTATATTAGAGGCCATTGCAACCTGCAACATTGACCATGAGATTGCCTACGGCGACGACACCTGCACCACCCGTGTGCGGGACCTTTTCAAGAAACAGTTCGGAGAGACGGCGGAGGTTTTCCCCGTCTTCAACGGCACCGGCGCCAACGTGGTGGCCCAGCGCGCCTGCGTGCGGTCGTTCAACAGCATCCTCTGCGCCGAAACCGCCCACATCGCCGTCGATGAGTGCGGCGCGCCCGCCTTCATGACCGGTGCCTCGCTGGTGTCCATCCCCACGCCCGACGGCAAGCTGACACCGGAACTCATCCGCCCGCACCTCACCAACTGGGGCTTCGAGCACCACTCGCAACCCAAGTCCGTTTATATTTCGCAGTGCTCGGAACTCGGCACGGTCTATACCTGCGAGGAGATCCGCGCCATCGCCGACCTCATCCACCCGCACGGCATGTACCTGCATGTGGATGGCGCCCGCATTGCCAACGCAGCGGTGAAGCTCGGCAAGACATTCAAGGAGATGACCACCGACTGCGGCGTCGATGTCGTCAGCTTCGGCGGCACCAAGAACGGAATGCTGATGGGCGAATCGGTGGTTGTGCTGAACCCTGAATTGGTGCCCGAGCTCAAGTACCACCGCAAGCAATGCGCCCAGCTCAGCTCAAAGATGCGCTACCTCAGCGCCCAGTTCATCGCCTATTTCGAAGATGAGCTTTGGAAGAAGAACGCCGCCCACGCCAACGCGCAGGCACAAAAGCTCCGCCAGCGCATCTCCGCTGTCCTCGGCGATGTCTTCACCCAGCGCACCGACTGCAACATCCTGCTGCTCAAGCTTCCGCGCCCTGTCGCCGACCGCCTCGCGCAGACCACCTACTTCTACTACTGGAACGAGGCCGAGAACGAAATCAGGCTCGTGACTTCGTGGGATACGACGGATGAGGACATTGAAAGTGTAATTGCGGCATTGTCTAATTAAGAATTATGAATTAAGAATTATGAATGATGTATGACGTTGGAATTTCGATAAAGGGATATTATGATGAAAGAGTCGATGTATAGGCGTATCGTTTTCATTGTTATTTTCATAGCCTTTGCACTGTCTATAAACGCGCAGCGCGACTCCTTGGCGTTTGCGAACGGCAACTGGCAGACCGACACGCTCGACGGGATGGTGCTGAAGCAGTGCCAATTCGAGGGACAGCAGCTGTTCGCCTCGAACCAGCAGATTTTCGTATTGGAAATCCCTGATACGGCGCACTATACGTTGGCGTTCGCGCACGAGCCACGCCGCACGAAGACCTCCGAGATGGCGCAGAAACACGGCGCGGTGGCTGCGGTCAACGGTTCGTTCTTCGACATGGACCAACACTTCCCCGTCTGCTACCTGCGTATCGACAGCGTGGAACTCGGAGAGAACACCCCCGGCAAGGACACCGTGAACCGCAAATACTACCAGTACGGCACGCTCTGCCTCCTTGACGACAGCGTCTTCATCCTCAAAACCGACTCGTCGCGGCATTGGGAGGAGACGCTCCCCTACCCCGATATCATGACCGCCGGACCGCTCTTGATCTGGCACGACACGCTGCAGTACATGCGCGACGACCGCACCTTCGTCACCAACCGCCACAACCGCACTGCCGTTGGCATCCGCGACGACGGCACCGTGCTGCTGTTGGTGGCTGACGGACGGTTTAAACAAGCTGAAGGATTGTCACTCACGGAGTTACAACAGATTTTCCGTTGGCTCGGCTGCCGCGATGCCCTCAACCTCGACGGCGGCGGCTCCACCACCCTCTTCCTGAACGTCAACGACCATCAAGGCGTTCTCAACTGTCCTTCCGACAACGGCCGCTTCGACCACGAAGGCGAACGCGGCGTGTCGAACGCGATACTAATAATGAAGAATGTAAGTGGAATGTAGAATTATTTTGTACTTTTGCAGCATCGTTTTGCGAGTCCCTGTGACTTGGACTATAACTATAACTTAGACTTAGACTTAGACTATAACTTAAACTTAAACTTAGACTTAGACTTAAACTTGAAACCTTTATAGCACTATGAAGCGTTTATTTCTGATTGCATTCGCCATTTTTGTCGGGCTTTGTTTGAACGCCCAGAGCGTGGCTGATTTCGAGTCTGCCGGCATGGAGTGCACCTCCATCACAGTGGGCAAGAAGGCCTCCGCGGACGGGTCGGTGATGACGTCGCACACGGACGACAGCCACCGTTCGCGCACCAACATCTACGTGACGCCGGCGCAGGACTACGATTTGGGCGAGAAGCAGACGCTCTACAAGCGTCAATGGGCGAAACAGCAGCTGCCCGGGCAGATGTTGCGTTACGACAACATCCCCGTCGGGGAGATCCCGCAGGTGGACCACACCTACCAGTTCCTGAACACGGCCTACCCGTGTGTGAACGAGGCGCAGGTGGCCATCGGGGAATCGACGTTCGGCGGGCGGCCGGAGCTGAAATCCGACAGCGGTCTCATCGACTGCCAACGGCTCTGCATGCTGCTGCTGCAACGCTGCTGCACGGCGCGTGAAGCCATCGAGACTGCCGGCGTGCTGCTCAAGAAATACGGCTGGATTGACGCGGGCGAGTGCCTGACCATCGCCGACAAGGACGAGGTGTGGCACTTGGAAATCCTCGGCCCCGGCAAGGGCAAGTTAGGCGCGGTCTGGGCGGCACAGCGCGTGCCCGACGACCATGTGGCGGTGAACGCCAACGCCTCCACCATCCGCGAAATCAACCTCAAGGACAAGGACTACTTCATGGCCTCCGACAACGTCTATTCGCTGGCACGGGAGAACGGCTGGTGGGACGGCAAGGAGACATTCCGCTTCGCCTACGCCTACGCGCCGCAGACCCGCACGATGATGGCCTGCCGCCGCCGCGAATGGCGCGTTTTCGACCTCGTGGCCCCCTCCCTCCACCTCGACCCCAACGCCGAAAATTTCCCCTTCTCCGTCAAACCCGACTCGCTCATCACCCTGGAGAAAATGATGAGCATCTTCAAAGACTACTACGAAGGCACCCCCTACGACATGCGCAAAACCCTGACGGTCACCGACGACAAGGGCAAGACCGTGATCTCCCCTATGGCCAACCCGTTCATGAAACTCGACGAGCTGAAGCTGCACCGCATCAACGGCGGCTGGAACGAACGCGGCGAACGCAGCATAGCGGTACACTTCACCGTGTACGCCACCATCATCCAATGCCGCAACTGGCTGCCCGACGAAGTGGGCGCCCTCTGCTGGTTCGCCCTCGACAATGTCGCCTCCTCCATCTACGTGCCCATCTACGCGAACGTCACCGACCTGCCCTCCACCTACAAGACCGACGGCCGCATCACCGGATTCAGCCGCGAGTCGGCCTGGTGGGCCTTCAACCGCGTCGGCACCCTCGCCGCCCAACGCTGGGGCGACATGCACCCCGTGGTCGATAAGGCGTGGGCCCCGAAACAGAAAGAGTTCATCACCGAACACTACGTCATCGAGAAACAGGCCATGGAGCTAATCAACCAGGACAAATACGACGAAGCCATCCAGGTGCTGACCAACTTCACCGACATCTGCGGCAACGAAGCCGTGGAACGCGCCTGGAAACTCGGCGACGAACTTTGGACGAAATTCGACGGAATGTGGTAGGGTTGACGTAGGAGTTGGACCTATACTTAGAACTTAGACTTAGAACTAAGACTTAGACTTAAACTTAAACTTAGACTTAAAACTTAGACTATAACTTTGACTTTCACAAACGCTAATCCCTATTCCCTAATCCCTTAACCCTATTCCCTATTCCCTATTCCCTAATCCCTATTCCCTATTCCCTAATCCCTATTCCCTAATCCCTATTCCCTAAAATGCCAGAAATCATCCCCATATTCGAAAAAAGATTCCAGATCCCCTCTTACTTTGTGGACGACCGGTCGCAGTTGACGATTAACGCGCTGTTCAGTCTGCTGCAGGAGGTGAGCAACAGCCATGCGACGTTGTTAGGCGCCGGGTGGCACGAGTTGCTGGAGCGCGGCTATTTCTGGGTGCTTACGAAGATGCAGCTGAAAATCTGCCGGTTGCCGGAATGGACGGAGCCGGTGGTGTTGCGTTCGTGGGTGCGGAAATCCGACGCGGCCACGTCCCCCCGTGACTACGAGATGACCGACGCCAACGGCAACCTGCTCATCGCGGGCAGTTCCATCTGGGCCATCCTCGACACGACAGCCGGACGGCCACAGCGCATGAGCATGTTCGACGGCATGTTCCTGCCGCAGGAACGCACCGCCCTCGACCGCAGACCGGCCAAAATAGTCCCGCTCGCCCTGCCCGACACGCTGCCCGAAGCCAAGGAGGTGGTCCATTCCGACATCGACATGAACCACCACGTCAACAACGCGAACTACATCCGATGGGCCCTTGACGCCGTCAGCGAAGAGTTCCGGCAGACGCACCGCCTCACCGACGTGTCGGTCAACTTCATCGCCCAGGCGAAACTCGGCGACCGCTACATCGTCTGCTCCGAACCCCTCTCCGAAACCGACTTCAAAACCGCCATCCTCTCCGCCGACGGCCTCACCACCTACTGCCGCCTCCAAACCGATTGGGATTCGGCTGTTGGCTGTTAGCTGTTCGCTGGCGAGACATTGACACCTTAAAACTTAGACTAATGACTTAAACTTAGACTTAAACTTAGAACTTAGACTATAACCTTGACTTTCGCGAATGCTAATCCCTAATCCCTATTCCCTAATCCCTATTCCCTATTCACTAATCACTATTCCCTAATCACTATTCACTAACCACTAACCACTAGCAACATGTACATGAACGAGCAACTATTCGTAGATTTCCTGCAGGTGCGGGATATCTTGTGGGTAGGCATCAACTTCTCGAAGGCGAAGTTCACCCGCGAAGGGTTCAACATATCCCAAGAAATCCTGCAGCACTATCTTCACGAATGGAACATGCTCATTCTGAACGACCAGAAAAAATACGACATCCGCATGAGCTTCCGCAAGCCGATGATGCAATACGACCTCTCCGTTGTGACGAAGCTCAACAAATCATTGAAAATCAACGATATTCTTGCAAAAAACATCCGCGTAAACGATGTGCTCACCGATGAGCAAATGTGTGAGTTAGCCTCCTCGCTGGCGTTGCCGAAATCGTTGCCCTTCGCACTGTCGTTCTGGGTGGAATCGTTCGACACGAAAGTGAAGACCGCGTCCATCTGGGTGGTGATCACCAAAACGGAGACGCAGGAGATGGTCCTCTGCGAAAAATTCCTCAAATCGCCCGCCGGTTTCGGAACCAGAAACTACTGGGCCAGAACTTTTTACAACGTTTTTTACGACATACAGTCCCAGGCGTTCCTCCGTTGGGAGAACATGGTGGGCAAAACGCTCTGACACTGGACCTGGACATTGACAACAAAAAAACGGCTCCTCTCGAAGCCGTTTTTTTTGTTTGTCCACAATGCTTTCAGTACTTTTTGATACACCGCACGCTGACTTTGTCGTGGGTGGAGATCTCCTTGAACATGGGTTCTTTACTGTAGTCGTTGAACTCGCAGCAGATGGCCGTGCCGCCAGTTGCGCCCGCCTCGGAAGTCCACAGTATGGTGTTGCTTCGCAGCTCTTCGAAACGGTTCTGCTCGCTCTCGTAATAGCCGGCTCCGAGGAGATCAAAACCCGTGGAGGGCGATTTGCCGCATTTGCCCGCATTCCACGAGGACGGGTCCGAATCTTTCAGCCGGTCGATGTCTTTGCAGGCGTTGGCGTAAAGGTTCTGCAAATCCTCCACCGTAGGGATGGCCCAGCCGTCCGGACAGATGCCCTGCACATAAGGTGCGGAAGAGGAGGACGAAACCGCCGACTGCCAGCTGTAAAGGAGGCCGAATTTGTTCTTGTTGGCGGCTTTTCCCATATAGGCGACCGCGTCGTCAATGCCGCTGGACACTCTCAGGTTCTCTTTGAACCAGCAGTCGCGGCCGACGCGCACCACGGCATAGCTGTAGCCGTCGAGCGTGACGGCGGCCTCGCATTCAAGCAATTTCGTGTCCTGTGTGGCGTCGGTGGGCAGGGCCGCGTCGTCGTCCGGCTGCGTTGCCGCGAAATCCTGGCTTTGGGCGTCGTAGGTGTTGTTCGTGGCGAGCCAATCGTTTCCGGTGGCATTCGCCCCGTATTGGCCGTTCTGAGGCCCTTGCTGCCAATCTGTGGTCTGCGCGGTCAGCAGATTTGCCGACAGAGAGGCGCAAACCGCGAGAATCAATCCTTTGAAAAGCGTTGCACTGACTTTCATATTAGACGATAACTTGTTCAAAACCAAAAGCATATAAATCTTTATTCCAATTGGATTATACTCGCTCGTCCTATAAAAAGTTACAAAAAGCGGCTGCCGGAAACCGACAGCCGCTTGTAAATGCACGATATTCTAAATTACAGAATTAATCTTCTTTAGTTTTGCGGACGCAACGTATGCTTGACTTGCTGTTCACGCTGATCGTCTTCGGAATGTATTCGCCGCAATAGTATTCGTCGCAGTAGGTGTGTGCCACACCATCCGGGAAGGAGGCAGCGTGAAGCACAGACTCGCTGGTCCAGAAATAGGCTGCGGTTTTCAGTTCTTCGAAACGGTTGAGGCTTGCGTTAAAGAGACCACCACCACGCTCGTCGAAATTCACCGCATCGGTACCCAGATATTCGGGGAGCCAGTACGTGGCATCGTCGGAGCGGAGATTGATCACACCAGACGCGATGGTCTGCAGCTCGTTGAAGTCAGCAGCAGAAGGAATGGCCCAGCCTGACGGACAGATACCCTGCACGAATTCGCCGTTACAAGGATCGGTCTTGATAGCGCCGTTGCCAGCCAGTGCGGCAGACCAATTGTACAGGAGACCAAACTTGGCCGTGTTAGCACTTTGGTTATCGTAAGGCACTGCGTCGGTAGCCGCTGCACGGAGGTTCTCGGCGAACCAGCATTTATTGCCGACCTGAACAAGCGGATAGTCGTAACCTTCAAAGGTCTTGGTAGCGGGACATGCCATCGGGGTGACGGTGAGCGTGCCGGTCTTCTTGGTGATGTTGTAACAGTCGGTCACATCCACATTATCGTCAGTGTGGGTGATTACCACAGTAGTCACGGTGCTGTTGCTGCTGCCAGGACAGAGCTGAGAACCCTCAACCGCGATTTCGGCTGCGTCAGTGGTTGCCAAGGATGTGCCGTTCGTGAACGAGTAGCCAGGAGCCGGAGGCGTAAGCGGGGTAGCGTCATACTCCTTGGAGGCGCTGTTGGCGGTAATCTCCAGCGAACGTTTGGTGATGGAAAGCGTCACATTGAAGGTCACCGTGTAGTTCTGCGTCACGCTGGCAGGTCCGAAGCCACTCGGAGTAGCCGTGCCGGTAGCCCACATACGTTCGAAAGAACCGGCATTGCAGATGTAGTCACCCACTTTGTAGCCGTCGGTCGTGATGACACCGGAAGTAATATGGTCAGTAGACTCCAGTCCGGTGAAAGTGAGTTTGTCATAGGACAGGGTCAGCGGATAGCCGTCATACACCTTAGTGTTATCCCCGTCAGTGCCGGTATAGGTGACGGTGAGGTTCTTCTTGCCCACATTGATTTTGATCTCCTGGGTAGCAGGTGTACAGCCATATGTGCTGTTGGCCGTCGCCGTGATCGTGTAGCTACCCTGAGCGGTCGGCTTGCCAGAGATGGTGGATGAGCTGTAGGTCAGACCGCCAGGAAGAGTGGCCGGCGACAAGGAAACCGTGGATGCCGTGTTGGTGATCACCACATCCGTGATATACTGGCCGTAGGTGATACTCTGGTTAGCGGGAGTGGCGGTAATGGTCGGGACCGGTAAAATCGTAAAGGTGACGGTAGCCGTAGAGGAGCAACCGTTAGTGGTACCTGTCACAACGTAGCTGCCAGCCGCAGTCGAGGGACCGAACGTGGCAGGGTTGGCCGTTGAATGATTTTCCCATTCGTATGAGGCAGCACCCGTGAGCGTCACATCAATTGATGCATCCGCACATTTGCTGACATTGTAGGGGTTCTCGCCATTGATTTTCACCACCGGAAGCGGCTTGACCGTAAGCGTGTAAACATTATTGGAAGGAATGTCACAAGTAGAGGTGTATTTTACAATGTAACGCACGTATGTGGTGGCAGTGGGAGTACCGATGATTGAATACGTGGCACCCGTGGAGGCGTCTGTCCAAGTCAACTTGTCGGGAGAGGTTTGCCATTGAACATTTCCTGAATATGTTTTAGAAAGGGTTATGTTAACAGAAGTACCTGCGCAGATTGCTTTTTCGGTCTCGTGGTCACCATCTTCAATAGTACCGGGATTGATGTCGCTCGGACGGGTCACATAGACAGCGGATGTGAAAACGGGATCGCAAGTGCCGACCACATAGCCTCTACGATAGTAACCGGTGGCGTGTGCCGTATAGTTTTCAACATTGCCCGACAGGGGGCTCCAGGTTGTACCGTTAGTAGAGTGTTGCCACACGTAAGAACCACCAGTCGGGTTTGCGCCAAGAGCAGTATTACTAATTACGATAGCAGTATCGGTAGAGTTGCACACCCACGTCTGAGCACTAATTGAGCCCGGGGTGGCGTTGCAAGTTGCGGAATAGGTGATGCGCACGTAGCCAGGACCACCATCGCCGCCGTTTGCTTGAATCCAACCAATATCAGTGGCGCCGCCGCCGCCGCCGCCGCCGTAGTTTCCACCGTCGTCGCCATCATTAGTCTGTAATTCGCTACTGTAAGTACCATTACCGCCATTGCCGGCATAGAGAAGAGCCGAGTTGTGGGTGGCGCCGGCACCGGGGTATTGGTGTATTATATTGCCATCTTCACCATTTCCGCCGTTTCCGCCGCCGGCCGCGCCGCCGCCGCCAGCACCACACCAAGTGCCAGTAGAACCTTTACCGCCATTGCCGCCGCTAAGTACCACACTCCCTGTAGGAGCAGTACAAGCAGTTGCCTGGCCGCCTATGCCAGGCTCATTGACAGCACCGTCTGCCACATCGCTGGCACCTTTGGCCCTGACGATTACGGTAGAATTCAATTTCACCCAGCTGTCGCCACCCCAACCTCTGTAGGTGCTGCTGCAACTTTGGTGTCCGCTGCCTCTGGAACCGACGTGGATGGTTAACACGTCACCCGGGGTTACGGGATAATTTTCCACTTTGACGTAGGCGCCGCCGCCGCCGCCAGCGCAACCTCTAATACCTGAACCCGAAAAACCAGGGCAAACGGCACCGCCGCCGCCGCCACCGCCGATGGCGATAATGCTGATGGTGTTAACCCCATCGGGAACGGTCACAGTAGATGTTTCTCCAGTTGAAGCATCGTCAGATCCTGCTGTGAACATAGACGTTGTGCGTTCCACCGTCTGGGCGTTGGACAGACCCGCCACCGCAAGGCAGCAGACCATGAGGAATAAACCTCCCAAAAAAGTAGTTTTGTTTTTTTTCATAATAGTTTTTTTTTATGTTTTTTATCCTTTTTTCTATCTAAATCTACCAAATTCGCTTTACAACCTATTGTTAAAATATATGTACCCCGCACATCCTCGAAAAGTTACAAATACAACTCCCTCAGCCACTTCCAACACTTTCCGCCAGCCTCATTCCTCCAAAATCCAATCCAAAACACACAACTTTATTCATTTTAACAATAACTTGCAAAAATACATTTTTTTTGATATGCTGAATCTTTTTTTTCATTCAACTCGTTTTTTTTTACAATTTACACAACAAGTCGATTGTGTTGTAATAAAAACTCGCTGGCGTTTCTCTTGTCGGTGCGTATTCGGAATTTGTGTACCTTTGCCGTTTCAAAAAAATGATGGAGAAAATGAGAGAAAATCATCGCCTCGCCCAGCTTATGCTGCTTGTCGCAGTCTTCTGCGCAACATTCACCGCCTGCAGGCAAAAGATCGCCGACGCCGACTACCAGGTGGTCCCGCTGCCGAAGGAAATCGCGCTGAACAACGACGTCCCGTTCGCGCTGACCAAGAACACCGTCATCTACTACGACGAAGGGGACTCCCTGCGGCGCGAGGCCGAGTTCCTCGCCGAATACCTCTCCGACCTCATGGGCGCGGACTTCCGCATCCGGCCGCTCTCCCCGAAAGCCACCTCCGGCATCCTGCTGACGGTGGACGAGAAGGTGTGCGGCACGGCACCCGAAGACCACGAACATTACACCATCGAGGTCACCCCTGAGAAAATCTTCGTCATGGGCGCCGACCGCGCCGGAGTCTTCTACGGCATCCAGACGCTGCGCAAGAGCATGCCCGCCGGCCAGAAAGTCGATGTGGTGCACTTCCCCGCCGGCACCATCGACGACCACCCCGCGTTCGCCTACCGCGGCATGCACCTCGACGTCAGCCGCCATTTCATCACGATGGACTCCGTGAAACGCTATCTCGACATGATGGCGATGCACAATATCAACACGTTCCACATCCATCTCACCGACGACCAGGGTTGGCGCATGGAGATCAAGAAATATCCTGAGCTGACCCAAGTGGGCGCGTGGCGCGACGGCACCGTCGTCGGCCGCAACACCAACCGCTACGACAGCATCCGTCACGGCGGCTTCTACACGCAGGACGAGCTGCGCGACTTGGTGGCCTACGCCGCCGAACGGCACATCACGGTGATTCCTGAGATCGACCTGCCCGGCCACACACAATCGGTGCTGGCCACCTACCCGCAGTACGGCTGCACGGGCGGTCCCTACGAGGTGTGGCAGCGCTGGGGCGTCACCGACGAGGTGATCTGCGCCGGCAACGACTCCGCCATGCTCTTCCTCGAGAATGTCCTCAACGAGGTGATGGACGTCTTCCCATCCGAAATCATCCACATCGGCGGCGACGAATGCCCGAAAACGCGGTGGCACGACTGTCCCAAATGCCAGGCGAAAATCAAGGAGTTAGGACTCCAAAGCGATGGGCGTTTCTCGGCAGAGGACCATCTGCAGAGTTACGTGATGAACCGGATGGAGAAGGTGGTGATGGCGCGCGGACGCCGCATCATCGGCTGGGACGAGATTCTGGAGGGCAGCATCAGCCCGACGGCGATGATCATGAGCTGGCGCGGCATCTCCGGCGGTGTCGAAGCAGCCAAGAAAGGCCACGACGTGGTGCTGTCTCCCGGCGACTACCTCTACTTCAGCCAAGGGCAGTCACTCACGCCCGAGCAGGAACCTGTGGCCGCCGACGGCTACCTGCCCGTGGAACGCGTCTATTCGTTCAACCCGCTGCCCGACGAGCTGACCCCGGAACAGCAGAAACATATCCTCGGCATCCAAGCCAACATCTGGGGCGAGTACATCCACAGTTTCAAGGACGTGGAATACAACGCCCTGCCCCGCATGGCCGCCCTCGCCGAACTGCAGTGGTGCGCCGCGGACCAACGCGACTACCAGGACTTCGTCAAACGCTGCTTCCGCATGATACATTTATATAATATATACAGCTATAATTATGCTCGTCACATCTTCGACCTACAAGCGGACGTCGAGCCCAATTACGACAAAGGTTGCGTAACCGTCACCCTGTCGAAATTCGGCGACGGCGAGATCAGCTACACGTTAGACAGCGGCGACACCACGAAGGCGTGGACGCCCTACACCGAGCCGGTGGAGATCCGCGAGGACGCGGACTTTGCCGCCATGCTCGTGCGTCCCGACGGGGAGATGTCCGAATACCGGACGACATTCCGCTTCTCGAAATCGTCGATGAAGCCCGTCACGCTGAAAGAGCCGCCGCACGAGAACTACGCCTACGCGGGTGCGCGCACGCTCATCGACGGGCTGCACGGAGGCGAGAACTACCGCACCGGCCGCTGGATCGGTTTCTGGGGAACGCCGTTGGAGGCCACTATCGACCTACTGGAACCAACTGAGATTCAAAGTATTGCATTCAACTCCATCCTCCACATCAACGATTGGATCTACAATCCGAAATCCTGTATGGTAAGCGTTTCCGACGACGGCACGCATTTCCGGGAGGTGGCGAAGAAGGACTATCCGTTGGCCGCTTGGGACGAGGAAAACGGCATCAACCGCTACGAGCTGACCTTCTCCCCCGCGACCGTCCGTTACGTGCGGGTGCGCATCACCGGCCACCAGCTGCCCAAGGGACACACCGGCTACGGCTTCCCGGCATGGCTGTTTGTGGATGAAATTGAGGTGGAGTGATTTTTTTTTGCAACAATTGAATTCGTTTTTCGTTATAGTAGTGAATAGTGAATAGTGAATAGTGAATAGTGAATAGTGAATAGTGAATAGTGAATAGGGAATAGGGAATAGGGAATAGGGAATAGGGAATAGGGAATAGGGAATAGGGAATAGGGAGTAGGGAGTTAGCGCAGAGGCAATAGAAATAGAACATAGATATAGTCCATAGATATGAAGAAAATTATACTTGGGGTATTTTTAATATTCGCAGTCGCTTTGTTGAATGCGCAGAACATTCAGGTCACCTCTTTTTTGGGGACGCCGGTGGACACGATTTTGCAGCGGCATCTTCAAGGTGACGGGGTGCTGATTTCCGGTTTCGGTCACGATGTGTTCGATCCGTCGCAGACCGGCAAATTCAACAATGTTACCGGCAACGTGACCTATCCCCAGATCGGCCGTTTCAAACGGAACGGGGCAACGTTTCCCTTCGACAGCGGGTTGGTGATGACCACGGGCAATGTTTCCCTGGCCGTGGGTCCGAATAGCCAAAGCAGCGCGAGCAGCGCCGTCTCCAACTACTACACGGAGAGTGCCCTTTCCTCGTTGGCTTCCGGAAGTATCAACGGTTCCGCCTCGTTGGAGTTCGACTTCATCGCCATGGCGGACACCTTCGCCTTCAACTACATCTTCGCCTCGGAGGAGTATCCCGAATTCGCCTGTTCCAGCTTCAACGACGTGTTCGCCTTCTTCCTGACCGGCATCGACCCGGTGACCTTCATCAACACCACCAAGAACGTGGCCATCGTCCCCAACACCATCACCGCGTCTAATCCGAACGGAATCCCGGTGGCCATCAACTCCATCAACAGTGGTCCGGGAACTTCCGGAAGTTCGGGCAACTGCATTCCCCCGGGCAGCTCCGCCCCTTACTCCCAGTATTACGTGAACAACCCTTCCGGCTCGTCCGGCATCCAATACGACGGTCGCACCACCGCGCTGTCCGCCCAGTCCGTCATCTTCTCCTGCCAGACCTACCACATGAAATTGTGTCTCGCCAACGTGGGTGACAATGCCTACGATTCCGGCGTGTTCATCGAAGAGGGCAGTTTCTACAGTCCGCACGTGCGTGTGGACGAGGCGTGGGAGACCCCGGAGGGCGGCGACACGTTAGTGCAGAACTGCCGCAACTTGGATCTGACGTTCACGGTGGACCGTCCCGCGCTGACCGCCACCACCTCCATCGTCATCGAGACCTCCGGCGACGCGGTTTTGGGAGTCGATTACACGCTGATCAAGGACAACGGCGACACTATGAGTCTGATGGACAACAGTTTCTTTTTCCCGGCGGGCGACACCGTCCAGCTGGTTCACGTGAGAATGCTGCCCACGGCGCAATTCGCCGACCCCGACCAAGTGAAGGAGGCTGTCCTTTACGTGCTCACGCAGGGTTGCACCGGCTACGGCACCCTGATGGACTATATGGTCAAATATGACACCATCGTGCTGCATTTACGCGCCAACGACAGCATCCGTCTGCGCGACACGGCCTTCACGAGATGCAACCTGCTCGAATACATCGCCGTGGAGCAGGTGCGGGGCACCGAAGACGCCATCTTCGAATGGATTCCCGCCACGGGCATCGACAATCCCAACGGCAGTGCCTCCAGCTGCAACATCACGTCTAACGCCGCCTACCAGGTGATCGCCCACGACCAGTGGAACTGCATGGCCGACACGGCTTCCGTGCAGGTGACCATCGTGCCCAAACCGGAATTTGAGATCACCTACACGCCCGATCACGGGTGCCAGCCGCTGCCGGTGACCTGGCAGGTGCAATACACCCCCAACAATGCAACCCTGCTGTGGAACATCCACAACGACAGTACTTACACGTACATCGATTCCTTGGCGACCCTGCACACCTCGCTGCCCGACGAAGGCTACTACTCCGTCTCACTGACGGTGACCAGTGCCCCCGGCTGCAGCGACTCGCTCACGTTGGACAACATCATCCACGTGTCCGGCTTCCCGCACGCCGACTTCACGTACGGTCCCACCGAGCCCGAAAACGGCCAGGAGGTCTTTTTCTACAATCTCTCCACGGGCGACAACATCACCAACTACGTCTGGAATTTCGGCGACGGGCACAGTTCGTATGTGGAAGAGCCCTCGCACACCTATCATCTGCAGGAGAGCGACCTGATGACAGTCCATCTGACGGTCACCAACAGCGACGGTTGTTCCGACGACACGCTGATAGTCATCCCCGTGGAAGACAACTTCGCCTTTTACGTGCCGAACGGTTTCACGCCCAACACGGACGGCAAGAACGAGGTTTTCCTGCCCAAGGTGAGGGACGTGGCGAACTACGAATTTATGATTTTCACCCGCAACGGCGAGATCATCTTCCACACCACCAACCCAGATGAGGGCTGGGACGGCAGTTTCAAGGGAGCGCCCGTCCCCGAGGGAGTCTATCTCTGGAGAATCAAGTACGCCCGCATCGGCACCCCCGACGAGATGTTGTCCAAAATGGGCACGGTCACGCTAATCAGATAGTCGTCCCCCAAAAGGATTCGTGTTCTCTTCACACAAATGGCCATGAATATTCCACGAATCAGGCATGAATTTTTTTGATCATTCGTGACACATTCGTGGTCATTCATGTTCTCTTCACACGAATGGCCATGAATATTCCACGAATCAGGCATGAATATTTTTGATTATTCGCGGTCATTCATGTGTTTTTATTATTTTTGCCGAATAAAAGCACTGGTATGAGAAAAATGACAATTTTGGCAATTCTCGTGATGATGGTCTTCGGCGAGGTGTACGCGCAGGTGGCCATCTCGCACGAAACCGTCGAGTACCAAAACGGTTCGCAGCTGCTGGCCACGAATGTCCCACGGTTCAGCTGGCAGTACGAGACCAACAATTCCAACGAGGGGCAGGCCATTGCAATTAACGTAAAACAGACCTCCTACCGCATCATTGTGGCCTCCACGAGGGAAAACGCCAAAAAGAACATCGGCGATCTTTGGGATTCAAAAACTGTTGCCTCAAACCGGATGTTACTTATCCCTTACGAGGGAAAAACACTGCATAGCCGCGACAAGGCATACTGGAAGGTAATCGCCTCTACAACCCGCTACGAGATTACTGAAGTAACACACACGACATACTCCAGGGTGAACGAATATAAATCGTTAGATACCGTAACCCGTGTCAGATTCATTGAAAGCGATATCAATTCATTCGAAATCAGCCTGTTAGACAGCACCGACTGGCACGCGAAATGGATCGGCGGCGACTTCTACAACGACGACATTCACGGGAAGACCCGCATCGCGTCGCGCTACCTGCGCAAAGAGTTTTCCATAAGCAAAAATATCCGTGATGCGCGTCTATATGTCTGTGGATTAGGACAATATAGTGCGTATATTAATGGTGCCGAGGTAGCGCCCGAAGAAATCCTCAAGCCCGCCCTCTCCGACTACAACAAGCGGGTCTATTTCAACGCTTACGATGTCACCGACATGCTTAAGAAGGGCAACAACGCCGTCGGGGTCACGCTCGCGGGCGGCCGCTACACCACCGTTCGCTACAACGAGAAAAACGAGGAAGACTTTGAATGGGGCGGTCTGACGCACGCCATACACTACGGCACCCCACAACTGCTCCTCCAGCTGGAAGTGACCTATACTGACGGGAACAAAGAACTGATTGTCAGCGATAAGAGTTGGAAAATCACCGACTGCGGCCCCATTCAGAAATCTAACGAATTCGACGGGGAGACCTACGACGAACGTTATACGCTTGGAACATGGACTTCCGCTGGATACAACGACAAATCCTGGTACCCTGCCAAAGTGGTGGAAGCCCCGAGAGGCAAAATCGTGCCGCAGCCCAACCCCAACATCAAGGTGCAGGACACGCTGCGACCCGTTTCCATGTTCCAGAAAAACGGGAAATGGTATCTCGACATGGGTCAGAACATGGTGGGATATTTGCAGTTGCAGATGCGCGGACAACAGTCCGGAGACACGATAACGTTGCGCTTCGCCGAACTCCTCAAGCCCGACAGTTCCCTCTATGTGGACAATTTACGCAGTGCCGAAGCCACCGACCGCTATATTTTCAATGAAAAACGTACAGCCCCTCTGTCACGAAGTGACGGAGGGGTTCAATGGCATCCGATGTTCACCTACCACGGTTTCCGCTACGTGGAGATTACCGGTTTGCGCGGCGAACCGAAACTCGAAGATTTCCAGGGACTTGTGTTCTACGACGAAATGGCCACCACGGGCACTTTCGAGTGTTCCAACGAGATTATGAACGCCGTCTATCGCAACGCCTACTGGGGCATCCGGAGCAACTACCGGTCGATGCCCACCGACTGTCCGCAGCGCGACGAACGCATGGGCTGGACCGGCGACCGCACCACCGGGAACTACGGCGAATCGTACATCTTCAACAATTACCGGCTCTACTCCAAATGGTTGGCGGACATCGAGGACAGCCAGTGGGAGAACGGAAGCATTTCGGACGTTTGTCCGGCATACTGGCGCCGCTACACCGACAACATGACCTGGCCGGGGGCGTTCATCACCGTGGCCGACATGCTGTACACCCGCTTCGGCGACCTCGAAGCCATCCGCAGTCACTATCCGGCAATGAGACTTTGGATGGAGCACATGCGCAACCGTTACGGCCTCGACGGGGTCATCACCCGCGACTGTTACGGCGACTGGTGCGTGCCGCCGGAGTCGCCGGAGCTGATCCACTCTTACGACCCGTATCGCTACACCGAGGGAGGTTCCATCTCCACCCCGTTTTATTGCCACCTGTGCGACATCATGGCCAAATTCGCCGAACTCCTCGGGTTGCAAGACGATGTTGACCATTTCCTGTTTTGCAAACGGTTCGCGACAAACGCCTACAACGCCATGTTTTTCGACGTCGCGACGGCCGATTACGAAAACGGCAGTGTGACGGCCAACCTGCTACCGTTGGCTTTCGGCATGATTCCGGAAGAATGGGAGGGGGAAGTTTTCGCCAACATCTTGAACATGACGGAAAAAAGATTCGGCGGGCATATTTCCACCGGTGTGGTGGGCATCCAGCAGCTGATGCGAACGCTCACGGACCGCGGGCGCGCCGACCTCGCCCTGAAATTCGCCACCGACGACACCTACCCGAGCTGGGGTTACATGGTGCGCAACGGCGCGACCACCATTTGGGAGTTGTGGAACGGCAACACCGCCGACCCGGCGATGAACTCCGGCAACCACGTCATGCTCCTCGGCGACCTCATCCTCTGGGAGTATGAATACCTCGGCGGCATCCGCGCCCTGGAGCCCGGATACAGCAAAATCCTGATCCAGCCCACCTTCATCGACGGTCTCGACACCGTGCGCTGCGCCTACGAGTCCGTTTCCGGCCGTATCGAGAGCAACTGGCGCCGCAGTGGCGACCAGATGATCGGGGAAATCCTCATCCCCGCCAACACCGAGGCGGAAGTCCGGCTGCCCGGCGACGACAAAGTCCGCAAATTCGGCAGCGGCAGGCACACGCTGTCCATACGAGTACGATGAAGCCATTCGCTGTTGGCCAAAGATAATAACTAAAAGCCAAAAAAACATTGTATTCAAAAAAATACTACTTTTGCGGTTTGTTTATCTTAGGAAAATTAGGAATCAATAAAATCAACAATAATGGATAAACTGTTACACATTTCGGGATCACCGCACGTGCACAGCGACGAGTCTGTGAAGAAAATCATGTGGTCGGTGGTTCTTGCGTTGGTACCGGCGTTCCTGGTATCCGTCTATTATTTCGGGCTGCCCGTCATCGTTCTGACGGCCGTCTCCATTGGATGTTGCGTGCTGTTCGAGTACCTCATCCAGCGTTTCATGCTGCACCAGAAACCGAGCGTCAACGACGGTTCGGCGGTGGTCACCGGCTTGTTGCTGGCCTTCAACGTGCCTTCCAACCTGCCGATCTGGATCATGGTGATCGGTGCGCTCGTCGCCATCGGCATTGCGAAGATGCCCTTCGGCGGTCTGGGCCACAACCCGTTCAACCCCGCCTTGGTGGCGCGTGTCACCCTGCTCATCGCCTTCCCGGTGCAGATGACCTCCTGGCCGGTGCCGAGCCCGCTCTGGAGTCTCCACTTCGCCGACGCCGTGACAGGTCCCACGACCCTCGGCCTCATCAAAGAAGGCGGCGATCTGAGCCAACTTCCGACCTACGCCAACATGCTTCTGGGACAGATGGGCGGCAGTTTCGGTGAAGTTTCCGCCATCGCCCTGCTCATCGGCGCGGGATTCCTGCTCTGGAAGCGCATCATCACGTGGCATATCCCCGTGTCGTTCATCGCCACGGTGTTCGTGGTGGCCGGCATCTTCCACCTGGTGAACCCCGAGGTTTACGTCAACCCGTTCATCCATCTGCTCGCCGGCGGTCTCATCCTCGGTGCCTGTTTCATGGCCACCGACATGGTGACCTCCCCGACCTCCCCGTGGGGCATGGTCGTGTTCGGCTGCGGCTGCGGTCTGCTCACCATCATCATCCGCCTTTTCGGCGCGTACCCCGAGGGCGTCTCCTTCTCCATCCTGCTGATGAACGCCGTGGTGCCGCTGATCAACAAAGGCTTCAAACCGAAACAATTCGCTCAATAACCCTAAAAACATTATCGATATGGCAAAGAATGATTCTATCTGGAGATTAGTGATTGTGCTGACGTGCATTTCACTGTTGGCGGCATTGGCCCTCACCGGCGTCTATGCCCTCACCAAAGGACCTATCGAACAGGGTCAAAGAGAGAAGAAAGAGAAAGCCCTGCAGGCGGTACTCCCCGATTATGAGGGTACCGTTCGCGACACCGTGATCGTCGATGCCGACAACGAGGAAATCCCCGTCCATCTGGCCATCGGCAAAGACGGCGAACTTTGCGGCGCGGGCATCGAGACCTACACCAAGAAAGCCTTCGCGGGCCGCTTCGACCTGATGGTCGGATTCGACGCCGACGGCTCCATCGTGAACACAGAAGTGCTCAAAGCCGGCGAAACCCCCGGTCTGGGCGACAAAATCAACAAAGACAAGAGCGACTTCGCCCTGCAGTTCAACCATCAGAACCCGGCTGAGTTCCAACTGGTGGTGAAAAAGGACGGCGGCGATGTGGATGCCATCACGGCAGCCACGATTTCGTCACGCGCCTACTGCGACGCGGTGCAACGCGCTTACGACATTTTCATGAAAGTAAAGGAGGATTATCATGAGTAACAATAACAACAACAGCAAGTTAAGCATATTGACCAAGGGTTTCTTCAAAGAAAACCCCACCTTGATTCTGGTGTTGGGCTGCTGTCCGACGCTCGCCGTCACCACCTCGGTGACCAACGCCTTGGGCATGGGCGCGGCCACGACCTTCGTGCTGCTGATGTCCAACATGCTCATCTCGGCGCTGAAAAACGTCATCCCCGACAAGGTGCGTATCCCCAGCTACATCGTCATCATCGCCACCTTCGTGAGCATGATCGACCTGCTGATCCAAGGTTTCCTGCCGTCACTGTCCGCCAGCCTCGGCGTGTTCATCCCCTTGATTGTGGTGAACTGCATCGTGTTGGGCCGTGCGGAAGCCTTCGCCAACAAGAACACCGTGTTCGATTCACTGCTTGACGGTCTCGGCATGGGTATCGGTTTCACCATCGCGCTGACGCTCATCGGCGCCATCCGCGAAATCCTGGGCTCCGGCTCCATCATGGGCTTCCAGTTCATCCCCGCCGAGTACCACATCCTGATCTTCGTGCTCGCTCCCGGCGCATTCCTCGTCTTCGGCTTCGTGATGGCCGCCGTGCGCTTTATCGTGAACAAGAGAGAGGAGAAGAAGAAACAAAAATAATGGTTATTGGTTATAGGTTATTGGTTATTGAAGCTGTTTGACCGTGTTTAATTGCGTTAAAGATTAATCCACATCACACAAGTTACCAATCACCAATCACTAATCACAATTCACTAATCACAAATAAGCAAAACAATGGAATATATATTAATGATCATCGGAGCTGTGCTGGTCAACAACATCATTTTGGTGCAGTTCCTCGGTATATGCCCGTTCCTGGGCGTTTCCAGCAAGGTGAACACCGCCCTCGGCATGGGCGCGGCCGTCACGTTCGTCATGGCATTGGCCACGCTGGTCACCTCGCTGCTGCAGAAGTATGTTCTGGTGCCCCTGAACATCACTTTCCTGCAGACCATCGTTTTCATCCTGGTCATCGCCAGTCTCGTGCAGATGGTGGAGATCATGCTCAAGAAGGTCAGCCCGTCGCTGTACCGCGCCTTGGGTGTCTTCCTGCCGCTGATCACGACCAACTGCGCCGTCCTCGGTGTCGCCATCAACGTCACCCAGCAGACCATCATCCCGGGTCACGGTTTCTCCGTGATTGACAACACGATATATGCCGTCGCCATCGCCATCGGCTTCACCCTCGCCATCACGATTTTCGCCGGTTTGCGCGAACAACTCGAACTGGTGGACATCCCCAAGGGCATGAAGGGCGTGCCGATCGCGCTCATCACCGCCGGCATCCTCGCCATGGCATTCATGGGATTTGCGAATTTAGTTTAGGGTTTAGAGTTTAAGGTCGAAAGACAACATGGAAGAGACAAATTCTTCTGTAGAGGCGCGCGGCCGTGCGTCTCTACAATCCGAAAACATCGCATCGCAACAATCTCCGAAAAAGGTTCGCAAAAAGCGTTCCTTATGGAAATTATGGAAACGGCTGAAAGGACGCAGCAAACTGTATCTTGTTGTGTTACACTTATTTGCAATGGTAGGGGCAGGTATTCTCGGTGCGTGGGCCTTCTTTGAGCTCGGCTTCACCAACAACAAAGGCGGCACCGACCAAAACAATCGCTATCTGTCTGAAAACCAGAAATATATTTCAGGGACAGACACCATGGACAGTCAAGAGCGCACGCTTACCGACTACCGCTCGCTGTCCGTCCTGCGGCACTTCTACCCGAAAAACGCCGACCTCATCTTCAACGCCGCGCAGTTCAGCGACCGTCCCACGGCCGTGCGCGAGATGATTTACGCCGCGAACATGTACATGCAAGACGATGAGCATGCCACCGCCTACCGGAAGATGACGGATGACATAGACCACCTTCTGGCATCCAACAAGATGCAACCGTTCGCGGGGAACGTGGTCCCCTGGATGAACGACTCGGCGTGGCCTGCGTTGAAAGCCGCCATCCTGAAGGATACGGCCGTGATTTACGAAGCCGCCCGACTCACCGGCGTGGAGCCGCGCCTCATCGTGGGCTGTCTCGTGGGCGAGCAGGTGCGCCTGTTCAACAGCAAACGCGAGATGTACAAGCGCTATCTCGGCCCGATGAAAGTGCTCTCCGTGCAGTCGCAGTTCTCGCTCGGCGTCAACGGCATCAAGGATTTCACCGCCATGCAGGTGGAACGCAACCTCACCGACACCGCCTCCATCTTCTATATGGGCAAACCCTACGAGCACATCCTCGACTTCCAGACCGCCGACCACCAGAGCGAACGTTTCAACCGGCTGACGAATTACCGGAACCACCTCTACTCCTACATTTACACTGGCTGTATCCTGCACCAGACCATGCTGCAGTGGCGGCGTTCCGGTTACGACATCGTGAACCGTCCCGACATCCTGTTCACCCTTTTCAATCTCGGTTTCGCAGCCTCCAAGCCCGGTCCCGACCCGAAATGCGGCGGCTCGCACATCACCGTGCACGATGAAATCTACACATTCGGGGTGATTTGCAACGACTTCTACTATTCCGGCGAATTAGCCGAGCAATTCCCGTTGAAAGCGAAACGCTTCGCCGATGAGTAAGATCGAGCTTCTCCTTCCCGCCAAAGACTTGTCCACGGGCAAAACCGCCATCAACCATGGCGCAGATGCCGTCTATATCGGGGCATCGGCTTTCGGTGCGCGACAAGCGGCGGGCAACTCTCTGCCAGACCTTGAAGCGTTGGTGCAATATGCACACCTGTACGGTTCCAAAGTCCACGTGACCGTCAACACCCTGCTGTATGACAATGAGTTAGAAGGAGCTCGCAAGTTGCTTTGGGAGCTCTACAATATCGGGGTGGATGCCGTTTTGATTCAGGATTTAGGACTGTTGAAACTCGACATTCCTCCGATTGCTCTGCACGCGAGCACGCAATGCCACAACCATTCTCTGGAGCGCATCCAGTTTCTTGAGAAGTTGGGCTTCACACGCGCCGTGCTGGCCCGAGAGACGAATTTGGAAACCATCCAACAAATTCACAATCAGACAAATATCGAGTTAGAGGCGTTTGTGCACGGCGCGTTGTGCGTATGCTACAGCGGACAGTGCTACATCAGCCGGATGATGACGGGACGGAGCGGCAACCGGGGCGAGTGCGCGCAGATCTGCCGCACCCGTTTCGACCTTCAGGATGCCAACGGTAAAACGCTGATACACAACAAACATTTACTGTCGCTAAAGGACATGTGCCGCGTCGATTATCTTGAAGAGATGATGAATGCCGGCATCGTCTCCTTCAAAATCGAAGGACGGCTCAAAAACGAAAGCTACGTCAAGAACGTGACGGCATTTTACCGGCAGAAGTTGGATGCTATTTTAGAAGGACATCCTGAATACCAACATGTTGGCAGCGGTGTCACCCCATTCTTCTTCATACCAGACGTGCAAAAAACATTCAACCGGGAATACACCTCCTACTACATTGACGGTTACCGCGATCCCGTGGGTTCCATGTCCTCCTTCGACACACCGAAGGCCATCGGAGAGCCCATCGGCACGTTGGAACAAATCAACGGGAAATATTTGTTTGAAGCAACAGCTAACAGCCAACAACCGATAGCCAACGGCGACGGCCTATGTTTCATCAATGCAGACGGTGAATTGGAAGGTTTTTTGGTCAATGGTGTGGAGGGGGACAGGATTATCCCGCAAAAGCCATTGTCCCGTTTTCAAAAGGTGAAATTATACCGCAATATTGACAAGAATTTTGAGAAAATATTGTCGGGGAAGACGGCAGAGCGGAAGATTGCGGTGGATATTCTTTTTGAGGAAATCACCAGCGGCGTGCGGCTTACATTGACTGACGAGGACGGATGTTCCGCAACCATCACAGAATCCATCGAATACACAGCCGCGCAGCAGCCGGAGAAGATGGCGGAGACCTTGCGCACCGCGTTGTCGAAGTTGGGCGGCACCCCGTTCGAAGCACGCACCGTCACCATTCCGAAATGCACCGCCTTTTTACGTGCCGGCTACATCAATGAGCTGAAATCCAAAGCGGTGGAACAACTGATCGCCACCCGCATCGCGCATTTCCGTCCGCAAGATACACCGCTGCACTACTCCCCCACCCCGCTTTTCCAAAAAGCCGATTATCTGCGGAACATCACCAACGAAGCGCACAAGGCCGTCTATGCCGACTTCGGGGCGACGGACATAGAGTACGGGTTGGACAAGACCGAGGATTACGCGGGCAAAGCCGTGATGACCTGCAAGTACTGCCTGCGGTACGAGTTGGGCTGGTGCCATCGTCGCATAGACGGTTCGAAGGCGCCCAAAGACCCGCTGTACCTCGTCTCCGGCAAGCGTCGTTTCCGGCTGGAATTCGACTGCGAGAAGTGTGAGATGAAGGTCCTGGCACAATAAAGGCCTGCTGGTCTTCCTGTAAAGGATGACGGCAGCAGGCCAAATCATCCAAGAATTTGTTTACAGTTCCACGGCAGGCCAGCCGTAGTCTTGGTAGTATTTGACGTTGAGGTTGTGTTTTTTCACATACTCGCGCAGCTGCTCTTGACGGACGGCCTCGCGGACCTTCTCGTTGGAGTGGATATTCTGGTAGATGTCGAAATAGCTGCCGAAGATGCGTTGGGCGCTGGCCTCGTTGCCGGCTCCGTCAACGGTCTGCTCAAAGGAGACCACCTTGTACTGGTCGCCCTCCTTCTTCAGGGTCATCGTGCCCGCGTGGTTGCCGCCAGAGACGCACTTCAGCGTGTCGCCGGCTTTGTCGTACCAGTACACCCAGAAGTCGCCCATAAAGAGCTCGTCCTCCTCGTGTACCATGATCATCATGGGGATGCAGAGTTCGCCTTTCTGGTAGTTCTCGCCAATTTCGTTCACCAGATAGTCGCCGATGGCGTTGCGCACCACTTGCTCCTTTTTGTTGATGGCGATATGGCGGATGCAGTCGGCCTTGTGCTCATCGAAGTCGGACATCAGCCACTGGCCGTTCACCTTCTCCATATAGAGCTTATGTTCCTCTACGTCAGAGTTTTCATCGAACGAACCGTCCTCCCATTTCTGGCGCACCTTGATGGTCGCGACCGCGTGGGTGTTGTCGGTTTTTTCCACACCAGCCACTTCAAAGTCGGCGATAGTGCCGCCGTTGCCGGTCACGAAATAGTAGAGCCATTCGTGGTCCATGGCCTCGAACTCCGGCAGTTGGTTGAACATCGTGTCCAGCACGTTGTAGAAATCCGCTGTCATATACGGTTTCGATTTCTCCGACAGTTCGTGGTCGGGGATGTACTGGCACAGCTCGGCCGCACGTTTCTGCAGTTGTTTTTCAGAATCACTACATGCCGCAAACAACAGCGCGGTGATGGCAAAAATCAGGATTTTTTTCATAATATTACGTTTTTTAATTGTTATTTGCAAAAATCTAATCTCTACTTCCGGGCATTAAGTCGATGAAGGTTTTCTTGACCAGTTCGTAAGCTGTAGTTGGGTTGAATCGGTTGGCACCTTCGCGGATCAATATATCCATATCCCCTAAAAATTCCGGTGTCTGCAACTTCAGTTCCATATTTTGCACAAACTGTTTGTATGAAGGAACCTTCTCCACCACAAATTCCATATACTTTTGGTAGCATTCCAGCACTCGCGCCACGTCTATCTTTCCGCTTTCCAAAGCCACTTGCAGATCGAACAAGTCGCGACCTTTCTTCCTTTGGTATAATGCACGCAACTTGGTTCCTATCAGTTCGTTAAGGGTGTAAGTGGTGATTTCACATTTACCGCTAAACCAAGTGTTATGAACTTCAAACGGCATTTTTTGTAACCCCAGGACGTTAAAGTGTTCGTAGCAATTGATTTCAATCTTCAGTCGTAAAGGTTGTACTGGTGGAACTTCTGACTCCATACGGAAGAACATAGTATTGTTGTACCGTTTCTGCTTCGTCACTTTGCCTGGAAGCCACGAAAGCACCTCCCCAAGACGGAACAAGATGGGTTTGATGGGACCGGGATGGATTTGCACGAGGTCAATATCTTCGCTGTAACGAGATTGCGGAATAAGGTACAGCTTATGCAACGCCGTACCTCCGCGAAATGCCAGTTGCGAAGCCAAAAATTCATCGTTGAATATGCAGACCAGGGCCTTGCAGATGATGAGGTCTTGTTCGACCATGGTAGCATATATCCACGGTGCCTGTTCATTCCATTCTATAATTGCCGATTTGTCTATCATAGGTCATCTATTTCAATTTCAATGTTCATATTCACATGCCATCGATTACCCATACTACTGCTTTTTTCTTCGCTGGCATTACTCATCAATACCTTTTTCCATTTTGGAGTTGATGCTTTCAACAACTTATACAGTTTGTCGGCTTTATGCTGCTCCTCCAAAACAAATTCTAAAAGATAACCCAAGCGTTGAACGGTTGCTGTAGTAGTATAAGGTAAAACGGATTCAATTCGCTCTACATCAACACTTTCCATTAATTCCGCAAGAACCGTGGCTGCTCGTTGGTAACCACCTACGTGGCTTGCAAATTGGACGAGGTCAATGGCTGTCAGCTCGGCAGAGGAATAGACTATCACCCCCATTTCAGCATTTTTCTTCATCAATAATTCAAAAGGAATTAGCTGACGATAGTTCCAGTTCAACAAATTATTCATCTTCGAGGGCTTTAATCGGGGTGCTATTGTCATCACTTGGGTTTGCATAGCTCGCTGGTGGCTGGCACCGTAAAATTCTGCGGCCGACAGCAAGCATATATAATAGGGTTTTCCGACAGCATTCATCAGATTATCAACATAATAAGTAGGAGGAACAACACCCTTCAAAGCATACTGGGGAGGTATAATGACATAGAAACCGCGATAAGGAATGCATATTCTACCGCGAGCCACTTGCCGTTGCAATTCTGTGACAAGCGAATTGTCCGACAAGTTCACAGCTTGACGGACATCGTCAATTGTGAACGTCACACGTCCTCGTATCTCCCTTTCGCGTATATATTCTGTAACTGTCATATCACCTTTTTGTTGTCAAACATATCGGTTAATGCGTGTCTTTACTACTTTTCCGCTGCAAAAATACAACTATTTTTGATTCAACCACATTTTAGTCTAAAAAAAATATACATAACAAAACTGTTGGATTTATGGTCTTTACCGCACGCCAAGTTCCTTAAAGATATTTCCCAGTACTTCCGCATCGCTGCGACAGAGATAGGAGTTTATTTCCATCGTTTCCACACTTGTGATATCGTTTTCCTCTAATGCCGTTTTTAGTCTTTCCGAAATCAACGGATTTGAATGCAATGGGTACAACCAACACATATCGGGGTTGTTTTTCTCCATATATTCCTCGTTGAAAGCAAATTTTAAGACACCAATTGCCAAGTCTATATTTTCATGTTCATCGAATTTGCGATTATATTCGGCTTGTACTTTCAGATAGTCATCATAGCTGTCAATTTTTAAGATGGGCTCATTCCCTTTTATTCCCCCAAAACGAGCATAGGAATCCTCAAAAAAAACCGAGTTTTTCCAATCCACCATTTCTGGACAATTGAGCTGTGGACGCCTTTTATTATCACGCGGTTGCGCAAATCTGAGCAGATGATAGTCCCAGGTTTTGTCCTTTTTTCTAATGGTACAACTTTCCCATTGGTGTTCTTGAAGATTGAATTCCTCCAAAATGGAACGCATTTTGGAACTGACAATAAAGTTATTGATAGTGCTAATGTTAAGGCAATAGAGTAAATCTGTAAGGCGAGAATTCCCTTTCAGCCTGAATTCCGATTGTTTTGGCAACTTGTTGAACAATTGTTGCATGCTGTTAAAATTCAGAGGCTGAAGGAGTTCCAGTTGTCCCCCCGGGGCACTTCCAACCACTTTTGCATTTGTTGAATGCTCAAAATTGTAATAGGTATTCGTCATGATAAGTATCTTTCCCTTTATTGCCCGTATTCTTCCGGCTCCTCCGCCACCATCGGCAGGCTTTCCTCTTCAATATGAATGTACGTTTTCGACCGATGGTTAAAGGTGGCGAGATAGTAATCATGAAGCCGGATTTCCACCTGTAACATCGTCTGTTCCAGCTTCTTGGGTTTCAACTGACACTCCCAAAGCACAATCACCTGCCACCCGTTCTCGGTGAGGATCTCATAGTTCTTTTGATCCCGCTCCTGATTCCGCTGTATCTTCATCACCCAAAATTCCCTGTTTGTTTGTGGTATCTTACAACAACTCGAGGACTTAACTACTAACTGCTCACTGCTAACTACTAACTCCACATCGTGTCCGTGCCAGAAGCACCCGTTCACGAAAATCGCCGTCCGGTATTTGCGCATCACGATGTCGGGTTTCCCCGGCACGCCTTTCACGTTGAGGCGGTAGCGATAGCCGTGTTTCCACAGCCACTGCCGCACACGTTTCTCGGGCGTGGTGTCCTTGCTGCGGATGCGCGACATGCAATAGTGCCGCTGCTGGGGTGTCATCGTGTCGGTCATCGGACGAGACTAATATATCTCGATGGTATAGACGAAATCGAACGTGTCGCGCGGGGCGAGGTGGTGGATGTATTCGCGGTCGGAGACATCCCCGGTGAACCCTTTGGGGTCGCAGATGCCGCACCAGGGCTCAAGGCAGACGAACGGACAGCCCTTCTTATGGGGCGCCCAAACGCCGTAGGCTTCTGCTTGCGGACAGTTGACGTTGAGGATGGGATTGCAATGTCTGTCCCACAGCTCGACTTTCGTCACCTGCCCCTGCTCGATCACCAGAGCATCGTGAATGAACGTGTTAGGCATGAGGGGCGTCTCGCGGAGCAGCATCGATTTGGAACTGCGCGGCACGCGGCATCCGTCATCAATGTCCGAGAAGAGGGTGGGAGCGACAAGTTCCCCTTCTTTGTTGAAGAAACGGACATATCCGTTCACCATTCTGTCGGGATCATAATCCGGCAGAAGGAATCCCGGGTGGCCGCCGATTTGGAAGTAGGCCTCCTTGTTGTCGAGGTTTTCCACGGTCCAAACCGCCTTCACGGTACTGCCTTCCAACTGATAGCGAACCTCCAGCCCCAGCTTGTATGGGTACGCCTGCGAATGCTCGTTCTCCAGCATTTTCAGGTGCAGTTCGTGGTCGTTGTCAGAGGCGGCCAGCGCGAACTTGCTGTCGCGCGCATAGCCGTGCTGGTACAACGGGTAGGCGACGCCATCCACGTGAATCTCGTTGTTGTAGGGCTTGCCCACAGCGGGAAAGAGGATGGGCGCGCGGCGGTTCCAAAATTGCGGGTCGCCCGTCCACAGATACTGACGTCCGTTCTTCGCGAGGCTTTGCATCTCGGCCCCATGTTCCGACACCTCAAGGGTGATGATGTTGTTGGTAAGAAGCATATCCTTTTTGTTAGTATTATCAAACGGCAAAGATACAGAAAATTACGGCACAAATCCGTATTTTTCGCACAGCCGTTGGAGCGAGCCGTCGGCCTTCATCCGGCGGATGACACCATTGACCAGCTCGAGCAGGTCGTCCTGCCCCTTGCGCATCAGCACGCCGATCTCCCCGTGGGTGAAAGGGGCGTTTAGGAGCGGTGCCGCCAAGCGGGGATCCGTCTGCACGTAGTAGGGTGCCTCCGTGATTTCCGTGATCATCACGTCGGCCTCGCCCTCGGCGATGAGCGACGGGATTTCCTCGTTGTTCGGGTGCACGATGATGGTGGCGTGGGTGAGGTTTTCGTGGGCGAACTGCTCGTTCAGACCGCCGGGGTTCACCATCACGCGCACGTCAGGACGGTCGATGTCGGCCAGCGAACGGAAGCGGGTAGTGTCCTCCGTCCGGCAGAGGATGGTCTTGCCGTTGGCCAGGTATCCCTCGCTCATCAGCATAATGGCGCATCGGGCATCCGTGATGGTGATGCCCCCGATGGCGAAGTCGAAGGTCTGGGGTTCGGCCATAACGTCGGCGGTCAAGGTCGGCCACGAGGTCTGGACAAACTCCACGGGAACTCCGATGCTGTCGGCGATCGCCTGCGCCATCTCGATGCCGAATCCCCAGTATTCGCCGGTTTCGGGCTCGCGGAAGGTCAGCGGCCGGTAGTCGCCGGTGGTGCCGACGAGCAATTTGCCCCGTTGCTGGATCCTCTCGATGGTCGGGCGCGCGACCGAGTACTCTTCGGTGGTGCAGGAGGTCAGGATGACCGCCCCGCCGAAAAGGAGCGGGGTGGCGACGGAGATGAGGACGGTGACAAACGCCAGCAGCCAGGTTCTGAATTTTTCCAGTATCATTTTCATTCTGCCAGGAACCGTTGTTTCAGTATTTCGATTACTTCCCAGTCGGCGGGCAGCCACTGCACGCTGTCAAGTTCGTCAGGGGCGAGCCAGCGGGCGGCCTCGTGTTCGAGGAGGGTGAGCGAGCCGCTCTCCACGGTGCAGAGGAAGCAGTGCATGGTAAGGTGGAATTTTGGGTAGTCCCATTCGATGGTGTGCAGCAGCTCCCCGACGGTGATGCGAGTGTCCAGTTCCTCCCGGATTTCGCGGCGGAGGGCCTCCTCGGGCGTCTCCCCGGGTTCGATCTTGCCGCCCGGGAACTCCCACCAGTCCTTCCAATCGCCGGCCCCGCGCTGGGTGGCGAAGATGCGGTTCTGGGAGTCGTGGATGACGGCGGCGGAAACGGTGATGTGTTTCATCATTTTGATTATAAAAGATTCTCAAAGTCCCAAGACAGAAATTCATCAACAGGAATGCCATCTGTTCCAACAACGATTGACTGCTGCGGATGGAACTTGTTCGTGAATAATTTCAGACCTTCATTGGCACCTCTCCTCCCGCTCTTCACCTCAATGGCTATCTTTTGATCGCCGGAATCTACGACAAAGTCAACCTCAGCATCATTCTCACGCCAATAATACAACTTGTAATCGTATTCATCAGCCTGATTGAGAAGGTAAGCTCCGACAGCACTTTCCACCCATCTGCCCCACTGATTTGGAGTGGAGAATGTCTTATTGAACGTGGTGTTGGTTTGTGCGGTGAGCAGCGCCGTATTATAAACCATCAGCTTAGGTACAGAATTATACTTGCGCGCCTCGTCTTGGGCGTATTTCTGAAGACCGCAGAGCATGCGCGCCTCGTCCAGCGTATGCAAATAATTTGCTAATGTTGTCACATTTCCAGCATCTTGCAGCTGTCCCAGCATTTTATTCAGCGACAACTCTTTACCGGAATACACACAACCCAAATCAAAGAGCTGTCGCATCAGCGCAGGCTTATAGACAGTCTTTGTCGTTAAAATATCTTGTTCTATGGCTGGGGCAATGATACTGTCCTTGATATATCTTCGCCAACGACGTTCATCCTGAATGTATTTAGCACCGCCAGGATAGCCGCCAAAGTAAATAAACTGGTCCAAGTTCATGCCAAATGCTTCGTGCATCTCGCTGTAGTTCCAGTGCGGCATGCGAATCAGTTCAAAACGCCCTGCCAACGATTCTGTCAACCCATCTTTCAGTAACAATCTCGAAGACCCCAGAATCACCACTTTCATATTGATGTCAAAACGTGTATCGTCATCCCACTCTTTTTTTACCGCCTCACTCCAGTTATCTAACTTATGTACTTCGTCGATAACCAGTAAAAATTCCGGCACGTTAGCAGCTTTCATTTTGGCTCGAGCTGTAGCCCACATCTCGCTGATCCAAAAGGTGTTCGTTTTGGGCACATTGTCAGCACTAACCGACAAATAAGGAATGTCTGTCTCTTGCAACACCTGCTTGACCATCGTTGATTTACCCACCTGACGCGACCCTGCTATTGTCTGAATCTTATCACGCGGTTCTGACAATCTCGACTTCAGCACATCACAATGTAATCTCTTAAACATAATCGTCTGATTTAGTGGCGCAAAAATAAGAAAAATTCTCAAATCACAACAAGAAAATTCTCAAAAGTGACAACGAAAATTCTCAAATCATATTCGTCAGTCTTCGAGATTTTTGATTCTGTCGCCCAATTTCTGCTCTAATTCTTCAATGGTAGGAATGGTTCCTTCCACTTTCTCCGGATAGAGTTTGGCCAGTTCGTACTCGGAAATGCCTAATGGCTGACTGCTGGCTTCCAAGGCGTATTGTGCCACAAGGCTATCTTTCTCTTTGCAAATCAGGAGGCCTATCGTTGGATTGTCGCGGCCTTTTTTTCTCAGCAGATGGTTGCACGACACCACATAACCACCCAACTGCCCGGCATCGGCAAACTCAAACTTGCCGATTTTCACTTCAATGACTACATAGCACGACAAGTTCAAATTGTAGAACAGCAGGTCGATGAAGTTCTCCGTGTCACCTATCTGCAGGCGGTATTCCTTGCCGACGTAAGCGAAACCTGTGCCCAACTCCACCAGAAATTGCGTGATATTATTGAGAAGTTTGTCCTTCAGCAGATGCTCGTTATATTTCCCAGTGATACCGGTAAATGCGAAGTTGTAAGGGTCTTTTGTCAGCTCTTTTGCCAGTTCGCTTGATTCGTTGGGTAAGGTGCGCTCAAAGTTAGTTAGTGCCTTTCCTTGACGTTCATAGAGGTCAGTGTCAAGAAAGTTGAGCAGCATATTGCGGCTCCATCCGTTTTGTACCGTTTGGTGGACGAAAAAGAATGCCTTCTGAGGGTTGTTTTGGCATTTGTCCATCAAAAGTTTGTGATGTCCCCAAGGTACGGAAAACAAGTCCGCAAAGAATCTATCAATAAGTTGAGAATGGCTTTCAGATATTGCAACAGATTGCTGCAAAATTTGTCCCTCAGATTGGGGGACAAATTGTCCCTCAAGTTGAGGGATTATTGTTGTGTGTTGGGAATAAAGCAGATAGAAATTCCGGATGTAATATAGGTTGGTGCGGGAAAAACAGTGGGCGTCTGGGATTTCACGTTGCAAGTCGATAGATAATGTCTTGATGACGTTGTCTCCCCAACGCTCCTCAATGTGCATCTCCACAATATCCCTTCCCAGTTCCCAATAGAAACGCAGCATCTCCCCATTCACTTTTACCGCCGCTTTGATCTGGCTTCTGCGGTAACGGGAACTCAGTTCGCTGATCCACCGGGAATAGTCTTTGTCCAGTATTGAGATAGATTTTTGCATACAGGTAATGTTTTGTCGATTTTGTTTCAGTTTCTATTGCTTGTTTTTGGGTTGTTGTATGAAGTGGTGTTAGAACTTCACAATCGGCAAAAATACAAAAAAATCCGCCAAACACGGTCATTCGTTCTTGTTGAGGATGACCAGTGCGCCGATGACGCCCGGCACCCATCCGACGCAGGTGAGGATGAGGACGATGAGCACGGACCCGCACCCGCGGTCGATGACGGCCAGCGGCGGGAAAAAGATGGCGAGGAGGACGCGGAGGAGGGACATAAGAGGGTGATTATTGATCCAACAACTTTGATTATTTTACAAAAACACAAAATAATGTTTATAAAGACACATAGAATGGTGCGCCTTTTATTTTTAAATCTGGCGCAAATTGTTCTTTGAGCTTTTCAACCTCAAAGCCAGGTGTTATAGGGGCTATTCCTTCAATAACATACAACAAATACTCTCTATCTGGTTCAAGTCCGGGGTATCCTTTTTTATGCATAAATTCATAATTAGCAATGATTTGCTTTGATTCATCCAAATCAAATAATCGATAATCTTTAGGATTATCCACGTTATATAACAATAGTTTCGAAGCCGATATTATTATTCCAGATTTATCTATGGCTCCTTCTCTATTTCCTAACCGAATATTGTAAAGATGGTTATTCTTTATCCAATTTAGATGCTCTTCATCTTTATAACAACCCACAAGCATCTTCTTTGACTTATTATATGTTAGTGTATCCTCTGCTGCAATTAACGGAATAGTTTCGTTTTTCAGATCATAATTATACTTATAGATAGGCTGGATTTCTGGTTTTACATCAAGACAATGAATAATTTCATAAACCTGTTTTTCATATGTCATAGGATCGGCCAAATCAAAGGGCACAACCATCAACTTCAATCCGAACTTTTCCTTTATTTCTTCATAAATGAATTCAGGAAGGGCTGTAGTAAACTTTTCCGAATATGGATACAACAAAACGAGCTTGGGAATCACCTCATATCCCAATTCACCGGTTTGCCCATGTTTGTATTTTTGCCCATAAGCATATAATTGATACATATCTTTTATGTCAATCAAATAGGTGCTATTAGGTTTTTGAGAATCTATGGCTTTCCATTTTGTGTCAATTATCACACAATTATAGTTGAAGTTGTTTTTATTATTTTCAACCACTATATCTGGACGAAGTTGAAACATAGATCTGCCATTATGCTTCTCAACAAGGAAATATCTGGTGTTTTGGGTGGAAATGGTATATGAGGCTGCATATTTCCTAAATAGAAAGGCAATGAAATCTTCAAATAACTTATCGGCTTGAAAAAGGAGAGACTGATTAACAAATGATCCTGAAAATGTTGTAAAACCCTTGTTCAGCAGGAATTGGGAACTCCATTTCAACAATAATTCGTATGATGCAAACAATCTATTACTTGTACATGCTAATTTCAAATCATTTTCGATATTGCTGCTTGATGGGATATCTGCCATAAGAGTCAATAAAGCTGAAATATGAGCTTTGTTTGTTGTGCTATGACTATCCATCATCAGTTTTCTAAGAGTGGAGACAACAATTCTGTTTTGGGGAATATCTTCAATATATTTGTTGTATTTTATGGCGAATACAGCTTTGTTTGCAACATTTTTTGTTATTTGCTTATTGATATCCAACTTGCCTTTGAGGTATTTTTGATTTTCCTCAACTAAAGCATAATTCTTTTTTAGACCTCCAACAATCAGTTGCTCAACAGCATTGATATAATTGTTTATGTATACCTCAAGAATAGGAAATCCACTTTTTGTATTTAGCGATGCATTTTGAAAAGATTTGGCATTGACATCGGTGAAATGTCTAAGCATGTTTAGGAAGACCTTTCTGCAAAGATCACTGTCTTCTTTATGTTGTTCACTTTCCTTATAAATCTTAGGAAGAATCTCGATTATATGTCCATCCTTAGTCTGGATGGTACCTACATATCTTCCTGTTCTAATATATCGTTTCCCACCTCTTGTATGAACGGACATCACAATATCGGAATCGCCCCCAGCCTTGTTTGACAAAATGAAATTCCAAAGATTGTCAAATGGAATCTTCGCAACCTCAATATCCCCATCACGATGAGGATCGCCTTCTATGTATAAGGTGCTAAATTCGTATGCTATTGTAAGTTCACGCTTTTTCATTCTATTTCAAAAGATGTTCTAAATAATTTTCACATTCAGTTTCATTATCTAAGATATCTTTTATCTTTTCATTAAATTTGAAAAACGATTTGGGTTCATCTATTCCGTCCGAGTATAACAGATAAGCCTCCTCAGCATCTTCATCTTTTATGTAGAAAGGATATTCAACATTATCTTTTCCGTCCTTTACTATTTCATTAAGTACAAACTTCACTTTATCTATATCGTTGTAGAAATATTCTTCAAGCAAAGGAATAATTTTGTGAACAATAGCATTTAAAATGTCACATTTACTTTTAGCATTCACGAGGTATGAATGACCTATTTGGTTGTCTTTATTGAGAAGGCATCTTATCCTATTATTGATCTTTAAAAGAACTTTTTTTGCATCTTCATCTGCGATGGCCGTAAGATTAGGTGCCATTTCCACGAATTTAAATCTTCTTCTCAATGCAGAATCTAATAATTGAATAGACCTGTCGGCAGTATTCATAGTACCCACAATGAACAAATTAGCTGGTACTCCAAACCTATCCTTTGAGTATGGCAAGGTGACAATCATTTCATATTCTCCAGCACCAAGTCTTTTGCTCGGCTCAATTAAGGAAATTAAATCCCCAAAAATTGATGCCACATTGCCACGATTGATTTCGTCAATACATAATAGCATGGTTTTTTTTCTGTCAATAGCTTTTTGGAAATTAGATTTCCTATTTTGATTTGAATCCTTAATACAATCTTCCAGACCATCATAACCTGCTAATATAGCAGCTCTTTCACACGCCTTATAGAAAACTCCTGTTTCTATTTGATACTTGACATCACTAGAAGTATTGTTTAAAATAGGTTTTAATCCTTCCACAAATTCTTCATAACTATATGATTGATGAAATGTTGTGAATATTCTGTTATTATTATGATACTTCGAATAAATGTTTTTTTGCACATCCCTAGTTTTTCCCGTTCCAGGGGCTCCGTAATATATAATTGGACTTATGTCCCCATCATATTTAGAAGGACCAATATGTAAGTATTTATATGATGGAGAATCCCGATTTAACAAATTTGGATAGAAAAACTTCCATTTTGATGGCAATTCTTTTCCATCCAGCATAAAAACACCATTACGAGTATCTCCATAATATGTATATCTGTCTCCTTTTACAGTACATGGATCAACCTTTATAGTGTCTTGATTATCAGCAATAAAATCAATAATTTCCTTTGCTTCCTCTTTTATCGTTAAATAACGTTTATCTCCAATCTTGTTTTCGTCAAACAGTTCTGTATTCTTAATGTAATTGTAAAGCAAATCATTTCGGTTTGTATCCGAAGAAGGAGCAGGTGTCAATGTATAGTCTGTAACTTTAGATAGTTTTTTTAACATATCCTCAGAAACATCGCAATAGCTATTTGCTCTAAGATACAAACACAATAACACTAAGAAATTTACTTTTGGAACACCTGACACCCATCCCCGTTGTTTTGATAAAATGATTATAGCATATTCCGCTAATGTAATCTTATTTTGTGCTACTAAAGACACAAGCGGACTTATGTTATAATTATCGTCAATAAAGCCTAAATTACGGACCAATGTTCCCAATGCCGGAGACGGAAAAGCAATTTTACCTCCTTTGATTACCGGATCCCTAAACGTCCCAGTTATTAGGGGTTGTAAATTCTGTTCGATAAATTTATTTTTATCTCCAATTTCACTCCATCTACTAGAAACAAACCAAAACCAATCTGCTATGATTCTAATAGTTTCTGGAAATGCATTCTTGTTTGTGTCAAAATCAGACCATTTCATATTTTAAAATTTAGAGGGTTAAAAATATACTTCTATCGATTTTATTATCTCCTTCAGTACCGGTACCACTATCGAGTTCCCGGCGTGACGGTACGCAATGCTGTCACTGACTACAATCTTAAAACTGTCATCAAATCCCATCAAATTCATGCACTCACGCGGTGTCATCTTTCGTCCGACCGCATCAACGGAACCATTCCCATCCCCGAAATCATATTTTCCGACATAGATTCTCTTGTCCTCATAATGATGAGGCTGAGGATGCTCTACACGGAAATCGCCAATCCAATTGTCTTGTTGGTTTGCCGTTTCACATCCTATTATATCTTGGTTCACCCTGGAACGACGTAAGTTTTTTGACGGTGTGGTAATCCATTCAAACCCTTTTTTACCCAGATAGTAAATGTCGTTTATTGGGCCTGTTTCCAAATACTCAGTGCTCTTACGTTTTAATTCTTGTTTTGCCGGAAAAACATATTTTTTGTTGTAAATATCATTTCTAAACCCGATCAAAAACAATCTGCTACGAAGCTGGGGATGGTTATAGTCCTTGGCATCCAAAATTGACCACTCAATATGATATCCCAACGATTGCCATACAGAGAACATGGCTTTCCAAGTTTTGCCACCATCGTTCTTTGTCACATTCTCTACATTTTCGTAAATGAAAATCTTTGGCTTGGACTCATTAATAACCCTGGCATAATCATAGAACAAAGTGCCTCGGACATCCTCTAAACCTAATTTCTTTCCATAATTGGAAAAACTTTGGCAAGGGCTACCACCGATAAGAATGTCCAATTGTCCTTTGAATTCTGTTGCATCCAAGAACCTAACATCCTCATGCCAGTGTTCTTCTTCAATGTTATAATTTGCAAAATATGCATCTTTTACATAGTTGTGCTCACCCATCGAAGCGTAACGTTCGTTCACAAACTGTTCCCGTTGTTTCATTGTCATGTTGGGTGTCAGTTTGACGATTTGATCCTGCGTCAGTGTCAGTTTGTGTTTTACAGGACTTTTACGTCCTGCTTTGACATATTGGATGACCACAGCTGAATCTAAAGAACACCGATTAATGTTTTGTGCCAATTCAAACAACAGATCCGTTTCAATTTTCCGATACTCCTTTTTTACTCCTATACTGTTGATGTAGTTTTCACAATATGAAAACAATTCTTCCTCGTCAAAGTTTGCAGTTAACTTTTGCAAGTCTGCAAAGTATAGTGGAAGTTCTCTCTCTCCATTGTCACAAGCAAATAAAATTTTATGTGGAATGCCCAGTTGTTTTAGTGCATGCTCAAATGCTCCAATACCACTAAATAATGTTCCCAATCTAATCATTCGTTGTATGTTGTTATTCTAATTACTAATTGCTTATTCGGTTGTCGTATTGGCAAACAATTCTATGAATATAGATTTCTTCTTTGCCATTTCAACACATTTTCATTCATACCGTACGACATTCTCAATCAATGCATTTATGGCATAAGAACATTCGGACGAGATCGTCTTTTCCGGAATAAAAATCTTTTCGATGGGATAATCGAGATGTTTGCAGATGGTGACAATCTGCTTGAGGGTATATTTGTGTGTGTAATTGGGATTTTCGATGTTGCCGATTTGTCCTCGGGAGATTCCTAACAACTCGCTGAGCTTGGCTTGGCTAATATTCTTTTCAAGACGTATCTTTTTTATCGTCTGAATTATTTTGTCTTGATAATCAACATCTTCAACCATAGTAATACATTCTCAATTTGAGTGCAAAAATACACGCAAAAGCGTTCTCAAATTGAGTGTATTTTATCATATTGACGCATAAAAAAAGGCAAAACCACGCAACTTGGTTTTGCCTTAAAACAACTATAGTTGAATAGTCAATGTGAAGAGTAGTCCTTTTTCCATTCTGCCTCCCCCGCTAAAACTCAAAAAAAGGTCAATACAGGCATCTTTATTTAGCTTATTGTGCTATCATACCGGCATCGCCTGTAGCACCTTGCCATCAATAAGTTTTCCGTTTTTGTGTTTGCTCCGTTTAACTCCATCGCTGCCCCAAGTGCCCCATTGCTTGAAAAAGAACAAGCTGCCTTGCGCTTCGGTTTGTTCTTGGATGGAATCAATCCATTTTCTTTTCATTGGGCGTGCTTGCGGACCGCTTTCCCCACCCACAATTACCCAGTTTATGTTTCTCAAATCCAACTCGCCTAAGTCATCGATGAGGGGTTCGCACGAAAGGAATCGAATAGGAGCATCCAACACCCGCAAGCAATCAATTCTTGATTTGGAAGACTGTGCTTCAACCGTCACACCTAACCAAACATTGTTCGGAATATCGTGAGTGAGGAAATATTCCGCCATACGCTCAGCACGTTTCGTGAGCAATTGGTATCTATGCTGCGGCGTAAGGAGGATTGTCCTCATTACCTTGTCAACAAACTCGAAGGGTACATCTTTATGGAACAAATCGCTCATGGAACACACAAAAATAGTATGCGGTTGCTTCCAGCCCAAAGGTTCATTGAGGCAATCTTCGTGCAGCGTAACCTGAAAACCATTGGCATACTTTTCCATTCCCATTGCTTTCAGCCTTCTTGTCATCACTTCGGCATAGCAGTGAGCACAACCAGGTGAAATCTTGGTACATCCTGTAACGGGATTCCAAGTTTTGTCAGTCCATTCTATTTTTGTGGTTTTCATTTCTTCGTCAATTTATACGAAACAATACGCTTTTCTTTATATACTTTATTATAGTTCACGAGAGGAGTCTTTTCTTCATAGTCAATCAAGTTGTCTTTTTTCATCCTTTTCAGCTCGTCAGAAGCGTGTTGAGGAATATGACCTTGCTCCAGAGTATAGTCAAAAACATCCTTGTTAGTTTTCAACAATCCATTTAGAATTCGTTGCCTTAATTCTGATTGGAACGATTCTATTTTTGTTGGTTTTATTTCTCCAAAAATATCAAGTTGATTTTTGTTCTTGTCGTCATCAATATCAAAGTTCGCTTCACCGTTGATAGTATTCTTTTTCCAAGCGGTTCTTAAAAATTTATCCACGGCAAGAGGATGTTTCGCTCCAAAAATAATACCATAAATATTGGGGCCTTTCTTAATTGTAAATGGATATAGTTTTAAAGATGATTCTCGGGGCAAACGCTCCTTTAATTGTTCAAGAATACTACGATGAATATATTTATAAGGATTTTGTCTAACTTTTTCCATGTCAATCTTCATATTAGTTTGGAAAGCAGGTGTATCTCCAAATCTAATAAAATAAGATGATGAAAGATAGTATAGGAAATCAATATGTGGTAAACTTTCCAGACTAGAAAGATATTTATCCGCCAAAAACTTCATTCCATTTTGATCAAGAAATATCAAGGATGGATTAGAATAGATTGTGCTATAATAATTGGGGAACAATTCAGCAAAATCATCATTATGAAAGTTAAGAAACAAATACTTGTTATACAATCTAATGAGTTCGGGATTGTCGTTTATGAATTGTTCGCAACACTGTTTCAAAGTGTTGAATTTTGTTGAATCATATTCGTTCAGACAAACATGAACCCTGCACCTTTTCTGAAAGATGTTTCCAAATTGTGCCTTTATCTGCTGTAATGTTCGAATAGGACTTCCTGCAGAACCCCTTGTATCTCTTCCAGGTCCAGCAAAAAAGTCAAATATCCAGATGTCGGAATCTTCACGACTCATTACAAAAGTAGGTAACCACTCTTTAAGATAATCCTCGAAAATTTCAAGTTTAGTGATTGTTCCTTCATCAAATGGATGATCATGTAAATCCTTTGCTGCCATAATTTCACTTGTATTTTGTTTCACAATCCTTTACTCTATTGCACAAACAATAGAGTTCTTTATTTGCCATATGATTCTGACACGCCATCATTTACTACATAATTATATTTCCATAAAGTAGCTTGCAAAGATAAATATTTTCTTGTAGTAAAATATCCTTTTTTTTCACAAAACCTCTTTCCCTACTTCTTCCACCCCCAAAGAATACTTCCCCATTAACCGCTGTATGAGCCAAACGACCTCTTCCTTGCTGAGTTTGTAATGCATGACATCGTAGTAGGCGGTTGCCGCGTGGTTCCACCTGTAGGATATCACCGGCCCGGGCTCACGGCCTCTCTCGAGAAAGTCGGAGAAGTCGGGCGCTTTCTGCCATTCAGGTAGCGTGCCGTCGGCTTCGATGGTGAGTTCCAGATAATCGCCGAAGCCCTTGTCATACGGAGGAATCAAGGCGCTGGGGACGTAGCCTTGGATCTGCCAAAGCGGCTTCATGTCTGTGTCATACAAGGTGTAGGTGCCTTCGTCGCGCACCTTTGCCCAAATGTGTAAATAGCCATTGCTCTCGTCCCAGTCCTTCAGCTTCCGCTCTCTTAAATCTATCCAGAACTCCAGTAGTTTGGTGCTCTCGTCGTACATCGGGGGCACGAAAGATTCGTCACACTCCAGCTCTGACATTATACCGTTGTCGAAGGAGACCATGGTGTATTTGTCGCGTTTGTCGTAAGGAATGGAAATCCGGAGGAAACAGGCCTCGTTTTCAAGTTTTTCTTTTAATGTGGTACTCATAGGTTTATGTTTTTGGTTTGAAGATAATGATCTTTTGTTCTTTTTTCTGTTAGAATCGCCTTATTGTTCTTTCGGCAACCTCTGTGACTTTTCTTGTAGTTGTTTTTCGTCTTTCGCCACTTTCCGCTCCACCTTCTTGATGTCTTCCGCCGCAGGCAGTTCCTCTGGCTTTATTCCCCGCTGCCCCAGCATCCCTCTGACACTGGTGTTGTTCTGTACATGTTCCGCTGTGATGCCTTCTTCCCCTTGCAAATCTTTCTGCTCAACGTTGTGGTTGGTCATCTCCGTGGCAAGGTTTTTGGCGGCAATAGTCAGGGTGGGGAGAAAATCGGCCAAGGCACCGCTTTTGATGCCCAAACGTTGCTTCATCTGTTCGGTGGTGAGACCGCCAAAAAGGGCTTGGTCGCCTTTTGAGCGGATTCGCCCGAACCCTCTTTCGTCCACTCCACGCTGGTAGATGTTCTTGCTCAACTGTTTTTCAGAAGCGCGTAACCGATCCCGACTCTCGATTCGTGAGAGTTGATGAAGCCTTTCTTCGATTAGCTCAATTTTGCGGGTTTGCACGGCAAAGTAACTTTGTGCAAAGGCAATCTCATCTTTCTTGGGATCACCATTCTGGGCAATAAGATAGCAGGCATAGCGGGTGAGCATGAAGTCCTGGACTTCGCGTTGCGATCCACTACCCAACGAGACCATTTTCGTGACCTCACGAAAATGGTCGTC
>JAEEGG010001446.1_pt1 | contig 64674 bp, 44 predicted proteins | sample 9134161 | NCBI WGS metagenome assembly JAEEGG01 (sample SAMN16246543, study PRJNA631951) | gut metagenome | biome: gut microbiome; feature: rumen; material: CR-attached | host: Bos | place: Iran: Karaj | collected 2018-10
TCATGGCTACCGAAAACATCATCATGGAAGGCGTGAAGAATGGCGGCGACCGCCAGGAACTCCACGAAGAAATCCGCGTGATGTCCATGGAAGCGGGCAAGGTCGTGAAGGAACAGGGCAAGGACAATGACTTGCTCGAACGCGTGCTGAAGAACGAAAAGTTCCAGAAGCTCGGCATCACCGAAGCTAAGCTCAAGGAAATCCTCGACCTCCGCAAGTTCGTGGGTCGCGCTCCTGGTCAGGTCGTGAAGTTTGTCACAGAAGAAGTCCGCCCGGCTATTGAAAAGATACCTAACTGGGCGGAGATTGATGCCGGTGAATTAAAAGTGTAATTTGCCTTATTGCCGTCGCGATACGGCATTAAATCAAATCGTTTGTTTGCAGAAATCGCTTTGGACAAGTTCCAAAGCGATTTTTGTATATGAAACGCGGTGTATAATATACGCTGCTGTGGCAATTTTCCGGTGTTTTTCTCACTCGTTTTGGCAAATCTGGCCTCTTGACGAGCCGGTGGGCGGTATTTAATTTATATTGTAGCAAAATAGGAGGACAAGATGGACATTTCGAAGAAGAAGGTCGAAAAGAACCGGGAGTGGTCTGCTAATACCCAAAAAGCGCTCGTGTCGATGCTCGGGGTGTCGGCGGTTACGATAATTGCCGCATGCAGTGGCGGCGATCCGGTTGCGTCCGGCGGGGATATTGAAGATGCCGATTCTTCATCGTCCGAAGTGGTGACTGACGGTATGGGCCCGATCGATGACAGGGGGCAGGATTTCTCGTCGTCCTCTGAAAAAGCTCCGAATTCGTCGGATAGCGATCCTGTTGCTGGAATTTCGTCCAGCAGCATGACGCCTCAGCCTTTCTCCAGCAATTCCGAAGATCCTCCGATTACATCGGGAATTTTGCCGCCGTCGTCCAGCAGCTACGAAATCGACACGCTCGAGGTGACGTCGGGCGAGGTCATTCCGCCGGAGATTGTCGGCCCTGAATCGGGCAGCAACATCGATACCGGGCATCTGGAATCCAGTTCCTCGATTGCGGAACCGCAGTCCAGCGACTCGATTGAAATTCAACCGCCGGATCCGCTGAGTGGTGATGTTGCCGAGCCGGAAAACTGATGAACCTGGTTCTTTCTTTAACTGAACGGTGCAACCTGCGCTGCACCTATTGCTACTACAAGGTGAGCCATGAGGCCCGCAGCCTGGTGATGCCTGCCGACATTATGGAGGCGGCGATCCGCTTGGCTTTCGAGCGTACGCTTACGCTGAACCAGCGCTTCCTGAATATCACATTCTTCGGTGGCGAACCGCTGCTTTGCATGGATTCTATCCGCAGGGGAGTGGAGTTTGCGAAGGGCTTGGCCCACGAGCGTTTTGGCGAAGATGTGTTGCTCGGGCCGCCGACTACGAATACGAACGCGTCAAAGTTCCGCCTGCGGTTCGCGGTAAATACCAACGCGACGCTCTTGAACGCGGAAATTATCGAATATCTGAAACGCGAAAAGTTCCGCATCTACCTTTCGCTCGACGGCCCCGAGGCGCACCACAACATCTGCCGCAAGCAGGTGGGCGGGGCGGGCTCCTTCAAGCTTATTGAACCTCACATTCCCGTTCTCACCAAACTCGATACCGTTGTGCTTTCGGTCATTACCCGCGAGAACATGCACTCGCTTTCCGATGCGGCCCGCTGGATACAGGCGCAGGGGTTCAGGAACATGACTGCCGCCGTGGATTTCGACGGCAAGTGGACGGGCGAGGAATTCGATGTCCTTGCTGCGGAGTATGTGAAACTTGCCGAATTCTGGCTCGAACTCAAGCGCAAGAAGGTTCAGTTCTACCTGGGAACCATCCAGGACAAGTTGAAGTTCAGGCTTACGGGGCAGCGCCACCGCACGTCCAGTTGCCAGGTGGCCGAGGGCATTGTCGCCTGTGCCACGAACGGGAACCTTTTCCCCTGCACGCGGTTTATCACGAGCAAGCCGGATGCTCCCTACATCTTGGGAAGCGTGTTCGATGACCCTGCGCAGATTTGGGGAGGACCGGTCGCTCGCGATATCCAGGACTTCTTCAACCGTGACAAGGAAGACTGCAAGGGCTGTGCCATCCGTTTCCGTTGCCATGCGCACGAATGTGCCTGCACGTCGTTCTATTCTACGGGTAGCGTTCACGGGGTTTCGCCCGAGGTCTGCACGCACGAACGCATGCTCGCCGCAATATGCGACGATGCCATTTGCGATGAGGCTATAGACAGATAATTTTTTATTATCTTTCGGTAGTCCCTGAATCAAGGAACTGCCATATGAAAAAATTTGCATCCGTTCTTATGCTCTCCGCGGTGTCCGTCTTTGCCGAACCGCAGGTTTCCAAGGTTTCTTTCTTCGCCATTGGCGATGTGCTGATGCATTCCGCTCTTTACAAGGAGTGCGAACAGGATGCGTCCAAGTGCAACTACGACCGGTTCTTTGCGGAGTGGAAGGCCGATATCGAGGCGGCGGACTATGCCTGCGTGAATCAGGAAACGGTCTTTATCCCGCGCAAAGACAAGTATTCCACATATCCGACATTCGGCTCTCCCGAGGAAGTCGGGCTTGCCGAGGTGAATGCCGGTTTCGACATTGTGACCCATGCGACCAACCATACGATGGACCGCCAGGCGAAAGGCGTGGATTACACGCTTGACTTCTGGAAGGACAAGCCCGTCATGGTTCTGGGTATTCACGGTACGGCGGAAGACCAGGCTCAAATTAGATACGATGAAAAGAAGGGTATCAAGTTCGCTTTCCTCAACTTTACATATGGCCTGAATGCCCAGAAGATGCCGGATGACCGCAAGTACATGGTGGATATGCTCGATTCTGAGGGCAAGTGGCTCAAGCGTATTGCGGAGGCTGACCGCAACGCCGAAGTCGTGGTGGCGTTCCTGCATATGGGTACGGAGTATACGGAACTTCCGGACAAGGATGCGCGTTCGAGGGCCGAGAAGGCAATCGATGCTGGCGCCGACATCCTGGTTTGCGCACATCCGCATGTCATTGAACCGTTCGGTGTCGTCAAGACGAAGAAGGGTAACAAGGCTCTCGTGTTCTGGTCGCTCGGCAACTACATCTCGAACCAGTTCCGCCTGGGGACGATTCTCGGCGGTGTCGCCAAATTCGAAGTCCAGAAGACTGTCGACGGGGATTCGTCCAAGATTGAGGTGACCGATGCCAAATTCGAGGGCTCCATCACCTATCTTGACGACAAGGGCTATACGACAATCCCCTTGGACAAGTACACCGAAGAATTGCATGTGAAGCATGCCTGGAGCACGAAGGTCAAGGGCTTCACCGTGAAGTCGATGAATGACTTGTTCAAGCGGGTCGTGGGAAGCTATAGCAAATGCGGGACACAGGATGTGTCCAAGGCTTTGCCGATTGCCGTGAAGCAGATTTCTAAATAGAAAAGCGCGGCGTTAGGAACACTGGAGGTTCTGTCCAATCCGTAGGATTGTCGTCCGCGTAATATTGTTCAGCTTGCAAAGTTTCTCGATGGTTGTCCCGTACATCTGGGCAATTTTTCCGAGCGTATCGCCGGGGCGCACGCGGTGGAAACGGTGCTTCGAGAGCTCTGCCTGGATGGCGTTGTGGCTGTCGATTGCCGGGCCGAGGGGGTAATGGTCCGCGTTCGGCTGAAGAGTGCCTTCCTGGATGTTGAATACGGTTGCCGGGTCGATGTTGACTTCGCCGTAGCGGATTTCGAAATGCAGGTGCGGTCCGCTGGAACGGCCCGTGTTTCCGCCCAGTCCGATGAGCTGCCCGCCTTCGACGGTGGCGCCGACTTCTACGAGTCGCTTCTGGAGGTGCCCATAGAGGGTGCGAGTGCCGTTGGCGTGTTCTATCATGACGTAGTTGCCGTAGCCGCGCCTGTTGTATTTCGAGACGACGACCTTGCCGGGGTAGGCGGCAACGACGGAGTCCCCGACATGGAGATGCATGTCGACGCCTCTGTGCAGGCGGTGCTTGCGAAGTCCGTAGGGGGAGTTCAAAAGGGTCCCGTGGATTGTCGGGAAGTGGGCTCCGCTGAAATCAAGGTATTCTTCTTCGCCTTGGGCCGCGTCGGCTTCGGAAGGATCCTGCGCGACGGCTTCGCTTACGGCGGAATCGGGTACGACAATTTCGGATTTATTTTCGGGAATGGTTTCGACGACTGTTTCCTGGATGGGGGCCTGTTCGGCGGCGGGTGCCATGGCTATGACTTCGTTGCCTGCAGAAAGCGCTGGCAGCATCGCGATAATCAGGGTGGAAACGCTCGAAACTTTCATGGCCCGCCAAGTTAGAAATTTTTGGCTCATGTTTCAAGATTCCGCGTGACGCGCATTATGGACGTTATGTCTAAAATGTCGTTTTTGGCTTAAAAAGGCCGATTCTCCGGAATGCGGAATGTGATTGGTAATGAATTGTTCTAGAACCCCAAATATAGACTTCAAAGAATTTTTTTGTTGCTTTTCTTACGCAATGGATATATATTACTTATATGGTTCGTTTCTTTGGAGTGTCCGGCATCCTCTGTGTGCTTCTCCTTTCCGGGGTGGCGTTCGCAGATGGTTCGGATCCTTCGAACGCGTTTAACCAGTTCATCTCCCCGGAGGGCGGCGTCAACCCGCTGTCCGGAACGGTCGCCTTCTCGAAACCGGTGGCCCGGATTTCTGCCGGCAAGCTATCGGCCACGTTCTCGCTGAACTATTCCGGCAACGTCGTCAAGGCCACTAGGGTAAAGAACGACGAGGCTCCGACGGGATGGGTCGGACTCGGCTTCTCGCTCGGTTTCTCCCAGATAGTCTCGGATCATAACGGCTCGATGTTCCTGGGCGACGACGTCTACTGGCTGGTGACTGCGGAGGGGCTGCGCAGCAGGATCCTGTACGATGGGGGACGGTGGTGGCTGGAGGGACAGCCGTACTGGAAGCTTGAGCGTGTGACGGAACATGTCTCCTTTGACGAAAAGGAGTATGATATTGTCGTGGGGTGGCGGTTGACGGACGACTTGGGGCTGAGGCATTCCTACGGGGACTTTTCCTACTGCCGTTCGAACAGGGATGTACCTTGCCCGGCTCCCGTTGCGACCTTGTATGATCTGGCGTGGCCGAAATCCTACGGGCATGTCGGCCATGCGACCGGCCCCGGCGATTACCCGTATCCGCGGGCATGGGCGCTTGTTGAGGACAGGGACCTTGACGGGAATACCATAAGCTATTCGTATTCGCAGGAACTGGAGGGGCTGGCGTTCAGTACATCCCGTTCGGACAGCCGCTATACCAAGGAAATATACTTGAAGCGGGTGGTGTCCTCTTCGGGGGCGTCCGTCGATTTCGAGTTGGGAGAAAAGGGGACGGGAAATTTCGGGGGCGAATACGTTGACTCCCAGGGGAAGAACGAGATGCTCGGAAGCGATGCGGAAGATGCCTTTGTCGACCCCCTGGAACGCAAGTACCTTTCCGCGATAAGGATGAAGGCCGCCGACGGGAAGAGGACCGGTTCGGTGGAGTTCTGCTATGGGCCCATCTCTATACGGCCGGACGGGAAGACGGTCGCGGGCTACGTGAAGAGACTGCTTACGTCGGTGACGTTCCTGGACGGGGACGGAAACCTCGTCGATCGCGAAGACTATTCGTACAACGACGACGCGGAGAGGTTTGCCAAGGACATGTCCTATCCTTTCGGGACGATGGTCTCGATGCAGGGCTCCGGCTGCGGGCGGGTAGAATTCGACTACAAGTACGTCTCCGTGCGGGGGGAAGGCGAACGGTTCCATTCGGACACCTTGTCATTGACCGGGGTTGTTATGGGGACGCTTTTGGACGGAACACCCTACCTTGTCGGGAAGAGCAAGGGGGACAATGCAGTCTATTCCCTTTTTTGGCAGAACGGGAAATGGGGTGCGAAAAAGAAGATAGGGAATCTGACATACGAAAAGAAAGGACGCATCCTTGTCGGAGACAAGAACTTCTTTGTCTATGTGACGGACCAGGACTTGACTTTCGGCATGTATCCGGTTGTCTTTGACGGAAAGGACTGGCTGGTCGGCGCCGCAGTGGAATGCAATGGCTTTCGTGACAGGGTTGTACTGGGTCCGGGCTATATCGTCAAGGCGCATGTCACCTCCGGAGGAATTCTGAAGACGACAATCCCGTGGACGGCCTGGGGCGATACCTATACGCTGGACGAATTGAGCGCGGAAGATGGAATGCTCGATGTGGACAAGCTGCGCGTCTATACGACAAAGAACCACATTGCGCTGTTTTACCTGGGGCAAAATTACGGCAACAATGGCCGGTTGAGGGTATTCTCGTTCGACTATTCGACGAATCCGGTAAGCCTGGCGAAGACACTCGAGAAAGATAACCAAGATGACGATAACACGTATGTTCTGGATGGTGGCATCCTGTTCGGGGCGGAAGAAGGGAGGGAACTCCTGGGACAAAATGTCAGGGCTTGGCACTGGAACGGGAACGGCTGGGATTTGACGCTGTCGAGGAAGTTGAACGGGGTCAAGCAGGATATTTCGGTCCAGGCGTTTGGGGATCGCTATTATGCAGTCCGTCACAACGACCTGGATGACATGTCGCTGTTCGACTGGGATGGGGAAAAATGGAACATCCCGTTTATCAACATGAACATGGTCCATGGGGACGACCTGGATATCTGGGGAGAGGCGGAATGGGACGCCATGTCGGGCCGGGATTTTTTCGTTGCACGCCGCCCCTATGTGGACAATGTGATCAGCACGCCATCTTTATGTGTCCCCATGTTCTACAAGTGGGGCTTGAAAAAGAGGTGCTTCGTGATTCCGGTCTGGAGTACGACGTCCGGTGCCGCCCGCATCGAGCTATTCGAAAGGAGCGATGGGGAGTGGAGACGGCACGGGGAGCGGGGCTCCGGAACATACGAGAAGAAGGTGCTGGTCGGGAACGACTGGTTCCTGGTGCAGACACCTGACTGGTCCTTTGGCCCGACGTCAAATCTGGCTGGAGTCAGGAAATACGGCAACTGGCATGAGGAAAAGCACAATCTCGTTTTCGATGACGAGTCCTGCGTCCTTGGTCCCTTTATTGCGACGGAGGATACGACACGGGACGAAACGACCATCTATTACAAGATGGGCGATTCCTTCGAGGGCGGAGACGGAATCCATGTGGTGTCGGAAAAGAGGACTGTCGATCCTGTCGAGGACAAGGTCGTTCCTTACGGCTACAGGTACTTCTTCGGGGACTCGCTGGACCTTGCGTTCGACTACGTCCACAACACGCCGCTCATCAGTTCGTACAAGGTGGACCTTCCGGAAAACGCGGGCGTGCTGACGAAGACCCTCTGCCGGCCGGACACCGCGGAATACGGCCTCGGCACGGGGCAAATCTGTCACGAGAACGTGAGTGTCGGCGGCATGGTGGAGAAGAGCGTGCTTACGCATTTCGAGAGGCACCGCGATTCGCTATGGCCCGGGTTCATATACCAGGACCGGGTCGACCGGAAGGAAAGCTGGGTGAAGGGCGTGCATTCCAGGGTCGTCACCGCGTATGTGGATTCCGTAAACGGCCGTCCCGGTTCCGTAAGGACCTTCATGGACGACAGGCCCGTTTCCGAGGAACGGACGGTATATGCGGCCGGGATATATCCGTCCCTGCTTGACGCGAACCGTCTGCAGGAGAGGGCCGCGGGCTATACCTGCATTCCCGACTGCGATACCGGGATGGTCGCTACGGCCAGCGTCGCGAGGTATGCAGTCGACCTCCCGGGGACGACGAGGCCTGCCGTCGCCGACGAATGGTTTCTCGACAGCTCCATGACGATAGCGGCGTCGCCCTCTTTCCCCGACTTTTCGTGGAATTCTTCTTCGCAGGCTTCCCGCTGGAAGCTCTCCCGGCGTATCTCCGGCTACGTGGATAACAGGCCTGTCGAGGAGACGGACCGCCTGGGCATAAAGTCCTCCGTGCTGTATGACGACCGTCCCGACGGGTTGCCCAGGGTCTCGGTGTCCAATGCGGGCGTGGGCGAGATATTCATGCTGCCGGGGGACTCCTGCGCCCTGTCGGGCATGTCCGTCACCTCGTGCTGGCAGGTCGGTCTCCTTGGCGATGCGACTTCGGGAAGCGGGACAGGGTACGGACGTTTTGCCGCGGGTGCAATCGGGGTGTCTCCCGACCATCCGCTCTCGTTCACGATACCTTTCTCGCATGGCGGCGAATACAGGTTTTCGTTCTGGGTCCAGAATGTCGACGCGGTCTCGAATTTCCTCGGCATTTCTGCCAATGGGGTGAACTTGCATACGGTCTCGGTCCAGGGGAGTGCCGCCGGGAAATGGAGCTATGTGGAATGGCTTGGGGAAATCCCCGCGGGGAGCGTCCCCGTGTCGCTTTCGACGGGTTCTGGGAATTTCAGGCTGCAGGACGTGCGCGTGGTTCCCCACGATGCTGATGCGTCCGTGACCTATTACGACAGGTACTGGGGAGGCGTATCCGCGCAGGTCGACGCGCGCGGGGTAGGAAGCTATGTCGCCCGCGATGCGCAGGGCCGGATAGGCAGGGTGTACGGCGAGGATGTCGACGGGAACTTGCGCCTCCTTTCGGAAAGGGTATACGGGAGCGCCGACTGCAGGGAGCATCCGGCAGGAAGCGACGCCCTTTCCTCGCTCACGGTCAACGGGATCCCTCTGTTCCCGCAGTCTGGCGGCGAGTCGAATCTCGTGCTTCCCGGCTCCGCGTCGGAGCTGTCCTTCTCCTGGAGCCCGGCGCAGAAGTCCGACCGTCTCCGCTACAGGTTCCGCGCGGCGGGTGCCGAAGCGGAATGGCAGACCTCGTGCTGCCATTCGGTTGACGGATTCCGGTCCGCCCTGGACGGGAATACCGAATGGATTCTGGATGTCGACATCGAACCCTTCGAATCGGACGTCTATACCCTGCGGATATCGAGGGCTCAGTCGGACTGGGTGGATTACGGAGGTCCCCTGCTCGAGGGCAAGTCACCATCGTTCGGGAACGGCCGTGACTCGTCGGTTATCTACTATGCGTCGGCCGCTGGACTGGTTTCTGCCGCCTATGACGGGAACGCATGGCAGACTACGACGGCCCTGCCTGGCGATGCAGTGGCCGTTTCCTCGACGGGGGGCGGAGCCCTTGTCCTGTCGAGGAGTTCCGACTACGACGGCGGCGTGGAAGATTCCGTGGAAATCTATTCCGTTTCCGGCGGCACGTGGTCGAAACTGGGTGCGCTCGCGGGCGGTGGCGGAATCTACAGGATGTTCCAGTACGGCGGCAATCCCTGCGTCCTGTACGGCGCGGTGGAGGGCGATACAGTGTCCGGCCTGCGGACGGGCTGCGTCACGGGTGGAAATATTGAACCTTTCGGCGGGTTGCCGCAGATAGCCGATACGACTTTTTCCTCGGCCCCGCCGGTCCTTGCCGGGCATGTCCACGGTTCCCGTGTCGCGTCCGCGGATGTCGCCGTCGGCCCCGGAGGCAAGCCGTTCGTCGCCTACGTTGGCGGCCTTCCCGCGCTCGGCCGCGACTCGGGTCTTGCTATGCCGAAGGCCGTCTTCGTCAAACGATTCTTCACATCGGCGGAATCCGGCATCCCCGAGATTGGCGACATCTGGGCGGGCCCCGCCCATGGCGAGTTGCCCGACCTGCTGGGGGATGTTCTCGTGGTCGACGACACCGTCCCGCTCCTCGGTGTCCGCGACGTGAAACTCGCGGGCGATGCGGACTACCTGTACATGGCCGTCCTCCACGGTCTCGATTCTCTGGTCGGCAGGTATGCGCTTTCCGTGTTCCGCGGGCACTATGTCGACGGAGTCGACAGCGCGGGGCATGCAGTCGCGGACTTCGTTTTCGAGCCCTACCTTGACACATCCGTCCATGCAGCGCTCCATGCATCCGATGCGGTCGCGGAGTCACGGATAGTCGCGTACCTCGACGGAAATTCCGCTTTCGACTTTGCCGTAAGGGACGGAATCCCCTACGTGCTGTTCTCGAACGAAGAGAACGGTCGCAACCTTACCCTTGTCCGCCATGCCGGAGGAAGGTGGCTTTCCGTGGGCAGTCCCGCCTTCGCGTCCGCTGCCTACGCTCCTGACGCGGCGTCGCTCGCGCTCGGTGCGGAAGGTACGCCGACAGTTGTCTTCCGCGAGTCGTCCAGTTCGGACAACGTCGGCCGCCGCAACCGCATAGTCCCGCTGAAGCATGTCGCCGACGGCGCGAAGGATATCACGCTGTCCGCCCTCGGGATGTCGGCCGACGGCGCATCAGTGAACGACGCCTTCAGGCAGTATATACTGGACTACGAACTGACCGTTCCCGGTTCCGTATCGTCGGTGACCCTTTCTCCCCGGCTTATGAAGAAGAACGAGGTCCTCGCGGTTCAGTTCGAACGGGGCGACTCGCTCGTTTCTCTCTGGAATTCGGGCAATGACGGTTCACTCCTGTCCCGTTTCCTGTTCTTCCTGCGAGACCTGTTCGGTTTTGTCGAGGATCCGTCGGCGACAATTCCGCTCGAGGAGGGGATGAACACGGTCCGTATCCGTGTCGTCGGACAGGACGGGCTTTCGCTTGTCTACACGGTACGGATTACGCGCGAGAAGGCCCCGCGGCCCGGACTTGAAGTCGTCGGCGGGGATGCCGGGGTCATCGTCCTTCCGCTCTCGCCCGACACTACGGCGGTCGTGAGCCTCGATACCGGGAGCGTCCGCGAAATCTGTTTCCAGTTCAACTACGGCTGGACCCTGCTCTGGAAGGGCGTCCCGTACTTCCGCAACGTCTGCCTCCCGATAGACTTGCGTGACACCGCGGGGACGACGCTACTGCTTGCGGATACGCTCGGTGACACGTCCGTGGTGAACGTGATTCCCGGCGAGAACGGCCCGCCCGGTCCGGGCGGTGGCGACCCCGGCCAGGATTCTTCGTTTATCCCGTCTCCTTTCCGCGAGATTGCGGGCTATGTCCTGTTCGCTTCGGGGAACATGTCGCTCGCAGACAGGGACACCGTCTACGGGGACGTGGCCGTGTCGGGAGCCGAGTTCGGTACGGATGCGCTCCACTCGGGCTCGCTCCTCGTTAAGGACGACCTGCTGCTTCGAAACCGCGCTACGGTGGGGGACGTGACTGCAGGGGGGAATGTCACGCTGCAGGACGGGGCCTCGTACGCGAGCTTCCGGCAGGAAACGGTCGTCCTGCCCGATATCCCTTCCGTGAGTTTCTTGACGGGAAGCGGGAACGTGGACGTGTATCAGGGAGACACCTTGCGGCTGGCTCCCGGGCGCTACGGCGACGTCCACGCGTTCGCGAATTCGACGCTGGTCCTTCAGCCGGGAGACTACTACCTGTCTTCGCTTTCCGTCGAACCCGATGCCCTCCTTAAACTTGAACCGCAAAGGAACGGGGTGCGTCTGTGGGTCGATGGCAATGTCTCCTTCTCCGACAGGGCGAGGACGGAGTCCGACGGGAACGTTCCCGGGATGTTCCTCTACACGAACCTTGCGGGCTCTATCCAGTTCGGAGTGAACACGGCGTTCGGCCTTGTCCTTGTCGCCCCGCATGCGACGGTGAACGTGGCTTCGCATGCGCATGTCAACGGTCATATCGCCGCCCAATCGCTGAACGTGCAGCCTGAATCCGTGGTGGGGGGCCCATGACGATGCTTCTCGCGATATTCCTGCTGTTCTGCGTGGCTCCCGGGTTCGCCCTGGACGGCGTCGTGGAGAGCCCGCGTTACACGGAACCCGGCATATACCAGGCGTTGCCCGGCTGGGTGAATCTGGAAGTAGTGCTTTCCGACACGTTGCCTTCCGCGGACGACGGGATATCGCATACCCCTCTCTTGCTTCCGCCCGACTATCGGGTATCCTTCAGGGGCCGTACATACGACAGGCTGTCTGTCTATGCGGACGGCAGGATCGCCCTGGGGGAGACGGGCGAGCATATCGACGTCGGCCTGGTTCCCTATGTCTATCCGGTGAGGTGTGAGGGCTCCCTGGGCAGTACGTTCAGGTACGGGTTCGTAACCGAGACCTTCGATGACAGGACGGACTTCTTTACCGTTGTGGAGTTCGGCCGCTTCGAAGAGGCTGGTAAGGAGTATTCGCTGCAGGTCCTGTTCTATTCCGATGGGGAAATCCAGGTCCAGCTCTGGAGCCACTTCGAGGCCGCGGTCCAGCACTTCCTTCCGTCGCTTGCGAACCTGATTGGCGGGCTGTCCGTCGTGAGGGATGACTGGATGGTCCCGATCCTGTATGACGGGTTCAGGAGGGAAATCCTTTCCGGTAACCAGATGACTTCCATGGAGATCTTCGGGGCCTCCGGCCTGCGCCCCGGCTGGGTTGCCAAGTCGTTCAACGGTGGCGGGGTGGCCATGTCCGTGTCATCCTCGGGGCTGATGGCGTCCTTCGGGGAATACCAGCATGCCGGTGCGCTTGTCGCCTACGACCATTCCAGGGAACACCCGGTCGTGGGCGGAATTTCCTCGGTATCGCTCGACGTGCAGCCCCGCAGCGTGGACGACCCCGTGCACCTCTGGTACTTTGAAGAGTCCATCGAGCGGACGCACGAGGCGGGGTACCCGACCCTTGGGCCCTCCGTATCTTCCCTCCGCCTGCTCCCGTCCGACTACCAGGACAGCTGGGACAGGATACTGGAGACGCATTCCTACGAGGCAGTCGTTTTCCGCCCGGCGCCCGCGTTCAAGTTCCAATTGACCAGCGCGAGGACGCCCAATACGTCGCTTTCTTTCGGGCGCATCGTCTATTCGCTTTCCCAGCTCCCGTCTGTGCAGTTCCTCCCCGCACGGACTCCGGAATACACGCTGAGCCTGACGGTCGAGGGTGGCGGGTATGTCAGGATGGACTACCCGTCGGGAGAATCCCCCTTCGCGATGTGGGCGGGCGAGTCCGCGTCCTCCCGTATCGTGCCGCTCCCGGGAAGCGAGCTCGTGTCGGTCACCGTGAACGGGGAGGAGGTCGTTTCCGGTTCCCGACTCGTCGGTATCGGGCATGTCGGCCTGCTGACTCCGCTTTCCGGAGGCGACTTCAGGTCGGGTGCGGCACTGCGGATAGCCTCGATGAAGGAAAACCTGGACATCCGTTTCGTTTTTGCGCCGTGCGGCGGCAGGAAACTTGCCGCGGTAATCCCGGCAACGGTCCGGACGACCTATTACCTGGATGACGGTTCCGACCCGCAGTCTCGCCGTTCCGCCAACTATGTCGTGAAGGACGGTCTCGGCGGCACCGCCGAGGTGCAGGACTCGATTTCCGCGGGGCATTACTGGGTGCAGGGCCTGTACACGGACGGGCTCGGGAAGGTCCGCTATTCCCCGCTGGCTTTCGTGAGGGATACGTCCGCGTTCGGTTATTTCGACAAGGCGTGCCATGCATGCGTGTCGCGTGCGAACCTTTTCTATGACGGGACGGATTCGGTGGACAGACCGGATGCGCAGGGGGTGGCCTATACGGAGAACGATCCCCGCTACGGGAACCGTGCCGGATCCACGGGTCGCGAAGCCGGCCTTGCCGACGCCTCCTTCCTTTCGTGGCCGGATCATCCCGAGACATGGGAGCTTCCCGCGGTTTCCGTGGACGATTTTATCGTGGAGTCGGACTTCTCCGACAGGAGTGCCGAGGACATATACAGGCGGCGGATGTTGTCCGGCGGCGGGTATCTCCTGTCCGTCTCGCGCGACGCGGAAGGACGCATTGCCCAGGCGATCAGGGATTATCGAGGCCTAGTCGTCGCCACGAGGACATTTGACGGGATTTCTGGGCTCGTATGGCGCAACGGGTACGATGCGGCCGGCCGCCTGGTACATGCCTGGCCCGAGGGGCAGGCGGGTCTAGGCAGTACGCATTCCTACGATGCTTCCGGGAGGCCTGCTGCGTCGGAGTCGGCCGACAGGGGGCTTTCCGAAATCCGCTACGACAGCCTCGGCCGCGTACGGTTCACGCGGTCTGCCGAGCAACTGGCCCGCGGTCCCCGCTATTTCAGCGCCGTGTTCTATGACAGGATGGGCCGCGATTCCCTGACCGCGGAAATCCGGGGAACGTGCTCCTTCGACTCGCCCGACGCGGCCATTGCCGCGGGCGATGTGGTTCCCGTGAGGCGGACCCTGTACGGTAGGCCGGGCCTTGATTTCTTGGCGGGGCTCGGCCTGGTGGACGACATCGGCCTGTGGAACGGGGTGTGTCAAGGGCTGTCCGGCGTGCGCGCGAACGATGCTGTCGGCGGCATTGCCTATGACAGGGACGGGAACGCCGTCGAAATCAGCCTTTCCGCGAGGGACCGCCTAGGCCGCGTCACGACGAATTACCTTGTCCGGCATGTCGGCGGGATAACCGTCGCCATCAAGAAAAGCTATTCTTACAGCATGGCGGACGAACTGCTCTCCATGTCCTGGTCGCAATGGGAAAACGGGACCTTCGTCACGAAGGGGACCGTCTCCTATGCGTACGACTCCTACGGCAGGCCAGTATCCGCCACGGAATCCGGCGGTGCGCGGGTGGACTATACCTACAGCCCCTACGGCAACGTGCTGACTACGCAGCGCAGTGACGGGAACATGGAAATATCGTCCTACGGCTCCGTGCACGATATCCATGGGCGACCGCTCTCGCGTACCTATACGCGGGGTGGTGCGGCATTGTATTCCGAGACTCTCTCTTACGCGAACCCCGTATCGGACCGCGTGGACGGCGTTGTGCACGACTACGGGAACCTGCAGGGAACCGGGAATGTCACGAGGGTGTCTTCGTATACCTACGACTACCGGGGCCGCCTTGCCTCGGCGCAAGGCCCTCTCGCAGGGCAGTACAATTACGACCGCTTCGGACGTTTCGCCACGAAGACGGAGGGGGTATCTTCTGTCCACTATTTCTACGACGCGGATAGGTTCCGGCCGACGCGAGTCTCCTTTGGTCAGGGCTCGGACGAGTATTACAGCTACGACGCCTCGGGACGCATGTGGCTAGACAGGCAGGGCAAGACCGCCTACGAACTGAATGCGTCGGGGCTTCCCGAAAAGGTCAGGATGTATTCCGATGTGCCCGGCGGCATTTCCATCGAAGACATCGGTGGCGATTTCGTGTTCGACACGGAGACGGGCTACGAGCGCTATGTCTACGGTGTCGGCGGGTCGCGCATATACCGCTCGCGGATATTGCGGCCGGTCGGCCTGCAGTACGAGGTGTCCGAGGTCCCGGGGATAGGCACGTGGCGCAAGAACCGTTTCGACGCCTACCAGTCCATGCTCCGCGAGGAGTTGCCCGGTGGCGGCTACCGCGACGCGGCAACCTCTTCCGCTGTCTACCCCCTGGTGGACCACCAGGGCAGCGTCCGCGCGTATGCGGGAACCTCCGGCATCGTCGCCGCCTACGACTACTACCCGTACGGTGCGGTTGCTGAGATCTATCCGGGAGGGACCCTGCCCGACGAGAGGCGGTGGCAGGACAAGGAATTTGACGACGCCACCGGCAACTGCTATTTCGGCGCGAGGTTCTACAACCCGCTCCTGGGCATGTGGCTCACGCCCGATCCTGCCGGGCAGTACGTGAACCCCTACGGCTACGGCGGCGACCCCGTCAACCTGATTGACCCGTCCGGGCTGTGGGCGATAGGAGCTGGTCTTGTGGTCGGCTACGACAGGTCCCACGGTTTCAGCATAGGGCTCGGTTTTGCCCATGATGTCTGGACGGGATTCTCCTACAATCTGGGTGTTTCGTGGAACTCTGACGGGTCGATTTCCACCAATGCGTCAGCCTCCGTGAGTGCACCTATTCCGGGTACGCCGCTCTGGGCGAATTTCGGCGGAGGTTACTCCTACAACTCGGAGACGGGCCACGCTGTGACCGGGCAGGTGGGCGTCTGTGCCGGTGTCGAAGGCTTGTCCTGTAGCGGGATGAGGGTTGGCGGGGGACTTTACTGGTCGGCGGAGAGTGAGTTCCTCGGCGGGACCGCCTACTTGGAGGCATATGCCACAGTCGCGGGCGGACTTGCGGGAGGCTCGATTGGTGAGGAAACAGGGTTTGGCTCTATGCATGGACGGGGCTGGTATTCGGGATTTGACGTTGCGGGATTATACGCGGTTTCCTCTGTCAACGGGGGCTTTAGTTGGGGTTTTCAGGAAAGTTTGTACTATAAATTGATGGATTTGGGCAATGCCCCCAAAACAGGCAGGCCCCGCAAGTTTGTCGGCCTGAGTATCCCCACCCTTGGTATTTTTGGCGACTACTTCATGTATGATCACGGAAACAGGAATGAAAATCCAATACAGAAGGAGGTGATGGGAGAAGGCGGAAAAGGGATAAATAGAGAACAATTTGAAGAATTGGCTAAAGAAAAGGGCTTGAAATTTGGTCACTATTCTTCATTAGGGGCTGCTCTACATGAGCCTAATTCGGGGAATTTTATTTGGGGGTATATTAAAGGCCTATTTACTGGAAATTTTCCGCATCCGACGGTTGACAAAATGTGGATGCAGGAAGGTGATATGCATTGGTGGCAAGTGCCTGCTGTAGAGGGCCTTTTTACTAAAAATGGAAATTATTATCCTGCTCCAAGCTATAATTATGGCAATAACTTGATATCGCATTTCTTTTGGGATATGGTTCCATATTGGGTGTTTGATAAGTCTGGGCTTTAAAAATGAAAAAAATATTTCTTCTATTGCCTTTGTTTTTTTTTGTATCATGTTTCTATAGCGAAATGCAGGTCGATTATACTATAAAAGGCTGTGATGAATCGGATGTTTTTTGTTGGGCAGATTGTTTTTATACGCCAAAAGAAGTTGGTGATACGGTCGATCCATATTATAAGTATTTTGTATTGAAAATAAGAAATCTCGAAAAATATGGTGTAAGTTTGCCGGCTTTTGTTAGAGAAAAGGTTTCTGCTGAAGATGTTTCCCTTATCGATGAATGTGGAAATAAAGTGAATTTGTTTGTGACGGTAAGAAACGGCCAAGAGATAATTAGTGTTGATTTGAAAGGAATAGCCTTTCAGCCGGGTCTTTATGGGGGAATCTTAATTTCTGTTCAAACACCGTCTATTCCATCATATGAAATAGAAATAAAAATTGAAAAAAAAGATGGCATGGTTTATATTTTTAGTTTTGGAATGACTCAAGAACGAAAGAAAAAATGGTATTTTATACCTAGTGAATTATTGTCAATGTAGTTGTTTATTGTTATGAGGTGGTGACGGAAACGATTCTTGAAAAAAACAAAGAGTATAGCGTCCGCGCGTATGCGGGAACCTCCGGCATCGTCGCCGCCTACGACTACTACCCGTACGGTGCGGTGGCTGAAATCTATCCGGGAGGGACCCTGCCCGACGAGAGGCGGTGGCAGGACAAGGATCTTGACGACGCCACCGGCAACTACTATTTCGGCGCGAGGTTCTACAACCCGCTCCTGGGCATGTGGCTCACGCCCGACCCTGCCGGGCAGTACGTGAATCCCTACGGCTACGGCGGCGACCCCGTCAACCTGATTGACCCGTCCGGGCTGTGGGCGATAGGTGCCGGTCTTGTGGTCGGCTACGACAGGTCCCACGGTTTCGGCATAGGGCTCGGTTTTGCCCATGATGTCTGGACGGGATTCTCCTACAATCTGGGTGTTTCGTGGAACTCTGACGGGTCGATTTCCACCAATGCGTCAGCCTCCGTGAGTGCACCTATTCCGGGTACGCCGCTCTGGGCGAATTTCGGCGGAGGTTACTCCTACAACTCGGAGACGGGCCACGCCGTGACTGGGCAGGTGGGCGTCTGTGCCGGTGTCGAAGGCTTGTTCTGTAGCGGGGCGAGGGTTGGCGGGGGCCTTTATTGGTCGGCGGAGAGCGAGTTCCTTGGCGGGACCGCCTACTTGGAGGCATATGCGACAGTTGCGGGTGGACTTGCTGGTGGCTCGATTGGCGAGGAAACTGGGTTCGGCTCTATGCATGGACGGGGCTGGTATTCGGGATTTGACGTTGCGGGATTATACGCGGTTTCCTCTGTCAACGGGGGCTTTAGTTGGGGTTTTCAGGAAAGTATTTGTTTTTCCTATGGCAGCAACACTGGCGTTACTGCTGCAGACGGAAAGACAACAAGCCTTGTTTCTGCTGAGCTTTGGTTGCCTAATCTTGGACGGTTCGGACATTTTACCTTTGGTGACCTGTACGATGTGAGTGATGCGGGCTTGCGTAAGGTACTATATGATAAAATTATTTCCATATTAGAAAATAGCTCGAATCCAGAAGACATTGCTGTAATAAGAGAGGTGAAAAAAGCTTTAGATGCAAATGAAAATTTGGATACAAAAAATTTCTTAAGGGCGGGCCGTGCCTTAAGGCGGAATGGCTTTGAATTGATTGATCGTATGGGAGACCATTCAGATAAGTCAACCAAGTATACGTTTAGAAAGGTTGGTTCATCTGAATATGGGAACATCGAATTTATGTCTAGGGTGTGGAATAATGATGCCTATTCTAGCTACAATTACGGTAACAATTTGATTACGCATTTCCTAATAGATTACTTAGGTTGGAAAGGCAGGGGATATTGATATGCGAGCCTTTATTTTGTCAGCCGTTCTATGCATGTTTCTTTCAGGATGTTTTTTTATATCAACGCATGTTTCCGAGGAACTTCCTAGATGGATTCGCCCTTCCGAGTTTGTTAAGCAAGGAACTTTTTCTCCAGATTATCATCGATTGAAGGAAGAATTTGACTGGCATTTTAAAAGCGAAAATTTAGTGTGGGAAAATGCAAAAAATATTTTTTTTGTTAATTATTATGATTCCGTTGACTACATTATGTCTTTACCCTTTGATGGCTTTGAAGCTGAAATTTATAAGTTGTATTCAATTGATTCAAGGCATCTTGCTGAAACGCTCCCATCTTTTGAAGATTGTATGGAAAGAAATGTAAAAGAAGAAATATCAACTGTTTATAACATGTGCAAGAAGAAAAAAACGATGCCGCAATCATTGATAAAAAAAATGAAGTCTTTCTTGCTAGACGACAAGAAATCCCTTGAAAGTTGGAATACGCAGTGCGGAGGGCGCTTGCATATGTTTTTTTATGATGGAGAAAAGTACTATTATTTTGACATGGATGATCCTAAGGGTGTTGATGATAATTTGAAAAAGGACCCCCGCATTCCCGAATACATCGAATTCTACAACGAAATGGCGGCATTCATAAAGCAGGACTTCAGCGCCTGCCGCTGGGACAACTTCGGCAACAGGGATAAGATGATCCGCGAGTGTGGCAAGTTCAACTGGCGCTGGAAAGAGAAATACCCAGACATGGTGAGATAAGCAGGCTCGACTCGTCCATCCTCTTGCTCGAAGTCCTCAAAAAAAAATGTTTGCCGACGTAATCGCCCCTTGAACATGGCAAGGTGCTTGCTGATGAGGTGGTTTCGTTGTGGTTGCATTTTTTTTTCTAAATTATTGTTGTTGAACTTTTTACCGGTGAATGCCTAGATGAAATTTCTGAAATACACGGTTCCCGTTTTTTTTGCCTCGTTCCTCGCCCTGTTTTGCGGTTGTCATGAAGAGGAAACCCTGACGAACCTTCAAAAGGAGGTTGCAATCCTCGAAATGCGGGCGGATTCCCTGTATCAGGAAATCGACCAGCTAAAGAAAACGCCTTCGGATGTAGTGCTCATCAGTGATACGGTCTGTGAGGGGGAGGGACCATACGCGGTGATGGAACGCATGAAAATTTCCAAGAAGGAAATGGCCACGATTCTGACCACGCTCCAGGACAGCGTTGATATGGGAGTTCGTAAAGTGGGCGAGCGATTCTATGCGGTGGTTGATTCCGCTGCGAATGCGGCCCGAGCTGAGCATTCTGTAAGGGTGTTCCGCTGGCAGGAAAATGCGATTCGTGTTCATTTGGCGGTCTGGATGGATTCCGGCTTTGTTTACAAGAGGGTCGAGAAGCCCTTTGTCCGCAAGCAGTCTGTTTATGAGGGTGTTCTTGAGAAGGGCGGGACTCTCGATGGCATGCTTTTCAAGTCGGGAATCCCGCCGCGTATGCGCGGCGTGGTGAGCGGAGTGCTCCAGTGCAAGATTGCGTTCCAGAGTGCACAGCCTGGCGACAAGTTCCGCGTGCTTCTCGAGGATACGTTCAACAAGGATTCCGTCTGGGTGAGCGGCAAGGTCATCTATGCCGAGTTCGACGGACGCGTGGTTGGGCATCACGAGGCGTTCCTCTATGACGATGGCGACCCGAAGAGTTCCTTCAATGCGCACTATACCGAGAATGGCGAGGCGTTGATCTTTAACGGGCTCCGTTACCCGCTCGACAAGATTCAGATTGGTAGCCGTTTCGGCAAGAGGCTGCACCCGATTCTCGGCGAATACCGCCTGCATGCGGGCGTGGACTATCGTGCCAGCATGGGTTCCCCGGTGTATGCGGTGGCCGACGGCGTGGTGACTGTTTCGGGCTACGACGATGCGAGCGGAAACAAGATTGCTATCAAGCACAGCGATGGCTTCGTAAGTTACTACATGCACCTCTCGCAGCGTGGTGTAAATGTGGGGACGCGCGTGGCCGCAAGGCAGCTTATCGGCAAGGTGGGTTCCACGGGCCGCAGCACGGGTCCGCACCTCCACTTCGGATTCAAGAACCCGCAGGGACAGTGGATTGACCCGCTTACGAAGACTATGATTGCGACTCCGAAGCTTGCTGGCGATCGTTTGACCAAGCTGCAGGGCCAGGTCAAGGATATTCGCAAGCAGATCGAACTGACGCTGCAGTCTCCGGCGGTAAAGGCCAACGATACGACGGACGTGATGGTCCACGTCCGCGCGTTGAACTAGGAGCGCTCTTGCATAGGACCTTGGTGACATTCCTGATTGTGGCGCTTGCTTCCTTGGCATTTGCACAGGGCGGTTTGCGGTCGGAATTCACCGATTCCCGCGATGGACGTACCTATCGCATCGTGGATATTGGCGGCCAGGTCTGGTTTGCGCAGAATTTGGCTTTCGCTGCGAAGGGAAGTTTCTGCTATGGGGGTGCTGCGAAGGGTTGCGACGGACGCCTGTACCCGAAGGATGTGGCCGAGAAGGCCTGCCCTGCAGGTTGGCGGCTCCCTTCGAATGACGATTTCCAGAAACTCTATGGCTATGTCGGGACGAATGGCGTAAGAAGCGTCGGCAATGCGCTGAAGTCGAAGTCCGGATGGGACCGCAGCGGCAATGGCTTTGATGACTACGGCTTCGATGCAAAACCGGCCGGTTACTGCGAAAGCCGCAAGAAATGCGAATATCGTGATTGCTTTTTAAGCATGTGGAGCTCTACCGACAATGTGTCCTGGAGCCTCTACTGTGTCGACGAGGATTTTAATAAGGGAACATATTCCAAGACGGCGGCTCTGTCAGTCCGCTGTATAAAGGAGTAAAGAATGCAGTTGAAAAAGAATATCATGGCGGTTTTGCTTGTAGGCGTATGTTCTGCATGCAATGGCGAACCGGAACAGAAACAGGAATCCGCATCCGAGACTGCTCCTGCCGCTGTCGATGTTGCTCCTGCTGCGGATTCTTCTGTTGCCGAGGTCCAGGCCCCGGTGGAGGAACATTTCCCCGATACGATGATGGCTTCGGCCCAAACGCTTGAGTTTGTCGTGAACGCCGCGGCCACGGGAGTGTCGGGAAAAATCGATTCGTTCGAGGATGCTTACGAGAAAGCTCCGGGTATCTTCACGTTCCGCGGGGGCCTCAAGCGCAATACGCCGCATGAGGGCAAGGTCCAGGGAACCCCCTCCAAGATTACGGTCGCGTGGAAGTTCGAGACAGATTTCGATAGCGAACCGACGAAGCTCGGCACATGGGGCGGCGGTTCCGGATGGACGGGGCAGCCGGTGTATGTGCATTGGCCCGATAGCATTGCCGATATGTTCAGGAATTCGTCTTTCGGGCTTACCGAGAACTTTAATAACGACGAAATCATGGTGGGTTCGCTCAGCAGCCATATCTACTTCATCGATTTCAATACGGGTAAGCCCTCGCGAAAGGCGATTGACGTGACGAACCCTATCAAGGGAAGCATCTCGCTCGACCCGTCGCTGAACGGCAATCTCTATTTTGGCCACGGAGTTCCGAAGAACGACGACGTTCCCTTTGGCGCTGGAGTCATCGACCTCAAGAAGCATAAGGTGACCCACATGTTTGACCGCGATCGTGACGCTTGGCGCGGTTGGGGTGCCTACGATTCGTCCCCGATTGTCGTTGGACAGTTCCTGATCCGCCCCGGCGAAAATGGGAAGATTTACAAGTTCATCCGCGAGCAGGGAGCACTCAAGCTTCATTCTAGCCTCAAGTACAAGGTCAAGAAGCAGAAGGCGGCCGGCGTGGAATCCTCGATTGCCGTATACCGCAACTACGGTTACTTTGGCGATAACTATGGCAACATCATCTGCGTCAACCTCGATACGATGAAGCCCGTATGGCGCTACGACAACCATGACGATACCGACGGTTCCGTGGTCATCGATGTCGAGAACGGCGTGCCGTTTGTCTATACGGCAAGCGAGATGGACAAGCAGGGCGATAGCGGAATCTCTTATTTCGTGAAACTGAACGGGCTTACGGGCGAAAAGGTCTGGGAACAGAAGTTCAAGTGCAACAAGGCAAAAATCGCGGGCAAGAGCTTTGATGGCGGCATGTACTCTACACCGCTAATCGGGCGGGGCGACTGCGACAGCCTCATCATCGTGCCCATGAGCATCCACAAGCCGATTTTCAAGGGAGACCTTGTCGCCATGAACCGTTACACGGGAAAGATTGTCTATCAGGTCCCGCTCGAACATTATGCCTGGTCTTCACCAGTGGGGTTCTACAACGAGAATGGCAAGTTGTATGTGGTGCAGGGGGATTGCGCCGGTAACATGTATATTTTCGAAGGGGCTACGGGCAAGCGCCTGTTCTGGCAGAAAATTGGCGACAACTTCGAATCTTCGCCGGCGGTTGTGGATAACGCGCTTGTGGTCGGATCCCGCGGCAAGGTCATTTTCAAGATGCTTGTGGAATAGCTTGATGCGGGACCTTGGTCATGATGCTTGAAGACGAAGAATTCCGCGAAATCAGGACGACGCGACGGGCGCACCGCTCCCGCCGTATCGATGCCATGCGTGAATGGGATTCGGGAATCGTCGACGAGCGCCCGACCAAGGAACGCTTTAGCCGCGAGTTCAAGAAGGCAAAAATCAAGCGCATCAAGGATCCGGTCGAAAACATCGGCGAGGAAAACTGTATCGAGGGCCTGGTCGTGGAAGTTCACCGCCGCACTTGCGAAGTGCGCCTTCCGGATGAAACCGTGACCGCGATGTACCGCGCGACAACCTCGAAGGCGCTGGGGGAATTCCCTGCCGTGGGTGACCGCGTACTTGTCGGCCAGGTGAACGACGGCGAGGATGTGGGCGAGGGCGTGGGATCGCAGAAATACTGCGTGGTGCGCGTGCTCCCTCGCAAGAGCGAACTCAAACGTCCCGGTCCGCGTGATAGCTTCTACAAGCAGCAGACGCTTGCTGCGAATATCGACCAGGTGGTGATTGTCGCAAGCGTTGTGCAGCCGGAATTCAACTATGGGTTCATGGACCGCTTTCTTTTGGCGGCGAACCTGAACAACCTGCCGTTCGTACTCGTGCTTACCAAGATGGACTTGCTGGAGGGCGAACTTCCGGAATCCATCCGCGATTTCGCAAGTATTGTAGACAAGTTTATCCCTATTTCCGTAAAGAACGGGGAAGGGCTCGAGATGCTGAAAGCCGAACTCCAGGGAAAATCCTCCGTGTTCAGCGGTCAGAGCGGAGTGGGCAAGTCGACGCTCGTGAATGCGCTCGTTCCCGATGCGGGCCTTGAGACGGGGGCTGTCCGCGAGAAGGACGGCAAGGGACGCCACACGACAATTTCTTCGAGCCTTTTCGATTTGCCGGGCGGAGGCTATGTCATTGATACCCCGGGTATCCGCAGCATTGGCCTTATGGACATGGACGCGGAATCCCTCGCGAAGATTTTCCCCGGCTTTTTCGAGAGCGACCTTTTTACCTGCAAGTTCAGCAACTGCCTCCACGTGAAGGAGGTGGGCTGCTCGGTGCTGGAAAAATTGCGTGATGGAAGACTCTCGAAAGCGCGTTATGAAAGCTATCGGCGCATCCTCGGTTCGAAAGATTGATTATATTGTCTAGAGTATTTTTTTATAGATTGAATCATGAACAAGAATCATTTTAAATTCGTCCTATTCCTCCTCTTCTTCGCGGTTTCCTGTGTTACCTCGTTTGCGCAGGAATCATCGAAATCCTCCAAGGCCTCTACTTCTACGGATGGCTCAACTACGGGCATTAGGACGCCCATCTTTGTGGGTGGTGCGCTTGGCTTTGGTTCCGGGACAGGGGTCGGTACGGAGAAGGGGCTCGGCCTCAGGCAAATTGAGCCTATGGTAGGCATCTGGTTTCCCCAAGTTGCTTTTTTTCGCGTAGGTTATGGCTTCTTCGATTGCGAAGAGAAGACGGATGATGGCGACAAGGTGGATGTGGAACATACGAATCTGGATGTCGAGTTGGGTGTCCAGCTGTTGGGCGATGTCTATCTTGTTGGAAACTACTCGAGGCTCAAGGATCTTTCCGATGTGGGCGATGTTGCCTGGAACGAATGGGGTGTCGGCGTGGGATCCTTGCTGAACATTTTTTCCAGGACGATGCTTTTTGCGGAAGTGGGCTACAGGATGGTCCTGGAACATTTCGACCCCTTCCTGAACAAGAAGGTCTCGGGAAGCCGAGTCCAGTTGAACCTTGGATTCGCGGCCTACGTGTACTAGGCGGATAGCGATGCCTGTCAAGAAGAATATTGCCATCATGGGGGGCGCATTTGACCCTGTTCACGAAGACCACGTGAAGGTGGCCCGTATCTGCCTTGCCCGTGGGCTTTGCGACGAGGTGTGGTTCGTGCCGAGCCCCGATCGTTGGGACAAGACGCTGAACGCATCGCCTGAGGACCGCTTCGCGATGCTTGAACTGGTGACCTCCGACGAACCGCGCATTATCCTGTCGGACCTCGAAATCCAGCAGGGCGATTTCCGCGGTTCCTACGTGTTCCTGAAGGGCCTTGCAGAAAAATTCCCCGAGATGAATTTTCGTCTGGTGGTGGGTGCGGATAGCTACGAGAATATCCCGCACTGGCGCGATCCGCTTCATTTCTATGGGACGGAATACAACGGGCATCTCCTGCTCCGCGATTTCGAACTGATCGTCTTTGCGCGGAACGGCTACATTCGTCCCGATGTCGATGAACATAAGGCGAAAGGTTATGCGGATCTCTTCTGGATCGGGGAAAAGGAGAATTTCGTCGGCCGGATTTCGAGTACGGGAATCCGCAAGAGCCTGCTTTGCAACCGTAGCGAAAGGCCGGAGGGTCTCGCTCCCGAGGTATTCCAGTATATTCTAGAACATGATCTGTATAGGGATTGATTTGGAGCGACCATGCAGTTGATTGACAACCTGAGGCAAAAGCCCTTAGTTCAAAAGGCCGAGAAGTTTTTTCCGGCGATTGCGTTCCTGGCCGGTTTTAGCTGGGATTCCATTACGCTTGGCCAGCGTGTGGACCAGTCTGACCTGCTTTTCTTGCTTGCGTATTACGTTGGCGCCTTTATCCTCGTAATCCTCCTGTCAGCGCACCTCGAGCACCCGGAAGGCTGGACGAAGGAACGCCTGCAGGCTGCAAAATCGGCCGTTTCCGTGAAGCCTGCCCCGGAAGCTCCGAAGCCCCAGGCGAAAGCTCCTGAGAAGGTCCCCGAAAAAGCTCCGGAGAAAGTTCCAGAAAAGGAGCCCGAGAAGAAGGCTGAAGCGGCACCGTCTGCGGCGACGGCGAAACTTTCTTCCGTGGCCGAGAAAATGGCGAACCTCGCAAAGCCAGCAACGACGGCGGTCGCCTCGAAAATCAAGAACGTGGCCGATGCTTCGGCGACGAAGCTTAAGAACGTGGCTGACGCCTCTGCTACGAAACTCAAGAATGCCGCGGATGCCTCGACTGCGGAAGCCAAGAAGTTTGCCGACAAGATCGGCTTCGAATCTACGGCGATTCCCAAGAACGCCATCGTCGTGGAACACCGCTTTCTGGACCGCGAATGGAGCGAGGTCTGGAAGGACCGTTTTTCGTGGATGGTGCAGTTCTGCTTCGGAAGCATGTTCAGCGCCTTGGTCGTCTGCTATTTCAAGAGCAGTGGTTCGCTCGCTTCGCTTCTCCTCGTCACGTTCCTCGCGGTCCTGCTGGTAGGCAATGAGTTTCTCAAGAAGAAATACGAAAGTTTCGGCGTGAGTCTTGCGTTCTTCTGCTTGCTCGGGACGATGTTCATGAATTTCGCGATCCCGCATCTGGTCCACCGGATCGGCTTTCTCTGGTTCTTCTTGAGCACGCTTGTCTCGTTTGGCGTCTGCGTCGGGATTCAGAAAATCTCGCACCACAAGAGGCGCGTGCTGGTTGCTCCCGCGTTGATTAGTTCGGCGCTTGTTGTCGCCTATATCATGAACTGGGTGCCTCCGGTCCCGCTCGTGCTGAAGCAGCAGCTGGTCTGCCAGAATTTCGACAAGAAGAACTACTCCTGCGATGTCGACAAGCCGACATTCCTGCAGACGCTCGGATTCAAGCTCCCCTCGGTCCACCGTGTGGACAGCGCGGAAGTCTATTACCTCTCCTCGGTTTACGCCCCGGCCGAACTGAAGGCGGAATTGGAATACCGCTGGTACGTGAAGGATACGGTGACGGGAGAGTACAAGCTTACGGATAAAGTATCGTCTGGCAGGATGGTCATGCGCGGTGGCCGCGAAAATGGCTACCGGAGCTACACGAAAAAGAAGAAGATTCCGGCTGGACGCTACCTTGTGGAAACGGCGTACAAGAACGGTGCGGTTATCGGTTCGCAGAAGTTCGAAGTCTTTGAAGACGGCCCGGCCCCCAAGGGTTTCGAGCGTGATTCCTTAAGGTAGACCATGCGCGCTCCGAGCGACATGTATTTCGAGAGCGAAGTCCGCCCGGAACAGGATGGCCGACTTCTGCTCGATTCCCTGGTGGAACGCTTTACTTACCACAGCCGCGACGAATGGGTCGACCGTTTTGCTCGCGGGCTTGTCTCTTTGAATGGCACGGTGGCGGATGCCTCGACCGTGGCGCACAAGGGCGACAAGGTCGTGTACCATGTGGAAAACTACGAGGAACCCGAAGTCCCGACGGATTTCGACATCGTATTCGAGGATGACGAGTTCCTGCTGGTCGCAAAGCCTGCTGGAATCCCCGTCCATCATACCGGACGCATTTTCTACAACACGTTTACGGCGGTAGTGCGCCGAGCGACCGATTGCGAGACTGCGGTTCCCATGCACCGTCTGGACCGCGATACGGGCGGCCTCATGCTCTTTGCGAAGTATGCGGAAACGGCGGCTCGCTTCCAGAAGAACCTCGACCGCATTTTGCTCCGCAAGTTCTATCTGGCGGTGGTGCGCGGGAGCTTCCCGCATGAGGAATACCGCTGCGACCTGCCCCTGCGCGAAGACCCGCAAAGTGCAATCCGCCTGAAGATGTTTCATTTCGAGGATGGAAAGCCCTGCTCGACGGTTTTTCGCACGCTTTCGCGGTTCGAACGCGACGGCGAGCAGTTTTCCGTGCTGGAATGCGAACTCCTGACCGGCCGCAAGCACCAGATCCGCGCGCACCTTGCCGAACTCGGTTTCCCCATCGTTGGCGACAGGCTTTACTGGCGCGACGGCTTCTATTACGAGAAGATGGCCCATGGCGCCCTTTCGGAAGAGGACTTCCGGGTGCTTGGCGCCCATAGCCACATGTTGTATGCATATAAGGTCGAATTGCTCCTGCCGTATTGGGATGCTCCGCGTATGTTCGAAAGCAGGGAATTCCCTCTGGAAATGAAAAATTTGCTAATTTTAAATGCGAAAATTTGAACATTGGTTCAAGGAGTTGAAAAATGAAATCTAAGATCCTTACAGGCATTGCCGTGGCCTCGCTGCTGTTGGGCGCCTGCGATTTGCAGGGCGGAGCCCAGTCCGAAGCCAAGATTACCCCGAATTCTACGGATGACCAAAAGTTCGCCTATATGCTCGGTGCCCAGTTCGGTTTGCATAACTTCAAGACTGTGCCCATCCAGATGGGTGAGGAACTGGATGAGGATATCGTAGTCCAGGGTCTTCTCGATGGTGTGAAGTCTTCCAAGGATTCTAATTTCAAGTTGCAGGTTAGCGAGGACACGCTGCGTTCCGTGATCTTTGATTTCCAAAGCCAGGCGCGTGCCCGTATGAATTCTATCCGTCCGGATAGCGCGACGAGCGCCTCCTTTGAAGGTAGCCAGGAAAAGTTCAGGGCATACATGGATTCTGCAGCCAAGGCGCTCCCGGTGAATCCGGCTCCGGCTCCGAAGAGGGTTGCGGTCACGTTGGGTGCCGAAGCCACGAAGTCCCAGAAGCTTTCGTATTTCTTCGGCGTCCAGTTCGCAAACCAGTTCGTGAACATTGGCCAACAGTTCAAGACCGAATTTGACGTGCGCTACTTCCAGCTGGGTGTCCGCGATGCTGCTGCCAACGTGCGCGACACGACCAAGGCGCTTGTCCTCCCGGAAGATTCTCTCAAGGCGATTGGTGAACGCTACAACCAGAAAATGCAGGCTATCCAGGAAGAAGCCCGCAAGAAGTATCTCGAAGAAGAAGCCAAGCTGAAGGAAACGGTGAAGGAACTTCGTGGCGACACGCTTGTTAACGGCATGCCCGCCAAGATGAACTACAAGGTGAAGGTTACCGGCATCACGAACAAGGCCGAAAACCTCGAAACCTGGGCCGGCAAGCCGCTCATGATTTTCTACTTCTCCGCGACTTGCGGACACTGCGCCCATGCGGCACCGCAGATTCTCGATATCGCGAAGGAATTTGCCCCGAAGGGCTTGACCACGGTGGCTGTTGCGAGCGGCGGAAACAACAAGCCCGGCATCCGCAAGTTTGCCGACAACGCGAAGTTCGACGATACCATCAATATCGTGTGGGATGAATCCCGCCAGTTCGGCGAACTTTACAGCGACGGCTACGTGCCTAAGGTCTACCTCGTGAATCCGGACGCTTCGTACAAGGAATACACAGCGTTCGAAAGCGAGAAGGAAACCCTCAAGCAGGAAATCGCCGCCCTCATGGAAGGCAAGAACGTTGAGTGGAAGATTGACCCGCCGCAGCCGGCCGTGGTCGACACCCTCAAGCCTGCAGCCGCAGCTGCTCCGGCTCCCGAAGCGAAGCCTGCTGCCAAGTAATGTCCCTCGTTGCAGAATTCGATGTCGTCGTAGTCGGTGGCGGCCATGCCGGCATCGAGGCGACGCATGCCGCCTGGAAGCTAGGCGTCAAGACCGCCATGCTCACGATGGATATCTATGCCATCGGACGCATGAGCTGTAACCCGGCCGTAGGCGGCGTGGCGAAGGGCCAGATTGTACGCGACATCGATGCACTTGGCGGCCTGATGGGGCTTTTGACCGACAAGGCCGGCATCCAGTTCCGCATGCTCAACATGAGCAAGGGGCCTGCCGTTTGGGGTCCGCGCGCCCAGTGCGACATGAAATATTATAGCGAGATTGCCCGAGAGGTCATTACGAACCTTCCCGGGCTTTCCGTTATCCAGGGGGAGCTCGCCGCGTTTACGCGCATGGCCGACGGCCGCCTGGAACTTACACTCTTGAACGGCGAACGCTACGTGACGCGCGCACTCGTGATAACGAGCGGAACATTCTTGGCTTCCAAGATGTTCACCGGGCTCGAAACGAGCATCGGTGGGCGCGTGGGCGAGCCGAGCGCGGACAAGCTTTCGGAATGCCTTGCCGCTAACGGCATAGCGCTTCGAAGGCTCAAGACGGGTACGCCGAGCCGCCTCGACCCGGATACCATTGATTTTGACGAATGCGACGTGCAGCACGGCGACGATGTCGCCTGGCCCATGAGCGACCGCCACGTTGCCGGGACTGTTCCCGGTCGCGATGCGGATTACTTCTGGGGTGACGCTGCAAATAAGTTTGTTCGCAACGACTGCGTGTGCTGGATTACCCGCACGAATCTGAAGACACACGACATTCTGAGGAGCGGGTTCAAGGATAGCCCCATGTTCAGCGGGCGCATCCATGGCAAGGGCCCGCGCTACTGCCCGAGTATCGAGGACAAGATCAACCGCTTCGGCGACCGCGACGGTCACCAGCTTTTCCTTGAACCGGAACAGGCGGACATCGGCCGCGTCTACATCAACGGCTTCAGTTCGAGCCTGCCCGCCGACATCCAGCTTGCGGCCATCCACACGATTCCGGGACTTACGCGCGCCCGTGTGTTGCAGATAGGCTATGCAGTGGAATATGATTCGGTGGATGCCACGCAGCTCTTTCCGACGTTCGAATGCAAGAAGGTTCCGGGCCTGTATTTCGCGGGCCAGGTCTGCGGCACGAGCGGCTACGAGGAGGCTGCGGGCCAGGGGCTTCTGGCCGGCATCAACGCGGCTCTGAAAATAAAGGGGGAGGGCCCCTTTATTTTAGGTCGTTCCGACAGTTACCTGGGGGTAATGGCGGACGACCTCACGAACATCCTGCTCGACGAGCCTTACAGGATGTTCACGAGCCGCGCGGAATACAGGCTTTTCCTCCGCAGTGACAATGCGGAAACCCGCCTCAAGGAACGCGCACATGCAATTGGCATGATTTCGGACAGCGACTACGCGGACTGGAAACGCCGCTGCGGCCTCGTGGATCAGGCCCGCGCGCGGCTTGCCGAGGAATCCGCCACTCCCGAACAGGCAAACGCGGTCCTCGAGGCCGGCGGCCAGGCGCCTGCGACCGAACGTACCCGCTGGATCAACGTGCTCCGCCGCCCGGGAATCGACCCCGAGCAGCTGTTCAAGGTTGCGCTTCCGGACCTTACGCTCGCTCGCCGCGACCAGTGGTTCATGTATGCCGAGGAAATCTATGCGGGTTTCTTCGACAGGCAGGCCCGCGAAATCGACGACCAGAAGAAGATGGAGTCCGTTCGCCTGCCCGAGGACTTCGACTACATGCAGGTGACCGCAATCAGCATCGAGAGCCGCCAGCGCCTGAATGCCCACAAGCCGCTTACGCTTGGCCAGGCGAGCCGCATTCCCGGCATGCGTCCGGCCGATATTACGGTGCTCTCGCACTGGCTGTCCGCCAACCGCTAACTTGCAATTCCTGCGTTTTTTTACTATCTTTGGGCGCGTCAAATTAACATCATTGTCGATATAGACATTTTCCAAGAGGTACACCATGGCAGAAGAAACAGAAGTCAAAACCACAGAAGAAGTCAAGCCTCAGGAACCGAAATCCACTGAAAAATCTCAAGAGAAGAAGGCCCCGGCCAAGAAAAAGCGCCCGGTGAACGCCAAGCGCAAGGGTGCTGCCCCTGCCGCCAAGAAGCCCGCCGTCTTCAGTGATTCCCTGGAAGACCGTTTCCCCGCCCTCGCCGCGAAGCTCAAGAAGCAGATCGAGGACGGCATCAAGCAGAAGATCAAGGAAGCCCAGAACGACCCGAAGGTCAAGGCTGCCTCCAAGAAGTTCGCTGCTGAAAAGTAACTCTTGACACTTTTGAAAAAAGACGCTTCCATTCGGAGGCGTCTTTTTCTTATATGCTGTTGCAGTTCCGGAACAGGCCGCGACGGATCTATTTCTCTTCGGTGGCCTGCTCGGTTGCTTGCGGCTCGGCGCTGTTTGCCGTGGCGCTTGCCTCGGTTTCGGCCGATGCGTCCGCCTTGTCCTTGTCGCGGATGGTGGCGCGCCGGATCTTTCCGCTGATGGTCTTCGGCAGTTCCGTCACGAAGTCGATGATGCGCGGGCTCTTGTAGCTGGCCGCGACATTCTTCGCGAACAGCTGCATTTCTTTAGCGAGGTCCTTCGATGCCTCGTAGCCCTTCTTCAAGACGACGGTCGCCTTCACGGCCTGGCCGCGGTCTTTGTCCTCGACGCCCGTCACGGCCACTTCGAGGACGGCGGGGTGCTTGTGCAGCACTTCTTCCACCTCGAAGGGGCTGATGCGGTAGCCCGAGCTCTTGATGAGGTCGTCGGTACGGCCCACGAACCAGTAGAATCCGTCCTTGTCGCGGGTGGCGGTGTCGCCGGTGTGGTAGACTCCGCCCTCGAACACCTTCTCGGTGCGTTCCGGGTCGCGGTAGTAGCCGCCGAACATGCCGAAGGGCTTGCCGTTGTCGATCCTGATGATAATTTCGCCGACTTCGTCGGGGCCGCAGGATTTGCCTTCGCCATCCACGATGTCGATGTTGTAGCCCGGCGACGGCATGCCCATGGAACCGGGCTTGGGTTCGCACCAGCCGAAGTTGCCGGTCGTGAGCGTGAGTTCCGTCTGGCCGTAGCCTTCCTGCATGCGGATACCCGTCTGCTCGTAGAACTTGTCGTAGATGTCGGTATTCAGAGCCTCGCCTGCGGTGGTGCAGTGCTTGAGGTTCGAAAGGTCGTACCTGGAAAGGCCGTGGTGCAGTATGTAGCGGTACACGGTCGGCGGCGCGCAGAAGGTGGTCACCTTGTATTCCGCCATCTTCTCGAGCAGCTTGCCCGGGATGAACACCTTCATGTCGTAGGTGAACACGGCGGACCCTGCGATCCACTGTCCGTAGATCTTGCCCCAGAGGGCCTTGGCCCAGCCGGTTTCTGCGACGGTGAGGTGCCTTCCGCCGTCGATGACGTGCTGCCAGTATTTAGCCGTCACGATATGGCCGAGTGGGTAGGTGAACGTGTGCGCGACCATCTTCGGGTTCGAACTCGTTCCGCTCGTGAAGTACACGATCATGATGTCGTCGTTGTGCGTCGCTTCGTCGCCCTGGGGGCGCAGGAACTTGGCGGGGTAGATTTCGTAGTCGTCGTAGAAGCTGACCCAGTTCTGGCGTGCGGTCTGGCCGACGGTCACGAGCTTTTCGACGGACGGGCATTTCGCTTTCGCCTTGTCCACTTCCTTTTGCAGCGCGGGTTCGTCGTAGCTTACTACCATCTTGACTTCGGCCGCCTTGAAGCGGTATTCGAGGTCCTCGGCGGCAAGCATGTTGGTTGCCGGGATGGCGATGGCGCCGATGCGGTGGAGTGCGAGCAAAAAGAACCAGAACTCGTAGCGGCGGCGGAGGATGAGCATCACGCGGTCGCCCTTCACGATTCCCTGTTCGGCAAGGAAGTTCGCCGTGCGCTGGGAGGCGAGCGAGAGGTCCTTGAACGTAAAGATGTGGCTTTCGTCGTTGTCGTCGCACCACACCAGGGCTTCGCGCTTGGGTTCGGTTTTCGCGTATTCGTCCACTACGTCGTAGGCGAAGTTGAAATCGTCCGGGATATTTATCTTGAAGTTCTTATAGAGGTCCTCGTACGAATCGAATTCGGTACGGGAGAGAAACTTGTCGAGTATCATGTCTTGAAATCCTGGAGTTTTGGGGCCTTACAGATCCCGATACATGATTTTTTCACGCATGGTGGAAACGTAGCGCACCATGTTCAGGATGCGCTTCTCGCCGATAGTGCGGAAATCCTTGTCGTGGAACACCAGGCGGTGCGTTCCTCCCGGCAGGAGCATCCGGAGGCAGGCGTAGGTCTGCACGATTCCGAGCATCGCGGGCGGGTAGATGGAAAAACTGAGCGGCCTGGACTTGGTCTTCTTGATGCCGCCATCGGCCTTCTGGTAGATGCCGTGGTAGTCCTCGTAGTAGTCGAAGATGTCGAGCGCGAGGTCCTTCAGATACTTGTTGCCGAACCAGATGGGCGGAATGAAGCCGGAGGGCTTGTTCTCGGTGCCGTGGGCGTTCCACAGGGCGAGGCTCCTCTTGAGGAGCGTCTGCGTGAGGCGCTCGTTGAGTCCTGCAAATTCGGCCTCGTTGTTCGAGATCCAGAGGGCGAACTTGCCCTTGATGCTCCTCTTGATGAAGAGGTCGGCGCGGTGGCGCGCACCATGGAGCATGATCTCGTAGCCGTCCTGCACGAACCTGTCGAGTTCTTCGCGGAATTCGTCAGCCTCGGATTCGGGAACGGCGCCGATGGAAGGGACGACGGCTATGCTGATGGGAGCGCCGGCGGCGTCGGCCAGCTTGCGGATCTGCGTACGCGCCCTCTTGAAGTTTGTCGCGCTGAAGCTGTGGTAGCACAGGATGAACTTTTTCTTCTTGTGCTGGTTTGCCTCGGCGGCCTGGATGTCGAGAATGTCCTTGTTCTGTTCCATGGGGATTACCTAGTTGTCCTTGTCGGAGGAGAAGGATTCTTCTTCGAGCTTCTGGGAAATGAAAAGGTGATAGAAGAAAAACAAGACAGCCGTCAGTGCGGAAATCTTGAGCCACGATTTAAACAGCCAGTCGGACATGGGTCGCTCCTTGGTTTGGCTTGGCAGACAATGCCGCGCCTGCTTGAAAAATACAAAAAAGAACGCGAAAAAGTCTAGATGGTCTCCATCGTAGCGACATCGGCGCTATAATCGACTCCTTCGACGTCGAATCCGTTCGTGGCGAGGAAGTCGTGGCGGTAACCTTCGAGGTCTCCAACCTGCGCGAAGTTTTCCTGCGTGATGGTCGCCATGCGCTTCTTGACTTCTTCTTGAACCTTCGGGTCCATTTCGAGGTCGTCGATGCGGATGAGGTGGTTCTCGTCGGTGGGGACGGAGCTTCCCGTATAGAGGCGTTCGGAGAAAAGGCGTTCCATCTGCTCGATGCAACCTTCGTGCGTCCCCTGTTCCTTCATGACCTTGAAGAGCACGGAGAGGTACAGCGGGATGATGGGGATGACTGCGCTGGATCGGGTCACGAGGCCCTTGTTTACCGACACGTAGGCTTCGCCCTTGAGGTTGGCTGCAAGTTCCGCGTTCAGTTCGCGAGCCGTTTTTTCGAGGTGCTTCTTTGCTCCGCCGATTGTGCCGTCACGGTAGATGGGGTGCGAGAGGGAAGGCCCGATGTAGGAATAGGCAACTGTCTTGATGCCTTCGGCGAGAATGCCGGCCTCGGCGAGCTGTCGGATCCAAAGAGCCCAGTCTTCGCCGCCCATCACCTTCACGCTGTTTGCGGCCTCTTCTTCGGTGGCGGGCTCTGCGCTGATGGTGCTGATTTTCCCCGTCATGCAGTCAATGGTCTCTCCGGAGAAGGTTTCGCCGATGGGCTTCAGGACGCTGCGGTACAGGACGCCCGAATCCGGGTCTACGCGAACGCCGGATGCCACGCTGTAGACGAGAAGGTCGATTTTACGGCCCATCTGCTTAACGGTCTCGATGACCTTCTTCCGCATTTCGTGCGAAAAGGCGTCTCCGTTGAATGTGACGGACTGGAGTCCTGCGGCTTTGGCTTCGCGGTCAAAGGCCATGTTGTTGTACCAGCCGGGGGTTCCGGATTTCTGTTCGGTACCTTCCTTTTCAAACGAGATACCGATGGTGTCCGCTCCGTATTCGAATGCGGCGGCGATACGGCTTGCAAGCCCGTAGCCCGTAGAACAGCCGACGACGAGAACGGTCTTGGGACTGCCCTTGAGTTCTCCGCGTTCTTTTTTCTTTTTCTGTACGTACTTGATTTGACGCACCACGTCGGCGGCGCATCCCGCAGGATGCGCGTTGACGCACATGTTGCTGCGGATCATGGGTTGGATGATCATTTTTTTCCCTTATTTGATAAAGTCTTGGACAATGAGTCTAGTCTTTGAATTTCTTGATGACAACAACGCCGTTGTGCCCGCCGAATCCAAGCGATGCGGATACGGCGACGTCGATGTTGCCTTCGACACCCTTGTGCGGCACGTAGTCGAGGTCGCATTCCTCGTCCGGGTTGTCGAGGTTGATGGTCGCGGGGTAGAACGAGTCGCGGATGGCGAGTGTCGAGATCATGGCCTCGATGACGCCCGCGGCACCCACACAGTGACCCGTCATGCTCTTGGTGCTTGATACCTTGATCTTGTAGGCGTGTTCGCCGAGCGCGATTTTCAGCATCTGGGTCTCGGTAAGGTCGTTCAGGTGGGTGGACGTGCCGTGCGCGTTGTAGTAGTTTACGTCGGTTGGCGCGATTCCCGCATCCTTCATGGCACGGATCATCGCCTTCGCGCAGGTCTCTCCACCCGGGCGCGGGCTCGTGATGTGGTAGGCGTCGGCGGAGGCGCCGTAGCCTGCAAGTTCGGCGTAGATTTTTGCACCGCGGGCCTTGGCGTGCTCGAGTTCTTCCAGCACCATCACGGCACCGCCTTCGCCCATGACAAAGCCGCTACGGTCTTTGTCGAACGGGCGCGACGCTTTCTCGGGGGCGTCATTGAACTTGTCGGTGAGCGCGTGCATGCCCGCAAAGCTCTTGATGGAATATTTGGTAATCCCGCTTTCGGAACCGCCGGCAAGGCATATGTCGAGCCGGCCGGAACGGATGGAGTCGAGTGCGACCCCGATGGCGTCGGTGCCGGAGGCACAGGCGGTGCAGACCGTGTGGGCGAGTCCCGTGATGCCGAGTGCGATGGAAACGTTCGCGCAGGCCTCGTTCGGGATGAGTTCAGGCATGGCGAGCGGGGAAACCCTGCGCTTGCCGCCCTCGATATACTTGTTGTACGTCTCGTCGAGAATGTCCATGCCCGCAAGGCCGTTGCCTGCCACGATACCCGTGGTGTCGGCGGCGAGGTCTTCGGCGTTGAGGCTTGCGTCCTTGACGGCCTCGTTCGCGGCGGCTACCAGGAACTGCGTGAAGCGGGCCATGCGGCGGGCTTCCTTCGGGTCGATCCCGTGTTCCTCGGGCTTGAAGTCCTTGATTTCGGCCGCAATCTTCACGGGGCAATTGCTTGCGTCGAACTGCGTGATGGGGCCGATGCCGCACTTGCCTTCGCGGATGGAGTTCCACATGTCGGGGACATTCTTTCCGACGGGGGTCACGGCTCCGAGGCCGGTAATGACGATTCTTCTGCTCATGGGAACCTCTTTTTTTAAACCGCGCCAAAGATAGCTTTTTTGAGGGTGGGCCGCATCCTTCCTCGATCCTTCAAACAGGATACCTTGAAAGTAAGATTTTTGGAGTATTTTTGTAATTAATGAATGTGGCCTCCTTGGGCTTCTAGATTATTTTTTGACTATATTTATCTTCAAACATCTTAAAGGAGAATTCTATTATGAAAAAACTTATGATCGGTGCTGCAATTGCTGCCGCTGCCATGTTCGCTGCCTGTGACGACTCTTCTTCGGGAGATTCTAGCCTGGGCTCCTGCGATGTTAACGTGAAGATTGGCGAAGTCGGTAGCGTGCACGTCTGTGCTGAAGCTTCCGATGTCACGAAGATCAAGTCGGTGTGCAAGGACGTGCAGACGGGTCTCGATAGCCTTTCGAAGATGGGTGATGCCCTGGATGGTGCAGATGGCGAAGAAGCCCCGCTCATTGACCTTTCGGCCCTTATGAGCATCAGCGGTACCGCCAAGGATGGCTCGGGCTGCTCCGGCAAGCCGACCAAGACCTGTACCCAAGAAAAGGACGGGATGACCCTGACGGTCAACTACTACGACCAGAGCGCAGCTGACAAGGACTGTAAGGAACTTGGCGCTACCCTCGAACAGTACGGTTTCTAGTCCTTATAAAAGGATTAACGTTCAAAAGCCCGGCCTTTTGGCCGGGTTTTCTATAGTGAAAGCGGAGTAATTCTGCTTCTATTTTTTTATATATCGGATGCATCTTTATGGAGGCATCTATGGGTAACAAGTTTTGCTTTGGTATGGCCGCTGTCGCTGTGGTTCTCCTTTCTGCCTGCGGAGACGAAATAACGGAGGTGACGGAGGTCCATGAATCGGTCAATATGACTGTAATAGAACCGGGCGACAAGTTGCCCAAGTGTGTCGAGAAAAATAAGGGTGCGATGGCCTATGCGATGGATTCCGCCAAGGCCTTTGTCTGTGTCGATGGGGAATGGGTGTCGTTGAATGGTAAGGACGGCGCGAAGGGCGACAAGGGTGACCCAGGAGAAAAAGGAGAGCCCGGTGAAAAGGGAAATCCCGGAGAAAAGGGAGACCCGGGCGATGATGGCGTAAAGGGGGATCCTGGCGAGAACGGAAGTTCTTGCATGACGGAAGCCTTGGCTGATAGCAGTGGATTCAAGATTATGTGCGACGGCGATTCCGTTGGAGTGGTGCTGAATGGTACGGACGGGGAGTCTCCCGCGAGCAATTACATACGGGATAGGCGTGATAACCATGTCTACAGGATTACGACCATCGGATCGCAGGTGTGGATGGCGGAGAACTTGAATTATACCTTTGATAGCCTTTCTGTTAACAGGAAAAATTATGCGGTCTATTGTAATGCTAATCCCGAGGACAATACATTGTGTGCAAAGTATGGCAGCTACTACATATGGGGTGCTGCGATGGGGAGTAAATTTCTTCCGGACACATATTATCCATATGCGTGTGGCAATTTGGTAGAGTGTGATTCGAGTGGAATTAATCGAGGTGCATGTCCTGAAGGGTGGCACCTGCCCAGCTTGGCCGAATTTGAAATATTGTTTGAAACGGTGGGAGGAATCGATTCTGCTGGGCTGAAATTAAAATCCCTAGATGGTTGGTGGGGGGACGCGCGCGGTTTGGATGAATATGATTTTACTGCGTTCCCTGCGGGAATGTGTGAAAATGGTGTCTGCAATTATGTTGGCATAAATGCGTACTTTTGGACTTCAACGGAAATAGAATCGTCTCATGTGTATGTAGGAATAGGGGGTGCAATCAGTGTGGTAAACCATGGGATTGATGCCCCCCCTCTTGCTCTTTCGGTCCGTTGCGTCAAGGATTAGCCCGCTTCACCGATGGTTTGAACAAACTGCGCGCCAATGTTAGCGGCTTTTGCAGTGCCTAAATTGCGGATTTTGACTGTAAGCACTCGCCTTTTTCTATATGGCGTCCTTTTAGGACGCATATAGGTCGGCTCGGCACTCGTCTTTTTCTATATTTGTCCGCGTATGTTTACGGGAATTATTCAATCTACCGGCGAAATCGTCTCGATAGAGTCTCGAGGTGATGCGCTCTCGATGCGCCTCAAGTCGCCGGGATTTTTCAAGAATTGCAAACTGGGCGACAGCGTCGCTAACGACGGTGTGTGCCTTTCCATCGAATCTTGTACCGAAGATGAAGCCACTTTTTGCCTGATGCACCAGACGGTCGAAAATACCGCTTTCAAACAGGCTGCGGTCGGGAAATTGGTCAATTTGGAACTTCCGTGCCGTGCCGACAGCTTTATGGGCGGGCACTTCGTGATGGGCCATGTGGACTGCATTACCGAGGTTATCAAGGTGACCCCGCGCGAAACGGGCGTGGAAGTCGACCTGAAGATGCCTGCGGACCTCAAACGCTACATTATCCGTCGCGGTTCTATCTCCCTGAATGGCATCAGCCTCACGGTGGCTGAGAAGTTCGAGGATTCCATCCGCGTGTGCATCATCCCCGAGACGCTTGCCCGCACGAACCTGCGCAACTGGGTTGCCGGGACCATCGTGAACGTGGAAGTCGACATGCTCGGCAAGTACATCGAAAATTATCTGAAGGAACGTGACCTTGCTTAATACGATTGAAGAGGCCATAGAAGATTTTAAGAACGGCAAGTTTTTGATCGTGGTCGATGACGAGGACCGCGAGAACGAGGGCGATTTCGTAATCGCCGCCGAGAAGATTACGCCCGAAAAGGTGAACTTCATGCTCCACGAGGGCCGTGGCGTGCTCTGCTGCCCGCTGCCCATCAAGCGCTGCCATGAGCTCAACCTCACGCGCCAGACCGCCGAGAACACCTCGATTCTGGGCACTCCGTTTACCATCATGGTCGACAAGATTGAAGGGTGCTCTACCGGCGTTTCGGCTCACGACCGTGCGGCGACCATCCTCGCGCTTGCCGACCCGAACTCCAAGCCGAGCGATTTCGGCCGTCCGGGACATATTTCGCCCCTGTACGCGCAGGAAGAAGGCGTGCTCCGCCGCGCGGGCCATACCGAAGCGGCTGTGGACCTTGCGAAGCTTGCCGGACTTAGGCCCGCGGCCGCCCTCATCGAGATCATGAACGAGGACGGCACGATGGCCCGCATGCCGCAACTGCAGGAAGTGGCGAAGAAGTTCGGCCTCAAGATTATCTCTATTCGCGACCTCATCGACTACCGCCTCAAGAACGAGAAGCTGGTGCAGCGTGTGGCCGCCCCGCACGTGCAGACCAAGTACGGCGACTTTACTGCCTATGCTTACAAGAGCAAGACCGATGGCGTGGAACACGTGGCCTGGGTCGCGGGCAATCCCGACTTCAGCAAGCCGGTTTACGTGCGCGTGCATAGCGAATGCCTCACGGGCGACATCTTTGGAAGCCTCCGTTGCGACTGCGGTGAACAGTTGCAGTCTGCCATGAAGTTTATTGGCGAGCATGGGGGAGTGTTCCTGTACATGCGCGGCCAGGAAGGTCGTGGTATTGGCCTCTGCAACAAGCTACGTGCCTACGAGCTGCAGGAGAAGGGCATGGATACGGTCGAGGCGAATCTGCACCTCGGGTTCAAGTCGGACCTCCGCCAGTACGGCACCGGCGCCCAGATTCTTGCGGACCTCGGCGTGAAGGAAATGCGCCTGCTCACGAACAACCCGAGCAAGATTTCGGGCATTTCGGCCTACGGACTCAAGATTGTGGAACGTGTTCCCATCGAAGTCAAGCCGAATAAGGAAAACCTTTTCTACCTGCTCACCAAGCAGAAGAAGATGGGACACCAGCTGCACTTGGATGGCGCGGCTCCCGTCGAAGAAAATTTGAAAGAGGAAAAATAAGATGGCTAAAGAAATCAAGAATTCCCTGAATGGCTCTGGCCTCAAGATTGCAATCGCGGTCGCACGCTTTAACGAAGTGGTGACCGACAAGCTCCTGGAAGGTGCGCTCCGCCAGCTCGATCTGCTGGGCGTTGCCGAAAAGGATGTGACTGTCGTTCGCGTTCCGGGCGCATTCGAACTCCCGGGCGTGTGCCGCAGGCTCGCCGATTCCAAGAAGTACAGTGCCGTGATGGCCATCGGCGCCGTGATCCGCGGTGAAACATCCCACTACGACGTGGTGGTGAACGCCTCTACCGGCGGTGTCGCAAGCATCGCTGCCGAAGGCAAGCTCCCCGTGATTCTCGGAATCCTCACGACCGATACCGTTGACCAGGCGATGAACCGTGCCGGACTCAAGGCGGGCAACCTCGGTGCCAACTGGGCATCGACCGCTGTTGAAATGGCAAACCTTTACAAGGCCATCTAATTATGCCAAGTGTAAGTTACAGACCCGCCCGCGTATTTGCCATGCAGCTCCTGTATGCCATGGAAATCACGGGCCAGACGGCAGGGGAGGCGCTTCCGGGCGTTCTCGAATCGCAGCCCCTCGCCGACGAACAGAAAAAGTATGGAATGAAACTCGTGGACCTGGTTCAGGCGCACCACGAGGAGCTGGATGCCCATATCAAGACCGCTTCTGCCCATTGGGAAATCGAACGCATGGCCAAGCTGGACCGTATCATCGCACGGATCGCGATGGTCGAGCTTCTCTATGAGACGGACGTCCCCATGAAGGTGGCTGTCACCGAAGCAGTCCAGATTGCCAACAAGTATAGCACCGACAATTCGGGCGCCTTTGTCAACGGCCTCATGGCCGGATTCATGCAGGCGCGTGGAATGGTTTCTAAATCTCAGGAAAAGGAGAATTAGTGATGATTAAGGAAAAATGGATGAAGCACATCTTTGCTGGCATTGCCGGGCTTGTCGCCCTGATTGTCTACGCATTGACGATGGCTCCTACGGTTAGCTTCTGGGATTGTGGCGAATTTGTCGCTTGTGCGAATACCTTGGGCATCCCGCATCCTCCTGGAACTCCGTTCTTCGTGTTCTTTGCCCGTGCAGTCATTGTGCTTCTCCCGTTTGTGGAAGAGATTGCAAAGCGCGTGAACTACATCTCGGTGTTCAGTTCTGCGGCTACCGTCTATATCACGGCCCTCTTTGCCTGGGATTTCCTTGCGACCGTCCTCAAGAGTGACGCTATTGCCGAGAAGATCTCTGCCAATGTCCGTACGATCGTTCTTGCGACCTCCGCTCTCGTGGCTGGCTTCCTCCTCACGTTCTCCGATACGTTCTGGTTCAACGCGGTCGAGGCCGAAGTCTACGGCATCGCCATGTTTATCTTGATGCTCATTTCCTACCTCGGACTCGTGTGGTTCCGCAAGCGTAACGAAGACGATAGCGACCGCATCCTTATCTTCATCTGCTACATCGCATTCCTTGGCGTGGGTGCCCACCTCTACACGATGCTCACGGTGCCTGCGGTGTTCGTGCTCCTGCTCGTCGCACAGCCCAAGAAGATTGTGGAACGCATTCCCGTCTGGATTACGGGTACGCTCCTCTGCTCTGTCATCTACATGGTCTCGGCCTTTATCGAGATTTCTCTTGGCTGCTTGGCGGTCCTTGCAGTGCTGACCTTGGCGAAACCGTTTACGCCGAATGTGAACAAGGCAATCCGCCTTTCCCTTGCGTTTGCCTTCTTCGCTCTCGTTGGCTATAGCACGCACCTCTACATTCCTATCCGTTCCGAACTGAACCCGATTATCGACGAGAACGATCCCGAAATCAACATCCGCGATGACCAGGGCAACCTGCAGCTCGGCAATCTCTTCAAGGGCGAGAACTGGGTGGCCTTCAACAACTTCGTCGAACGTAAGCAGTACGGTTCCGAAAGCATGCTCAGCCGTGCGTTCTACCGCCGCTCGCAGCTTGCCCACCAGGTGTTCTCGTTCCCGAACATGAGCTACGGTGGTTACCAGATGGCGCAATACCTGCCCTACAAGGTGGGTGGCGTGAACCATGCGAATGGCGTCTACACGTTCGACAAGTCCGATAATGCCCCGCTCGAACGCTTTGGCTTCAAGTTCCCGACGCAGATGAGCTTCATGGGCGATAACATCGTTCCGCAGCTGCTTATCTTCCTGCTCTTCAACGGCCTTATTGTCCTCGTTTGCGTGTTCGTCTGCAGGCGCAACAGGAACCTGGGTATCTACCTCTCGGTGCTCTACGGATTGTGCAGCCTCGGGCTCCTCTTCTATATCAACTTCGCCGACGGCACCCGCATGGAACAGCGCGAACGCGATTACTGGGTGTCCGTGATGACCCGTAACGTGGCCGACCTCAACACGGTTGGCGCTGGCATTACGAAGGTGCCGGACCCGAACGAACTCATCGACCTCCGCCAGGAAATCGAGCGTGCCAAGATGAGCATCGAGTCTCTGCGTAACCGTGGGGCCTCTGCTGCGGAAATCGCCAAGTACGAACGTGCCGTCGACAAGGCGGAACACGCTACGGCATGGGTGAACTGGAAGAAAATCGAGAGCGGTTTCGCCCAGCGTGGCCTCCGCGCTCCGTTCCCCGATCCGGTGCACATGGAAGTGCGCGAACGTGACTACTTCTATACGCCGGCCTTCATCTTCATGAGCATGATTTTCGGTATCGGCGCGGGCATCCTCGTGTTTGTGTGCGCGACGGGTGCGTATGCGTCGTTTGCAAGCCCCGTGGCTGCGGCGATTGTCCTTGTATCGTTTCTCGTTCCCTGCATCTCGAACTACAAGGAACACGACCGTTCCGGCCTGTGGGTTCCCTGGGATTATGCTTACAACCTACTCAACAGCTGCCGCCCGAACGCAATCCTCTTCACGAACGGCGACAACGATACGTTCCCGCTGTGGTTCGCGCAGGAAGTGGCCGGCATCCGTAAGGACGTGCGCGTGGTGAACCTCTCGCTCGGCAATACCGACTGGTACATCAAGCAGATGCTCGACAACGAGCCGATTCTCAAGCTCAGCTATGACAAGGCGGGCATCGATCGCGACATGGTGCTCGATAACAGCGCTGCAGGCAATCCGAACCACCAGGTTTCCACATGGGTGAACAGGGCTAACCGCCTGATGCCGCAGCTCAAGAGCCGCATCGAGCAGATGGAAGGCCAGGAACTTTCTCCGGCGGATTCGGTGAAGCTCCTCACGTTCAAGACTCACTACCAGGTTTGGGATGCCTTTACGGAATGGGCTGCCCGTACCCGCAGCGGCATGATGCTCACGCAGCATAAGCTGGTGATCGATCTTGCCCTCCAGAACATGGACAAGCCGATTGAAATCTCGACGACGGTGGGAACATCCAACTTCATGGGACTCGAAAAGTACATGGTGCAGGAAGGCCTCGTGTACAACCTCGTGAAGGGCGACCTCACTCCCAAGCGTAACGATTTCGATGCGGCCTACGCGGCTGGCCTGATCGACAGCGTGTTCAAGTTCCGTGGCCTGGGTGACGGTACCGCGTTTATCAACGAGGAAACCTCGAGGCTCCTTACGAGCTACGTGTCGCTCTACCTCCAGATTTCGTTCAATGCCCGCGAAAGGATTGCCGCTCTCCGCATGCAGAAGCCTTTCACGGCGCAGATGAAGGCCGAAGCGGATAGCCTTGCCGCATCTTCCATCAAGTATCTGGAAATCGGCATGAAGCAGTTCCCCGAAGAATGGCGCTGCTACTGGGCTGCAGGCTTTGTCTATGATGTCGTGGGCGAAAAGCAGAAGGCGCTGGATGCCCTTGAACTTGGCCTGAAGAATGTTTCGCCGTTCGATGAGGGTGGTCTCTACCGCTTGAAGATGAGCGTCGAACAGATAAAGAATAGCCCTGCAAGGCCGATGGTTATTGAAGAGGTTACGCCTGCTGCCGCAGATAGCGTGCAGGGTGATTCTACGAAGGTGGATTCTCCCACGGTTGTCGCGGCGGCGAAGTAGTCCGGAGGCGAAGATGGATTTAAGCCTGGTCATTCCGGTCAAGGAAGAAAGCGAAAATCTTCCGGAACTCCTGAAGGAAATCGTCGATGCGCTTGCACCGACCGGTTTCGAGTATGAAGTCATCGTCATTGATGACGGTAGCCGCGACAACACCTGGGAAGTGCTGGAAAACCTTTCCAAGGAATACCCGTTCATGCGCGGGATCCGCTTCCAGTTCAACTGTGGCAAGGCCGATGCGCTTGCTGTTGGATTCTCGAAGGCCCGCGGCCGCTACGTGGCGACCCTCGATGGCGACCTGCAGGACGATCCTCTCGAAATCCCGAAGATGATCAAGATTCTGGATGACGGCTACGACCTGGTTTCGGGCTGGAAAATCCGCCGCCTCGATCCCTGGCACAAGACTTGGCCTTCCAAGCTTTTTAACCTGACCGTTTCCATGGTGTGCGGCCAGCGCTTGCACGATTTCAATTGTGGCATCAAGGCGTACCGCAGTTCCGTGGTCCGTTATATCGAACTTTATGGCGACTACCACCGCTTTATCCCCGTGATGGCGAAGTGGCAGGGTTTCCGCATTACGGAGATGCCGGTCGCGCACAGGGCCCGTGTCCATGGCGTATCGAAATACGGCGTGTCGCGCCTCGTGTCCGGTTTCCTCGACCTGATTTCGCTCATGTTTATGCGCAGTTTCTCGACCAAGCCCTTGCATTTCTTCGGGCTTGTCGGGCTTGTGTTCATGCTGCTCGGCCTGGGCGTTTGCGGCTACTTCGGCTATGAATGGCTGCAGACGGGGGCCATGCATGTGCGTCCGCTCCTGCTTGCGGGGGGATTTTCGCTCGTGATGAGCGTGCAGTTCTTTTCGCTCGGTCTTTTGGCCGAGATGCTGAACGGCCGTAAACGGCGCATTTATCCTGTTGCCGAAACTTTTGGCGGCGGAGATTTGTAGATTGTTGCGTATTGGAGTCTGAATATGGCATTTCCGAAGAGCTTAGTCATTGTCCCAACCTACAACGAGAAGGAGAACATCCTCCTCATCATCTCGGCGATTCTCGAACAGAACGAGTGCCTCGAGGTGCTTGTCGTCGATGACGGCAGTCCCGACGGTACGGGCGACATGGTCGATGAGGAGTCGAAGAAGAATCCTCGCGTGCACTTGATCCGCCGCAAGGGGAAGATGGGACTCGGTTCTGCCTACGTGACGGGTTTCAAGTGGGCGCTCGAACGCGATTACGAACGCGTTTTCGAGATGGATGCCGACTTCAGCCACAGCCCCACGGACCTGACTCGCTTTTTGGAGGCCGCCGAGGAATCCGACCTGGTCCTTGGCAGCCGCTACCAGAATCACCGCATCAGCGTGGTGAACTGGGATTTGCGCCGCCTGATCCTTAGCTACGGTGCGAACGTCTATACCCGTATTGTGACGCGCCTTCCGGTGAGCGATGCGACCGGCGGTTTCAAGTGTTTCCGTCGCGAGGCTCTGCAGGCCTTGAATCTCGACAAGATGAAGAGTGACGGCTACTGCTTCCAGATCGAGACGACATTCAAGATTTGGAAGAAGGGGCTCCGCGTGAAGGAAATCCCCATCGTGTTTACCGACCGCACCCGCGGCACATCCAAGATGAGCGGCGGCATTATCTCCGAGGCGTTCTTCCTGGTGCTTAAACTCAGGTTGGGCCTTGCCTGATGCCCGAATCCAGGTATTCATGCTCCGTCATCATAGTCGCCTATAACTCGTGCGACTTTATTCCGGCGTGCCTCAAGTCCGTGCGCGATGCGTGCGAGGGCGTGGATTCCCAGATTATCGTCTTGGATAACGGTTCGTCCGAACCGATTCTTCCTGAAATCAAGAATTTCTTCCCGGAAGTGCTTTGGCTCGATTCCAAGGAAAACCTTGGCTTTGGCAAGGGCTGCAATCTCGCCGAAAAGCATGCGACCAAGCCGTACCTGTTCTTTATCAATCCGGATACGATTATTTCGAAGAATGCCTTCCGCGAAATGCTCAAGTTCATGGAAGAGCACCCGGAAGCGGGCACGGTCGGTTGCCGCATCTTGAACGAGGACGGTTCGCTCCAGTGGGCTTGCCGCCGCTCTTTCCCGACGATTGTTTCCGCCGTTTCGAAGACCGTTGGCCTTGCCGCTCTCTTCCCGAAGAGCAAGACGCTGGCAAGCTACAACATGACGTATGCCGACCCCGACGAGATGATCGAGGTCGATGCCATCAGTGGTTCGTTCTTCTGCATCCGCCGCGATGTCTACGAAAAATTGAGCGGCTTTGACGAAGATTTCTTCATGTACGGTGAAGACCTGGACCTCTGTTTCCGCACCAAGGAAATGGGGCTTCACAACTACTACACGCCGGTCACGAATATATTGCATTTCAAGGGCCAGAGCTGCCGCACGCGCCGCTGGGGCTCGTACGTGGATTTCTACAAGGCGATGCTTATCTTTGTGCGCAAGCACAAGGACCTTTACTTTGTACCGAATTTCCTCGTTTCGTTCGGAATTCTTTTCGCGGCCTTCGTGGGCATGTTCTCGCGCCTGATTCCGAAGTTCTGGAAGATGTTCCTCGACTTGGGAGTTGTGGCGCTGTGGGCGTTTACGTTCCTGAACTATGGGAGTGTGCGGTCTTATGTGTGCTTCCAGGATCCCAGCTGCCTTGAAAGTGGATGTGCCGCGACGGATACGGTTATAAAGCATTCCATTATGGATTTTGCCCAGTTCGAAGACTGGTGGCTTGTTGGCTTGGTGGTTGTCGTGAACTTTGCGTTCCTTATTTTCCGTGGGGAATATACGGAATCTAGCCTCAAGGGCGAAAAGTTCCTTCGTTACCTGATTCCGCTGAACCTGCTTACGGTGGGCGGGTACGAGGCTTTCCGTTACTTCACGCAGATGCCCGTCGTGTCGGAAGGCGGCAATAATTATTGGCCGTACGATCCGCATTTGATAGTGTGGACCATCTGCTCCAGCCTCTTTATCCCGCTTGCGCTTTTGGCATGGCGCCGCATTGCGTTCTGGATAAACTATTTCTATCGCATCTTTGCGAAAAAGCGTCACCGCTCCATTCTGCTCGGCGGCCGCGAGGATTCGCTTACCAACTGGTTCGACAGCTACAACGTGATTCCCGGAATCGAGATTCTCGGCTGCGTGAGCGGTGAATCCGAAAAGATCAGCGAAGAGAACCGCCAGCACCTCCTGGGGCCGCTTTCGGACATGGAGTCCATCTGCAACCGTACGGGCTGCCGCGAACTCCTCGTGGTGTCCAATTTCTCCGGTTATCGCGAGGATTTTGACATCAGCTGGCTCGACAAGCTGGGTTTGAAGGTCTATTTGCTCATCGGGAACGGGAAAAACGGCAATTTTGCCCTCGTAGACCTCAAATATTTGAAGTAGCATTACCTACTTGCCCAAAATTGAGTTATTTTTATTGTTAATCTAAGTTATTGACAATAAAGGCTTTATGTTCGATTATAAACTTCTGGATATTCTGTGCTGCCCTGAAACGAGGGGTAAGCTCAAGATGGCGGATGAAACGCTCCTTTCGAGCCTGAACCAGGCTGTTGCCGCGGGTTTACTCAAGAATGCCGTCGGCGAAAAGATTTCTGAAACATTGACCGAGGTCCTCGTGAACGAGGCGGGCTCCCGTGCCTATATCGTTCGTGAAGGCATTCCTGTTCTTTTGACGGACGAAGCGATTTTGCTTCCCCTGGAGGGATAAATGGCCGTTACACTGGATACCCTGAAAAAGACAATTGGCAAGAAGAAGGCCAAGTCCTTGGCGTTCTCCTGGCTCGCCGACTACGAGTTCATGGCGGGTGACGTGGACAATGCGCTTGCCCGCGTGGATGCCGGCCTGCAGCTTTATCCCGGGGACATTCCCGGCATGCTGGTCCGTACCAAGATCTTGTTCCAGAAGGGCGAGTTTGACGAATGCGTCAAGGAATGTGAACGCATCCTGCTCAGGGAACCGTTCTGCCTCTCTGCGCAGAAGCGCATGGGCGAAGCCTACGAACAGCTGGGTGACGAGAACGAACGCAACAAGTGCTACCGCCGTGTCCACGATATGGACCCGCTGGATTCGTTCTGGAAGGAAGAGTACGAGGTTGTAGCGGACGCTGCCGCGGCTGCCGGTGCTGCCGCTGCTGCGGCCATGGGCGATTCTGAATTCGCAATGCCCGATATGGATCTCGGTGCAGAAGCGACGACGGAAGCTCCCGCCGAATCCGAAACTGCCGAAGCTCCGGCCGAAGAAGCTCCCGCTGCTGAAGAGGCGGGTGCTGCAGGTTCCCTTTTCGACAAGTCTCTCGACATGGATATCGATACTCCGGCCGAGGAAGCCGCTCCGGAATTTACGCTGGACGAAGCTCCTGCCGAACCTGCCAAGCCGGCATCGCCGTTCTCCATGGCGGAAGACGACCCGTTCGCAGCTCTCAAGTCCCTTGGCGTCGAGGACGATTCCGTGGACGAGTCCGCGATGGACTCCCTGGAAAGCTCGCTCAACTCCGCGATGGATTCTGCCGCGACGGATATTACTCTCGACGAGGATGCCGCCCCGAGCGAAGAAATTTCCGGCAACGACGTGGACTCCGCGTTCGCGAACTTCTTTGGCGACGAGACCGACGACCTCGAGACGGAGCCGACCCAGTCTTCTGCTCCGGCGTCCCCGTTCGCACAGATGGATTTGCCGACAAGCCTGGAAGACGAGCCTGCCGCATCTTCCGAAGTCAAGGAAGAAAACATTTTCGGTTCTGCTGAGGTCGAGGACAAGCCGCAGAGCATTGACGACGCGTTTGGCGATATCTTTGGCGAAGACGAACTTCCCGAGGAACTGCCCGCATCCGCTCCGGCCCAGTCCGCTCCTGCCGCCGAGGAATCCTCGTTCGGTTCGGGACTCTTTGACAAGTCGGCGGACTCCGACATGGGGTTCGGCCTCAAGGAAGACGGACTTTCCCTTGCCGACGACAAGCTTGAACCGGTGGAACCGGAAGACAAGCCGCAGAGCATCGACGATGCGTTCGGCGATATCTTTGGCGAAGACGAACTTCCCGAAGAGAAGCCTGTCGAACCGGCGGCCGAGGTGTCTGCTCCCGAACAGGCCTCGGACCTTGATCTCAACATGGATGCCGGTGGTAGCCTCTTTGAAAAGTCTGCCGAAGAAGCCGACCTTTCGATGAATTTGGAAGAACCGGCTTTGGAAGAACCTGCTCCGGCAGAACCGGCAGAAGACCTCTCCATGGGACTCGAACTGCCGGCCGAGGAAGCCCCTGCAGAAGCTGCTCCCGCTACGGACGACGTGCTGGATCTCGACAGCGAGGACCTGACGTTCGGCGAAGAAAAACCTGCCGAAGAGGAATCTGCTCTCGCCGAAGAACCCGCTGTGGAAGAACCGGTTGCGGAAGAGCCTGTCGCTATTGAACCGGTTGCTATAGAACCGGCTGTGGAAGAACCGGCCGCAGATGAGCTTGTTCTTGATGATGCCGTGACGGAGCAACCTGTCGCGGAAGAACCGGTTGCCGAAGAAACAGTTGTAGAGGAACCGAAGGCCTCCGAGGTCGATGGCGGAATCAACGTGGAAAGCGCATTCGATGCCCTCTTCGCCGATGATGACGAACTTCCGGAAGAAAAGTCTGCCGAGGAATTGCCGGAAGCTGAGGCTAGCGCCGGGGCAGAACCGGTTGCCGAAGTCTCCACTGCCACTACAAGTGAAGATAAAGTAACGGAAGGCGAGGGCTCGCTCTCCCAGGAAATGGGCGATGCTTTCTCCGCGCTGTTCTCCGATGACGATGATTTGCCGGTAGACGAGGCGAAGAGCGAAGTTGCCGAAGCTCCGGAAGCGACCCAGGAAGATACGGGTGCCGCTATCGAAGAGGCTCCGCTTGCGGATGCCGCTCTCGAATCCGATTTGGACAAGTCGTTCAGCAGCCTGTTCGGTGAGGACGATTCCCTTACCGAATCTGAACCTGCCGCCCAGACACCGGCCGAAGAAGAACTTGCTCCCGCCGCAGAAACGGAGACCAAGCCGGCTTCCGATCACGAGAGTCTTGAATCCGAGTTCTCCGGTGCGTTCAAGGAACTCTTCAACATGGACGACGATTCCCTCGACGAGAAGGAAACTCCTCCGAGCAATAAGGGAATGGACTTCCTGATGTCGGGCGATTCCGATGACGAAGTTTCTGCCGGCCTCACGAAGGACCCGACGGCTCCGCTTGATAAACTGCCCACGGACTTGGACGAAAGCCTGAATACGCCGACGCTTGCTGAAATCTATTTCGAACAGGGACTCTACGGCAAGGCGATGGATATCTATCAGGACCTTGCCCGCAAGGAACCCGAAAACGAGACTATCCGCAAGCGCCTGGAAGAGATAGAGATGGCCTACCGTAACAAGTTCGGAGACAATGCCAATGGCTGATTTGAAAATTGAACAGCTGCTCCGTGCCATGGTCGAGAACAAGGCGTCCGACTTGCATGTGCGCACGGGCGTTCCGCCTATTTACCGTATCAATGGTTCTTTGACAAAGTTGTTCGATACGCGCGTGGATGCCGCGATGATGGATTCCTTCTTGGATGATATCATGAATCGCGACCAGAAACAGCGTTTCGAGACGAACAAGGAATGTGACTTTGCCGTGGGCGCCCGCGACATGGGACGTTTCCGTGTGAACGTATTCCGCCAGCGTGGCACGATTGCCATGGTGATTCGTCACATCAAGGCAAAAATTCCTGCGTTCGAGGAACTCCACCTGCCCGAAATCATCCGCGACCTGGCCCTTACGCGCCGTGGTCTCGTGCTCGTGACGGGTACGACGGGTTCGGGTAAGTCGACGACGCTTGCTTCCATGCTCGATTACATCAACCAGACGGAAGCGGTGAACATCATTACCGTCGAAGACCCGATCGAATACCTCTACCGCGACAACAAGTCGATTATTTCGCAGCGCGAGATTGGCGTGGATACGCTCTCGTATGCAAACGCCCTGCGCGCTGCCCTGCGTCAGGACCCGGACGTGTTGCTCGTGGGCGAAGTCCGTGACCTCGAGACGATGCAGATTGCGCTTACCGCGGCCGATACGGGCCACATGGTGTTTGCGACCATCCATACGACGAACGCGACCGAAACGATCCAGCGTGTGCTTTCGATGTATCCGCCGCACCAGCACGACGAAATCCGCATCCTCCTTTCCGAAGTACTTGCGGGTATCATCTCGCTGCGCCTGTTGCCGACAGCCGATGGCAAGAGCCGTGTGCCTGCCGCCGAAGTGCTCGTGAATACGGCTGCCATCAAGGAATACATCCGCGACAAGGACAAGCTTTCGCTGGTGGAACACGCCATCGCCGAAGGCCACATGCAGTACCACAGCCAGACGTTCGACCAGGCATTGCTCGAACTCTACAAGACGGAACAGATTTCCTTGGAAACGGCCATGAACGCCGCGACGAACAAGGACGATTTCGACCTCAAGATCCGCGGTATTTCCGGTACGTCCGACCGCGGCTGGATGTAGCTTATTGCTCCACGCATTACAGTTTAACCCCGCTCTTCGAGCGGGGTTTTATATTGTTTGCTTCGAGGCCGGCTTTGCACGTTCACACAATCACTTCGTTCCAGTGTTCGCTTAACGAAACGGCTCTCTACGCAAAAAAGAAAAGAGAGTTTTTAAAAAGGAATGTATGTTGCAGGGAAAATGTTGTTTGTCTGCGCTGCGAAGCCCTTGTGACTGTTAGTCCCTGCGGGCTTCGACGAGAATCGGGTAATGTATTAAACTACAGGAAGATGCGTTGCCCGCGCTAGTGCGGGCATTTTTCGTATACGAACGGGTTGTGGTCTCCCTGCACCTTGAAGATGCGGCGGTCGCGTTCGCATTCCTTTTCTGTAACGGGGTACATCTTGTCCCAGGCCTCGAAGAGTTTGCGGTCCTGGTTCGATAGCTTTACGCCGTACGTCTTTTCCATGTAGAAGCTCGCACGTGCGATAATCCCGCGGGCCTCCTCGCGGGGTTGCGCCTTCTTTTCCTTGAAGTCGACGATGGTCTTGCAGCCGCCGTACATGGGGGTGGGATTGTTGGTCCACTGGCTATACATGAAGTTGTTGCGGTCGCCGTTCACCTCGCCGATGGCGGGGTAGAGGTTGTGCATGTCGCCTTCCATCAGCTTGAAGGTCGTGTCGTTCGCGCTGCAGTTCTTGCGGCCGCCGTCCTTCCAGCACGGGCGAAAGTGCCCCATGTTGTGCGCGGTCACCATGTGTTCCCACTCGATGCGCTCGGCACGCTTGAAACTCTTGCGGTTCGGGTTCTCGCGCGGCTTGAAATCGCAACTGCTGAAGTCGACGTTCTTCTTGTCATCGTATTTGCAGCCGCAGTAGAGCGTCTCCTGCAGCTCGCCGTAGTACACGCGCCGCAACTGCTTGCTCGCGTCGCGGTAGTTGTAGTGCTGCGGTGCAGCGGTCGGGTCCACGCGCGCAAAGGCAACGGCGGAAAAAGCCGCCAGGACGAGGGAAAGGCTCAATAATCTCATAATAAAAACCGTTTGTCGAACTTCGAAGAATATAACAAATGGCCAATATCTAAATTTGTGCCCATGCAAAATGCCGGTATGGAATATCTGGAATCGCGCCTGATGTTCGGGATGGTTCCCGGGCTTGAATCGACGCGTGCGCTTTGCGATGCGCTGGGCAATCCCGAAAAGAAGTTCAGGTCGATTCACGTGGTCGGTACGAACGGGAAGGGCTCTATGAGCTATTACCTTGCGGGCATATTGCAGGCGCATGGGAAAAAGACGGGCCTTTACGTGAGCCCGCACCTGGTAAGCCTGCGCGAGCGTATCCGGATTGACGATACGCCCATTTCAGATGAAGACCTGGACCGTCTATTGCTGCGCGTGAAGTTTGCGGCGCTGTCCGTGGCGGTGGAGCCTACGTTCTTTGAAGTCCTGACGCTGGTCGCCTTCCTCTATTATGCGGAACGGGGCGTGGATGTCGCCGTACTCGAGGCGGGCATGGGCGGTAGGCTCGACAGTACCGCGGTCGCGGGTGGCGAGATTGCGGTCGTGACGAGCATCGGGCTTGAGCATACGGAAGTTCTCGGGCCTACCGAGTCCGCGATTCTTCGCGAAAAGATGGGTGTCGTGGGTGAATCGCGCGAGGTTGCATGCGGGAAGACGTTTGTCGTTGGCGGAATCTCGGGCTCGCTACTTGCAGAAGCGCGTGAATACGCATCTGTACTCGGCTGCGACTGCGTTGTCCCTGAAATCCGCGACGATATTGAACTTCCGAACCTCGGACATCACTATGTCGAGAACGCGAGCCTTTCGCTTGCGGCCGCCGAAATCTTTTTGGCCGGCGCGTATGACGATACCCTTGCCCGCGAAACGCTTCGGACCCGCTCCTGGGCGGGCCGCATGCAGCAGCTTACAGGCAAGGACGGCAAGACGCGCGTAATCCTGGACGGGGCGCACAATTCGCATGCCGTCCGCCGCCTGGTAGAATCGCTCGACACGTATTATCCGGGAAAGAAGTTCCATTGCCTGTTCGGCGCCCTCAAGGATAAGGACGTAGGGGAGATGCTTAAACTCATGGCGCCGCACGTGTCGCACTGGCACCTTACGAAGACGCCTTATCCCAGGTTTCGCGAGCTTTCAGACCTGCGCGCGGAACTGGAATCGCTAAACCTTCCCGTGGCAAGCGAGGGCGAACTTTCGCGTGGATACCTGGACAAGGTCTTGGCCGCCTGCGATCTGGATGCGCAGAATGCCGACATGCCGCTCCTGATTACGGGGAGCCTCTATATGATTGGCGCGAGCATCGAACTGCTCCGCAACGATTACGGGGAACTTGCATTTTTCCGCGGGCTCTCCGCCACGACGAACGAACACCGCTAGCGTACGGTCGATTCTACGGTTCCGTCCCTGAACTTTGTTCGCAACGTGTCGCCGGACTTGAGCTGCGATGCGTTCCGCACGAACTTCCCGCTCGCATCGAGGGTGAGCGTGTAGCCTTTCGCAAGGGCCGTTTCGGGGTCGGCGCTCTTGACTCTAAGCTCCAGCAGCTTGTACTGGGAGTGGGCGAGGTCGAGAATCTTGCGCGTTCCCTGCCTCAGGCCTTCGCTGTCGCGGTCGAGCCTTGCGGTTTCGCCCTTTAGGATAAACTGCGTGTCCTTTTTCAGGTTGGCTGCGAACAGCGCGTGCTTTGTGCGTTCGGCGTGGATGCGGGCGGTCACCTTCTGCTGTAGCCACGAGGCGTTCTCGCTTAGCTTCTGGCGGCTCTCGGTGAGCATGTCGCGCGTGGAAATCGAGATGTTCCTTGCGACATCGACGAGGGCGTTCCAGCTTTCGCTGGCGCGTTCGACAAGCCGCTTGGCGCAATCCGTGGGCGTGATGCAGGAGAGGTGGGCCACCTCGTCGAGCAGGCTCTTGTCGATTTCGTGCCCGATGCCCGTAAATACCGGGATGGGGTAGTTCGCGACGGCACGGCAGAGCGCCTCGCTGTCGAAGTAGTTGAGGTCGGTCTTGGAACCTCCGCCGCGCACGATGCATACGACATCGATTTCGCTGTCGGCGATGAGTTTGTCCAGGGCGTCGAGGACGCTGGATTCCGTGTCGTTGCCCTGCATCTTGGCGTATGCCGTCACGACGGTAAAGCGGAAGGGCGATGCGGCGAGCCGCGTCGTGAAATCCTTGTAGGCGGCGGTCGATTCCCCCGTGATGAGCCCGACGCGCAGAGGCATCTGGGGTAGGGGTAGCGCCTTGTTTTTTTCGAGCAGGCCTTCCAGGGCGAGCTTCTTCAGGATGGCCGCCTTCGTGACCGCAAGCTCGCCCAGCGTGTAGACGGGGTCGATGTCGAGGATCTTTGCCTGCAGCTTGCCGAAGGGAATGTAGACGTCTGCCTGGATGAGCAGGCAGACCTTGAGCTGTTCGCGGATGGTAAAAGGCGTGGGCGCGGTCTCCGTCTTGTGGCGGAGGGCGGCAAACTGGCCCGAAAAGCAGCTGAGGGCGATTGTCGCGATGGGTTTTACGTCCCCCTCCGCGAAATCGGCGATACTCATGTAGACAACCTTCTGTTTTTCGGTAATTTGCGTAATGACCCCATGGACCCACACTGCAGGGGTGTCCCTAAGCTTGTTGCTGATGGAGGTCATGTATTGCAAGACTGAAAATGTACGGGCGGGCTGTTCCATGATGGGAGAAGAATAGCAATTTTTTATATATTTCCCCATAAATGCGGGCGGACTTCGCCTGCCGGACTATTTGTTTCAACTAGAAGGAATAACATGAAACGTATCTCTATCGTCGCTATGGCAGTTCTTGCCGCAAGTCTCGTCGCCTGCAACCAGGCTTCTGCCGGTGGCTCGTTCAACCAGCAGGCCCGCCTCGACTCCCTCGAGAAGAAGGTTACCGAGCTGGAATCCAACCTGGAAGCTGTTGGCTACATTCTTGAAAAGCGCGCCGGCATGTCTATCGAGGATGCCAAGAAGGAAATGGAAGAGGCCAACAAGGTCTGGGACATCCCTGACGAAGACAGCCCGGTCTTTGGCAACACCAAGAACCCGAAGCTCACGATTGTCGAATTTACCGAATTCCAGTGCCCGTACTGCTCCCGTATCGCTCCTGTGATGGAGGAACTCAACAAGAAGTACCCGGACCAGATCAAGTTCGTCTACAAGCACTTCCCGCTCAGCTTCCACTCCAATGCCAAGGCCGCTGCCGCTTCCGCCATCGCAGCCCAGAAGCAGGGCAAGTTCTGGGAATACCGCTACGCTCTCGCTCCGCATAGCCGCGAACTCTCCGACTCCACCTACCTCGCCATTGCCAAGGAAATCGGCCTCGATGTCGAGAAGTTCAAGAAGGACATGGTCCTCGACTCCGCCATGAATGCCCGCATCGACAAGGACTTCCAGCTGGGCGTGAAGGTCGGCGTGCAGGGCACCCCGAACTTCTACATCAACGGCAAGCGCCAGGACCGCTTCAGCCCGGACCTCGTGGAGAAGATGCTCAAGGAAGCCAAGTAGTGTTTTCGGGCGTGCACGCAAATGATGCGGGCACGTCGCCGTTTTTGGCGGCAAAAATTTAAATTCAGAAAAACAAACAACAAACAAGGAAACGACATATGATTAAGCATACATTGAAAGTCGCGACTGTCATCCTCATGGGTGTCAGCGTGGCAGCAATGGCGCAGCCGAAACCTCCTCGCGTAGTTCCTTACAAGTTCTTCAACGAAGAGATGCCTGAAGGCGGCGATACCTATGCATACGGCGGCAAGAGCAAGGGCTTTACCGTTGATGACAAGAATGGTTACAAGTCCAAGGCGGCTCTCAACCTCAAGCTTGATCCTAGCGAGTACTCTGGTGCCCAGATTTGCTTGAAGAACGACTTCTTCTTTGATATGGAGAAGGTTATGCTTGACGGCAAACTGGAACTCATGGTCAAGGGCAAGAAGGGCGGTGAATCCCTTATCGTTGGTCTTCTTGACGAAAAGAATTCCGACGGCAAGGAAACTCAGGTCAAGCTCACTGTCAACAAGTACATCGAAGGCGGCGCCATTACGACGGATTGGAAGAAGGTTTCCATTCCTCTCGTGGACTTCCCGGACCGCGGCCTCTACTGGGACAACACCCGTAAGTCCGAATTCCCGGCCCGTATCGACTGGAAGAAGATTTACGCAATTCGTCTTTCTATCGACAAGGGTTCCGCCAAGGATTTCGAAATCTGGGTGGACAACATCGAAATCGTGAAGACGGGCAAGAAGGCTCCTCCGAAGAAGAAGATTGTCTACTGGGATGAAAACGAGGACGTTATCAACGGCCCGAAGAACCCCGAAAAGCTCGACGGCAAGGTCAAACCTGTTGCCAACGGCGTGTTCTACGACAACCGCGTCAAGGGCTTCAGCTACAGCTACGGTGGCCTTTCTGCCCAGCGCGAAGCTGAATCCAAGACTGCGGGCAACCCGAACGTGCTCGCCCTCTACATCGATAACAACGACTGGTCCGGCGTGACCTACTCCATTGGCGAAGGCAAGTACATCGACCTTTCCAAGGTGCGCAATAAGGGCGGTCTCTATTTCTGGATCAAGGGTAAGCTCGGCGGCGAAAAGGTTTACGTCGGTATCCTCGACAACCAGGGCAACGACATCAAGAGCCAGACCAAGATCAGCCTGAACGACTGGATTGAAGGCTCCAAGGTCGGCACCGACTGGAAGCTTGTCAAGATTCCTCTGAAGAAGTTCAATGACAAGGGCAAGGCTTGGGACGCTAACAAGCAGGCCGAAGTCGCGAAGGACGTGCAGTGGAACAAGATTCAGGAAATCCGCTTCTCCGTGGGCAAGGGTGAAAACCAGGGCGAACCGGGCAAGCCGGCTCCTGTGACCATCTTCGTCGACCAGATTACCTTCACCGAGACCATCGACTGGGTTGACCCGGATATCAAGTGGGACAACTGGAAGTCCAAGGCTCCGGATGTCGTGATTTCCGACTTCGAAGGCAAGTTCGCCAAGGATAACTGGGAACCGTCCAAGGGCCCGAAGTCCAAGGTCGAAGTTGAAATGCCGTTCAAGACCTCCAAGCTCGACGGCAACTCCCTCAACGTGAAGCACTTCGAAATGTCCGACTGGGTGGACGTCGTGCTCGACTTCACCAAGAACGGTGCTAACCACGATAACAAGCAGCGTGACTGGACCAACCACTGGGGCCTCATGTTCGACGTCTACTCTGAACGTGCATGGCAGTCCATCACGGTCCAGATCGGTGATGCCGGCAACGAACTCTTCGTGTCCAACACCGGTGTGCCTCGCGGCCGTACCACTGTGATCGTGCCGTTCCGCACCTTCAGCAAGTTCCCGTACTACCAGCCGCCTACCGCCAAGGAAAACGGCGTGTTCGACCTCAAGGGTGTCGTCTCTCTCGACTTCAAGCCGGGTGGAGAAGGTTCCAACGGTAGCTTCGAAATCGACAACATCAAGCTCACCAACCAGAAGGAAGTCAAGGCTGCTGCCCGTCCGGCTGTCGTGAAGGTTGACGTGAAGGGTACCGGCGACGTGATCAACCCGAACATCTCGGGCGGCCTCTTCGGTATCAACGCTGCCCTCTGGGATGGCGACATGCTTGACAATCCGAAGTTCAAGGTCCAGACCCGCGACTTCGTGAAGCGCATCAACCACGGCATCATCCGTTACCCGGGTGGTCTCCGTGCCGATGACGACCACTGGAAGGAAATCCTCGACAACCATGACTGGATGGTCGATACCGACGAATTCCTCGAATGGCTCAAGAAGACCGGTTCCAACGCAATGTTCACTGTGAACTTCGGTTCCGGCACCGAACAGGAAGCCGCTGCCTGGGTGAAGCACACCAACATTGACAAGAAGGCCGGCATCAAGTACTGGGAAATCGGTAACGAAGTCTACGGTAACTGGCACCCGTACTATGAAAAGTATGGTAAGGACGGCGGTACCATCTATGGTAAGCGCGCCCGTAAGTTCATCGAGGCCATGAAGAAGGTCGATCCGACCATCAAGGTCGCCGTGCTCGGCGTGCTCGATGGCGCATGGAACGACAACGTGCTCAAGGAAACCGGTGACATTGCCGACGGCATCATCGTTCACCACTACCCGCAGCACTACGGTGAAGAAAACGACTTCGCCATGCTCAGCTCTCCGCAGGACCTCGTGCCTATCTACAGCCGCCTGCACAAGCTTGTGGACAAGTGGACCAAGCACTTCAACAAGGACAAGAAGTTCGAACTCTGGCTTACCGAATGGAACTCCGTGGACTTCAACCCGGGTCCGCAGACCATCTCTGTCGAAAACGGCCTGTTCGTTGCTGACTACCTCGCTATGCTTGCCACCGAGAACGTGGACAACGCACAGTACTGGGATATCCACAACGACATCACTCCGGAAGGCGGTGACTACGGTTACCTGACCCGTTCTGCCGAAGAGTGCATGAACTGCCCGCGTCCGAGCTACTGGGCCTTCCAGATGGCTTCTGACGCTCTCCGCGGCAAGCTCCTCAAGACCGTGATTACCGGTGACAAGGAATCGCTCATCACGACCTACTACACCGAAAACGGCAAGAAGAAGAGCCTCCTCGTGATTAACAAGAGCCCGTACAGCGACTACGAACTCAAGATTGACATTCCGGGCTTCAAGGGCAAGGCCACCGTCCAGACGCTTGACAAGAGCTCCGAAAAGCTCAAGGCCGGCTGGGAAAATGACCCGTCCAAGAAGGCCAAGAAGGGTGTCGACGTGAGCAAGCCGATCAAGGTCGGCAAGCGCACCGTCACGCTCATCACGATTGAGTAAGCAATCGTTTCCAGAGTAAAGCATTCCCCTGCTCGTTAAGAGCGGGGGATTTTCTTTTGCTATTTTTTTCCCAGGAGATGAAAATGTCAAGAAATTCGTTGTTGTTTTTGTTGCTGTTATGCTCGATTCTTCACGCGGGGCATATATATGTCGCTGTTGTCGAAACGATTTCTGATAAGAATGTCATTACCCGTGATGAAAAATTGTTCCTCACGGACAAACTTCGTGAAAGCGCCCAAAGAGTCTTGCCCTCTCGTATGGGGTATGTCATCATGACTCGTGAAAATATCCAAGAGATGCTGCCTCCTGGAAAGGTTATAGAGGATTGCGAAGGGCAATGCCTTGTTGAAACGGGTAAGAATATCAATGCAAATTACATCGCCCAAGCTCGCGCAGGGCGTGTGGGGTCAAAATTGTCCTTGACTGTTGAACTATATGCGACGAATGGGGCCAATGTTGTTAGTTATTTTACCATTCGAAGTTCTAATGTGGACGGTTTGGTTGATGAACTTGAACGTAAGGCCGATGGCATGTTTAGGGCTATTACTGTAGGAAAGTCGAATTCAGGTCATACGGGATTTAGTGATCTAGATTTGGGACAGGATTACAAAGGGGATTCTCGTTCGTTCTATTTAGTCCACATGGATACTCGGCCTACAGGAGCCATGGTCAGTATTGATGGCCGCCCCAATGCCGGTTGTAGGAGTACTCCGTGCGGTATTGAATTGGTAGAAGGTGAACATAGTTTTTCTTTTGCAATGGAGGAGTATTCCGACAAAGATACAGTTGTCAATGTACCTGCAAATGGAGTACGGTATATTGTGGATTTGAGGTCGACTTTTGGTATACTTACGATTAATCCTGCTACAGATGAACGCTTCGATGACATTGAAGGCTTGTCTATTTTTGTAGATGATGCACTCGTTTCATCGAAGGAAATACGATTGTCTCCTCAAAGAAAACAGAAGATTCAGATAAAGAGTGCCTGCTATGAGCCCGTTTCGTTCGAAGTGTCTGTGAAAAAAGGCGACAAGATAGTGTTCGACAAGCCTCTTGTTGCTGCCAAGGGTACTCTGCTTTTGAGGGCGACAAAGGATAATCAGCCTGTATCTGAGATGGTCTACATAGACGGTCGCCCTATGGGAAACACTCCTTTTAATAAGGATATTCCGATATGTTCCAAAATAGCAATTGGTAAAAACCAGAACCCGGTTCCGGTTAGAGTTAAGTATCATGACAAAACAGATTATACCTATGTTTTAGAGAGCAAGAAAAAGCCACAGAGCGAAGGTTCTGGACGGCCTGGGCAGACTTATGATTCCGATGGAGCCGATTTTGATACACCCCGTGTTGTTGTTTATACATTCTTCGATGAGCAGTATCGTCCGGGTGGTTTCGACTACTCCTACGGCGGCACAAGCAAGGGCGTGACCATCACGAAGGATGGCGGTTACAAGTCCAAGGCCGCCCTAAATATTAAGCTGGATCCCAGGGAATATTCCGGCGCAAGTATTTCTCTTTACAACGAAACTTTTAATTTGAAAAAATTGATGCAATGGGACTCTCGTTTGGAGTTTATGGTTAAGGGGAAAAATGGAAATGAAAATTTTTCTGTAGGTCTTCTAGATGAAGATATTTCTGATGGCAAGAAGACGATGGTTAGGCTCCCGGTGAATAAATTTATTCAGGGGGGGAGTGTGACTAGAACTTGGAAGAAGGTCTCTATCCCTCTTGCGGCTTTTCCGGCCAGGGGTCTATACTGGGACAATAAGCGCAAGACGGAATTCCCCGCTCGTGTGGAATGGGATAAAATCTCCGAAATTCGTTTTGCTATTGACAAGAGCGGAGATAGGGAATTCGAAATGTGGGTGGACAATATTGTAATCGTGAAGGGAAAAAACCAAGTTTCGCCGAAAAAGGATATAGTCTATTGGGATGAAAATGATGATGTAATCAATGGCCCTCGCAATCCGGAACGGTTGGATGGCAAGGCAAAAGCGTTTGCAACATTCTATGATAATGGTGTTAAGGGTTTTAGCTATTCTTATGGTGGACTCACTAGTCAGCGCGAGGCCCGGTCTGGAATGTCTGGTAATCCGAATGTTCTTGCCATGTATATTGATAACAATGATTGGTCTGGTGTGACGTACTCACTGGGCGAAAGCGAGTATTTCGATCTCTCAAGAATCCGTAACAAGGGCGGTCTCTACTTCTGGATTAAGGGTAAACTCGGCGGCGAAAAGATCTATGTGGGAATCCTCGACAATCAGGGTAACGATACCAAAACCCAAACCAAAATCAGTTTGAATGACTGGATTGAAGGCGGTAAGGTCGGCACCGACTGGAAACTCGTGAAGATTCCACTCAAGAGGTTTAGTGATAAGGGACGAGCTTGGGACGCAAACAAGCAGGTCGAAGTCTTAAAAGATATGCAGTGGAGTAAAATACAGGAAATTCGATTCTCTGTGAACAAGAACGAAAATAAGGGTGAACAGGGTAAGCCTTCTCCTGTGACTATCTTTGTGGACCAGATAACCTTCACCGAAAATATTGACTGGGTTGATTCGGATGTCAAGTGGGATGACTGGTCTTCTCGGGCTCGAGATGTGGTTATTACCGATTTTGAAGGTGTGTATGCACAAGATGTATGGGAATTGTCCAAAGGACCGAATTCCAAGGCTTCATTCGAAATGCCTTATAAGAGTACAAGGTTAGATGGCAACTCCCTAATGGTCAAGAATTATGAACTGCATGATTGGGTGGATTTTGTTCTTGACTTTATAAAGAATAAGTCTCGTCACTCGGATATACAACGGGACTGGAGCAAACATTGGGGGCTCATGTTTGATGTGTTTTCAGAAAAGGCGTGGCAACCTATCACAATTCAGGTGCATGATTCGGGTCATGAGCTTTTCGTGGCAAATACGGGAGCGCCGAAGGGGCGTTCCACTGTGATTGTTCCGTTCAAGAATTTTATCAAGTTTCCCTATTACCAGCCGCCTAATGCCAAGCAAAACGGCGTGTTCGACTTGAATGGCGTTGTTGCTCTCGACTTCAAGCCGGGTGGAGAAGGCTCAAGGGGTCGCTTTGAAATAGATAACATAGCCCTTACCAATCAAAAGAAGGTCAAGGAAAGTTCCCGTCCATCTGTAATCCCTGTGGTGGTGAAAGGTACGGACAATGTCTATAATTCGAACATATCAAAAAATATTTTCGGCATCAATGCTGCCTTGTGGGATGGTGACCTGCTTGACAATCCGAAGTTCAAGGTTCAGACCCGCGACTTCGTGAGACGTGTCAACCACGGCATCATCCGTTACCCGGGTGGTCTTCGTGCCGATGATGACCACTGGAAGGAAATTCTTGATAACAAGGACTGGATGATCGATACCGACGAATTCCTCGAATGGTTGAAGAAGACCGGTTCCAAAGCTATGTTTACCGTGAATTTCGGCTCCGGCACCGAACAGGAGGCTGCGGCCTGGGTGAAGCACGCCAACATCGACAAGAAGGCCGGTGTTAAGTACTGGGAAATCGGTGATGAAGTCTTTGGTAACTGGCATCCGTACTATGAAAAATATGGAAAGGATGGCGGAACCATTTATGGTAAGCGTGCCCGCAAGTTCATTGAAGCCATGAAGAGGGTTGATCCCTCCATTAAGGTTGCTGTTGTTGGTGTGCTTGATGGCGCATGGAACGACAATGTGCTTAAGGAAACTGGAGACATTGCTGACGGTATAATTATTCATCATTTCCCGCAACATTTTGGCGAAGAGAACGATTTTGCCATGCTCAGCGCCCCGCAAGAATTAGCTCAGGCAATCCTTCGCCTTCGTAAGGTTGTGGACAAATGGAGCGATCGTTACAATAAAGACAAGAAGATAGAGCTTTGGCTTACCGAATGGAATTCTGTTGACTTCAACCCTGGTCCGCAGACACTTTCTGTTGAACAAGGTTTGTTTGTCGCTGATTATCTCGGTATGCTTGCAACATTGAGGATAGATAATGCTCAGTATTGGGATGTCCATAATGACTTGACCGAGGAACGAGGCGATTACGGCTATTTGACACGTTCTGCAGAGCCTTGCATGAACTGCCCGCGTCCCAGTTATTGGGCGTTTCGGATGGCATCGGACGCTTTGCGAGGCAAGCTCTATAAAACAGAAATCAGAGGAGATAATGATTCGTTCCTCACGACTTACTATACGATAAATGATGGCAAGAAAAGCCTCCTTGTAATCAATAAGAGTCCCTATAGTGATTACGATTTGAAAATTGATATTCCTGGATTTAGGGGGAGGGCTACTATCCAGACATTAGACAAAACCTATGAGATTCTCAAAGAAGGCTGGGCAAATGATCCCTCCAAGAAGACAAAAACAGTTGATGTGAGCGAACCCATTAGAGTTGGCAAGCGCTCTCTGTCGCTTATTACCGTTGAATAAGGCTAAGCTAAACAGCAGAAAACCCCGGCATTTCGCCGGGGCTTTTTGTATAGGGAAGAATGTTTTAGTTTTCTTTTAGTGAGTCCGATGCTTGCTCGGCATCTTTCTTGTCTTTAGATGGCCTGTCGAAACCGCCGGCATCTTCAAAACGCTTTTGGTCTT